>Ga0073934_10002837_pt1 | contig 34058 bp, 30 predicted proteins | sample LarsenN4metaG_FD_76834 | JGI IMG/M metagenome (GOLD analysis project Ga0073934, IMG submission 76834) | Hot spring sediment bacterial and archeal communities from British Columbia, Canada, to study Microbial Dark Matter (Phase II) - Larsen... ...
GGGCGGACCGGTCATGGATAGCCGCGCCCAGTCAGCCATTGACCCACGCCTGCCATCGACCCATGCCCGCCACCCCCGACGAGCTGTTCGCCTTTCTCGACCGGCTCGGCATTGCCCACCCGACCGTAACGCATCCGCCGCTGTTCACCGTCGAACAGTCGCGAGCGCTGCGCGGCACGATCCCGGGCGCACACACCAAGAATCTCTTCCTCAAGGACAAGAAAGGCTCTCTTTACCTTGTCACCGCGCTGGAAGAGGCGGTCATCGACCTGAAATCGCTGCATCGGCGCCTTGGTGCCAGCGGGCGGTTCTCCTTCGGAGCGGCGGACCTGCTGCGCGAAACGCTCGGGGTGGAGCCCGGCGCGGTAACCCCGTTTTCCGCCCTCAACGACCGGGCCGGGCGCGTCGCCATCGTTCTCGACGCCGAATTGATGGCGCACCCCCGGATCAATGCCCATCCGCTGGTCAACAGCATGACCACGACCGTTGCGCGGGCCGATCTCTTGCGCTTTCTTGCGGCCACGGGCCATGAGCCCCGGATTGTTCCGCTCGCCGCGGCCCGGCCGGCGGCGTAAATCCCCGATTGCATTTGGCTATTCGCTAGCCATCTAATCGGCTGACGCGTTTCGGATCGGGGCGGCCGGACGGCTGCCGGCCGGCACAGGACGAGGACTTCGACCACATGCTGCAAGACGGCGGGGGAATGACGGCGACCGCCCCGGAGGGTCTCATCAAGGAGACCACCACCCAGGGCTTCATGAAGGATGTGATCGAGGAGTCGCGGCGCCAGCCGGTGCTGATCGACTTCTGGGCGCCCTGGTGCGGCCCGTGCAAGCAGTTGACGCCGATCCTGGAAAAGGTGGTCAGGGCGGCCAAGGGCAAGGTCAAGCTCGTCAAGATGAACATCGACGAGCATCCCGCCATCCCGGGGCAGATGGGGATTCAGTCGATCCCGGCGGTGATCGCCTTCGTCAACGGCCAGCCCGCGGACGGCTTCATGGGCGCACTGCCGGAGAGCCAGGTGACCGCCTTCATCGAACGGCTCACCAGGGAGCGCATCGGCGGCGAGACCAAGGACCTGTTGAAGGCGGCGGATACCGCGCTGGTGGACGGCAATCCGGCCACGGCGGCGGAGCTCTACGCACGAATCCTGTCGGAGGACGGCGCCAACGTGCACGCCCTTGCCGGGCTTGCGCGCTGCTACGTCGAGACCGGCGCCATCGAGCAGGCGAAGCAGACGCTCGCCATGGTGCCCGAATCCAAGCGCAACGAAGCGCCGGTGGCGGCTGCCCGCGCCGCCCTGGAACTGGCCGAGCAGGCCCGCAACATCGGCCCGATCGCCGAGCTCGAGCACAGAGTGCTGACCAATCCGCTCGATCACCAGGCGCGGTTTGACCTGGCGGTGGCGCTGAACGCGAAGGGGCGCCGCGCCGAGGCCGTGGAACACCTGCTGGAAATCGTCAAGCGCGATCGCAAATGGAACGACGACGGCGCGCGCAAACAGCTCGTGCAGTTCTTCGAGGCCTGGGGTCCGACGGACGAAGCGACGATCAGCGGGCGCAAACGGCTGTCCTCGATCCTGTTTGCCTGAGCAGAGGACGGACGACAGAGGACAGCGGACGGACAAGCGGCAAGAGCAGGGTCATCGGTTGTCCGTCGTCGGCTGTCCGTCGTCTGAGCGTGCCATGCCGATGAACGTGGTCTACCGCGGTTCCGCCGACCTGCCGGAGGTGATCCCGGTGTTTCCGCTGCCCGGCGCGCTGCTCTTGCCGCGCGGACAGATGCCGCTCAACATTTTCGAGCCCCGCTATCTCGCCATGGTGGACGACTCGCTGCGCGACGGCCACCGGCTGATCGGCATGATCCAGCCCGACCCGGCCCACCCGGGACCAAGCGAAAAGCCCAATCTGTTCAGAATAGGCTGCGTCGGCCGCATCACCCAGCTCGCCGAGACGGGTGACGGCCGCTATCTCATTCAGCTCACCGGCATCGCCCGCTTCCGGGTGGTCGAGGAGCTCGCGGTCGCCACCGCCTACCGGCAGTGCCGGGTCAACTACATGCCGTTCGCCGACGACTTCATTGCGCGCAAGGGCGAGGAGCAGGTCAATCGCCAGGCCGTCCTCGATGCGCTCGCGGCCTTCCTGAAGGCCAACAATCTGAAGACCGACTGGGCCGGCATCGAAAGCGCACCGAACGAGGCGCTGGTCAACGCGCTCGCCATGATGTCGCCCTACGGCGTGGCGGAGAAGCAGGCGATGCTGGAGGCGCCTGACCTCAAGACGCGGGCGGAAATCCTGATCGCCGTGACCGAAATCGAATTGGCCAAGAAGGCCGCCGGCAGCGGCGGCGAGACGCCGCTGCAATAGGCCAATCAAGGATGGCGCGGCTTGTTCCTTCCGCCCACGGCACTACTGTTGGAGTGACCGATTGCGGTTGCCGGCCGCTGCGCGTGGCGGCTGCAAGCCTTGCGACCGCCGCCGTCGACACGAGGGAGAATTGTTCGATGTCCACCTCCGATCGCCCCGCGCAGGGCGTTGATCCGAAGCTCCTGGAGATCCTGGTGTGTCCCTTGACCAAGAGCGCGCTCGAATACGATCCGCAGCGGCAGGAGCTGATCTCGCGCGCGGCCAAGCTCGCCTATCCGATCCGCGACGGCATTCCCATCATGTTGCCCGAGGAGGCACGCCGGCTGGACTGACTGTGGTATCAAGAGCCGGGAATCGCATGCGCGCGGGGTGTTTCCGGGCCGCTTCACGGGTAAGACCCGGCTCAAGGCATCGCCAACCGGGCACCGCATCCTCCTTCGTGCCGGCCGCCTCGCGGCCGCCGCGGAACGGGGGCCGGTCGGCGCCGCGCACGCAACGCGTTCCAGAAATGGGGAGGGCATCATGCTCAAGGTCTGGGGCCGCAACACGTCGTCCAATGTGCAAAAGGTGATCTGGGCGCTCGCCGAAATGAAGCTGCCGTTCGAGCGCATCGACGTCGGCGGCGCCTTCGGCAAGACCAAGGATCCATTCTATCTGGCGATGAATCCCAATTCACTCGTGCCGACGCTGGAGGAGGACGACGGCTTCACGCTGTGGGAGTCGAATTCGATCGTGCGCTATCTCGCGGCCAAGCATCAGAACCGCACGCTCGAACCGGCCGACCTGCGGACCCGTGCCCGCGCGCAGATGTGGATGGACTGGCAACTGTCGGTCATGGGACCCGCGCTCACGCCGGTGTTCTGGGGCATGGTCCGCACGCCGCCGGAGAAGCGCGACGCCAATGCGATCGCCGCCGGCAAGGACAAGACCATCGCGGCCGCCAAGATCATGGATGCCCAGCTCGGCAAGACCGAATACCTCGCCGGCGAGCAATTCTCCTACGGCGACATCCCGGTCGGGATCATGGCCTATCGGCTGGTGCAACTCATCCCCGAGCGGCCATCGATGCCAAACTTCGATCGCTGGTACGCGGCGATCTCGTCGCGGCCGGCCTTCAAGGAGCAGGTTGCGTCGGTGCCGCTGTCGTAGCGCGGGACCTCCCGCTCCCATCCGCACCCTGCGGACGACGGCGCCGTGGTGGGTTGGCACCCCTGCGAAAGCCTACAGCGCCTCGCCCCTGAGCAGGCGCGGCACCTCGCCGGTGAGCCCGGCCGCTTCACGGATGAAGAAGCGCTTGAGCGGCGGCATGCGCTCGACCAGCCCGAGTCCCACGTCGCGCACGAGCCGCAGCACGTCCGAGCGGTTGGAGAACAGGCGGTTCAACCCGTCGGTGGCGACGCCCATGGTCATGGTGTCGAACCGCCGCCAGCGCTGGTAGCGGTCGAGCACGCTCGCGCCGCCGATGTCGAGACCAAGCCGCGCCGCGTCGGCGACGGCCTCGGCCAATGCCGCCACGTCGCGCAGACCGAGGTTCAATCCCTGGCCGGCGATCGGATGGATCACATGGGCGGCGTCGCCGACCAGCGCCAGCCGTTCGCCGACGAAAGAACGCGCCACCCACAGGCCAAGCGGATAGGCCCGGCGCGGCCCGACCGGCTCGATCTCGCCGAGTTTCAGTCCGAAGCGCCGCTCGAGCTCGGCGTGGAATTCGCGGTCCGGCAGCGCCACGATGCGCGTAGCCTCGGCCGTCGCTTCGGTCCAGACGATGGAGCAGCGCCGCCCCTTCAGCGGCAGGATCGCAAACGGGCCGGCGGGCAAAAAATGCTCCTCCGCCCGGCCGCCGTGATCGCGCTCGTGATTGACGGTGGTGACGATGCCGGACTGGCCGTAGTCCCAGCCGATGCAGGCAATGCCGGCGCGCTCGCGAATGGCCGAGCGGGCGCCGTCGGCTGCGACCAGCAGGCGCGCTGAGATCGTTTCGCCGCCGCTCAATCGCACGTCGATGCGATCGCCGGGTGTCGTCGCAATCGCGTCCTCATCGGGACGGGATAAGCCTTGTGAAACGGCGCGGCCGCGGGAACGGCTTACTTCAAAGTCCGCCACCGCCGCCGTTCGCAGCTCCACGCCGTCCGCTCTCGCGCGCTCGGTGAGCGCATGCAGCAAGAACCTGTTCTCGATCATGTGCGCGAACGGTTCGCCCGGCTCGACCTCGCCCGCGAAGGTCAGAAACGTCGGCCGCACCACGTCCTGCAGCCGGGAGTCGGTCACGGCCATATCGAGGATGGGTTGTGCCTCGCCGGCCACCCGCTCCCACACGCCGATTGCCTCGAACAGCCGCCGCGCCGCCGCGGCGATCGCGGACGCGCGCGCGTCGTTGACTGCAAGACTCTTTTCCAGCGCAGGATCGGCGAGAACGACCGACAATTGGCCGTGCAGTCCCTGGCGCAGCGCCACCGCCAGCGCGAGCCCGGCAAAGCCGCCGCCGGCGATCAGCACGTCCGCGCGCCGGTCCGTCATGGCTGGGGATCGCTTTTTCTCCGGCATCGCGCGAGTATAACACCTTCGCGAGCCCCGCCGACCATGACCTCCGCCGTCCAGGACCTGCTGCAAATCCTCGATCTCGAGCCGCTCGAGATGAACCTCTTTCGCGGCCGCAGCCCGCAGGTCGGCTGGCAGCGCGTGTTCGGCGGCCAGGTGATCGGGCAAGCGTTGGTGGCCGCCACCCGCACCGTCGAGGGCAGGCCGCCGCACTCACTGCACGCCTACTTCCTGCTCCCGGGCGATCCCAAGGTGCCGATCATCTATGAGGTGGACCGCATCCGCGACGGAAAAAGCTTCACCACCCGCCGCGTGGTGGCGATCCAGCACGGACAGGCGATCTTCTCCATGTCGGTGTCGTTCCACTCCGATGAACCGGGCTTCGAGCATCAGATGCCGATGCCGAGCGTCCCCAGGCCCGACGCGCTGCCGAGCGATGCGGAGATCAAGGAGCGCATCCTGCCGCAGATGCCCGAACCGGTGCGGCGCTACTACGAGCGGGAGCGGCCGATCGAGCTGCGCCCGGTCGAGTTCGATCGCTATCTCGGACGCAAATCGCGGGACGGCCGTTTCAATATCTGGATGCGCGCGACCCGGCCGCTGCCGGACGATCCGGCCATTCATCGCTGCGTGCTCGCCTATGCCTCGGATCTGACCCTGCTCGACACTGCGCTGCTGCCGCAGGAGCGCAGCGTGTTCGACAGCCGAATCCAGGCGGCAAGCCTCGACCATGCGCTCTGGTTTCACCGGCCGTTCCGTGCGGACGAGTGGCTGCTCTATGCCCAGGACAGCCCGAATCTCTATGGCGCGCGCGGCTTTGCCCGCGGCCTGATCTATGCCGCCGATGGCAGGCTCGTGGCCTCTGTGGCGCAGGAAGGGCTGCTGCGGGAGCGCATCGAGCGCCGCTAGCTCGATGGCGGCGGCATCGTCGCGTCCGCTGCCGCAACTTGCGGCATTTGCCTTCTAAATAGGCAACGAAGCCGCTTAATTTCCGGCCATACTGCCGATATCGTAAGCGAATTGGCTCGCCCACCAAGACATCGTTTCGAGCCGGGAATTTTGTCCATCGGGGCCGTACCGGCCTCGATCAGGGGATGCCACCATGAAGCTCGTGATCGCCATCATCAAGCCTTTCAAGCTCGACGAAGTCCGCGACGCGCTGACCGCGGTCGGCGTCCACGGCATGACCGTGACCGAGGTCAAGGGCTATGGACGCCAGAAGGGCCACACCGAAATCTACCGCGGCGCCGAATATGCGGTGAACTTCCTGCCCAAGCTCAAGATCGAAGTCGCCATCCCCGACGAGATGGAAGACAAGGTCGTGGCCGCCATCAGCAACGCCGCCAAGACCGGCCAGATCGGCGACGGCAAGATTTTCGTCTACGACCTCGATCGCGCCGTGCGCATCCGTACCGGCGAGACCGACAACGACGCGCTCTGAACAATCGATCCGAAGGGGGGAGAGCATGACCAGACATGCATCCGCATGCGGCTGCGCCGCTGGGATTGTCGCGGCATTGGTAACGGCGGGGGCCGACCCGGCATTCGCGCAGGCCGCCGCACAGCCGGCAAAGATCGATCCCGCCGACACCGCGTTCATGATCTCGGCGACCGGCCTCGTGCTCATGATGAGCATTCCGGGCCTTGCACTGTTCTATTCCGGCATGGTGCGCAAGAAGAACGTGCTTGCGACCATGGCGCAGACGCTCGCCGCCGTTGCGCTCGGCTCGGTGCTTTGGATGGTGATCGGATACAGCCTCGCCTTCACCGGCGAAGGGCCGTTCATCGGCACTTTCGAGCGCATCGTGCTCAACGGCATGGGCATGGACGTCATCAGCCCGCTCGCCAAGACCATTCCCGAGTCGGTGTTCATGATCTACCAGATGACCTTCGCGCTCATCACCGTGGCGCTGGTCGCGGGCTCGGTCGCCGACCGCATGCGGTTTTCCGCCTACCTGTGGTTCGTCTTCGGCTGGCTGCTGATCGTCTACGTCCCGATCGCGCACTGGGTCTGGGGCGGCGGTTTCCTGGGCGCAGCCGGCCTGCTCGATTTCGCCGGCGGCACCGTCGTCCATCTCAACGCCGGCGTTGCCGGCCTCGTCGCCTGCTATGTGCTCGGGCCGCGCCGCGGTTACGGCACGGAAAACCTCGCCCCCTACGATCTCGCCCTTGCGGTGATCGGCACCGGTCTGCTCTGGGTCGGATGGTTCGGCTTCAACGGCGGCTCGGCGCTCGCCGCCAACGCGCGCGCGGGCTACGCGGTGGTGGCGACGCACCTTGCGGCAAGCGCCGGCGTGCTCACCTGGATGTTTCTGGAGTGGTGGGATCGCGGCAAGCCGTCGGTACTCGGCATGATCTCCGGCGCCATCGCCGGCCTCGGCACGATCACGCCGGCCTCCGGTTTCGTCGCACCCTGGCATGGCGTGGTGATCGGCATTGCCGCCGGCGCCATCTGCTACTGGGCCTGCGTCAAGCTCAAGCACGCGCTCGGCTATGACGACTCGCTCGACGTGTTCGGCGTGCACGGCGTCGGCGGTGCCACCGGCACGATTCTCGCCGGCGTGTTTGCCGTCGCCGCGGTGGGCGATAGCGCGGGCCTGATCGAAGGCAATGCGCGACAGGTGCTCGTGCAGCTCTTTGGCGTTGCGGTGACCCTGGTCTGGTCCGGTGTCGTGACGTTCGTGCTGCTCAAGGTGATCGATTTCTTCGTGCCGCTGCGCGTGCGCGAGGAGGACGAACGCATCGGCCTCGATCTCGCGTTGCACGGCGAGCAGTTGCACTGAGCGCTGCGGCCTACGGGCCATCGTGTTGGCGCGGGCGGGCTCGCCGTGGGCGGGCCCGCCACGGCGTTGCGCAGTTGCATAATTGTTGAGCAGGTTGCGTGCGATTGGCGCCAACGTGACCAAATTGATTGCAGTCCCGCGCCGCGCGCGCGCCGGTATTGACCGACAGGTTGCGGCGACGCGGAAAAGTTCGCCAATAACAAGACGTTAGACGAAGGACCGCGATTGGCACGCGGTTTGATTCCCTGGCTGCGGCACGGCACGCCGGCACGCGCGGGCGTGGCCTTGCCCGGTTCGTACGCCCGGCCGGTGAAGGCCGGGCTCAAGGGGGATCAAACCCATGAAGATCGTCATGGCCATCATCAAGCCTTTCAAGCTCGACGAGGTCCGCGACGCGCTCACCGCCGCCGGAGTGCACGGCATGACCGTCACCGAGGTCAAAGGCTATGGGCGCCAGAAGGGCCACACCGAGATTTACCGCGGCACGGAATACGCCGTGAATTTCCTGCCGAAGATCAAGATCGAAGTCGCGGTGCCGAGCGAGCAGGCCGACAAGGTGGTCGAAGCCATCACCGCTGCCGCCAAGACTGGTCAGATCGGAGACGGAAAGATCTTCGTTTTCGACATCGATCACGCCGTGCGAATCCGCACCGGCGAAACCGACGCCGCGGCGCTGTGACCCCGCGCTTCCCAAGCTTACGAACAGGAGTTCGACCATGACGTTGAAGACACTCACCCGGGCGGGACTCGCCGCGCTTGCCGGTGCGGCCGCGGCCGCGCTGCTCGCCGAGCCGACGCTCGCGCAGACCGCGCCGGCCGCAGCCGCAGCGCCAGACATCGCCGTCAACAAGGGCGACAACGCCTGGATGATGACGGCCACCGTCCTCGTCCTGCTGATGACGATCCCCGGTCTGGCCCTGTTCTACGCCGGCCTCGTGCGTCCCAAGAACGCCCTCTCGGTGCTCACGCATGTGTTCTACACGGTGTGCATCGTCACCGTGATCTGGGTGATCTACGGTTACAGCCTGGCGTTCACCGGCGGCTCCGCCTTCATCGGCGGCTTCGACAAGCTCTTCCTCAAAGGCGTCACTGCGGAATCGAAGGCAGCCACCTTCTCGGTCGGCGTCAACATCACCGAATACGTCTACATCTGCTTCCAGATGACGTTTGCGGCGATCACGCCCGCACTCATCGTCGGCGCCTTCGCCGAGCGCATGAAGTTCTCCGCGGTGGCCATCTTCATCCCGCTGTGGGTGACGCTGATCTACTTCCCGATCGCCCACATGGTCTGGTACTGGGCCGGTCCCGACGCCATTGACGCGGCCGCCAAGGCGGTTGCCGCCGCCGGCGATGACGCCGCCAAGAAGGCGGCGCAGACGAAGCTCGACGAGGTGCTGGCCGACGCCGGGCAGGTGTTCCTCTGGGGCGCCATCGACTTCGCCGGCGGCACCGTGGTGCACATCAACTCCGGCATTGCCGGCCTGGTCGGCGCACTCGTCGTCGGCAAGCGCACCGGCTACGGCAAGGATCTGATGCCGCCCCACTCGCTGGTCATGACCATGATCGGTGCCTCGCTGCTGTGGGTCGGCTGGTTCGGCTTCAATGCCGGCTCGAACCTCGAGGCGGTCGGCGGCGCGCCGCTTGCCATGATCAACTCGTTCGTCGCCACCGCGGCGGCGGCGTTGTCGTGGATGTTCGCCGAATGGATCACCAAGGGCAAACCGTCGCTGCTTGGCGCGTTGTCGGGCTGCGTGGCGGGTCTCGTTGCGGTGACCCCGGCCTCGGGCTTCGCCGGACCGATGGGGGCGCTGGTGCTCGGGCTGATCGCGGGCGCAGTCTGCCTGTTCTTCGTGTCCACCATCAAGAACATGTTCGGCTACGACGACGCGCTCGACGTGTTCGGCATCCACTGCATCGGCGGTATCGTCGGCGCGATTCTCACCGGGGTTCTGGTGGCGCCGGCTCTCGGCGGCACCGGCATCATGGACTACACCACCGGCAAGATCGCCGATTACGACTTCGTCACGCAGGTCTGGGCGCAGATCAAGGCCGTGGTGATGACGCTGCTGTGGTCCGGCATCGGTTCCTTCATCATCTACAAGGTGGTCGATTACACGGTCGGACTGCGGCCGGCGATCGATCAGGAACGCGAGGGTCTCGATCTCACCGATCACGGCGAGCGCGCCTACAACATGTGAGCTTGCCCTCCCCCGCTCGCGGGAGAGGACGGAGCGGCTGCGAGGGGGGCCGCCCCGCAAGGCAAGTCAATCCCCTCACCAATTCCCCACGAGGGGCGAGAGGCAAAGCCATCAGGACAACGGTTGGGGCGGAAACCCGGCACCGCCCCGCCCGTCGGGGGGCTCCGGTCGCAAGGCCGGAGCCCCTCACCATTCTTCCGTGCCAAGGTGGCGTTTGTTGCCCGCATGATCGAAGCCGGCGGCCTCGGTCTTATCCGGGCGCGGCCCGAAAACCGGCTTTGCACCCCCGCCCGCGCGCGGAGCTCGCCCTGCCGATGGTTAATCGGGTCTTAACCTCGCCGCTCCTATGGTATCGAAGGCCTTGAAGCGGCGGGCGGTTCCGCCGTTCCGTAGCATTCGTCCAGGTCCATGACCGCCGCCACCGCTCCGCAAGCGCCACCGTCGACCGCCGAAGGCCGCTCGCCTTTCGTGCGACTGCACGAACTTCTTGCCGACCTTGAGCCGGGCAAGCCCCCGATCAATCTCTCGGTCGGCGAGCCGCAGCATCCGATTCCATCGTTTGTCGGCCCGATCATCCAAGCGCATCTGGCCGATTTCGGCCGCTATCCGGCGAACAAGGGCACCGACCGCTTCCGCCGCGCCGCGGGAGCCTGGCTTGATCGGCGCTACCGGCTGTCCCGCGCCATCGACCCGGACAGCGAGGTGATCGTTCTCAATGGCACCCGCGAAGGCCTGTTCCTCGCCGCCATCGCCGCCAAGCGCTACGTCGGGCCGCGCGCAGGTCGGCCCGCGATCCTCATCCCGAACCCGTTCTATGCCGCCTATGCGGCCGGCGCAGGCGCCGCCGAATGCGAGCCGGTGTACCTGCCCGCCACGCGGGAGACGGGATTTCTTCCCGATCTCGACGCCATCGACGAGGCCCTGCTCAAGCGCACGGTCGCCTTCTACATCGCCTCGCCCTCCAATCCGCAGGGCGCGGTGGCCGATCCGAGCTATCTTGCGCGCATGGCGGAGATGGCGCGCCGCCACGGCTTTCTGGTGTTCGCCGACGAGTGCTACTGCGAGATCTATCTCGACGGCCGACCGCCGCACGGGATGCTGGAGGCCTCAGGACCTGACTTCGCCAACGTCGTCGTGTTCCATTCGCTGTCCAAGCGCTCGAACCTGCCCGGCCTGCGCGTCGGCTTCGCCGCCGGCGACCGCCGGTTTCTCGCCCGTTACATCGAGCTGCGCAACATCGCCGCCCCGCAGGTGCCGGTGCCGGCGCAGGAAGTGGCGGTTGCCGCCTACGGCGACGAGACCCACGTGCAGAAGAATCGCGATCTCTATGTCGCCAAGTTCGATCTCGCCGATCAGATCATCGGCGATCGCTACGGCTATCGTCGGCCGGCAGGAGGCTTCTTCCTCTGGCTCGACGTCAGCAGGCACGGCGGCGACGAAGCGGCGACGCGCAAACTCTGGCGCGAGGGTGGCCTGCGGGTGATCCCCGGCCAGTATCTCGCGCGCATCGGGGCCGACGGACGCAACCCCGGCGCGGGCTACATTCGCGTCGCGCTGGTTCAGGACAAGGATACGACGGCCGAGGCACTGCACCGCCTGGTCGCGGTGCTGGGGTGAACCGATGACCGCACTCGATCGCAGTCTGCATCTCTCGCACTGGTCCGACAGCCTGCGCGACATGCTGCGCCGCCGGCTGCACGAGGCGGGCGGTGTTGCGCTGCTCGCACTTGCGGCGATGATGGCGGCTGCGCTCGCGACCTGGTCGGTGCAGGACCCTTCCTTCAGCCACGCCACCGATGCGCCGGTGCGCAATCTGCTCGGCGCGCCCGGCGCCATCGGCGCCGATCTCGTGATGCAGGTGTTCGGGCTCGCCTCGGTCGTGCTGGTGCTGCCGATCGCGGTCTGGGGCTGGCGGATCGCAACCCACCGGCCGTTCGATCGCGAAGGGCTGCGGCTGTTGTTCTGGCTTGCGGGCACCGTGCTGGCATCCGCCTTCGCGGCCTGCCTGCCGGTCAGCCCCTCCTGGCCGCTGCCGAGCGGGCTTGGCGGCGTCGTGGGCGATGCCGTCCTGTACCTGCCGACGGCACTGTTCGGGCCGCCCTCCCCCCTGGCTTCGGTGATCGGCGGCACCGCGCTCGCGCTCGCCATGCTGGTGGCGATGGTGATCGCCACCGGCTTCGGCTACCACGACCCGGCACGGATCGCGCTCGACGAGCGCTGGGCGCGGGAGGCGGCAGGTCCGACCGACGAGGAGGAGGGGCGCGCCTCAATCTCCTTCGGCTGGCTCACGCACCTGTTCCTCAGCCTGCGGTCGCGCTTCATTCGCTTGGTCACGCGGCGCGCCACGCTGCCCGCACCGCCGCCGCGGCGCGCGCCGATCCCGGTCGTCTCGCCGCGCGACCGCTTCCAGGCGCGGATCGAGGAGCCCGCGCCGGCCGGCCTCCGGCAGCAGATCGCGGAGGACGAGGAGGAGCAGGAGGAGGCGGAGGCGCCGGCGCGCTCGGCGCGCAAGGCCCCGCGCGTGCGCATGCCGCGCCGCACGAGCGGCGGCTATCAGCTGCCGGCGCTGTCGCTGCTTGCGCTGCCGAAATCGAGCGAGCGGTTTGCGCCGAGCCAGCAGTCGATCGAGGAGACCGCGGCCGCACTGGAAAGCGTGCTGCAGGATTTTGGCGTGCGCGGCCAGATCATCAATGCGCGGCCGGGCCCGGTGGTGACGCTCTACGAGCTCGAACCCGCGCCCGGCATCAAGTCGTCGCGCGTGATTGGTCTTGCCGACGACATCGCCCGCTCCATGAGCGCGCTGTCGGCGCGCGTCGCCGTCGTGTCGGGCCGCAATGCGATCGGCATCGAACTGCCCAACGACAAGCGCGAGAAGGTCTATCTGCGCGAATTGCTGGACACCGACGATTATCAAAGCAGCCAGGCCAAGCTGCCGCTGTGCCTCGGCAAGACCATCGGCGGCGAATCGGTGATCGTCGATCTCGCCCGCATGCCGCACCTGTTGATCGCCGGCACCACCGGCTCGGGCAAGTCGGTGGCCATCAACACCATGATTCTCAGCCTCGTCTATCGGCTCAGGCCCGAGCAGTGCCGGCTGATCATGGTCGACCCGAAGATGCTGGAATTGTCGGTCTACGACGGCATCCCGCATCTGCTCACGCCGGTGGTCACCGATCCGCGCAAGGCCGTGGTCGCGCTGAAATGGGCGGTGCGCGAGATGGAGGAGCGCTACAAGAAGATGTCGAAGCTCGGCGTGCGCAACATCGACGGCTACAATGCCCGCGTCGCCGAGGCGCGCGAGAAGGGCGAGACGCTGACGCGCACGGTGCACACCGGCTACGACAAGGAAACCGGGGCGGCGATCTACGAGAAGGAGGAGCTTGACCTCGAGCCCCTGCCCTACATCGTCGTCATCGTCGACGAGATGGCCGATCTGATGATGGTGGCAGGCAAGGACATCGAAGGCGCCGTGCAGCGCCTCGCGCAGATGGCACGCGCCGCCGGCCTGCACGTGATCCTGGCGACGCAGCGACCCTCGGTCGACGTCATCACCGGCACGATCAAGGCCAACTTCCCCACCCGCATCTCGTTTCAAGTCACCTCCAAGATCGACAGCCGCACCATTCTCGGCGAGCAGGGCGCCGAACAACTGCTCGGCCAGGGCGACATGCTCTACATGGCCGGCGGCGGCCGCATCAGCCGCGTGCATGGGCCCTTCGTCTCCGACGAGGAGGTGGAGAAGGTCGTCCGCCATCTGAAGTCGCAGGGCACGCCGCAGTATCTGGAGGCCGTCACCGCCTCCGACGAGGAAACCGACGACGACGGCAATCCGGTATTCGATGCGACCGCGATCGGCGCCGCCGGCGATGCCGCCGACCTCTACCAGCAGGCGGTGCAGGTGGTCCTGCGCGACCGCAAGGCCTCGACCAGCTATATCCAGCGCCGGCTGCAGATCGGCTACAACCGCGCCGCCTCGATCATGGAGCGGATGGAGCAGGAGGGCATCGTCGGCCAGCCGAACCACGCCGGCAAGCGAGAAATCCTGGTTGGCGGCGAAGAGCACGAGCGGTATTGAAGGCTTGGCCGGTGCCGCGCGCGGCTTGGTTGCGGGCCGCGAAATCGCCACAGCCGGCTCCTATGGGACCACGACGACAGGGATCGGGCGGAGCGGGACATGAGATGCCGGACGGCAGTTCTTGCGGCATGGCTTGCGGGCGCGGCCCTGGCCGGCCCCGTCCTGCTGACCGCCGCGGCCGCCCAGAACGTTCCCCTGCCCGTGCCGGCACCGCGGCCCAAGACCTACGGCCCGCCGAGTTCGGCGCAGCCGCCGCGCTCGCTCGCCCCGCCGGCGCCGGTCACGGCCCAGCCCACCCCGCCGCAGGCTCCGAGCACGCCGAGCACCAGTCCGTTTCCCGCCTTCCCCTCGCCGTCCGCCCTGTTCGGGCGGCCGGGGGAAACCACCGCCTTCGACGCCAGGCAGCGCGAACTGGCCGATCGGGTCAGCGCCTATCTCAGCAGCGTGCGGGTGCTGTCCGGCGACTTCGTCCAGGTCGGTCCCGACGGCAGCAAGTCGGAGGGCGAGTTCTTCCTGCAGAAGCCCGGCCGCGTGCGCTTCGACTACAACCCGCCCAATCCGATCGAGCTGATTGCCGACGGCTCGTCCGTCGTTGTGCGCGACCGCAAGCTTGCCACGCAGGACCTCTATCCGCTGTCGCAGACGCCGCTGCGTTTCCTGCTCGCCGACCGCATCGACCTGTTGCGCGACACCAACCTGATCGGCATCTATGCCGATGACGTGTTCGTCACGGTGGTGATCGAGGAGCGGCAGCTTCTGGCCGGCACCCATCGCCTGATGCTGATGTTCGGTGCCAAGGACTACCAGCTCCGGCAATGGACGGTCACCGACCCGCAGGGCTACGACACCACGGTCGCCGTCTACAATCTCAACTCGACCAAGCAGCCGGACCCCAACCTGTTCCGCATCGACTACACGCGCGACATCCGGTGAAGCCCCAATCCGGTTGGGTCGGGCGCGCGGCGGGCCGGCATGTCTCGCGGATCGCGCCAAAGCCGTGGATGGCCGTGACAGGCGTCGGTGCGGCATTGGACAAGCGCTCGACCTCGGCATAATTCGGGAACCATGCGCCTGACGATCACGACCTGGAACATCAATTCGGTACGGCTTCGGATCGACCTCGTGGCGCGGTTCATCAAGGCAATGCGGCCGGACGTCCTTTGCCTGCAGGAAACGAAGTGTCCCGACGACGCTTTCCCGCTCAAGCGTTTCAAACGGCTCGGCTACGACAGCGTCGCATTGAACGGCCAGAAGGGCTATCACGGCGTGGTCGTGCTCTCGCGGCTGCCGTTCGACGCCACCACCATCAAGACCTATTGCGGCAAGAACGACTCGCGCCATGTCGGCGTCGTTCTCGGCGAGAAGGCCGGCCTGCGCGAGCCGCTCACCATCCATAACTACTACGTGCCCGCCGGTGGCGACGAACCGGATCCCGAGGTCAATGCGAAGTTCGCGCACAAGCTTTCTTTCCTCGACGAGATGCGCACCTGTCCGCACATGCTGCCCACCCGCCACGAGCGTTCGATCGTGGTCGGCGATCTCAACGTCGCTCCGCTCGAATGCGACGTGTGGAACCACAAGGCGCTGCTCAAGGTCGTCTCGCACACGCCGATCGAATGCGAGAAACTCATCGCCGCGCAGAAGGCCGGCCGCTGGATCGACGCCGTGCGCAGCTTCGTGCGCGAGCCGCAGAAGCTGTTCACCTGGTGGAGTTACCGCTCGCCGGACTGGGCCGCCGCCGACAAGGGGCGCCGCCTCGATCACATCTGGGTGTCGCCGGCGCTCGGCGATCGCCTTGCCGCCATCAAGGTGACGAGAGACGCACGCGGCTGGCCGCAGCCCTCCGATCACGTGCCGGTGACGGCCACCCTCGAGGTGTGACCGGCTGGCGGACGATCGCCTGCGTTCTGCCGGCGCAGCGGATGCGGCCGCCGTTCAGCGCGGCGCCTCGCTGGTGTCGAGCATGGCGCGGACATTGCCGAGCTCGCCTGCCGTCTGCATGGCGCGCATCGCGATCTGCTCGCGCAGCACCTGCGCGGCCTCCGGATAGCCTTCCAGCATCTTCAGGAACAGGCTGCGCGAAATGCGGATGACGGTCGATGGCTCGCGCGCGGTCGCGGTGGCCGGACGCCGGGTCTCGGCGATCAGCGCCAGTTCGCCGAGCAGCGTGCCGGGTCCGGCGACGACCTCCTCTGCGCCCTTGGCCGCGGTCTTGCCTTCCAGCCGGAACGATCCCTCCTGGATGACGTAGCCGCAATCGGTCGGATCGCCGGCGCTGAACAGCACCTCGCCGCTGTGCACGTAGCGGCTCTCGGCGCCGATGGCGAGAATGCGCAGCGCGGTGCGGCCGAGGATGCGCAGCGTCGGCACTCGTTCCAGGAAGGCTATGTCGTCCTCGATGCTCAAGGGGCGGCGCTCATGCGGGCCTCAGGGCACCAGCTTGTAGCCCCCCGCATCCGTGACCAGGATCGCGGGGTTGGCGGCGTCTTTCTCCACCTTCTGCCGCAGGCGGTACACATGGGTCTCGAGCGTATGCGTGGTGACGCCGGAGTTGTAGCCCCAGACCTCCTGCAGCAGCGTCTCGCGCGACACCGGCCGCTGCCCGGCGCGGTAGAGATAGCGCAGGATCGCGGTCTCCTTCTCCGTCAGCCGCACCTTGTTCCCCTTGGGGTTGATGAGCAGCTTCGAGCTTGGACGGAACGTGTAGGGACCGATGGTGAAGACCGCGTCCTCGCTCGCCTCGTGCTGGCGGAGCTGGGCGCGGATCCGTGCGAGCAGCACGGCGAAGCGGAAGGGCTTGGTGACGTAATCGTTGGCGCCCGATTCCAGGCCGAGGATGGTGTCGGAGTCGGTGTCGTGGCCGGTCAGCATGATGATCGGCGCCTTGAACCCGCCCTTGCGCAGGATGCGCACGGCCTCACGGCCGTCGATGTCGGGCAGGCCCACGTCCATGATGATCAGATCGATCTGTCCGGCCTTGGCAGCCTGCACCGCCTTGGTCCCATTCTCCACCGCGGTCGCCTCGAATTCGTCGTGCAAGGCAAGCTGCTCGACCAGTGCGGTCCGAAGCGCGTCGTCGTCGTCAACGATCAGGATCTTGCGGCTGTTCGGCATTTTGCTAGTCCTCACCAGGGTGTGGCCCGGCGGCTTTTCGGGCAGTAGAGCATTCAGGGCCAAAAGAGCAAGCACCTTGCATCGCATGCGAAAGTGCACGTTCGCCACCCTTCGGGTGCGGGCCGGACCGGGCAATCCGCGTCGCGGCTGGCTGACGGTCGGCCCGCTTGCGCTGCCGGTCGCGCTCGGCCGCTCGGGGATCCGCGCCAACAAGCGCGAGGGTGACGGTGGCACCCCGCGGGGACGCTTCCGGCTGCGCCGGCTGTGGTGGCGGGCCGATCGGCTGCCGCGCCCCCCGACGGCACTGCCGATCCGGCCGATCCGGCCGGACGACGGCTGGTGCGAGGACGCCGCCGACCGTCGCTACAACCGGCCGATTCGGCTGCCGCCCGATCGACCCGGCGACCGGCTCTGGCGCCAGGATCATCTCTACGACCTGATCGTCGAACTCGACCACAACACGCGGCCGCGCATTGCCGGACGCGGCAGCGCCGTGTTCATCCATGTGGCGCGGCCCGGCTTTGCGCCGACGGCGGGCTGCATCGGGCTGCGGGCCGACGCGCTGCGCCGGCTGATCGGACGGCTCGGCCCGCACACCCGCATCGTCATCGGCTGACGCATCGACCGATGCCGGGCGGCGTGGTTAACGCCTCCTGTCGTTCAAAGGCAACGCCGGAGATTCACGAATACTCCAGGATCGTCGCGTAGGCTTGCCGCCATACGCCGAGAACATCCGCCATTCTCTTCCCGGAAGAATGACGATCATGACGATTGCAAGCACCGCCGCAACCGCTGCGCCCTCGAGCGCGGCCGCTCGCGAAACGCTCGGTCGCGTCGTCGCCGTCAGCGGCGCCCAGGTCACCGTCGGCCTTGCGGCGACGAGCACGGGCGCGCGCGCAACCGTCGGCAAGTTTCTCGGAGTCGTCAGTGGCACCTCCGTTATCGTCGGTCTGATCACCGAGATTTCCGAGCGGCCGCAGCGCGAGCAGGATGCGACGTGCCGCAGCACCGCCCGCCTCGATCTCGTGGGCGAGATCCGGGCCGATGCGGCGGGCACGGCCTGTTTCCAGCGCGGCATCACCGAATACCCGACCATCGGCGAGCCGGCGGTGGCGATGAGCGACCGCGAGCTGCGGCTGATCTACCGCGCCGCTCATGGCAGGATGTCGAACGTCGGCGTGCTGCAGCAGGACCCGACCATTCCCGCGCAGATCGACGTCGATCAGCTCGTGAGCAAGCACTTCGCCGTCCTCGGCACCACCGGCGTCGGCAAGTCGAACGGCGTCGCCATCCTGCTCCAGCACATCCTCGATCAGCGTCCCGACCTGCGGATGTTCCTGATCGATCCGCACAATGAATACGCCCGCTGCTTCGGCGACCGGGCGCAGGTGCTCACGCCGCGCAATCTGCGGCTGCCGTTCTGGCTGTTCAATTTCGAGGAGACGGTGGACGCCTTCTTCGGCGGCCGCCCCAGCATCCACGAGGAGGTCGAAATCCTCTCCGAGGCCATCCCCGAGGCGAAGGCGGCCTATCTCCAGCTCAAGAGCGCGAGCGACCGCAACCTGGTCAAGAGAAAGGACCCGCGCAGCGCGGGCTACGGTGTCGATACGCCGGTGCCCTACCGCATCGAGGACCTGATCGCGGTGCTCGACGATCGCATGGGAAAGCTCGAAAACCGTTCGTCGCGCACGACCTATAACAAGCTGCTCCAGCGCATCCAGACCTTCCGCAATCACCCGCGCTACGGCTTCATGTTCGAGAACGCCACGGTCGGCGGCGACACCATGGCCGACGTGGTGAGCCACCTGTTCCGCATTCCCGCCAACGGCAGGCCGATGACCATCATGCAGCTTGCCGGATTCCCGGCCGAGGTGGTCGATTCGGTGGTGTCGGTGCTCTCGCGCATGGCCTTCGATTTCGGGCTGTGGAGCGACGGCGCCTCGCCGCTCCTGTTCGTCTGCGAGGAAGCGCATCGCTATGCGCCGGCCGACAAGACCATCGGCTTCGGCCCGACGCGGCGCGCCTTGTCGCGCATTGCGAAGGAAGGGCGCAAATACGGCGTGTTCCTCGGCCTGGTGACGCAGCGGCCGGCCGAGATCGATCCCACCATCATCTCCCAATGCAGCACGCTGTTCGTCATGCGACTGTCGAACGATCGCGACCAGGCGCTGATCCGTTCGGCGGTGTCGGACGCCGGCGCCAGCATGCTGACGTTCATTCCATCGCTCGGCACGGGCGAGGTGTTCGCCTTCGGCGCCGGAGTCCCGCTGCCCACCCGCATGAAATTCCGCGAGCTGCCGGCGACGCTGCGGCCCACGAGCGAAGCCGGGGCCACGACGCGCGCGGTCGCGGGCAGCGCCGACCGCGAGATGATCGAGGCGGTGATCGAGCGCTGGCGCGCGTCCACCATGAGCCACAAGGCCGCAATCGACGACGACGGCGCGGGCCTGGGCTCGTTCCGCGACGACGTGGCACCGGCGCGCGACATTGCCCCTGCCGCCCCTGCGACGCACGCGCCGCATCCGACCTATGCCGCGCCGCTGGTCCAACCCGCACCGCCGTTGCAGCCGGCGCCGCCCCCCGCCCCCGATATGGCGCAGCGTCAAAGCATTCTGCGCCGGCCGATCGCGCCGGGCACCACGCCCGGCCCCAACAATCCGGCGCCGCTGCCGAGCCGCTATCGCCAGGGATAAAGGCGGCGCGCCGGCGACGGGCGCAGCCGGTCAGGTCTCGCTCAGTTGCGGCGTCGGCCAGCCGCGCTCGAACTTGACGCTCTTGACCACCTCGGTGACGACGCCGCAGAGCGGCACGCTCATGCGCAGCCGGTCGGCTTCGTGCAGCACGATGCGCATGTCCTTCTCCGCCCACGGCATCGGCTGCTCTTCGGGTCGCGTCTGCAAGGCCCAGTTGCTGGCACTGCTGTCGAGCAGCGCGGCGCGCAGCCGTTCGCGGTCGACGCCGAGCCGTTCGGCCAGCCGCAGCCCCTCGTGATTGGCCGAGATGCAGGCCCACAGGATCAGGTTGTTGACCATCTTGCCGACCTGACCCGCACCGAGCTCGCCGAGATGGAAGATCGAGCTCGCGAAACATTGCAGCGCGGGCTTGACCACGGCATAGGCGGCGGCATCGCCACCGACCATGACCAGGAGTTGGCCGGCCTCGGCGGCGGGTTCCCCCCGCGTCAGCGGCATGTCGAGCAGCACGAGGCCGGTGGAGTCCGCGACGCGCGCGGCGATGCGCTGCATGGTGCGTGGCGCTACCGTGGAGGCGATGCCGACGATCAGGCCGGGGCGGGCCGCAGCGACGATGCCGTCGGGCCCGAGCACCACCTTTTCCGCCTCGGCGTCAAATCCGACCACGACGATGACGAAGTCGGCTGCCGCGGCGACGGCAGCGGGCGAAGGCGCGAGCGCGACGCCTGCGGCGCCGGCCTGGCTTTTCGCCTGATCGCTCAGATCGCAGCCCAGGACTTCGAACCCGCCCTTGCGCAGATGGCGCGCCATCGGCAGGCCCATCTTGCCAAGCCCGATGATCCCGACCCGGCGGATGATCGTGGTGCTCATGCTGTCCTTCCCTCGATGGCGCAACGGGCGGCGAGGCAGACGCTGCGTCGTGCGCCTGCGCCCTGCCGTTGCGCATGGCCTGACTGGTGAATCGGGTTTCCGCTTCGCCGGGACATGCGCTAGCGGCGGGCACCGAAGATCGCGCTGCCCACGCGCACGTGCGTTGCGCCGAAGGCAATGGCGATCGGAAAGTCCGCGCTCATGCCCATCGACAACAGCTTGAGGCCGTTGCGCGCCGCGATCTTGGCGGTCAGCGCAAAATGCGGCGCCGGCGCCTCGTTCAGCGGCGGAATGCACATCAATCCGGCGATCGCAAGTCCGTAGCTGTCGCGGCAGCGGGCGATGAAGGCATCGGCGTCCTGCGGCAGGACGCCGGCCTTCTGCGCCTCGGCGCCGGTATTGAGCTCCACGAACAGGAGCGGCCTGCGGCCCTGCCGGGCAATCTCCTTGGCGAGCACCTCGCAAAGGCTCGGCCGGTCGACGGAATGAATGGCGTCGAACAGCGCCACCGCGTCCTTCGCCTTGTTCGATTGCAGCGGCCCGATCATGTGCAGTTCGATCCCCGGGTGGCGCGCCAGCAGCGCCGGCCATTTGGCCTTGGCCTCCTGCACCCGGTTTTCGCCGAACACACGCTGGCCGGCCGCGATCACCGGCTCGATCGCCTCCGCCCCGAAGGTCTTGGACACCGCGATCAGCGTGACCGAACCCGGGTCGCGCCCCGCCTCGCGGCAGGCACGCGCGATCTCCTGCCGCACGGCCTCCAATCCGATCCTTTCGATTGTTGCGCTCATCGCCGCTTCCATAGCACGCAAACGACGAACGCCAAGACCTCCTTGAGGCGAAGCGGCGAATGGCGGCGCGCTAATTCGGGCCGCGGCCGCCCGTGTAGTATTCGGCGGCGCGGGAGGCGGGCGGCATCGGGGCCTTCGGCTGCGCGTCGGTGAGCGGCGGCATCAATCCGTAGCGCACGAACTCGGCCGAGATGTCCGGCTTGATCGCCCGCGCCGCCGCGATGTCGGCATTGCCGGAGGCGTATTCGCCCTTGCGCCGCTTGGCCATGCCGCGGCCGTAGAGCGAGGCGGCCTTGTTCGGCTCGAGCTTGAGCGCCGCGTCGTAGTCGGCGATGGCCGAATCATACTGGCCCGCGCGCAGATAGACGAAGCCGCGGCTGTCCAGCGCATTGACGAAATCGGGCTTGAGCCGCAGCGCCTCGTTGCAGTCGGCGAGCGCCGCCTGCAGATAGCCGTTGATCGCGCGCGCCCAGCAGCGGCTGTTCCAGGCCGAGGCGTTGTGCGGCTGCAGCCGGGTGACGCGCTCGTAGTCGGCGATGGCAAGATCGAACCGCTTGACGCCCTCGTGGGCGATGGCGCGGCTGAAGTAGGCGGCGACATGGTTCCTGTCGAGCCGGATCGCCTGATCGTAGTCGCGGATGGCGCGCTCGAACTGCCCCTTCTTCAACAGCGCATTGCCGCGGTTGTTGTAGGCGAAGGCATCGTTGGGATCGAGCTTGAGCGCCTGATCGTAATCGGCGAGCGCCGCGTCGAGCAGCCCCTTCTTCTCCTTGGCGACGCCGCGGTTGACATAGGCGTCCTGGTAATCGGCGCGCAGCGCGATGGCGCGATCGTAGTTCTGGATCGCTCGGTCGTGATCGCCCTTGGCGTAGAACGCGTTGCCGCGGTTGTAGAAGGCGACCGCATAGGCCGGGTCGAGCACGACCGCCTCGTCGAAGTCCTGGATCGCGCGATCATGCTGTCCGCGCGCGGCGTGCGCGTTGCCGCGGTTGTTGAGACGAACCGCGTCCGGCTCGATCGCAATCGCCGCATCGTAGTCGGCGATGGCGCGCTGGACCTGCCCCTTGTTGAAATAGGCAAGCCCGCGGTTGTTGAGGGCGGAGGCGTATTTCGGATTGAGCTCGATCGCCCGGTCGTAGTCGGCGATGGCACGCTCGTAGTCGCCGCGGCTGGCATGGGCGATGCCGCGGTTGTTGTAAGCGGCGGACTGCTTCGGGTCGTGCTGGATCGCCGCATCGAAGTCGGCGAGCGCCTTGTCGAAAACGCCCTTGGCTTTCCACTCGACGCCGCGGTTGGAATAAGCCAGCGCCAGCGTGCGACCGTCGTAGGTGCCCGATTCGATGGCGCGGGTGCAGGCGGCGATTGCTTCGTCGCCCGTGCCCGTGGCGCACGTGTCCCAATCGGAAGCGCGCGCGGGCGAGGAGCCCGCGACGACTGCGGAAATGGCGACAAGCAAGACGGCGCAAAGAGGCCGATTGCGCCGAATGTGTGCAGGCATTCCGTCCCCCTGGGCCTCCCCGCGTTAACAAATACAGGGCACCCGAAGGCCCCGAAACAGGAATTGCCGGTTAGCGTTAAGACCCGTTCCCGGCTTGCCGGTTAAGCACGCAAACCAATTCACCCTCGCCCGCCGCTTGGCAGGGCGCGCGGCGACCGCATAATGGCGGCGTTACGGAGCCGGGAGGCGGCTCGGTGCGGCCGAACAGACATCGCCGTGCGCCGTTCGCACGGGACGCCGCGACGCATCATGAGCGCCATCGATCGCAGACGCCTGCTCAGCCTTGCCGCCGCGGGTCTCGTCGCCGCGCCGGGCGCGCTCAAGGCACAGCCGCGCGATCGGTATTGGCCGCCGCCGGAACCGCCGCTCTCGCACGATGGGCGCGAGCCCTCCGGCCGCCTCAATCCGATCGCGTTCTGGAACGACGCCTGCCTGCAGCTCGTGGCGCTCGATCACAGCATCGATGCTGCCGACGCGCGGGCGCCGGGCCCCTGTGCGGCCGCCCGCGCGCTGGCGCTCGCCCATGTCGCCATGGCCGATGCCACGGCCGCCGTCTATCCGGTCGACTACGTGCCGTTCTATGTGCGCGGCGTCCGCTTCGACGGCATGCACCACCCGGAGGCATTCGTCGGCGGCGCCTGCGCGCGCATGCTCGAACACATCTACAACACGCCCGCGCACACGCAACTGATCGGCACGCTGCGACTGAGCTTCCTCAAGCGGTTCGACCGGCCGGCGCTCGAGGCCTGGAACGCCGGCCTCTCGTTTGCGCGCGCGGAGGCGTTCACCTCGCGCTGGAACTGGCCGGAGATCAAACGCGCCGCGCTTGACTCCTGGCGCGAGTACCAGGCCGCGCCCGGCGAGCACGACGTCGATCCGTTCAACACCGACCAGAAATTCTACGGTGCCGGCTGGGGCGAGATCGAGCCGCTGGTGCGCGAGCTGCACCGTTTCGGCGTCGGCCCCGGCCCGCCCCCGCACTGGCAGGACCGCGAGTATCGGCACGACGCCGCGGAGGTGCGCGAGCTCGGCGCCTACGACCCGCGGCGGCCGACGCGCGACCAGGTGCGGATCGGCCTCTACTGGGCCTATGACGGCGCCCGCCTGATCGGCCCGCCGCCGCGCCAATACAATCAATTCGTCCGCCGCATCGTCGAGCACGACGGAATGTCGGTGGCGGAAATGGCGCGGGCGCTCGCGCTCTGCAACCTGGCCATGGCCGACGCCGGCATCGTTGCCTGGGAGGCGAAATACCGCTACCGCGTCTGGAGACCCGTGCTCGCGCTGCCGCAGCTTTTCGGCGAGCCGGGCTGGCGGCCGTTCGGCTCGCCGCGCACCAACCCGCCGCAGTTCGCGCTCGGCAGCGACACGCAGTTTCGCCTCACCGCGATTTCCATGCTGGGCGGCGGCGAACGCGCGGCCGCGGCCAAGGCGGCGCGCGACGCCTTGCCCTACGAGCAGGCCTGCTTCACCCCGAACTTTCCCGCCTATCCGTCGGGGCATGCCACCTTCGGCAGCGCCTGTTTCAACATGCTCAAGCGTCTGCGCGCCGAACGCGCGCCGAGCGCGCGCGATCCCGGACGGCTCGACGGCATGGACGCGTTCGTCTCCGACGAACTCGACGGCGTCTCGATCGATCACTTCCACAACGTGCCGCGACCCAAGCTGCCGATCGCCTACCGCCACCTCGATCAGATGATCGAGGACAACAACCGAAGCCGCGTGCACCTCGGCGTGCACTGGAACTTCGACTGCGCGCGCGGCGCGGCCTCCGGCGCGCGCATTGCCGAGGCGGTCTACCGCCACGCCTATCCCCGGCGCGGGGAGCGGTAACGGAAGTCCTCGCGCAACCGCTTCACGTCTCGGGTGGCGGAAGGACGACGCCGGTCTGCGCGGCGATTCGCCCGTAGTGCTCGGGCCGGCGATGGCGGGCGAAATCGAACACCGTCTCCTTGCCGAAGCGCGTCGCGTCGAGGTCGCAGTCGTGCACCACGAGCTCGTCGTCGAGCGTCTGCGCCTCGGCCACGATCTCCCCGTTGGGATCGACGATCATGGTGCCGCCCATCAGCGCATGTCCGTCCTCCACGCCGCATTTTGCCACCGCCACCGCCCAGGTGGAGTTCTGGTAGGCGCCCGCCTGCATCGAGAGCCGGTGCTGGAAGGCGCGCTGGGCGGGCCCCTCCGCGGCCTTCTGCGAATTGACCGACGGCGTGTTGAAGCCGAGCGCCACAAGCTCGACGCCCTGCAGGCCGAGCACGCGCCAGGTCTCCGGCCAGCGCCGGTCGTTGCAGATGCAGAGCCCGACGATGCCGCCGAGCGCGCGCCAGGCCGGAAATCCGAGATCGCCCGGCGCGAAATAACGCTTCTCCAGATGCTGGAATGAACGCTCGGGATCGAACTCGGCGTGACCCGGCAGATGCACCTTGCGGTACTTGCCGATGATGCGCCCGTCGCGGCCGACGAGGATTGCGCTGTTGAAGCGGCGACCCTCGGGCGTCAGTTCGGCATAGCCGAGCTTGAAGGCGATGCCGTGCTCCTGCGCGCGCTCGAACAGCGGCCGCGTCGCCGCCGACGGCATCTCGCGCTCGAAGTAGGAGTCGATCTCCGCCGGGTCGGTCATGTACCAGCGCGGAAAGAAGGTGGTGAGCGCAAGCTCGGTGAAGACCACGAGATCGCATCGCCGCGCGGCCGCCTGATCGAGCAGCGCGAGCAGTCGCGCGACCACCGCCTGCCGGCTGTCGGCCCTCTGGATCGGCCCGCTCTGGGCTGCGGCGACGCGGATGATGCGGGGCATGGCGAAGTCCACGACGGCGGGCCGGGGCCCAGAAAAAACGGCCGCACGATGTCACGTACGGTACAGTGCTTGGCGGCAATTCATTCTATGTCTCGAGCCGGGCCTGCAACAGGGTCGAGGCGCCGGCCGGTCCATGGTTTCCACCAAGCGGCCCCCGGGAGGGACTCAATGGACATTGCCGACGCCGTCAAGCGACTCGGCCAGGACATCGGCCTGCCGCTCCAGCTCGATCACAACCGTGCGTGCCGGCTGGTGTTCGACGGCCGCATCGAAGTCGACATCGAAGCGCCGGAAGGTCAGCGCGGTGTCCTGCACCTGTCCTGTGCGCTGGCCCCGGTCCCCACCGGTGCGCGCGAGCCGCTCTACGAAGCGCTCCTGGAGGCCAACCTGTTCGGGCGCGGCACGGGCGGCGCGGTGCTGGGGCTCGACAAGAGCTTCAACGAAATCGTGCTGACCCGCACGCTTTCGATGGATGACCTGTACTATCAGGACTTCGTCAAGGCGATCGAGCAGCTCGTGCTGTACGCGGGCACCTGGATCGAGCGCATTGCAAGTTTCGCGCACGGCACAGCGCCGAAGGCGTCCAGCGATGAAGCGTCCGCCATGCCCATGATCCGGATCTGAAGGAGATCGCGCCATGTCGATGGAAGGCATCAGCAACCGCGGCGTCGGCCAGGTTTCCCAGCAGCCGGGCACGCACGAGGTGCAAGGCAAGCTCGGCGACCATCAGGTTGAGATCGGCCGGGCGCAACCGCGCGCCGGCAACGCGATCAAGACCTTCTTCCTGGAGGTGAAACACTTCTTCGCCTCGCTGTTCGGCATCCGCGTCGCCACGCCCAAGCCGGAGCGGATCGACAGCGTGCAGGATGGCGTCAGGGCGGTGGTCAGCGATTTCACCCACAAGAACCTCGACCGGCTCGAATTGATGAAAAGCCTGGGCAAGCTGCACGACGTCGCCAATTTTCACACGCCGGAAAACCGCGATCCGACCAGCAACACGCCGAAGACGGACGGCTTGTTCCGCGACCATCTCGGCACGCTCAGCGACCTGCAGCTTTTGCGGCTGCACAGCAACCTCGGCAAGCACGAGGAGTTCCTGCGGCCGCTTGTCCTGTGCGGAACCAACGTGATCATGGGGCACGTCGACTCGCCGAGCCGCGAGAACATGTTCGGCGTCGGCAAGGTCAACGACCTCGGCTGGCTCGGGATTGCGCTCAGCGAGGACGTGGTCGCCGAGCTCAAGGCGCGCGGCTACGAGGTGCCCGACATCAACATCGAGGCCGACAAGCAGGTCACCCCCGAGATGGAGGCGGTCGCCTACCGCACGATCATGAACGGCGGCGACGTCGGCACGGCGGTGGACGAGCTGCGCCGCGAGATCGTCAACGCGCGGCTGGAGCAGTCCGGCCTGCCGACCCTCGATCAGGTGAGCGGCAGCGTGAAGGCCCAATCGCCCGTGCCGCCCGAGCGGCGCGACCCGATCAATCAGCGGCTGGAGCGATCCGGCCTGTCCGGACTCGACCGCGAGGATCCCGAGGACCGCTACGCGACGGTGAAGCAGGAGCTCGCCTTCGCCGGCCTGAAGCTGCAGAACCTGTCCAGCGCGGCGCAACTGCGCGAGATCAACAAGATGCTCAACGACGCCAAGGTGCTGTACAAGGAGGTGTTCCGCGATCTCGACGAGGACGGCATCAACGATGCCGTGGTCAACGATCTGTTGCGGGAGGTGAGCGACGATGACTCGCTCGAAGTGCTGTTGGGCCTGTCCGCGCACGCCCCGAGCCTGCGCGAGCCGGATCGCGACTACGGCCTGCTCAACACGCTCTACGGCACGCTGAGGGAGCGCGCGCCGACGTGGGGCCGCGGCAATCCGTTCATGTAGCAACGCAGACTGCCGTCCCGCGGGCGCCGCAGCGCGCGCGGTATTGTTGCGGCAAGGGCTTCAGGGCGGGACCGGGCGCCGCGCCCGCCTGGATTGAATGGCGAGCGGCTCCGCGAGGCAGGCTCCCAGCGGGCTCAAGACGCCGCGTCGCGTGCCTGCGACGGCGGCTTGCAACGATCGGCCCTGTGCGTGGGGGTGACGAATTTCGCCCCCTTCCCCATTTCTCCGCCGGCCTCTAAAACACCCCGCAAATGACCGCCGAATCAGCACAATCCCGCTACAATGCCCGCGCCGCGGAAGCCCGCTGGCAGGCCGCCTGGGAACAGGCCGGCATCTTCAAGACGCCGCCGGACGCGCTCACAAGGCCCGCCGAGCCCGGCAAGCCGCCGCCCCGGAAGTATTACGTCCTGGAGATGTTCCCCTATCCGTCCGGGCGCATCCACATGGGGCATGTGCGCAACTACACCATGGGCGACGTGGTCGCCCGTTTCATGCGCGCGCGCGGCTATGCGGTGCTGCACCCGATGGGCTGGGACGCCTTCGGCATGCCGGCGGAGAACGCCGCCATCGAGCGCCGCGTCCATCCCAAGGCCTGGACCTACGACAACATCGCCGCGATGAAGAAGCAGCTTCAGTCGATGGGCCTGTCGCTCGATTGGAGCCGCGAGATCGCCACCTGCAATCCCGGCTACTACAAGCATCAGCAGAAGATGTTCCTCGACTTCCTCAAGGCTGGGCTGGTCGAGCGCGAGAAGCGGAAAGTCAACTGGGACCCGGTGGACCAGACCGTGCTCGCCAACGAGCAGGTGATCGACGGGCGCGGCTGGCGCTCCGGCGCCGTCGTCGAGCAGCGCGAGATGGAACAATGGGTGTTCAAGATCACCCGTTACGCGCAGGAGCTCCTGGACGCGCTCGATACGCTCGATCGCTGGCCGGAGAAGGTGCGGCTGATGCAGAAGAACTGGATCGGCCGCTCGGAGGGCCTGCTCATCCGCTTTGCCCTCGATCCGGCCACCGCGCCCGCGGGCGAGACCGAGCTTGAGATTTTCACCACGCGCCACGACACCCTGTTCGGCGCCAAGTTCATGGCGATCGCGCCGGATCATCCGCTCGCGCAATCGGCGGCGCGGAAGAATCCGGCGCTCGCCGAATTCATTGCCGAGTGCAAGCGCACGGGCACCGCGCAGGAGTTGATCGAGACCGCGGAAAAGAAGGGCTTCGACACCGGCATCCGCGCCGTTCACCCGTTCGACCCGGACTGGAAGCTGCCGGTCTATGTGGCCAACTTCATCCTGATGGAATACGGCACCGGCGCGATCTTCGGCTGCCCGGCGCACGATCAGCGCGACCTCGACTTCGTCAACAAATACGGGCTCGGCAACGTGCCGGTGGTGCTGCCGCCCGGCCAGGATCCGGCGAGCTTCCGCATCACCGACGTGGCCTATGACGGCCCCGGCACCATGATCAATTCCCGCTTCCTCGACGGCATGACCATCGAACAGGCGAAGGAGGAGGTTGCACGGCGGCTCGAGACCGCAACGCGCGGCAATGCGCCGATTGGCCAGCGCCAGGTCAACTATCGCCTGCGCGACTGGGGCATCTCACGCCAGCGCTACTGGGGCTGCCCGATCCCGATCATCCACTGCGCGGCCTGCGGCGTCGTCCCGGTGCCGGAAAAGGACCTGCCGGTGACGCTGCCGGAGGACGTCACCTTCGACAAGCCGGGCAATCCGCTCGACCGCCATCCGACCTGGAAACACGTGGCCTGCCCGGCTTGCGGAAAACCCGCCCGGCGCGAAACCGATACCATGGACACGTTCGTCGATTCGTCCTGGTATTTCGTGCGCTTCACCAATCCCTGGATCGATGCGCCGACCGACCGTGCCGCGGCCGACGCTTGGCTGCCGGTCGACCAGTACATCGGCGGCATCGAACACGCGATTCTGCACCTGCTCTACTCGCGCTTCTTCGCGCGCGCCATGAGGGCCACCGGTCACCTCGGCCTCGACGAGCCGTTCGCCGGCCTGTTCACGCAGGGCATGGTGGTGCACGAGACCTACCAGAAGCGGAACGGCGAATGGGTCACGCCGGCCGAGGTCAAGCTGGAGGAGTCCGGCGGGCAACGGCACGCCACATTGATCGCGACTGGGGAGCCAGTCTTGATCGGCGGCGTGGAAAAGATGTCGAAGTCGAAGAAGAACACGATCGACCCCGACGACATCATGGGCAGCTACGGCGCCGACGTCGCCCGCTGGTTCATGCTGTCGGATTCCCCGCCCGAACGCGATGTCGAATGGACCGAGCGTGGGGTGCAGGGCGCGGCCCGCTTCACGCAGCGGCTGTGGCGCCTAGTCAACGAGATGGCTGCGCTCGCGCGCGCGGCTCCCGGCGTCCGCCCGGCCGAATTTGGCCGCGCAGCGCTCGACCTGCGCAAGGCGGTTCACGCGGCGCTCGCCAAGGTCACCGAAGCGATCGAGAAGCTGCACTTCAACGTGGGCGTCGCCCATATCTACGAGCTTGCCAACACGCTGGGCTCGGCCATTGGCCGACCCTCGCCCGCACCCGATTTCGCCTGGGCCGTCCGCGAGGCGGCCGAGATCCTGGTCAAACTCTTCAACCCGATGATGCCGCATCTGGCCGAGGAATGCTGGGCCGCGCTCGGCCACCGCACGCTCCTTGCAGCCGAGCCCTGGCCCGTGCTCGAGTCCGCGCTTCTCGTCGAGCACACCATCACCCTGCCGGTCCAGGTCAACGGCAGGAAGCGGGCCGACGTCACCGTCAACCGCGACGCGAAAAACCCGGAAATCGAGGCTGCCGTGCTGGCGCTCGATGCGGTACAACGTATCCTCGGCGGCAAGCCTCCCAAAAAGGTCATCGTCGTCCCGCAGAGGATCGTGAATGTGGTGGCCTAGCGCACAGCCCGCTCGCCCCTGCGCCGATGCAGAATCGCGGCGCGGAAGGCTCCGGGGTTTGGGCATGAGGGACCGTTGGCGCGGGAATGGACCGGCCTCGGCCTTCGCCCGGCTTGCCGCGGTCCTGATGCTTGCGCTTTTCACCGCCGGCTGCTTCGAGCCGCTCTATGGCGAACGCACGTTGGTCGGCGGCCCCAACCTGCGCGAACGGCTGCGCGGCGTGAAGGTGGTGCCTATCCCTGCCGTCAACGGCTCGCCCGAGGCGCGGCTCGCAGTCGAATTGCGCAACGTGCTGCTTTACGAGATGACCGGCGGCGAGGGCAGCGTCAACCCGACGCACCAGCTCAACATCCAGCTCACCTCGACCCGCCAGCGGGTGATTCTCGACATCACCACCGCGCTGCCGGACGTCGAACTCTACGGCATCAATGCCACCTACACGCTGACCGAGATCGCCACCGGCAAGCCGGTGGTAACGGCGCAGACCTTCGCCCGCGTCACCTACGACAATCCCGGCTTGGCGCAACGCTTCGCCCGCGCCCGCGGCCAGCGCGACGCCGAGGATCGCGCCGCTCGCGTCATCGCCGAGAACATTCGCTCACGGCTTGCCTCGTACTTTGCGGCGGGGACCTGATGCCGCGACGCCGTCATGGCGCGTGACCGTCGCGGATCCGGCCGGTCCATCGTCACCGAAACGCCGGCACCTGGCGCGCCTGCGCGCCATGAGGATTGGTGATAGGGATTGCCCCATGGTCGCCGTCAAACCTGCCGATGCCGACGCCTTTGTGGCTCGCCCCGACCCGGCAAAGCCGATCGTGCTCATCTTCGGACCCGACGCGGGTCTCGTGCGCGAGCGCACCGAACGCATCATTCGCGCCTTGGTCGACGATCCGCGCGATCCGTTTGCGCTCGCGCGGCTTGAGGGTGACGATCTTGCTGCCAGTCCTTCGCGTCTGGTCGAGGAAGCCCATACCGTGCCGCTGTTCGGCGGCAGGCGCGCAGTCTTTGTGCGCGCCGGCGGCCGCAATTTCGCACCCGCCGTCGAACAGCTCATCGCCGCGCCACCCGCTGAATGCCGCGTCGTGATCGAAGCCGGCGATCTGCGGCGGAATGCGCCGCTGCGCGTCATCTGCGAGCGGGCCAAAGCGGCCGCCGCCATTGCCTGCTACGTCGACGGCGAGCGCGATCTCATCCGGTTGATCGACGAGGAAATGCGGGCGGCAAAGCTTGCCATCTCCGCCGACGCACGCGAAGCGCTCGCGGCCATGATCGGCGGCGACCGTCAAGCCTCGCGCAGCGAAATCCAGAAGGTGGCGCTGTATGCCGCCGGCAAGGAGCGCGTCGAGCTGGACGACGTCCTGGCGGTGGTGGCCGATGCCTCCGCGCTTGCGCTCGATGCGGTGCTCGACGCGGCCTTCGCCGGCCGCACCCAGGAGACGGAGGCGCAGCTTGCCAAGGTCATGGCGGGCGGCTCATCGGCGGGCACCGTCATTGGCTATGCGCTGCGGCACGTGATCATGCTGCACAAGGCCCGCCTTGCGCTGGATGCGGGCGAAGGCAGCGACCGCGCGCTTGGCGCTTTCGTTCCGCCGCTGCATTTCCGTCGCAAGCCACAGGTCGAGGCCGCGTTGAAGGCATGGTCCGCCGAACGGCTCGGCCGCGCCATGCAGCAGTTGGCGGATGCCGCGCGTGAGATGCGCCAGTTCCGCACGCCGGTCGATGGACTCGCCGAGCCCGTGGCGCAGCGCGCGCTTCTGTCGATTGCCCTGCAGGCGCGCAGGAAAGCGTAGCGCGCGGACCGCCGCAGCTTCTTTCCGTGTGCAGCGCCGCCGCCCCCTGGATCGCGCAAAACCAAGGGCTTCAGCCGAAACGCTGCTTGAGTGCCGGCTCGAATTCGCCGTCGATCAGAATGAAGGCGACGATGCAGGGCGCGCCCGAGCGGTTGCTCCAGGCATGATTAGTGCCGCACTGGACCACGACGTCGCCCGCCTTCAGCTCCACGTCCCGGTCGTCGAGCACCATGGTGATCGCTCCCGACAGGACGATGGCATAGTCAATCGTTTCGGTCCGGTGCATCAACGGATGGCGGCCGCCCTTGCCGAACGTGGCGGCCTTTTCGTTGCCGAGCGCGGCAAACGCGCGGCGCGAATCCTCCGGCGTCATCCGCCGAACCGCGTCGGGCTCCGGCGAGAAATGGTTGATGCGGATCACGGTCCCGCCTTTGGCAGGCAACTGGCGGCGCGGGCCGAGCGTCGTTTCCTGCGGCGTCGCGACGATCTGCGCCGGCGTTTCGTTCGTGCGCCAGATGTCGGTCGAATACCAATCCGGGTCGTTCGGGTTGACGTGCACGAACGGGGCCGGACTGTCGGAAATCACCACCGCCCGGCCGTCCTTGTCATGTCCGGTGACCACGCGACGAACGGGTTGAACCATGTCTCGTTCTCCCTGGATTCTGGCGGCGGACGGCAACCGCGCATGCCATCGTGTCCGCAGCCTGCTCCTTCATGCGTCCAGCAATGCTAGCAACGTCTTCGACGCAACGTTCTGCCGGCCACGCGCTGCGCCGCTCCGTTCCCACAGCAATTCATTCGCAAAGCGGGAAGAAGCCGGACAGGACACGGCGGCGTCCTCGGCAACGAGAGGACCGGTGCCGGTGCTTGCGTCGCCCCGTCCGCCCTGAATTTCCACACGGGCCCGCACGGAGGGAGCAGCGTTCGATCCGTGCTCTTTGCCGCCTCAGAGCTGACGGATGCGCGGGCCGGAAAAGCTCGCGGGCTCGGGGCGCTTCGGGCCTTCCTCCAGTCGGCGGACCACGTCGTCGAGCTGTTCCAGCGTGCGGTAGCGCACCTGCAGCGTGCCGCCGCCGTTCGCGCGATGGTCGATGCTCACCGCAAGCCCGAGCGCGTCGGACAGACGCGCTTCCAGCGCCGCAGTGTCCGCATCCTTGCCGGGCCGGCCGCCGCGCCGCAGGGCGCGCGCCTGCTCGCGGCCGCTCTTGCGCGCGAGAGCCTCGACCTGGCGCACGTTCAATCCGCGCCTGACGATCTCGTCGGCGAGGTCCTCGGCATTGGGCTGACCGATCAGCATCCGGGCATGGCCGGCGGTGAGCTTGCCGGCGTTGATGAGCGCTTTGACTTTCTCCGGCAGTTGCAGCAGCCGCATGGTGTTGGCGACGTGGCTGCGGCTCTTGCCGACGACCTTGGCGATGTCGTCCTGCGAATGATCGAACTCGGCGGCCAGCACCTGGTAGCCTGCCGCTTCCTCCAGCGGGTTGAGATCGGTGCGCTGCACGTTCTCGATGATGGCAAGTTCCAGCGCCTCGCCGTCGCTGACGTCGAGCACGACCACAGGAACGTCATGCAGCCCGGCCCGTTGCGCCGCGCGCCAGCGGCGCTCGCCGGCGATGATCTCATAGTCGTCCGCACCGCGCGCGCGCACGACAATCGGCTGAATGATGCCGCGCTCGCGAATTGAGGCGGTCAATTCGTCGAGCTCGGAATCGGCGAACATGCGCCGCGGATTGCGCGGATTGGCGCGGATGAAC
>Ga0073934_10002839_pt1 | contig 34048 bp, 36 predicted proteins | sample LarsenN4metaG_FD_76834 | JGI IMG/M metagenome (GOLD analysis project Ga0073934, IMG submission 76834) | Hot spring sediment bacterial and archeal communities from British Columbia, Canada, to study Microbial Dark Matter (Phase II) - Larsen... ...
CCGGCCGAGGCCCGGATTTCCCGGGCGCCGTCCAGGAAGGCGATGCGGCGCATCTCCGCCGCACCCCTTCCTTCGTCCCGCCTGCACGACGCCTCGCGACAAGCGCCCCTCGGCGGACGAGGTGATGTGCTTATAGTCCTAAGTAGGAATATTGTCAACGAGAGCGGTTGGAAAAATTTCGGTGCGACGCCGATTTTCGCCGGAGACAACAGCCGTCGGCGCAGATTAGCATTGGCAGTGCAACTGACGATTGATCCAAATGATTGCTGTTTGTCGTAACACATTGATCGGCCTTGCTATCCTGATCACTCCCAATGTCGCTGAGGCGGCCAGCCGAAGCGCCCGGACGGTCGTTATTCCGCCGAGCGTCGAAGCGGTGAAGCAACAGGCCATGGTCTTCTTCGTGGCCACGGGCGCTCCCAATGCATGTGGTCCGGGCTGCAGCGAATGGATCGCGGCGGAGGGCGCCTTCGATCGAGAAGCACATCAGCGCCTGCGCGAGTTTCTTGCGTCGCAGAACCGCAAGGATCTGCCGATCTTCTTCCATTCCGGCGGCGGCATCATCGGGTCATCCGTCCTGGTCGGACGCATGCTGCGCGAGCGGCGGATGACGGATGGTGTCGGGCAGACACTTCCCGAAGGTTGTCGCTACGCACCAATGACCGACGCCGCCTGCCGTGAGCTGATGCGGTCAGGACGCGAAATAAAGGCGCGGCTGCTATTCAGCGGAGCGCGATGCGCCTCCGGCTGCGCCTATGCGCTGTTTGGCGCGTCGACGCGGGTCATTGCGGCGGACGCCCGGGTCGGCGTGCACGCGATCCAAATGGTCCCGCGACCGGGACAAGCCAGCGGCAACTCCGCCGCAAAGAATCCACCGAAGCCCGACTACGACCGGCTGCGACGCTACGCCATAGAAATGGGTGTCGACGCAGGTGTCATCGATCTTGCGCGGCAAACGGGGCGGGTCGAATGCATTGGTTGTCGCGCGACGAGTTGGTTCGCTTCGGCCTTCTGGTCGACAATCGTTTTGAAACACGTTGGCAGTCGTTCGACGCGTCAGGAAAGGGGGCGGCAATAGTCAAATCGGTCGCAGAACGCTCCCCCTTGGCAAGCCCGGGCCTGCTGACCACGACCATTGTACTGGAATGTACTGCCAACGGCCAAGTTTCGCTCTTCGTTTGGCGCGAATTGCCGAGCGATAGCGATGCGCCAGCATTTCGTGTGACGGCGGGGGCCGATCTCATTCTCGACGACAACGAAAGAACAGGCTCAATCGGGAAACTGAACCGTCGTGCGAAGATACTGCCCGGCCATCTCATTCAACGCGCCGCTGCGACCGAGGCGATTGTGCTGCGGGAGACAACAGGAACAAACCGCCGACAGACCGAATTCTCAACCAAGGGACTTAGAGAAGCGTTGGCGGCAAATCGCGGACGCTGTGTCTGAGAAGATCGGTTCTTGCGGGTCCAATCGACAAGCCGCTTTCGGCGTCGCGCGGATTAATCCACATCACATCACCGGAATTGCATGCGTTAACGCGCGTGTCGGCACGGTGTCATGCAAGTGAAAAAGATCGCGCGCGCCACATTGTCGCCGTGAAAGTTTACGCGACGGCGTCTTGACTCTTCGATTTCTGCAGAATGTTACCCGTTTACGCTATTCCAATACCCGCAGAAGCGCGGAACGCATGCCACGTATCCGTCAAAATCGGTTCCCCTAATCACGATCAACACAAACAAACGTGACCGCGAACCAACGCGGAGGTGAGACGGAGTAGGCCGCTTCGGTGCGGGGTGTCGCCGGAGAGGGGCCGCAAGAGGGGTGGAAGTCATGTGTAGCGTGTGTGTGCGGCGTGCGCGCCAAGTTCTGGTATTCTGCTGCCTTGTCGCTTCCTTCGTATTACCTTCAGTTCTGGCTCATTCCGAGGCGGCTGCTGCGAGCCGCCGGTCGACCAGCGTCGTTCAGCCCAAATCGGCCGAAGACAGCTCCGGCGAGCGCGTGCCGATCGGCGATGAAATCAATCAGAACACGGTCGCCATAGTTTCCGGCAATCTGAACGGGACGTATCTCTCGATTGCCTACGATCTCTCCGCCGTGCTCGATGACGGCAACTCGTTTCGCGTACTGCCCGTCATCGGCAAGGGCGGAGGCCAAAACATCCGTGACGTGCGCTTCTTGAAGGGCGTCGATCTCGGAATCACGCAGTCGCCGCTGCTTGGCCTTTTCCGCAAGTCGAACGAGCTCGGCAATATCGACGACAAGATCGTCTACATCGCCAAGCTGTTCAACGAGGAGATGCATCTGATCGTCCGCGAGGAATCGGGCATCACCTCCATCCAGCAGCTGCATGGCAAGAAGGTCAATTTCAGCGATATCGGCTCGGGCACGCAGCTCTCCACGCAGGACATCTTCAATCGGCTCGGGATCAAGCCGATCGAAGTGAATATGGGGCAGGGCGACGCCTTCGAGGCACTCAAGCGCGGCGAGATCGCGGCGACCGTGCTCATCGCCGGCAAGCCGGCGGGCTCGATGGCCAAGCTTCGTCACGCGGACGGATTCCGCATGCTCCCGATCCCCTATCCGAAGGTGCTGCACAACGACTATCTGCCGGTGACGCTGACCTCGGCGGATTATCCGAACCTCATTCCGCAGCAGACACAGGTCGACACCGTCGCGGTCGGCGCCGTGCTCATCGCCTATAACTGGCCGAAGAACACCGACCGCTACAAGCGTGTGGAGAAATTCGTCGAGCGCTTCTTCCCGAAGCTTGCCGAATTCCACAAGGCGCCGCGGCATCCAAAATGGAAGGAAGCCAATCTTGCGGCGACGCTGCCGGGCTGGAAGCGCTTCGAGCCGGCGGAGGCGTGGCTTCAGCGCGCCAAGGCGCAGGCCAATACGCAACGCGAACAATTCGAGAAGTTTACCACGGCGACGACGGGTGCGTCGACCGCGGCGATGACGGCGGAGCAGCGCGACAGGCTGTTCCAGGAATTCCTGGCGTGGAGCGAGGCACGGGGCAAGAAATAGCGGCGTTCTTCGACTTGCGGGGGCCAAGGAACACCGAAGGAGGGGACGACGATGAATGCTCCGATTGACAAGTGGGAGATGAACGACGCGCGGAGCTCGGCTCCACGCCCGCGCTGGGCCAATGACGACGAGTGGCGCGCGGCCGAGAATGTGCCGTTCGTACCGGCGCTCCCGCTCGACGAACAGGAATCGCAAAATCTCGATCGTCTCGCGGCGGAACTGGCCGCCAGCGCGGCGGCGCAATTCAAGGCGAGCGTGGCGCCGCCGGCGCCCGAGCCCCAGCCCCAGCGTATCGAACCCCAGCGCGTCGACCCGCAGCGCAAGGCGCCGTCGGCCGAAGCCGAGCGGCTCTACGAGCCGCGGCACGAGGCGCGCACCGAAACGCGGCCGGACGCGGTCGACGCCATTCCGGTCTGGATGCAGCGGCCGCATGCGTTGCAGCCGGCCGTGGCGGCGACATTGCCGCCGATCCACGAAGCGCCGCGTTTCCGACTTGGCTATGCGGCGCGGGCCTTTGCGCTCAGCGTCGCCGCTGCGGGCGGCGTTCTGCTCGTGGTCTATGGCCTGCCGACGCCGCTGCGGCAGTTCATCGACGACCGGTTCAGCGATACCGCGACCAGCGAGCCTGCGCGTTCGCCCAAGACGGGCAAGCTGTCCGGCGGACGCCTCGTCGCCAGCGACATTCGCGGCGTCGTCGGCGAATGGGTGCCCCTCAACATCTCCGTCGACGGCGCGATGACGGAGGGCGACGCCATCATCACCGGCTTTGCGCCGGGCACGACGCTGTCGATGGGCGAGGGCTATGGCTCCAATGCCTGGCGCGTCGCAGTCGCCGATCTGCCGAAGCTGCAGGCGCATCTGCCGCAGAATTATTCCGGCAGCATGGATCTCGTGGTCGAACTGCGCCGGGGCGATGCGATGGTGATCGATCGCCGCAGCATCCGCTTTGAAGCCGCCAATCCCAAGCTGGCGCTGGCAACGATGGGCCGCCCGCAGCAGCCCGCGCCGGTGCAGGGCATCGGCCCCGCGTCGATCCAGACGCCCGGCCGCGCCAACGAGGAAACGGTGATCGCCGCGCTGCCGCGCAACACGACGCCGCCGGCCGTCGAGGAGCCCGCGCCGCCGCCGGCGCGACAAATCGATCCCGCCGAAATCGCGGTGCTGATGAAGCGCGGCGAGGAACTCGTCAAAACCGGCGATCTCGCCGGCGCGCGGCTGCTGCTGCAGCGCGCCGCCGATGCGCGCCATGCCGGCGCGGCCTTCGCGCTGGCCGCGACCTACGATCCGATCATGCTCAAGCAGATGCCGGTGCTGGGCGTGAGCGGCGACGTCAATCTCGCGCGCCAATGGTACGAGCGCGCGCGCGATCTCGGAATAAGGGAGGCCACAGTGCGGCTCGAGGCACTGGCCAGATGGGGGAGATGATGGCCAGGCGCCGGGCCGCTCCACGGTCTCCAGCTTCCCGCGGGGAGGGGCGCATGTTGCAGCCGGTTGCGGCGTGACGTGCGGGATGGACGTAGCTGCAAGCACCGCCGCTTACGCTTGCACGCCTCGCTGCGCGCCATCCGGATGCCTGCGCATGCTGGCGCATGCCCGCATCCCACCCTTCCCGCGGAAGCGCGCTTTGCGCGCGCGGCGTCAGCCGGGTTCCGTATTTGTGCCGCGCCATTTTGCGTAACGCCACGGCAGGAACCAGTGTGCATGTGCCGGTTTTTCGTGCGGCACGAAATCCAGCCCCGATGTTCCATAAGGATGACAGCGCAACAATCTTGCCAGCGTCATCCAGCCGCCAGCCCACAGGCCGTGCCGCGCCAGCGCTTCGTCCGCATATTCCGAACAGGTCGGCAGATGCCGGCAATGGAACCCGATCAGCGGAGATAATGTGTAGCGATAGACTTTCACCAGCGCGCGGCCGGCTTCGCGCGGCGCGTGCCGCATCTGCCGGATACAATGGGCGCAGGTGTGATGTGCCATTACTGCAAGCCGCCAGGAGCCGCGGGCTGAACCGGTTCCATCCCGTTCGGCCCCGCGGGATGATGGAACCCACAGGTTCCATCGTGTGCCGGCAACGTAAGCGCGAAGTTCCCTCAACTCCAGACTGGACCCGAATCCTCCGTGCTATTAAAAAAGACATGGAGGCGATGCGTCTCGCCAGACCGGCATGGAATATGCAAGCCGGCAATTCGGAATGATCCGGAACGAGACGACAAGAGGGGATATCGAATGTCGCGACGACTGACGGGTGCCGTCGCTCTGGCCTGCCTGTTTTCGGTCTTCTCGGCGCCGGTTGCGGAAAGCGACCCGGCGCGCACGGGGCCCATGCAGTTTGCGCTGCGGCAGGATGCCGGATCCTGCGGCGACAAATGCCGCACCTGGATTTCCGCCACCGGTATGATCAAGGCCGACACCGTGCGCGACTTCGAGGCTTTCGCCGAGAAGCACGATCTGCGCGGCATGATGCTGGTGCTGAATTCCGAAGGCGGCTCGGTGCATGGCGCGCTGGCGCTTGGCCGCGCGGTGCGCCGGCTCGGCATGACCACGACCGTCGGCCGCACCGTCGACGCGTCCGCGAAGGGCGGCAAGGAAGCGACGCTCCTGCCGCGCGCCGATTGCGAATCCATGTGCGCCTTCGTGCTGCTGGGCGGCGCCCGGCGCTTCGTGCCCGACGAGGCGCGGGTGCGCGTGCACCAGATCTGGCTCGGCGATCGCCGCGACGACGCCACCGCCGCGAGCTATTCGGCGGAGGACCTGGTGCTGGTGCAGCGCGACATCGGCAAGCTGGCGCAATACACGATCGAGATGGGCGGCACGGTCGACTTGCTGGAAGTCGCCTTGCGCATTCCGCCCTGGGAGCCGATGCGCTCGCTGACGCGCGACGAGCTGCGCCGCATGCACCTCGACAACGCGGAATCGATGGAGACGCCGCCGGCTCCGCCGGTCGTCACCAACGCCGCGCCCGCGACCACGGGCAGCGTGCGCCGCATGTCCGCCGGCGGCACGCGCGCCGGCTGGGCGATGGCGCAGCGCGGCGGCGAGATGGTGCTGACGCGGCGTCATCCGCTCACCATCGAAGGCGAGGATATCGGCAGTTTCGATGTCAGCATTTCCTGCGGCGACAAGCCGAATGAGTATCTTCTCTCCTACAGCGAGACGCGACGTGCGCGCGAGGACGGCACGGCGCCCGAGCCGTTGAAAGAGGTGCAGGTGCGTCTCGGCTACAAGACGATGGTGTTGTCGCTGAAACAGTCGGAAGCGGCAGCGGCCGCGCCTGAGCGCGTCTCCACCGCGAGTGGCATCCTTACCGCGTCCATGCTGTCGGGCTTCGCGGCCAATGCCAGCCGCTCGCTCAGCATCGGCACGATGAACGCGGACAGGACCACGACGCATATCCGCGTCGGCAATACCGGCGCCGCGCAGTATTTTCCGCAGCTCGCGACCTCCTGCGCGCAGACGCGCACGGAGCATGCGGAGCTGAGGACGAAGCAATAGACGATTACCGGTTTGGCAGACGTCGTTCATTCCAGCGTAAGCGGGAGTGCAGTCTTGCATCCAGTTCGGAGATGTCGGTCCTGGGCCCCGCTATCGCGGGGACGGACGGCTGGGAGGCGCTACTCCGCCGCCGCCTTCTGACGTTGCTCGATCTGATCGATGGCGGAAACCACCGCGTCGAAGGTGAGCATGGTGGAGGCATGGCGCGCCTTGTAGTCGCGCACCGGCTCCAGCACCGCGATGTCGGCCCATTTGCCGCTGGGCGGGGCGCCGTTCTCCTTGAGCATGCGGCGAACGGTGTCGCGCAGGCGCCGCAATTCGTCCGCCTTGGAGCCGATCACGTTGCGGGCCATGATCGCGGAGGACGCCTGGCCAAGCGCGCAGGCCTTCACGTCATGCGCGAAGTCGGTAACGGTATCGCCTTCCATTTTCAGGTCGACGGTGACGGTCGAGCCGCACAGTTTGGAATGGGCGGTGGCGGAGGCGTCCGGATTGGCCATGCGGCCGATCCGGGGGATCGAGCCGGCCAGCTCCAGGATGCGGGTATTGTAAACGTCATTAAGCATGGCGGCTCGGGAATGGGTGATCAGCGCCATCGGATTGTCTTGAGGGCGCGTTTTCCTATATAGGATGTCGGGACTACAGCGTCCAAGCCCATCCGGACAGGGGGCGCGGCCGCCCGGTGACACCCCCGGCGCCAGTGACGATCAGAGCGCCGGTCGAACGGAGAGACCGATAATGGACGCAATTATCAAGCCTTGGCCCAAAAACACGTCCGCCGAGCAGCTCTCGGACCATGTCCGGGCGGCGCCTGCGCCGGTCGAGAATCGCCCGACCCGCGACCAGGCCATGGAAGCCGTGCGCACCCTGATCGCCTATGCCGGGGACGACCCCGCGCGCGAGGGGGTGCTCGAAACCCCCGGCCGGGTGGTCGACGCCTACGACGAGCTTTATGGCGGCTACCGCGAATGCCCGGCCGAGGTTCTCGACAAGACCTTTTCCGAGACCGGCGCTTATGACGATTTCGTGCTGGTCAAGGACATCTCCTTCAACTCGCATTGCGAGCACCACATGATGCCGTTCTTCGGCAAGGCGCATATCGCCTATATGCCGGTTGGCCGCGTCGTGGGGCTGTCGAAGCTCGCGCGTCTGGTCGACGTCTACGCCAAGCGCCTGCAGACGCAGGAGCACATGAACGCGCAGATCGTCACCGCGATCGAAGAAATCCTGAAGCCCCGCGGCGTCGCCGTCATGATCGAAGCCGAGCATATGTGCATGTCGATGCGCGGTGTGACCAAGCCGGGCGCGCTGACCGTGACCACGCAGTTCCGCGGCCTGTTCAAGGACGATCCGAACGAGCAGGTGCGCTTCATCACTGCGGTGCGGGCGGGGCAGTCGTAGCATCCTGTCATGCGCGGGCTTGACCCGCGCATCCATCAAAACGAAGAATGATGGATTGCATCGCAACTTGGGCTAGCCCAATTTGCGCAAGGGCTTAGATGCCGCAAGTCGGGCAAACCGACTTGCGGTGTCGAACCCCGCAATGACTATGGAGATTCGGCGTTTGCCGGCAGGTTTTTCATGAGCGACATCGAGGAAGGCAAAACCTTCTCCCCCAAATTCGACGCCGATGGTCTGGTCACCGCGGTGGCGACGGATTCGCAGACCGGCGATCTCTTGATGGTCGCGCACATGAACGCCGAAGCGCTGCAGAAGACCATCGCGACCGGCGAAGCGCATTACTACAGTCGCTCGCGCAGGAAGCTTTGGCGCAAGGGCGAGGAGTCCGGGCATGTCCAGCGCGTCGTGGAGATGCGGGTCGACTGCGATCAGGACGCGGTGTGGATCAAGGTGGAACAGGCGGGGGCGGGGGCGTGCCATACTGGCCGGCGCTCGTGCTTCTACCGCACAATAAGTTTGGGCCAAACCGGCACAGTGACGCTGGAATTCCGCGATGCAGAGCGGAAATTCGACCCTGAGAAGGCCTATGGCGGTCAGTCATAACCTCGTGAGGGGATCGACTTTTCAGCCTGAATCGCATAGCTGACATGTGAGCGGGAGAGACTGGCCTGGATGTCCGCATTCAGGCTGGCGCCGAAGGAGCAACCGCCCCGGAATCTCTCAGGCAAATGAACCGCTCACAACGTTGACACTCTGAAGAGTGGAACTGGGCGTCCGCCCGTTCCCGCCGACGGTGTAAGTCGCAACGCAATACAGCGGCGCGATGAAACTCTCAGGCCAATGACAGAGGGGGCACGCGATCGTCAGAGAACGATTGCGCGCCACACTCTGAAAGGCTTGGGAATGACCACTTCATCCAATGAGTTCGACGTGATCGTGCTGGGCGCCGGCGTTGTTGGCGTCAACACGGCCTACTGGAATTTGCGCAACGGCAAGTCGGTCTGCGTCATCGACCGCCAGCCCGATGCCGGACTTGAGACGAGTTTCGCCAATGGCGGGCAGGTGTCGGTGAGCCATGCCGAGCCCTGGGCCAACCCGTCGGCGCCGTTCAAGGTGCTCAAATGGCTGTTCCGCGACGATGCGCCGCTGCTGTTCCGGCCGCGGCTCGACATTCATCAATGGCTGTGGATCGCGAAATTCCTGGTCGATTGTCTGCCGTCGCGCGCCGACCGGCACACAACCGAAATCGTGCGTCTGGCCACCGAAAGCCGCGGACTGATCCAGGAGATCAGGAAGAGGGAAGGCTTTCACTACGACGAGCGTACAAAGGGCATTCTGCATTTCTACCGCGACAGACGTGAATTCGAGGCGGCGGCGCGGGTCGCCGAATTGATGTGCAAGCATGGCTGCAATCGTGTTGTGATCGGTCGCGACAAGGTGGTGGAGATCGAACCAGCCTTTGCCGACAAACGCGAGGAGATTGCAGGCGCGACTTACACCGCGGAGGATGAAAGCGGCGATGCGCTGAAATTCACCCAGGAGCTGGCGCGCGCCTGCGAGAAAATGGGCGGGGTCTTCCGCTACAGTCATGACGTGACCGCGTTGCACGTCAAGCGCTCAGGCGACATTCGCGCGGTCGAAGTCTGCGGGCCGGAGGGTTATCGCACGCTGTGCGCGCGCGACGTCGTGGTCAGCCTCGGCTGCTGGTCGGCGCCGTTCCTGCGCCCCTATGGCGTGCGGCTGAACATCTATCCGGCCAAAGGCTATTCGGTGACGATCCCGACCAACGGCTCCAACACCGCTCCGGTGACGAGCCTTACCGACGACGAATTGAAGCTCGTCTATTCCAATCTCGGCGACCGGCTGCGCGTCGCCGGCACCGCGGAATTGTCGGGCTATTCGCGCGACCTGAACGAGACGCGCTGTCAGGCGATCCTGCGCAATGTGCGCAATCTCTTCCCGCGCGCGGGCAATTTCGAGAAAGCGACGTTCTGGACCGGATTGCGGCCGGCGACGCCCTCGAACATTCCCTATGTCGGGCGCACGCGCTACCGCAATCTCTGGCTCAATACCGGCCACGGCACGCTGGGCTGGACGCTGGGCGCGGGCTCGGGTTTCCGCATCGCCAACATGATCGCGGCAGGGAAGGGGCCGGTGCTGGCTTAACCGCTCGCCATCCCCGCGGCCTTCGCCCGCGCCATGAGCTGCTGCGCGCGCACGAGATGCGGGCGGTCATACATCTGGCCGTCGATGCCCACGGTGCCTGAGCCGCCGGCCGCGGCGAAGGCCGCGATGACGCGGCGGGCCTGGTCGATCGCGTCGTTCGTCGGCGTGAACACCTCGTTGATGATCGGCACTTGCGCCGGATGGATCGCCATGCGGCCGGTGAAACCGTCGCGACGGCCTTCTTCGGTCTCGCGGCGGAAGCCGGCTTCGTTCCTGTAATCGACATAGACGGTGTCGACCGCCTGCACGCCGGCGGCGGCTGCCGCGGTGAGGCAGATGGAGCGGGCGAGGCGATAGGGATCAAGGAAATGGCCGTCCTTGTCGCGGTTGGCCTCGGCGCCGATCTCGGCGGACAGGTCTTCGGCGCCCCAGGTCAGACCGATCAGCCGCGCGCTCGAGCCCTTGTAGGTGCCGCCGACGAACATGGCGGCGGCGGTTTCGGTGGCCAGCGCCATGATCTTGGTCGCGCCGTCGGCGATGTCGTTGACGGCCTCGCGCACCGCCAGCTTGGCGTCGAGGTGCATCACCGAGACGCCGCCTTCGGCCTTCGGCAGCAGGATGCCGTCCGGTTTGCCGGTCATCACCGCATCGAGATCGGCGTCGATCAGCCCGGTCTCATGGCCGTTGACGCGCACGAACAGGCGCGGGCGGTTCGGTGTCGCATGCACCTCTTTCAGGAAGGCGGCCGCGATCTGCCGCGCCTCCGCCTTGCGCTCGGTGGAGATCGAATCCTCAAGATCGATCAACAGCGCGTCGGCGCCGCTCGTCATGGCCTTTTCGAGCTTTCTGGGCTGGTCGCCGGGAGAGAAGAGATAGGAGCGCATGTGTTTCCTTCTAACCCTCTCCCCTTGGCGGAGAGGGTGGTCGATCCGAGCTATGCGAGGATCGACCGGGTGAGGGGTGATTGTAGAATGCCGAATGCGGGGCTACCCCTCATCCGGCTCGTTGCTCGCTGATGCTCGCAACTCGCCACCCTCTCCCACAAGGGGAGAGAGTTAGCTACCCCGGCCGCTTGATGATGAAAGCCTGCCGACGGCATTCGGCGACCAGCTTGTCGTTCTGGTTATAGGCGCAATGGTGGAATTCGACGATGCCGGCATTCGGCCGCGAGTTGGATTCACGCTTGCCGATGACTTCGGTCGTGCAATGCACGGTGTCGTTCTCGAACAGCGGATGCGGGAAGCGGGTGTCGGTCATGCCGAGATTGGCAATCGTTGTGCCCACGGTCAGGTCGTTGACCGATATGCCGATCATCAGCCCGAGCGTGAACAGGGAATTCATCAGCGGCTGGCCCCATTCGGTCTCGTTGGCGCAGAAATGCCGGTCGATATGCAGCGGCTGCGGGTTGAGCGTCATGTTGGAGAACAGCATATTGTCCATCTGGGTGACGGTCCGCGTCAGCTTGTGCTCGTAGAGCCGGCCGATCTCGAAATCGTCGAAATACATGCCGCCGCGCCAGTGTCGGGCCGCGTCGATCTGGGTCATCTCAGTCCTCCCGCGCCGGTTGGGGCTCCGGCGTCTCTTAACACTCTGTTTACCACAATTAAGGCACGGTGATTATCGCCCCGGACCAGAGTCGGCGAATTGAGGCCGACGCCCGGCCTCCGAGACGGATACCATGGCGGTCGATGCCAGTTCGCAGATAGCCACAGCTTCCAACGTCACCGGCGCGATCCGCAAGGCCTCGCAGCTCACCGGCACCAATTTCCAGTATCTGCTGGCCACGGCCAAGGTCGAATCGAATCTGAATCCCGGCGCCAAGGCCCCGACCTCCTCGGCCGGCGGGCTGTTCCAGTTCATCGACCAGACCTGGCTCGGCACGCTCAAGGAATCGGGCGAGGCGCTGGGCTATGGCCGCTATGCCAACGCCATCAGCCGTAACGAGGCCGGCAAGTTCGTCGTCGAAAATCCGGCGATGCGGCGCGAGATCATGGCGCTGCGGCAGGACCCGACCGCCAATGCGGTCATGGCCGGCGCCTTCACGAAGAGCAACGCGGCCTATCTGAAGGAGCGGCTGGGGCGCGACGCGACGGAAGGCGAGCTCTACATCGCGCATTTCATGGGGGCGGGGGGCGCCGCCCGGCTGATCGAGCAGTCGGAGGCGACGCCGGGCGCGAAAGCCGCCGAGGCCTTTCCCAATGCGGCGCGCGCCAACCGCTCGATCTTCTTCGACGGCAGCGGTCGCGCGCGCAATTTCGCCGAGGTCGCAGAGAAACTGTCGGGCCGCTACCAGGTCGCCCGCGCGCGCACGGCGGCGCCGGGCAGCGAGGTCGCCGCAACTCCAAATACGGCCTTCAGCGTGGAAACCACCCAAGTGGCGCGGGCCTATGAATCCTCGGCGCCCCTGAAGGTGCGGGTGGCGGCCGGGCCGCAGCAGGAGCCGGTCTTCCACAATCCCTACCGCGCGAACGAACGGCGCGAGCCGGTGTCCAACATCGTCAGCGAGCGCTGGATCACGCGGCCGGGACAGGCCGCGGCTCCGGTGAACTCCTCCGCCAGCGTCGCGCCGGCGGCGCAGAGCATGCCGGCGCCGACCGCCAACGAGGTCGTGCGCGCGAGCCACGAGAATGTCCGCCGCGCCTATTTTCCGACGACGCCGCGGCCGGCGGAGCCGGCGGCGAACGGCGAGCCGCTCGGTCTGTTCCAGGACATGCGCCCGAATGTGCAGGCGCTGTTCACTCGCGGCAGCGGGTGAAGGCGTTTTCGCGCCGCGGCGCCGTTAAGAATTCCGCAATAATCGCAAAGATTTATGGTGAACGCTTTTTTAAGGGCATAGGACTACCATGCGCATCAAGCCGGCGGGACGGGTGATCCACGTGGCGTTGGTTGGTGTTGAGCATGATCGTTCGTCAGTTTCTTCAATGGTTGCGTAGCGCTCCCGCCGGCGACCGCGCTGAAGCCTCCTCGGCACTGGCCCGTGCCTATCTCTATTCCGATCTGTCGCCGGACGACCGCGCCGCTGCCGAAGGCGCGATGACCATGCTGCTCGACGATCCCTCGCCATTGGTGCGGCAGGCGCTGGCGGAGGCGCTCGCCTACAGCCCGGACGCGCCGGCTTCGGTGGTCTATGCGCTCGCGGCGGAGCAGCCGCAGATTTCCGCCCTCGTGCTCGAACATTCGCCGCTGCTGATCGATGCCGATCTGGTCGATGCGGTGGCGACGCATGGCGCGCTGGCGCAGGAGGCGATTGCGCGGCGCATAAGGCTGCCGCGTTCGGTGGCCGCCGCCATCGCCGAAGTCGGATCTGCCGAAGCCTGCCTGATCCTGATCGAGAGCATCGATGCCGACATTGCGCCGTTCTCGCTCGACCGCATCGTCGAACGTTTCGGCCATCTCGCGGCGATCCGCGAAGCCTTGCTGGCACGCAGCGATATCACCGTTGCGATACGCCAGGCATTGATGGTGAAGCTGTCGGCCACCCTGTATGATTTTGTCACCGCGCGCGAGTGGCTCAAGCCCGACCGCGCACTGCGCGTCACCAAGGAAGCCTGCGAGAAGGCGACCGTCATGCTCGCGGCGGAGACGCCGGAGACGGAACTGCGCGCGCTGATCGGTCATCTGCGCGAGACCGGCCAGCTGACGGCGGGGCTGATCCTTCGCGCCTTGCTGTCCGGCAATCTGTCGCTGTTCGAGGAAGCTCTGGCCGATCTGTCCGGCCTGCCGCTGACGCGGGTGATCGGCCTCATTCACGACCGCGGCAGTTCCGGCTTCCGCGCGGTCTACGAGAAAGCGGCGCTGCCGCCGTCGGCCTATCCGGCCTTCCGCGAGGCGATCGCGACCCTGCAGGAAGACGGCTACCTCGGCGATCCGGCCGGCGCGACGCGGCTGAAGCGGCGCATGGTCGAGCGCGTGCTCACACGCTGCGAGGACATGGCGCCGGCCGAAGTCGCGCCGTTGCTGACCTTGCTGCGCCGCTTCGCGACGGAAGCCGCGCGCGAAGAGGCGCGGCTGTTCTGCGAGGATCTGGTCGCCGGCTATGTGCCGCGGCACATCGAGCCGGATGACGGGTACGATTACGACGACGCGCAGGAAGCGGCGTAGGCCACATACTCCGGTCATTCCCGCGCAAGCGGGAATCCAGTCAGTCCTTACTCTGGGTCCCCGCTTTCGCGGGGACGAGGGGATGAAGCGACCCTAGAATGATGTCGGCGCGATGGGCGGCGAGAAAATGCCGTCCAGATAGCCCGGGCGGTGGCGGTTGGCCGAGATCAGGAATTCCTGGGTCACCGTCTGCAGGCGACCGTTCAGGGCCGCCGCGATCTGCTCGATATCCGGCCGCGCATGTTCGCGCACGATGGCGCGCACAGCATCGACATGCTGATCGAGCAAGGCGAGGGGAATCTTGCCGGCGTCCGGCGTGTGCTCGATCAGCCGGCAGAGGCTTTCCGCGATAGGAGCGGCGAGCGGATAGCCGAAGGTCGCGGCATCGCCCTTGATGTCGTGGGCGGCGCGGAAGATTTCATCGAGACTCTGCTTGCTGAAGCCGTTGGTCTTCACGATCTGGCGCGCGGCGTCCAGGCGGTCGCACTCGTCCTGCATCCATCCCGCGAAATCGCTGGACAAATCCGCCAATGCCGCTTGCGCGCGCGCAATCGGGTCGCCGTCGTCGCCACGCCGCTTGGCGATCACCTTGATCAGCCTGTTGGGCGGCATGATCACTTCGTGATCTGCGTAGGTGCGGACGCTGGGCCGGTCGTCTTTGGGTGGCGGCATGGCGGCTCCCTCAGTCGATCGCTTTGGCTTTTTCCGCCAGCGGCACCTGGCGGATGACATCGGCTTTGGCGCCCTTGCGCCGCTCCGGCCCAGTATAGCCGGGGTTCATGTTGCGCCGGCGGTCGGGGCCGAAATAGGTGGCGGTGCGGATGAAGGGCCGTGGGTTGCAGACCACGTTGACGATGCGGTCATGCAGCGCATTGGCGGAGATGGGCTTGACCAGGAATTCGGTGACGCCGGCATCGCGCGCGGCCAGCACGCGCGAGCGCTCGGAATGCGCGGTGAGCATGATGATGGGCACGAAGGGATTGGCGTTGCCGCCGGGCTGGCGGATCATCTGCGTCAGTTCGAGGCCGTCGAAAATCGGCATCGCCCAGTCGCAGATGATGATGTCGGGCATCTGGTTGGTGAAGGCCTCGAGGCCGCTGGCGCCGTCCTCCGCCTCGAACACTTCGCGTGCGCCGAATCCGTGCAGCAGCGTGCGCAGGATGCGCCGCATATGCGCGTTGTCGTCGATGATGACGAAGCGCAGGCGATTGAAGTCGATGCGAATCATGCCGAGGCAAGCCCCGCCGAGATAAGCATGGCCGGGCCGGGAAGGGGAAGAATTAGCGGACGGAAATACCAGCAATTACAGGGGCTAATACCCGAACTGCTCGCGTAGAATGCGCTCGTCGAGGCTGTGCCCGGGATCGAACAGCATGTGCATGGAAATCCCATGATCCATGCGGATGTCCACGCGGGCCACATTGCGGACTTCGTCGTGGTCGGCGACGGCCGCGACCGGCCGTTTGCCGGCGTCCAGCACCGCGACAGCGACGGAAGCGGTGTCGGGCAGAAGCGCGCCGCGCCAGCGGCGGGGCCGGAACGGGCTGATCGGCGTCAGCGCCAGAAGCGGCGCGTTGATGGGGATGATCGGTCCCTGCGCGGACAGGTTATAGGCGGTGGAGCCGGCGGGGGTCGCCACCAGCACGCCGTCGGCGGTCAACTCGGACAGGCGCTCCTTGCCGTCGATCAGGATTTTCAGCCGCGCCGCCTGGTAGGTCTGGCGGAAGACCGACACCTCGTTGATGGCGTGATGCTCATGGACTTTGCCGGCCGTGTCGGTGGCGCGCATGATCAGCGGGTGGATCACGGTCTTTTCCGCCGCGGCAAGGCGCGCCTTCAGGTCTTCTTCCTGGAAGTCGTTCATCAGGAAGCCGACAGTGCCGCGATGCATGCCATAGATCGGGATGCCGGTGCGCATCAGGCTGTGCAGGGTCTGCAGCATGAGGCCGTCGCCGCCGAGCGCCACCACCACGTCCGCCTTGGCCGGGGCGACGTCGCCATAGCGGGCGGCCAGGCGATCGCGCGCCTCGGCGGCTTCCGGGCTCGGGCTCGCGACGAAAGCGATCCGCTCATAGCGGGTAGCGGGGCTCATGCAATCTCGCTAAAAAAGGGCCGCAGCAGTGTCTGGAGGGCCAGGAAACATCCATGGAGCGCGCCGTCCTCGTCTATACGACCTATCCGTCCCTTGTCGAGGCGGAGACCGCCGGCCGCGACGCGGTCGCCCAGCGGCTGGCCGCCTGCGTCAACATACTGCCCGGTATGGTGTCGCATTACTGGTGGGAAGGGAAGATCGAGCGCGGCGAGGAGGTGGTGATGATCCTCAAGACCCGCGCCTCGCTCGCCGACCGGCTGCGCAAGGCGCTGAAAGTCTCGCACCCCAATTCCGTGCCGGCGATCATGGTGCTGCCGGTTGAGAGCGTCGAGGACACCTATCTGCGCTGGCTGATGAGGGAGACGGACCGCGCGGCGGTGAAGGCGTAGCGCGCGCCGCTTTCATTCATGGGCTGAGCCAGCCGCGTGTGGCCACGCCGCCACACGCTGTCGAAACGCCTTTACCGATCGCAAATCTCCCCCGCGCGGCGGACGCCGCGCAGATTTCCGCTCGCTAGGAAGCGAGTGGATTACGTGGAGCGGGGGAATCATCATGTGCGGTTCGCAAGTCATTTGGCGTCTCGGCGCGATTGGGATTGCGTTGACTGCAGTCACCGCTGTGCTGTCGGCGCCGGCTTTCGCCGCCGATCTGCCCGCGCGCATGGTGACCAAGGCGCCAGCCGCACCGCCGGCCTGGAACTGGAGCGGCTTTTATGTCGGAGCGAATGCGGGCTGGGGCTGGGGAGAGAAGACCGGTGACCGGACCGGCTATCAGGCCACCGCGCCCGGTTTTGCGGCGGTGGTTGGCTCCATCCCAACCTCCTATGACGTCCAAGCCAATGGTCTCCTGGGCGGCGGCCAGGTCGGCTACAATTGGCAGAGCAGCATGATCGTCTATGGTTTCGAGGCCGACCTGCAGGCGAGTAACATCCACGACAACCGGACTGTGCTTCTGCCGACCGGCGCAATTTCCGCGCCGTCGATCTCGAATGCGGAAGACCGGCTGCGCTGGTTCGGCACTGTGCGCGCCCGGCTCGGCGTCACGCCGACGGAGCGCGCGCTCTATTACGTCACCGGCGGCTTTGCCTATGGCCGCGTGGAGAGCCGCGCCGATGTCTGCTTTCCGTTGTTCAATGGCGTATGCGACGGCTTCCTCAGCAGATCGCTGAAAAAGACGAAGATCGGCTGGACGATTGGCGGCGGCGCCGAATATGCGTTGGACAACAAGTGGGCGCTGAAGATCGAGTATCTGTATCTCGATCTGGGGAGCGATACCTTGCGGCTGACGGACCCCCTGTTTCCGGCCGACTTCTTCGACTACCGGTTCGATCACACCGACCACATCATTCGCATCGGCCTAAATTACAAATCCAACTAGTGCTTATGGCCGGATGACCGGCGGCGTCAGATTGGCAACAAGCCGCGCCAGTTCGGATTGCTCCGCCGTGTGGGTTTTCTCGAACACGCGGGCGAGGTGGGTTTTCACCGTTGAGTCAGCGATGCCGAGCGTCTGCGCAGTCGCCGCGCGATTTTTTCCGGACGCCACCTCGGTCATGACGCGGGCTTCCATCGGCGTCAGATCGTAGAGCGCGGCCAGGGCCTCGAATGGCGGCGGCGGGTCGGCAAGTGCGGGCGTGACAAAAATGGCAGCGACCGCACCGAGCGACAGGCCCGGCCGCAGCGTCCCGGATTTCAGCGGCAGCACATGCGCAACGGAATACGTAGTCGCGCTGTCCGTCTCGTGCCCGCGGATCGGCACGCCGATGCCGCCGTGTCCGAGTTCGCTTTCATTCGCCGCGGCGCGGGCGATAGCGGCTTTCAGCGCAGCGGTTGCGCTGGACTGATGGGTATTCAGCTCGCCGCGGATCGAGAGAACTGGCCCACCGGCATCGAACATGGCCCGGGCCGCGATATTGGCGTGGAGGACAAGACCCCGGGAATCTACCAGAATGGCCGCCACCGCCAGCGTGTCGAGCGTCGCCTCGAACGCCGCAGATACGATCGAGCGCATGTCCAGCAGATCGCCGATCATGACGGCGCGCCGCACATGCGGAAAAAGCAGGTTGACGATGGCGATGTCGCGCGGTCCGACGACTTCTCGGGTCGGCGGGGTGTGAAGCTGGAAAATGCCTCTCTGGGTTTCGGTCCGGGCTATGATGCATGCCGCGACATCGTGGTATCCAGCCGGCGCAGCCCATTCGGTGAAAAAGGGTCGCTTGCGTATTTCCTCCTCATCGCCGCCGAGCACTTCGACCATCTCGCGCGTATTCTTGATCGAACCGACCTCTTCAAGATGAAGTATCGGCCAGAATGGCATCATTGCCCCGTATTTTTCCTCCAGCAGCTTCATCCAATATGGATCGCCGCCCCATTGGGTCGTCCAGCGCGTCGTTTTTTGCGGTAGGTCATAGAGGGCGACAGAGCCAAGCGTGGCGCCGATCAGGCCGCAGCAGCTCTCCAGCGCATTCGGCCACAACGAAGGATCGACGGCGCTGTCGTAGATTTTGCCGATCGTCTCGGACAAATTCTCGATATCGATGCTGGCCATGAATTACAGCGCGCTCTGGCTTTGTTCGCTTCGGCAATTCCAGAAGGTTATGCAAAATAATGCAAGCTGCATCCCCCGCGCGGGGGACGCAGCCACCTCAGATGAGCAATTTGAATGTGGGTGGCGGTGCAATCGCACCGGGCCTAGTAATTTCCGCCACCCGCCAGCGCGAGCTTGAGCGACTTGTAGTCCTCGCAATCGGTGCCGCAGATTCCGGCAATTTTCTCCAGATGCTCCTCGGCTTTCAGCCGGTTGCCCCGTTCGAGATGCCACATCCCGTAATATTGCCAGGTGCGGGTATGGTTCGGGTCGGCGGCGAGCGCCTTCTCGTACCAGATTTTCGCATCCTCGCTGCGGCCGAGCTTGCGGCTGGAAAAGCCGATGAGATTGGCGACGTCCGGATGTTCGTCGCGATGCAGCGCGCGCAGCGCCACGATCCCTGCCGCATAATCCTTGTGCTTGTAGATCAGGTCATGTGCGTGCCGATAACCGCGGATGAACTGCCGCTCGGATTTCTTCTCCGGCTCCTTCTTCTCCGGCGCTTTCTTCTGACGTGTGAATTTCTTTTTCAGGCGCTTGAAGATGCCTTCCTTCTTGGCAGCGGGAGGGGCGGCTTGCGTCGGAGGCTGGGTCACAACCGGATCGCGCGAATCCACGGCCCGAGCGTCGCCGCAAACGAACGCGGCGGCGCAAAGGAGCGCCGCCGCCAGTGTGATCGTGCGATATGTCGCCATGACATCCTCGCTGTCGGTCTGATGGTCAGTATGTGCCTTTTCCGCTCAAGGCATCGTTCAGGGCTTTGTAATCCTCGCAGCCATTGCCGCCGCAGATGTAGCGGATCTTCTCCAGGTGCTCTTCCGCCTTCAGGCGATTGCCCTGTTCGAGATGCCACATGCCGTAATATTGCCAGGTGCGGGTGTGGTTCGGGTCGGCGGCGAGCGCCTTCTCGTACCAGACCTTGGCGTCGTCATAGCGGCCGAGCTTGCGGCTGGAGAACCCGATCAGGTTGGCGACATCGGCATGCTCGTCATGGCCGAGCGCCTTCAGCGCCTTGATGCTGCCGGCGTAATCCTGTTGCTTGTAGATCAGGTTGTAGGCGTGCTTGTAGCCCTCGAGAAACTTGTTCTGCGATTTCTTGTCGGTCGCGGGCTTGGTTTCGGCGGGTTTGGTTTCGGCCGGCTTGGTTTCGGCCGGCTTGGTGTCGGTCGATTTCTGGTCGGCAGGCTTGGTGTCGGTCTTGGTTTCGGCGGGCGGCGTCGGATTGTCGGTGCCGGCGGCGAAAGCGGGTGTAGCGGCCAGCACGAGCGTGAGCGCGGCGGCGGTGAAAAAGGCGGAACGGGTCTTGCTGGTCATTGTCGGATCTCGCTGTGTGGAAAGAAAACAACTGAAAGAATGCCCCGTCGACCGCGCAGCCACGCCTTGCCATCCGTGCAACGGCCAACAACATCAACATAGCAGAAGCTGACGGCATTCGCGTGACCGCCTTTCAAAACGATGTGAAGGCACAGTGAAACGTGCCGGCCGGGCGCGCCGCGGAAAAGCCGTATTGACTCACTGGCAAGTTGCCAGCAATCATCCCGCCGCGTGCTGGTTCCCCGGGTCGCTCCGGGGAGGCAAGAGGGAACGCGGAAGTCGCCGGTCCGACCGGCCAAGCCGCGGCTGCCCCCGCAACTGTGAGCGGCGAGCCTTCGTCCGCAAATGGCCACTGGATGCCAGGCAACTGGACCCGGGAAGGCCGGAGGAAGGCATGGACCCGCAAGCCAGGAGACCTGCCAGCGCGGTCACCCAACCGGTGGGCGGGGAGTCCATACGGAGCGGTCTTTCGCAGCGGTGACGTCGATACCGACGCGGGGGCCGTGCGAGTTTTTCCTCACATGACCTTCGGGATACGGGCGGGGTAGCCGATTGCGGATCGCCGGTTGTGGCGGTGCGTAACGGCGTGCGCGTTCTGTGTCCTTCGCGTCGGGTGTGTTCACCCGGACCTCGCGGAAAGCGGGGCCAGACGAAGGACGTGTTATGTACGCGAATTTGGGGGCGATATCTCTAAGACGAACCGCGGGCGCGATGGCGCTGGCGGGAGTCATGGCGGCGCTGCCGCAGGGGCAAACGGCGGCGCAGGAGGTTCTGCCGCAGATCAATGTCGACGCGAGCCGTCTCTATCATGGCATCACCGGCGCCTCGACCAGCATCATCACGGCGGACGACATCGCCCGCTCGCCGAGCCTGACCGTCCAGGACATTTTGGCGCGCGAAGCGGGCGTGCAGACCCGCAGCCTTTACGGCAGCGTGAACGGTGCCGGCACCACGGTCGATCTGCGCGGCTTCGGCGCCACCGCGCAATCCAACACGCTGATTCTGATCAATGGCCGCAGGCTCAACGATATCGACATGGCTGCGGTCGACCTCTCGGCGCTTCCGCAGAATGCGATCGAGCGCATCGAGATCACGCGCGGCAATTCCGGAGCCGTGCTCTATGGCGACAACGCCGTCGGCGGCGTGATCAACATCGTCACCAAGATCGGCGCCAACCTGCCGCCGTCGACCAAGGTCGAAGGCCTGGCTGGCTCCTATGGCTATCGCGAAGGGCGGGTGTCCGCGAGCACATCCTCGGGGCCTTATTCGGCGTCCGTCTACGGCAACGCAGTCACCTCCGACGGCTACCGGGTCAACAATCATCTCAACCAGCAGAACGGCGTCGGGGAACTGCGCTACACGACAGAGCAGGGCTCGGCGTTCCTCAATCTGTCCGCCGATACGCAGCGGCTCGGCTTTCCAGGCGAGCGCATCGTTTCGGCGACGATGAACCAGCTCGTCACCGACCCGCGTGGTACCAACAAGCCCCACGATTACGGCGACAAGCAGGGTTACAGCGCGACCACCGGTTTCACGCGCATGCTGACGCCGGAAATTGAGCTGATCGTCGATGGCGGCTGGCGGCGCAAGGACCAGCAGGCGGGGTTTTTCTCACCCTTTTCCGAAGCCTACGTCAACACGACTTTGGCCACCTATTCGGTGACGCCGCGCGTGAAGATCAATACAACCGTTTTTGGCTTGCCGTCGCGCGTCATCGCCGGTTTGGATTATTATGATTCAGATTACGATTCCGACCGCAGCCAGTTCTCGGGTAATTCTCCCATCCACCGTTACCGGCTGGGCCAGGACTCCATTGCCGGCTATTGGCAGCAGACGGTGTCGGTGCTGCCCACGACGGACCTCTCGGGCGGCGCCCGTATCCAGCGCACGCATGTGACGGCAACTGATGCCTACGACCCGACTGCGCCCGGCGCCGCCTTCGCGGGTCCGCAGGGCCTGCCGCTCGACAAGAGCGACAGCAACAAGGCGTATCATGTCGGCTTCGAGCACCGCTTCAGCCCGGTCTTTGCCGTGTTCGGCCGGGCGGCGCAGAGCTTCCGCACCCCGAATGTCGACGAGCGGGTGGGCATGGCTTTGTTTGGATTCCCGACCACGTTCGATCTAAAAACGCAGACCTCGCACGACATGGAGGCGGGCGTGCGATTTGGTTTAGGTCGGGCGATGGTGCAAGCCAGCGTCTACCAGATGAAGCTTGAGAACGAACTGATCTTCGACCCTGTAAATTTCGTGAACTACAACCTCGATCCGACGCAGCGGCGCGGCGTCGAGACCATCGCGACCTGGCAGATGACCGACGATGTCAGGTTCAAGGGGAGCCTGACCTATATCGACGCGACATTTCGCGAGGGGCGCAGTTCCGGCAAACAGGTGCCGTTGGTTTCGCCCTGGACCGGCAGCGTCGGTGTATCCTGGAACATCTGGAAGAAATATCTGATGTTCGATGGCGTCGTGCGCTATGTCGGCAAGCGGCACATGGACAACGATCAGGCGAACTTCCAGCCGCAGATACCGGCCACGACACTGGTCGATGTGCGGCTGGGCGGTGAGCTCGATCAGTTCTTCTGGGCATTCTCGGTCGAGAATCTCTTCAACGAAATGTATTTCGATTATGCGGTCGCCAGTGCCACGACTTTCGGTCGCTACAACGCCTATCCGCAGCCCGGGCGCACCTTCCTGGTGAGAGCTGGCGTGAAATGGTGAGGGCAGGTGCCTGAAGCAAAAAGGGCCGCATCGCTGCGGCCCTTTTTAATATTCCCTGTCGCGGCGTCTATAGATTGGGCGCCCACATCACCGGCACGAGATCATAACCCTTCGCGGTTCTGGTGATGTAGCCCGAGGCCGGGAAGGGGAAGTGATAGCCGTGCACAAGCATCCTGTCGGCGCTCGCGCGGTCGAGCAGGCGCTTGCGGTTGTCGGCGGCCATGTCGCCATTCATGTCGAAAATCGCCTGCCATTCCGGATGGCGCACGAACAGCCACGGATTGTTGGTCGTGTCGGCGATATAGAGCATCGACTGGTTGCCCGAGGCGATGCTGTAGGCGGTGTGACCGGGCGTGTGTCCCGCCGCAGCGATCGACGTGATGCCGGGCGCGACTTCCTTGCCCGGCTCGAAGCGTTTCACGTCCTTGGCGATGTCGGCAAAGATGCGGCGCGCATTCATGAACGTGCCCTTCGCCGCCTCCGGCGCCTTGCTCATGTTGCCGTCGTCCATCCAGAACGTCCATTCCGGCGCCGGCACATTGATCTCTGCATTGGGGAAGAACAGTGCGTTGTCCTTGGTCTTGATGCCGTTGATGTGGTCGGGATGGAAATGCGAGATGACGATGGTGTCGACCGCTTTCGGGTCGATGCCGGCCGCCGCCAGATTGGCGGCATAGGTGCCCGATTGCGGCGCCATCCCGCCGAGCTGGCCGCCGGTGCCGGTGTCGAGCGCGATCAGCTTGGAGCCGGTATTGACGATCAGTGCGGTGAACGGAATTGGCAATGTGCCGGTCGGCAGGAAGACGTCGCTCAACGCCTTCTGCACCTCCGGGAATGGCGCGTTGCGCACGAACTTGTCGTCGAGCGGGCGATACCACGTGCCGTCGTTGACGGCGGTAATTTCATAGTCGCCGATCCTGAAGCGATAGAAGCCAGGCCCCTGTTTGCCCGTGGCGGGGGCGGCTGCCTTGACGCTGGATGCGCCAAATGTCGGCAGTGCGACCGCCGCACCCGTCGCTGCCGAGGCGGCGAGCAGGGTGCGGCGTGACAATGCGGTCATAACGGTCCTCCATTCAGTGTGGAAATCGGGGTGCAATCGAACTCCAAGAACACCGGCGGCCCAATTCTATTCCCGCGACGCCAGGTGGGCGCGATCTCCGGCGACGCGATCTTGTCGATGTGGCGGTCTTGCCGCTAGTCTCCCCGCGATCAATAACAGCCGCAAGGCAGTAAAATAGCCGGGAGGACTTTATGAGAGTGCGGATCGTCACGGAGGCGATGCGTTTCGCCATGGCTGTTGCCGTGTGCCTCAGCGCCCACGCGGCCGGCGCGCAGAATTTCCCAAGCCGCCCGGTGACGCTGGTCGTCCCGTTCCCGGCCGGCAGCACCACCGATCTTGTGGGGCGCATTCTCGCCGAGGAGCTCGGAAAATCGATCGGGCAGAATGTGGTGGTCGAAAACCGCGGCGGCGCCGGCGGCAGCATCGGCACCGAGTCGGTCGCCCGCGCCGCGCCGGACGGACACACCCTGCTGATGGGCACCATCGGCACGCACTCGATCAATCCTGCCGTCTACGCGAAGATCAATTATGACCCGATCCAGGATTTCGCGCCCATCATCCAGTTCGGCACTGCGCCCAATGTGCTCGTGGTCAATCCGTCATTGCCGGTCAACAATGTGAAGGAGTTGATCGCATATATTCGCGCCAATCCCGGAAAGGTGAATTACGGCTCCTCCGGCAACGGCACATCCAACCACCTGTCCGGCGCGATGTTCATCGCGCGCAACGGGCTGTCGGCCCAGCATCTGCCGTATCGCGGCGGCGCCCAGGCGATTACCGACCTGCTGCGCGGCGAGGTGCAGTTCATGTTCTACCACTATCTGCCGCTATTGCCGCATATCAAGGAAGGTAAGCTGCGTGCCATCGCCATCACCAGCGCCAAACGCATCGACGCGCTGCCGGACGTGCCGGTGATGAAGGAAGCCGGCATGGACGATTTCGAAGTGTCCGCCTGGTTCGGCGTCTGGGCGCCGGCAAAGACCCCCGACGATGTCGTCGGCAAGCTCAACACCATCATCTCCGGCATCATCAACGCGCCGGAGGTGAAAAAAAGCCTGGAAGCGCAGGGCATCGATCCGGTCAGCGGATCGCCGAAGGATCTGCTGGAACTGAACAAGCGGGAGCTCGCGCGCTGGTCCAAGGCAGTCGCCGACGCGGGGGCCAAGCTGTCGAATTAGGCCAGACCGATTTCGGGACTCACAGGCGGGTGATAGCGTGAGGCGATTGTGCACTCGGGTCATCACGGAGGCTGGTCGTGTCGAACATCTCGAGACGCCATGTGATCGGTGCGGCGGCCGGCGGTGCCGTCGTTGCCGCGAGCGGCACTGATGGCCTCGCCGCCGGCGAGCAGCCCCCCTTTGGGCCGATCCCGGCGCCGCTCGCCGGCAAGGAACTGCCATCGTTCCGCTATGCGCTCGGGGCGGCGCCGACGAAAAATTACGACGGTGGATGGGCGAAGGAAGCCACCGCCCTGAATTTTCCCGTCTCCGAGAAGCTCGCCGGCGTGCTGATGCAGCTTGCGCCCGGCGGCCTGCGCGAATTGCACTGGCACGCCAATGCCGCAGAATGGGCCTATGTCATCAAGGGACGCTGCCGCGTCACCACGATCGACCCGCAGGGGCATTGCGAGATCGTCGATTTCGAGGCCGGTGACGTCTGGTATTTTCCGCGCGGGCACGGCCATTCGATCCAGGGGCTCGGGCCCGACGATTGCTTGTTCATTCTGGTCTTCGACAACGGCTATTTCTCCGAATTCGGCACCTTCAGCATCACCGACTGGATCGGCCATACGCCACCCGAGATTCTCGCCAAGAATTTCGGCGTGCCGGCCGCGGCCTTCGCACCGTTCCCGAAGCGTGAAGTGTATCTGGTCAAGGGGCCGGTGCCGCCAGCGCTGCCGGCAAATCCGGCGCCCGGATCGCTCGATGCCGGCGCCTTGACCCATCGTTACCGTCTGCTGGCGCAGAAGCCCGAGACATATCCCGGCGGCACCCTGCGGGTCGTGTCGGAACGGGAGTTTCCGCTCTCCACCACCGTCACCGGCGGATTGCTGCACATCAAGCCGGGCGGCCTGCGCGAGCTGCACTGGCATCCGAATGCCGACGAGTGGCAATATTATCTGAAGGGACGCGGCCGCATGACCGTGTTCGGGTCGGGCGGCCGCGCCCGCACCGAGACCTTCTCGGCCGGCGATGTCGGATATGTGCCGCAAGGTTTCGGGCATTACATCGAGAATGCCGGCACCGAGGAGTTGGAGATATTGCTCGCCTTCAACAACGGCATTTATGAATCGATTTCTGTAACCGCCTGGGTCGCCGCCAATCCGGATCTGCTGCTGTCGACGAATTTCGGCGTCCCCGCCGCCGCTTTCGCGTCGTTCCCGAAAAGCGAACGGCCGATGCCGGAGTGAGACGGCGGCCTCGCTGCCGGACGCATGCCATAAAGTCGCCCTGACCGTCCCGGAGATACTCGCCGGCGGCCACTCGCCGTGAGATCGTAAACGCATGACGAGAAAAGTAACGCGCCGGACCGCGCTTGGCTTTGCGCTGGCCGTCCCGGCTTTGGCAGCGCCGCCGGTCCAGTCCGCCGCGACATCGGAGCAGCTGGCCGAGCTTGAGCGCAGACATGGCGGGCGGCTCGGCGTTGCGGCGCTGGACATCGGGACCGGCCGGCGCATCGGTCGCCGTGCCGACGAACGCTTTCCGATGTGCAGCACCTTCAAGTTTCTTGCTGCGGCCTGCGTGCTGGCGCGGGTCGACCGCAAGGACGAACGTCTTGATCGGCGCGTCGTATTCGCCAAGGGCGATCTCGTGACCTATTCGCCGGTCACCAAAAAGCGTGTCGGCGGGGATGGAATGAGCGTGGCGGAGCTGTGCGAGGCGGCGATGACGCTCAGCGACAACACTGCCGCCAATCTGCTGCTGGCGAGTTTCGGCGGGCCCGCGGTGCTGACCGCCTTCGCGCGCTCGATCGGCGACGGCATGACCCGGCTCGACCGAATCGAAACGGATTTGAACGAGGCGGCACCCGGCGATCCGCGCGACACCACCACGCCGAATGCGATGCTCGATAATCTCGCAAGGCTGGTGCTCGGCGGGACCTTGTCGGAATCATCGCGTGCACAATTGGCGGCCTGGCTCGTCGGCAACCGGACCGGTGATACGCGGCTGCGCGCAGGCTTTCCCTCGGGCTGGCGCGTGGGCGACAAGACGGGCTCGGGCGGGAACGGGACCGCCAACGACATCGCCGTCGTCTGGCGGCCGGAGGGTGCTCCGCTCGTCGTCTGCGCCTATCTCACCGGGTCGCCTCTCGCTCCCGACGAGCGCAACGGGGTCATCGCCGCCGTGGCGCGCGCCGTCAGCGCCAGCCTCTGACCTCAATCCGGCAGCATCTGCTGGCTGCGCGGATAGACGTGATCGATGACGACGATCGCCATGATGAGAATCGGCGTCGCCAGAAACGCGCCGGCGGGACCCCATAGCCAGGCCCAGAAAGCGAGCGACAGGAACACCGCCAGCGGGTGGAGCAGCAATTGCCGCCCGATAATGGCCGGCACCAGGAAATGTCCTTCGACGAAGGTGAAAGCCATGAACAGCAACGGCGCCACGAGCGCGGGCAGCAAACTCGGAAATGTCAGCAGCCCGATGATGAACAGCGTCACATGCATGATGCCGGGGCCGATATAGGGAATGTAGTTGAGCAGGAAGGCGAGCGCCCCCCACAGCAGCGGCGCCGGAAATCCCATGGCCAAGGTGATCGCCGTCACGACGATGCCAACACCGATATTGATGGCAGTCACGGTGATCAGATAGGCGCTCAGATTCTGCTCCACGTCGTTGGCAATCCTGAGGGCACGCAACCGGCCCTCGCGCGTGCCGAACATGTTGACCACGTAACGCCGGAAAGCCTGCCGGCCGAAGACAAAGAAGAAGAGCGTTGCAAAGAACAGGACCAGCTGCAGCACGATATCGGGCAAGGCCGTGACGACGCCTTGCAGCATCTTGTTTTCGTTCACCTCCACCTTCATGCCCGAGCCGCCCAGAATGGCGGCCTGCAATTCTCGCAAGGCGAAGAGCGGGCGTTCCATGAAGCGGAATTTTTCCTTGATGGTGTTGCCGATCTCGTCGGAACGGGAAATCAGGTCGGAAGCGGGCTCGACCAGGATGGCGGCCGCGACATAGAGCGCACCGGCAAGCAGCAGGACGATCGCGGCGGCCGGCAGCCAGGCCGGCCAGCCGGATCTCACGGCACGTGCGGAAAGCGGACCGAGCGTGAGAGCGACGACCAGGGCCGCAAGGATCGGCACCAGCAGGGCACGCGCGACATACAGAAAAGCTCCGAAAATGATGACGGCCATGCCGATGGTCGCCATCTGCGCCATGACTCGCCAGAAGCTCGCCGGGTCCGCAATTGGATTTGGATTGCGCGCGCCGAACTGGAAGGAGCGTGCGTTCCAGTTCCATGACGAGGGTTTCGGCTCGATGGTCACATCCTGATCCGGCGCGGCAAGAGGCGTCCCGCGAAAGCCCGGGCGTCAGGAGAAATGCGAAGGCCGGGGATTTGTTCCCCGGCCAGGCAGAGGCGGCGGATGCCGGTTGCAGTGATCAGAACAGGGCCGACAGGGTCGCCAGAACGCCGGAGTCGCACACGCGCTGCGGCACGAAGCTGCAACCGACCTGGTGCGTGCCCTTCCAGATCATCTCCAGCGCGACGTAGAGAATGACCGCGAGACCGATCCAGGTGATCCAGAAATAGCGCGCGAGCAATTTCGCGATCATGGCGGAGGCCACGGCCATGAAAATGATCGCAACCGTGAGGCCGATGGCGAGCACCACGACGTTGCCCTTGGCTGCACCGGCGACGGCGAGCACGTTGTCAAGCGACATCGAAACGTCGGCGATGATGACCTGCAGGATGGCGGCGCCGATTGTGACGCCCTTGTAGTCCGGCGATCCGACACCGCCCGGAATTCCGGCGAGCGCGGGCTGGTGCTGCGGCTGATGCGAGGAGATTTCGCGATACATCTTCCAGCACACCCAGAGCAGCAGGATGCCGCCGGCGAGGGTCAGGCCGACGATGGTGAGCAACTGCGTCGCGACGGCGGCGAATGCGACGCGCAGCACGACCGCGCCGGCGATGCCCCAGAAGATCACTTTCATCCGCATCTCGGGCGCAACGCGCGAGGCGGCGAGGCCGACGACGATCGCGTTGTCGCCCGCCAGCACGAAGTCGATGATGATGATTTGAACGAGTGCGACCAGGTTCTGGTATTCGAACAGCGTCACGAGATCGTTGTAGATGTTCACGTCAGCCTCATTGCAACGTTGGCAGTTCGGATTGAGACAGGTCGATGAAGTGCCTTCCTAGTCGGCGCGCAGCGGCCGCGAGGCCTCCAGCAGCGGCAATGCCTGATCGGGTTCGCTCAAGAGCGCCGCGGCGATTCCGACAAAGGTCACCGCGCCGGCGAGGTCCCAGTAGCTGAGCTGCGACTGATGCGGCTTCGGGCGGCGCCAGGCGACGAACGCGATCCCGCCGGCCACCGACAGCAGAAGGACGCTGATCGCCGGCAAGATCAGCGGCGGCGGCAGCAGCCAGAGCAGTCCGGCAAAGGCGGCAAATCCCAAAACTAAGGTCAGCAGCGCCAAGGCCTGCGGGCCCTGGATGGCCGGCTGTGCGGCCCGTCTCGAATTGACCGACATGGCATCCTCCTCGGGAACCGCCTTCGCGACGATCTTCCATGTCAGCCGAAACGTGATATCTATAGTTTCGGCTGAAACTGTTTCTCGAACCAGAGTTTAGCGGTTCTGAAACATTCAGTACAATTGAAATGCGCTATAACTCAATAGGTTTCAGGGATGGGGACTTCCATGCACTTCGCAAAAGCCGCGCCGGAAGCGCGCCAGTTGCGCAAGGAGGCCGGCCGCTGGCTGCAGGACCTCAGAAAAAAGGCCGGATTGTCGCAGATCGATCTCGCCCAGAGATTGGGCTTGAAATACTACACATTCATTTCCCAGATTGAGAATGGCTTCGGGCGGGTGCCCAGCGAGAGCATGGAAGCCTGGGCGCGGGCGCTCGGCGTCGATCCGTCGGAATTCGCGCGTGAGCTGTTGTCCTACTACGACCGCGAGCTGTACCGGCTGCTCTTCAAGGTGACAAAATGACCATCGTGCCCTTCATCCCGCGCTCCGCCGCCTACGGCCCCCTCTGGCACGCCGAGGAGATGTCGCAATTGCTGTCGATCTATGCCGCGCATGAGGCGCAGGGCGAGGCGACGGACTGGGATACCGGCGAGACCGAACGCCATGAACCGCAATTCTATATTCTGGGCGCGCAGCCGGATCTCGACTGCGTGGTCAGCATCACCCGGATCGGACACGACTATATTCTCGAGGACGGACAAGGGCATGTGGTGGCCGAGGACAGCAGCCTGTCGGTCATTGCCGACAAGGCGGTGAGCCTGAGCTCGGGATGGCGCAAATCCGCATTCCTGGCCCGAATTGGCGTGGCTTGGATCGCCGCCCGCGAGTTCTTCGAGGAAAAGATCGAGCCGCTGATGGCCGAGCCGGTCGAGGTGGCCACCCATTTCTTCCCGCAACTGGCGGCGCTGGCCTAAGGTCCACTCCTCCTGCCGCGCTTGCGGTATCGGCTTCCGGCGCAGCCGCCGGGAGACAGACAGCCTATTTGCTGTCCACAGATGCTGTCCCAAAGCGGCACATTTCCGCTGGCATTCCGGTTGCACTCTTTACCCTGGATTAACGATGGGCGGCCGGGAGCCGCAATCCGGGGAGAGAAAAATGTCAGCAGCGCGTTGGGCAGGGGCTCTGGCGGGCGTCTTCGCATTGCAGGCCGCAATCGTTGCGCCGGCCTTCGCCGATATGAGGGTGAGCGCCGGCTGTATCGGCGGCTGGGGTAGCGGGAATTGCATCCTGACTGTGCGGCGGGGCCCGGTCGGCCCGGCCGGCATCTACAAGGTTGAGGAGCCCCGCGGCGAGGAGCTGGAGGCGGCGATGGAGCGCGACCGCAAATGGCTCGCGCGCTGCAAGCCGGTGATCCGCCAGGACGCCTATGGTGTCGGCCGCTATCACTATGCGGCTTCGGGCTGCGAATTCGGCAAGCTCGACGACAACTGATTTCAGCGCCATCGATTTCTTCATGCGCCGCGCGAGACGCTTCACGCGGCGCATGACGTTGCGCAAGCAAGAGCCTGACAGGAATCCGAAATCGGAAAAAGCTGGTGCCGGGTGAGAGGATTGAACTCCCGACCAACGGTTTACAAAACCGCTGCTCTACCGCTGAGCTAACCCGGCCTGGCCGGACAGCTAGCAGCATCGCTGCGGTCCGGCAAGATGCGGATATAGACATGCCGGCGCCGCGTTCAAACGAACGGCGTGCCCATCTCGATCAGGCTGATCAGCCAGTCCGCCGCCTGCAGGATCGCGGCGCGCTGCACAAGCTTGGACTCGCGGAACGTCCGCGTGAGCAGAGTCATCGCCTTGCGGAACGAGGGATGCGCGCGGCGGCGATCGTCGAGCCTGTTCAAACGCGCGACCAGCGCAAGACGCTGTCGTTCGGTGGCGTTGTAACGCTGGCGGAAGCTTGCCTTCTTCGTCGTCCCGCAGCCCGCCTTCGCCGTGTCGTTGTCTGCCATCGGTCCCGTCATGCGCGCGGAAAGAGAACGCGCGATTAATGCTAATAACCGATTTACCCGCGCCGTTAGCACCTTCAAAGGCCCGAACGTCTAAAATGCAACGATTATTCAGGCTTGTCCGGTGGTGGCGTTCATGCGTAGGCGCGGTCTCGCGTCACTGAGTGGTGCGGCTCTTGCTGCCCTGTTTGTGGGTGCGGCGCAAGCCGATCATGCGCCGGCTTTTGTCGTGCCGGGCCGCTCCGACGTGCCGGTGATGATTAACGGCTACGACGCCTCATGGGGCGTCGTGAACGGCGACTGGGGGTTGTACCGGCCGGGCGCGGTCGGTCTCACCATTTATCCGGCGCCCTTCGTGCCGCGGCATCCCTATCATCGGCCGGTGCCGCGCTATTTCCCCTCGCTCGGCGCCGCGCCGCAGGTCGGCCGCTACGAGGTCAATCCGCCGGCACATCGTCCGCTGCCGCCGCAGGCGCAGCCTTATCACCGCTCATGGTCGGCGGAATCCGATCCCGGCCCGGTGACCGATTACGCGCCCACAGGCCCGATGTTCATCTCGCCCGAAGTCGATGTCTGGCGCGGGCGCAGAGGGCACCGTCCTTGAGACTCCGAACATGACATTCAAAGTTGAAATCAGCAGGGAGAGTAAAATGTCTCGTATGAAGTCCAGTCTGGTCGCGGCGGCGTTCACCGTCGCGATTGCAACGCCGGCCGCCGCCGGCGGTTGCTGCAATTCGTGGGGTTGGAATGCGTCGCGGAGCTGGGGCAACGGTTGCTGCGCTTCCAGCGTCGTCGCCGTTCAGCCGGTCGTGACCTACGTGCAGCCGGCGCCCATCGTCGTGCAGCCTGCACCGGTGCTGGTGCAGCCCGCGCCGATTGTCGTGCAGCAGCAGCCGATCGTGGCTTATGCGGTGAATCAGGGACCGGTCTATTCGGGTCCGGGCACCGATTATTCGGGCGCCTATTATCAGCCTGCCACGCCGGTCGCGGCCTATCCCTATGTCGGCGGCGACTATTACGGTGCGCCGGCCTACCGGCCGTATCGCAAGTACCGCTCATACTATTATGGCCGTCCGTATCGTCCCTATTACGGCGTGCGCAAGGCATATCGCTGGTCGGGCTATCACCGCGCGGCGCCGCGTCATCACGGGACGCCAGCGCAGAAATACTATCACTACAAGTAAGGCTCAGCGTCTCTCCTTGAGCCGCGTTGTTGCGATGTAAAGCGACAGCGCGGCGGCATTGGAGACGTTGAGGCTCTTGATCTCTCCCGGCAGATCCAGACGCGCGACATGATCGCACGTGTCGCGCGTCAATTGCCGCAATCCCTTTCCTTCCGCACCGAGCACAAGCGCAAGCGGCGACGAGACGGGGAGGGCTGCGAGATCGCTCTCGCCCTCGCTGTCGAGACCCACGGTGAGAAAGCCGTGCGCCTTCAAAGCGGCCAGGCCGCGCGCGAGATTCTGCACCGTTACCATCGGCACATATTCGAGCGCGCCTGATGCCGCTTTCGCGAGCACGCCGGTTGCTTCCGGCGAGTGCCGCGCGGTCGTGATCAGCGCCTTCACGCCGAAGGCGGCGGCGCTGCGCAGGATGGCGCCGACATTGTGCGGGTCGGTGATCTGGTCGAGCACCAGCACCACGCCGTCGGGGTCAAGCTCTTCGACATCCGGGGCCTCGAGCGGTTCTGCTTCCAGCCACAGGCCGTTGTGAACCGCGTCCGCGGTCAGCAGGCGCGCGATCGCTTCCGGCCGCACGATCTCCGGCGTCACCCGGGTCTTCACCCCGTCCTCGGCTAGGCGGCGGGCGGCATTCTCGGTCGCCATCAGGCGGCGGACCCTGCGGGCCGGGTTGTCGAGGGCCGCCTTCACCGCATGCCAGCCATAGATGATCACCGGGCCCTCGCCCGCGGGGCGGCGGGGGCGCGTAAAATCGCGGCCGGACCGCTGTCCCGGACGGTCGCCGGCGGGGCGGCCCTTGCTGCCATCCCGGCGGGCTTGGAAGGGGCGGGGCTTACGCTCGCGCATCTGGATTTCCGTGATTTTGGATTGACTTAAGGAATGCCCATCACCATAACGCGGTCGCGGGCCGCCGCAGCGCGAGCCGGTTCCCGGCTTTGCGTTTTATCTGATGCCGATCCGGGGTAAACCTTTATCGGCATGGCGCGTCTAAGACATAGACCGCCCAGACTGGTGATCTCCCGGAGGGGTGCCCGAGTGGCTAAAGGGGACGGACTGTAAATCCGTTGGCTTAGCCTACGTTGGTTCGAATCCAACCCCCTCCACCAGCCTTCGCTCGCTTCGCGAGCTACTGCTGGGAGGCCATCCAGTCAAAATGTGCTGCCCGCCGAGGCGCTGGCGGGGTGCCGGACGCGGGTGTAGCTCAATGGTAGAGCAACAGCCTTCCAAGCTGATGACGAGGGTTCGATTCCCTTCACCCGCTCCAA
>Ga0073934_10002840_pt1 | contig 34047 bp, 23 predicted proteins | sample LarsenN4metaG_FD_76834 | JGI IMG/M metagenome (GOLD analysis project Ga0073934, IMG submission 76834) | Hot spring sediment bacterial and archeal communities from British Columbia, Canada, to study Microbial Dark Matter (Phase II) - Larsen... ...
GCACGCTGCGCCGGAGTTAGTCATAGAAGTGCTTTCGCCGGGCGCGGCCAATCAGCAACGCGATCGTGAAACCAAGCTCAAGCTCTACTCTCGTCGTGGTGTGCTGGAGTACTGGATTGCCGACTGGCAGCGACAGCAGGTGGAGGTCTATTGTCGTGACAATGCGAGATTGGTGCTGGCGGCAACGCTGATGCGAGATGATGAGCTGACATCGCCGTTGTTGCCGGAGTTCTCTTGCAAGGTGTCGGCGCTGTTTATGCCGCCGTTGCCGCAAAGCGATTCGGCAGATCGGGGCGAAAGATAAATGAATTGCTTGATGAATCGGCAAGGTTGCATAATCCCTAAGCTAACACCGGCGATGAAACGAAGAGAGAAGTTAGATAGTTTACGTGAGATGAGGTCATCGTTGATGAATGGAGCCGCATCTTAAAAAGCGAATTATCTTCAATCTGAGGAATTCTCTATGTCACTTTTGCAATTCCGGGAAAGGGCGAGAGTGCGACGCTATGTAAAACAACCTATCAGGCTGCTGATGGCGCGCGCTATCGGCGATCTGACCGTTTGGCGAGATCTCTCTAAACAGCAAATCTTTTCCTTTTGCCTTTTGCCTTTTATCCTTTGCCTCTTGGCGCTAATCTCTTTTAGCAACACGGTTAAGGTAGAGAACGAAGCCGGGCTGTGGATGATTGCGGGGCCCTACGGCGGCGACGCTCGCTCAATCGTTATCGATCCCAATAACAAAGACGTACTCTATGTCGGCACCAACGCAGGCCAGGTATATCGCTCTTCGGATGGAGGCGCTAGCTGGGCGATTCCTAAACCGGGCTTCAACAATCCTGGTCTGGCAGTCGATAGCATCGTTATTGACCCAGGCAACAGCCAGCGAATCTACGTTGGCGTTCATGCTTCTGATGATAGTCGCGGCGGAGTCTTCAAGAGCGAAGATGGCGGGCAGAACTGGGAAGAATTGAGAGATATAAGCGGCCAGTCTGTGCGCTCGCTGGCTATGGCGCTAAATAATTCCAATGTCCTGGTCGCGGGGACGATCAGCGGAGTCTTTCGCACAGAGGATGGTGGCCAGACCTGGCAGCGCATCTCTCCATTCGGCCATGCGGAGATCAAGAACGTTCAATCGGTAGCCGTAGACCCCCGCGATAGCAATATTATCTATGCCGGCACATTTCATCTGCCGTGGAAGACGACGGATGGCGGCCGTAACTGGTTTTCCATCAAGACAGGCATCATTGATGATTCAGACATATTCGCTATAGAGATAGACCGCACCAATAACGATCACGTCTATGCCAGCGCCTGTAGCGGGATCTATGAAACTTATGATGCCGGAGCCAACTGGAAGAAGATAAATGGCATTCCCTTCACCAGCCGCAGGACGCGCGATATACTGCAAAATCCGGGGAATCCTAGCGTAGTCTTTGCCGGCACTACTGAAGGATTATGGCGCACGGTCGATAGCGGGCAGAGCTGGGCGTTGATGACTTCAAAGAAACTGGTGATCAACGCTGTCGCTGTGCATCCGAACAGTCCTGATACTGTTTATCTGGCAACCGATGATGCCGGAATTATGGTCAGCAAAGATGGGGGCCTCAGCTTTGTCGCTACCAATACCGGCTTCGCCAATCGCCAGATAGCGACTGTCCTCGCCGATGCATCGAAGCCGGACCGAATATTGATCGGGTTGTTGCATGACAATATCCACGGCGGAATTTATCTGAGCGATGATGCCGGCAAGAGCTGGCGACAATCTATCAGAGGAATGGGAGTGCGCGATGTCTTCACTCTCTATCAATCTCCTGATAGGCCGGGGACGATCTATGCCGGGACAAATTACGGCGTCTATCGCTCTGATGATCAGGGGGAGAGCTGGACTCGCGTAGAAAAGAAGAAGGGCCCGCGCACAGCCCCTAGGAAGAGACGCGCCGACGCGGAGACGCGCCGACGCGGAGATGCTTTAGCCGACGCGGAGGCAAAAACGTCCTACGTCGGAACGTCAGAACGTCCGACGTCCGTCCTGCGTCCGACGTCTGTACGTCCTACGTCCGACGGCCGTAACGTCCGACGTAGGACGTACAGACGTCGGACGTATATCGGACGTCGAACGTCGGACGGCGATCAGCAGTTCGCAATCGCAAAAGTCCGCTATCTGCAAGCTGAGCCTCAGAGCAGGAGCCGCAGCTCGGCAAAGCAGAAGAATAAAGCTCAAGCGCCGGGAGCAACTTCGCGCAGTCGCAGCAAAACGATTGTTGAAAAGGGGCCCCAACTGGTCGATCTCAATGTGCCGGTGTTGGAGATCACATCAACCAATGACGGCAAAGATGGGCTGCTGGCGGCAGCCTGGAATGGGCTCTATCGAACTTATGATGGGAGCAAAGGCTGGGAGAAGATTCGGATAACAGGTTATGATGGTCGGGTGATGACTGTAGCGACAAGCAAGAATGCGCCGCAAACAATTTATGCCGGCACACTGCGCGGCCTCTTCCTATCGCGCGATGGCGGGAAAGAATGGCAGCAACTTAGCCTCGACCCAGACGCGCAGGATGCAATAATTCAATCGCTCTTGATCGATCCTGGCAATCCGGAAATTGTCTATGCCTGCACGCGCGGAGCATTTTACCTGTCATCGGATGGCGGTAAGAGCTGGAACCGTCGCGGAGGCGGAATGCCTTATGGCGATTATTCGGTAGTGCGGGTCAATCCGAAAAACTCCGAGATAATTGTCGGCGAGCAGATGCACGGCGGCATCTATCGTTCGGTAGATAAGGGAGCGTCATGGAGGAGGATCGATAGCAATCTGCCCAGCGCGCGCATCTGGGCAGTGACATTCGATCCGTTCAATGATGACCGCGCATTTATAGGCTCTTTTGCCGGCGGCGTCTATGTCCTCAGCCGCTCGCCGCTCGCTAGCGCAGGGAGTAATCAATGAGTGAGCAGTTTCATATAGTAGACAAACTTCCGCCTTATGTCTTCAACATCATCAACGAGATGAAGCTGGCGGCGCGCTGGTCGGGCGAAGATATTATCGATCTGGGAATGGGGAATCCCGATCTGCCGACACCCAAGCCGATCATTGACAAGCTGGTTGAAGCAGTTCGTGCGCCGAGAAATCATCGCTATTCTGCATCGAAGGGCATACCCAAGCTGAGGCTCGCAATTACAAACTGGTACGCCAGGCGTTACGGAGTTGAGTTGGACCCTGACACTGAAGCTATTGCTACCATAGGAGCGAAAGAGGGCATAGCTCATCTGGTGCTTTCAATCCTCGCCGGCGGTGATATGGCGATGGTGCCCAATCCGACCTATCCTATCCATGCCTATTCTGTCATCATCGCTGGCGGCCAATTGCAGCCCATCCCGATGCCGAGCGCAGAGGGTTTTATCGAGGAGATGATCTCGTTCACTAAAAAGTCTCGCATTCATCCCAGACTGCTCATCATCTCTTTCCCCCATAACCCGACGACTGAATGTGTAACGCTGGATCTCTTCGAGCGGGTTGTGCGTTTTGCCAGGGAGAATGACATACTGATCATTCACGATCTGGCCTACGCCGATATTGTCTTTGATGGATACCAGGCGCCGAGCATCTTGCAGGTTGAAGGGGCGAAGGATATTGCTGTCGAGTTCTTCTCTCTGTCGAAGAGCTACAGCATGGCGGGCTGGAGAGTGGGATTCTGTTCAGGCAATGCCAGGATGGTCGGGGCGCTAGCTCGTCTGAAGAGCTATCTCGACTACGGCATCTTCCAACCGATCCAGATAGCTTCGATCATTGCGCTCAATGAGTGTGAAGAATATATGAAGGAGATACGCGAAGAGTACCGGCTGAGGAGAGATGTGCTCATTGATAATCTGGCTAAGGTGGGCTGGGAGATTGAGAAGCCTAAAGGGACAATGTTCGTCTGGGCGAAGATTCCCGAAAAGCACAGTGGCGCCGGATCGCTCGAATTTGCCAAGTTCCTGCTTGAGAAGGCCAAGACGGCGGTATCGCCGGGAGTGGGCTTCGGTGAATATGGAGAAGGTTACGTCCGATTTGCTCTAGTCGAGAATCAACAAAGAATTCGCCAGGCAGTGCGCGGCATTAAGCGAGTGCTTTGAAATAATCATTTCTTGCGATTGAGGAGACTGTTCAAGCCATGGCCTCCTTCAGCTTGTATATCGTCATGAGAATATATCCTTAATTCGATTGCCAATCTCTTTCAGCAATTCTCTGAAGCCGATTGATTTTAGCGCATCTTTGTTTGGAGAGGCCAAGCCGGTTTTAGACTCTGGCTTTTGAGCCGTTGGTTCTTCTATTGGTTGGTTAAAGTACCGCCTATAGATATTCTCATCAAAAATATTCGCCGATTGGATCTCTTGGACCGCAATGACAATCTCAAAATTCGCTGAATCCAGATCGGCAACGGTTTCGTCTCCCACCCGAATCTTCTCATAAATGTCCAGGTATCTAGTCGTAAAATTAATTGTTTTTGTCTTGTCGTGCCGGTATCCACTTATAGCCGGAAGAATTTTTATTGAGCGCATTGGGGAAGCTGGATTGAAATTGCTAATAACGTAACCTACGTAGACTTTGCTGTTCTTTACTGTAAATGAAACAAGTTTGCCTTGTCCCATTGCTGTCCGGAGCATTATCTCCAGGGGGGGCCCGATTCTCCATGATAACCCTGTCTATCTCATCTTCGTCTCTCCAGATTTTGTTTAACGGCCACCAGAGAGTAGCTCCTAAGAGGAAAGCAAGCGCTGCCCTTCCAGAGTATTGAAACGGGACCACCAGATGCCAGTAATAATCAAGCTTTTGAAGCGGTTTGCTTAGCAGCGCGACCAGCAAAGCGGCTATGAACAAAAAAAACGGCGCCAGTAATAGCGGAGTAGAGAATCAGTCTATAGCCATCGGAGCGCAATCCATAGTATCTGGAACGATTCCACTTGCTAAAGAATATGAATCCACCAAGAAGGGGTAATAAGAGCAGGTTAAAAGGCATGGCTTTTACCGGCTATTTTACTCAGATGAGGCAGAGTTGTTTGGGGCTTTTTCAGCTTCGTGGTCAAACTCAGCAATAGCCCTGCGCAAACGATCCAATTCCTTTGCGCCCACATCGCTCTTGATAATATCAATAGCGCGAACGTATTGACTGCCAGTTTTTGTGCTGTGGATCGGAATCTTGTCATCGAACCTTCGCTTATCGCTCATGTTTCCCTCCTCTACGGTTCAACTGGCACGCTAGTATATATCGCTTCTACATTAAATCAATATTATATCACTGTGACAGCTTTATTATCAGAAAGACTCGTTCTCTTGAGAGAAGATAGCAAGAGCAATCCAGCGGTTATAGGATCATAGGTTGGCTTCCGCCAGCGTGGCAGATTCAATCTCCGCCGTGCAAACGCGGTTGCGCCCGCTATTCTTAGCTACATACATTGCCCGGTCGGCAACCTCTATCAGCTCTTCTCTGGTTGAAGCATGAATAGGGAATGTGGCAATGCCTATGCTGGCTGTGACTGTGCCCACTTCTGCGACCGGTTCGGCTGATATAGCCTGGCGCAGCCGCTCGCCAACGGTGCGCGCGCCTTCTATATCGGTGCTGGGCAAGATGGCAACGAACTCCTCGCCTCCGTAGCGAGCCGCTACATCGATATTTCTCAGGACTGAAAGCATCGCTCTGGCGATATGCTTGATAGCAGCGTCTCCTGCCCGATGGCCGTAGGTATCATTGATCCGCTTGAGGTGGTCGAGATCGAGCAGGATGAGCGAAAGCGGTTTGTCAAATCGTATCGAGATGTTGATCTCATGTTGCAATCGCTCTTGAAAGTGGCGATGGTTAAGCAGGCCGGTTAATCCATCAGTCGTAGCAAGCTCTTTTACCTTGTGGAACAGATAAGCATGATTGATTGCAACTGAAAGCTGATCTGCCACCGTCTCCATCAGACGAATTTCATCATAATCCCAGATGCGGTCGCTGCTGTAATCTTCTACTGCCAGTATGCCTGCCAGCTTGTCATCATAGATGATGGGCACTGCTACCGAAGGCAACAGACTAGCATTAGGCGAGCGTTCCACATCGTCCATAAGATTAGGATCGCAGACCACAGGGCCCATTGTCTCAGACATCTTCCGCGCCAGATCGTTATTCGTCCAGCAGAGTTCCTGCTCTTTGATAGATGGGGCCCCTCTGCTTAAAAACTCGCTGATGTTGTCAAACCGCTCATCTCCAGCTTTCCAGGTCATTATGACGCATCGCCGGGCATTGAGCGTCCGCCCTATCTCATCGACCGCCGTTTGCAGCACGCTTGTCAGATCGAGGGAGCTTCTGATGGCAGAGCTGATGTGGTTAACTGCCATCTCGCGTTCGGTCTGCGATTGGAGCAGTTGCGCCAGCTTGGTCGTCACTGCCAGGGTCAACTGAGTTGATGTGACATTGGGCGTAGCCGCCATCACTGCTTCGTTAAATTTAGCTGCCAGGTCAGGATGCAGCGCCGATGTGCGCGCCATCAGGTACTCCAGGCCGGAATAGACGACGTTGGGCTCGAATGTCCAGACCGTGTTGCAGACGGCGCCATGCTCGAAGTTGCCGGCGTCTTTGGCCTGCTGCGACGCCTGCAAGGCGGCAAACCTGGGGTCCATGATTATGGTGAAGCTCTCTTTATCCACCTGATGAAACAACGGGCTCTTTAGCAAAGTGACATTAGGCAGGGGAGGGAACTCCCATTTCTTGCTCTGGCAAGTCTCATCGCAGGTGAAGATGAAGAAGCGGCGGGCAATTCCTGCAAGCTTGCGATAACGCGCAATCTCCTTCTCCGGGGCGCCCTGCGGGCATCGCCCCTGAACGATAAACGGAGAGAGGTTATTCTTCAGTACCGCATCCTCAAAGTACCGATTAAGGCGCACGATGGCATGCTCATTGCTGCGCATCGGCGTCAATTGATCGGCATGTTGTTGTAGTAAGACATCAAACAATGAGTACATAATCTTCTACACCACTGGAATTCAACCAATGGAATTCAACCAATCTTACAAGAAGACTGCCAGAAACGTTCTACGTTCCACGTTTTATCAAGCACACTAATATTTATCGGCGCAAAATCATATAAGTTGCCATCCCTTTTGCTGCCAGACGACCATCTTGATCTAATATATCGGCTTCACTGACAACTAAATTTCTACCTTTTCTTATCACCCGCGCCTCGGCTATGACTCGCCCTTCCCTGATGGGGAGCAGATAGTTGAGTTTCAGCTCTACTGTGGTAGTTTCCAGTCCGGGCTCAAGCAGAGTAGCTATGGCAAAGGCTATGGAAGTATCTACCAGAGCAGCCGTCACGCCGCCGTGCAGTACCCCCTGGCCTTGTTTGAGTTCCGGTCGAATATCCAGGCTCATCCGACAGAATCCTTCGCCTGAACTCTCAAGATTGACGCCGATGAAGCTCAGGAAGTTTACCTTTGAGAATCGCTCGCGCAGCAGAGCTTCGCGTTCATCAGATGGTTGGGGCATATCTGTGACAAAAAATCTCCTTGTGAGAATCTTTTGCGCAACCGGATAAAGGTTGTCGTCTTATGATAGTCTCTTCAGACAGTCGGCGATGGTAACATAAATTGCAGAAGATGGCTATGAATCTGCGTAGGAGCAAAGTTATTGTTATCCGGCAAAGTTGCACAGTCAGTTAGTTCAGGCGCCAAGCGCCTTCAGAACCCATCTATCCTAAACCCGCCTATCCTAAATCATTCGGGCGCCCGTGCGCCCTCAAAACAGCTTTATATTCAATTTCAATTTGTTTTGAGGGCGCAAGAACTTCGGGCGGTTTTGAGGGCAAATACTTCGGGCGTGCAACGCCCTCAAAACCGCCCGAAGTTCTTGCCCTCAAAACCGCCCGAACCCACTGTAATCTTTTTCTCAAGGTTTATAGCAAATACAAAACCTCTAGCGATTCAACCACAGATCAATCGGCTTTTTGCCTTTCGGTGGCGTAAAAGGCAGCTCTATCTTCTTTCCCGTCCCCAGTGATTCATAAGCAGCAAAGATCGCTTCCAGCACCGCGCGGCCATCTTCGCCTGTTTCCATAGGTTCCGTGTCATTGATTATGCACTGGCAGAAATGCTGCATCTCCTGTGGGAAGCCGTAATTCCAGGCCTCTTCATAAATGGTGAAGCTCCAGCCCTTAGTATCGGGGGCCTTTTCGACTGCGTAGCCGTAGCCTACACGGCTGAATGTGCGGAGCGAGTTGCCGTGAAGAAGATCGGCGTAGATCACGCCGTCGGCTCCATAGATCTCTGCCACATCGTCCATTCCGCCCGGTTTAGCCCAACTGTCCTCGATTAGCGCAGCGGCCCCGGTCTCAAATTCGAGAATTACAATTGAATTGTCTTCGCCGCGCGTGCGGTTCTTATGAACATAAGTGCCTGCGCTGGCCATCACGCTTTTGATGCGAGGTTTGCCCAGAATCCAGCGGGCAAACTCTATCCCGTGACAGCCCATATCTAGCAACACCCCACCGCCTGAGCGTTCTACATCCCAGAACCAATCCGAGTGGGGCCCATCGTGCTTCTCGCTCTGCTTGACCAGATAGACTCTGCCCAATGCGCCCTCATCGACCAGTTGTTTTGCCCGCGCGTATTTGGGAGCGAAACAGATCTCTTCGGCGTACATCAGCTTGACGCCTTCTTCTTTGCAGACGTTGATCATTGTGTCTGCTTCATCAAGCGTGATGCAGAGAGGCTTTTCGCAGATCACGTGTTTTTTAGCCCGCGCCGAGTCTACGGTCATCTGGCAGTGCAGATCATTGGGCGCCCCGATTATCACAACGTCGAGGTCTTTCATCTCCAGCATCTCTCGATAGTCAGTAAAAACGCGCAGAATGTTGTGTTTGCGCGCCAGCGACTCTGCGTGATCGCGCGTCTTTGAGGCTACAGCAACTATTTCAGCTTCGGGGACCTGCTTGAGCGAATGGGCATGAATATCGCTGACGAATTGAGAACCGATTAGACCTACTCTGACCCTATCCATAATCAATCTCCTTGCCCGTGGCTTTTAGAACGCCCCAGTTTGACCAGTTGCGTCGGGCGGCCGCCGGGATGATCTTCCGGGTATTCGGCGATGAATCCCAGCCGCTCCCAACAGTTCGGGCAGATGGCTACGGCGCCGTACTTCCTGTGAATACGAGCGGCATTCTTTATCTTCCATTCGTACATCAGTGTATCCAGCTCGGCTTCGTCCATCTCGTAGCTATCATAGGTGCGCTCTTTTCTGCATATAATACAGCGTGGCGGCAAGTCCTGTTGGGCCATTGCTAATCTCCAGGGTTAATGCCGTGGATGTTCGCTCCACAGCAGCTTACTACCCAGCCTACGCAAAGAAGCTTGACAGCTTTATGCCGATAGAAGAAAATCTTCCTGGCTTGGTTTTCCTCGGTACGAATTCTAGAGGATCAGGTTGGTCTTAGCAATAGAAGCATAGCGAACCCCCGCAGGTGACCTGGTAGACTTCGATCTTTGCAGGACGCGCTTTCAGCAATAAGTTCGCTCTCATTCTGTTTTTCTTATTAGGAGGCAAGAGATCATTGGGAGGAATGATGAAAGAGTCTTCGGCTAAGAGATATGCAAAGGTGATTGTTCTGCTCTTTTTTATGGCTACCGGCGGTTTGATCTATGCGATCAATTCTACCGGGCCGCCGTCGGGGCGTACTGGGGCCCCAGCTTTAGGGATCTTCCCGGCGGAACCGGATTGCACCGAGTGCCATTCAGGTAATCCGCTTAACGCTCCCGGCGGAGCTCTAACCATATCGAATGTTCCGGCAAACTACACGCCCGGCCAGACGGTAACTCTTACCGTTACTCTCACCCGGTCGGGACAACCACCGACCAGGCGCTGGGGATTTCAGATCACCGCATTGACCGATGGTGGGGAGCCTGCCGGCACGTTCGCCAGCATAAATTCAGCCACATTCACGCAGACCGGCTTTAATGACAGGCAATACGTCCAGCATACTTTCCCCGGAACTCAACAGGGAGCCGCAAGCGGGACATGGAGTTTTAACTGGACCGCTCCCAGTACCCCTGTCGGCAGAGTGACCTTCTATGCTGCCGGCAATGCTGCTAATGGCAATGGCGCCGCCGATAACAGGGATTTTATCTACACAACTTCTGCATCAACCAATCCTCCTATTAATCTTACTCCCACGCTGACCGCTCCTGTAGCCGCCGATACAGTCACTGCGGGAGGGCAATTCAACATCACCTGGACAGCTCCTGATGTAGTAACAAGCCAGGACATAGCTCTATCAACAGATGGAGGCAATATTTTCCCAATCGTAGTTGCCTCCGGCCTTGCCGGTTCGGCGCGCAGCTTCCAGTGGAATGTTCCCAATATTATCACTAATCAGGCGAAGCTGAGGCTGACGGTGCGCGACGCGTCGGGCAATAGTGGGCAGAGCGACAGCGCTACTTTTGCTATTGTTGATAGAACCAATCCGGTGGTATCGGTCACGGCCCCCAGGGAAGGAGATCGCATTCCTGGCGGGAGCGCCTTCAATATTGCCTGGGAGTCTTCAGATAATATTGCGATTGCATCTCACGACATTCTGCTTTCGACTGATGGAGGCGCGAACTTCTCGACGACTATCGCTCAAGGTTTAGGAGATGTGAAGAGCTTCTCCTGGGATGTTCCTGCCAATCTGGTGGCCCCACAGGCGCGGATTCGCGTTGTGGCGCGCGACACTTCAGGGAACTCAAGCTCAGGCGATAGCCGCGTCTTTTCCGTTGTCGATCAAATAAGACCGACCGTCTCTATCACTGCCCCTGCCGGTGGCGCTACAGTTAGCGGCGCCATTACAGTCACAGCGGACGCCAGTGATAATATAGGCGTTGTCAGTGTGAAGCTTTTTGTCGATGGAAATGAGAGAGGCGAAGATAGTACGCCTCCATTCACGTTCACTCTCGACACCACAACACTGACTAACGGCAACCACGCGCTTACAGCCGAAGCTGCCGATGCCGCCGGCAATAGAGCCATTAGCGATGCGGTAACGATCACCGTCAGGAACAATCGCGCGCCGGTAATTGCCGACATAGCCGCTGTGACAATGGACGCAGGAAGCAGCAGAAATATACCACTGACCATCAGCGACGCCGATGGGGACCCCCTGACGGTTACGGTGACCGGAGCTGCATTCGCTTCCATCATCAGAGATAGCAGCACCGGCGCATTCACTCTTCGACTTGAACCGGGCGCGGGCGCTTCGGGGACATTCATATTGACCATCAGAGTGAGCGATGGAAAGGCGACGGTCGAGAAGACGGTGCAGGTTACCGTCAATGCCAGACCTGCCGTCAAGCTGGGCGATATTAATGGAGATGGCCAGATTACCGTGCAGGACCTGATTGCTCTGATTCAGCACCTGGCCGGCGCAGTCACCCTCACCGGCGATGCAGCAATTGCAGCCGATGTTGATAAAAACGGCAGTATCACTGTACAAGACTTGATTCTTTTGATACAAGTTTTGCTCGGCGTCGTTCAGCTATGAGCCGGACGTTCTACGTTCAACGTTCGATGTTCTTATGTTTAACGCAGAACGAGGAGTGTAGAACAGGGGAACGCAGGAAATGAAACGCAGAACATCGCTGAAACTGCTCACAGCAATTGCGTTTGCAGTTGCCATATCGTTCATCCTTTTCGGCCGGGCTGGCCTTGCGACTCCGTCGCCTGCCGATCAACAGACGGCGGATGAGGCGGATTATGTCGGCGCGGATACCTGCAAGATGTGCCACCCGGATAAATTCCGTCAGGTCTCGCGCACCGCCCATTTCATCACTTTTACCAGCTCGAAGTGGAAGGTCCCTGATAAAGGTTGTGAAGCCTGTCACGGCCCCGGCCGCAAGCACGTGCGGGCGGGGGGCGGTCGCCAGGGGATCTTCAATTTCAAGAGCCATACAGCGAAAGAAGTGGCCGAGCGTTGCTTGCGCTGCCATAAAGAGCAACAGGAGCGGCAAGGCTTCCACCAGAATCTTCACGATATTGATACGGTGGCATGCAATGATTGCCATCTGCCGCATCAGGAGAAGCGCACCAGTTACATACTGATCGACAATGCCCCCAAGCTCTGCCTCGATTGCCACCGCGAGATTCGCCAGGAGTTCAACAAGCCGTTCCATCATCGCGTGCTGGAAGGCGGCATCAATTGCAGCGATTGCCACCGCCAGCATGGCAATCTCTCTACCACTCAGGCGCACGAGGTTTCAGGCGGGAACGAGGCAGCTTGCTTGAAGTGCCATGCCGACAAGCGGGGCCCCTTCACCTTCGAGCATGGGCCGGCGAAGATTGAAGGCTGTATGCAATGCCATGTCCCGCACGGGTCTATCAATAATCGAATGCTCAAGCGCAGCCAGGTAATTCAGCTCTGCCTTGAGTGCCACGCTCCTGTGCCCGGAACACTTTCAGACGGGCCGGGAGGATTCCACGATATAACTTCGCCACGGTTCAAGAACTGCACTTCATGTCACGTGGAGATTCATGGCTCGAATACCAGCAGACTGTTTTTCAGCCGGTCATATCCGGTTCGGTAGATGGGGAAGTGATTGCGGATTGAAGATCATCGTTGGTCTGTGTTTTAAGTTGAACGTAGAACATCGAACATAAAAAGTTAATCGGTAGACTGGTTCGAGGAGGGTAAAAATGCCTGATGCTGCTAATGGACATCAAGAGGATAATGAGCGAGTGAAACGGGTTGAAGAAGCAATCGCACTGCTCACAGAGATGACCAGACACGCGGATGAGAGAATGGATTCTCTGAGAGACAAAGATGATATGCTGAGCGCTCAGATCAAAGCTCTGACCGAGGCGCAAAGAGATACGGATCGCCAACTGAATGCTTTGATCAGAACGCAGAAAGAGGATGATGAGCGAGTGAAGCGGGTTGAAGAAGCAATCGCACTGCTCACAGAGATGACCAGACGCGCGGATGAGAGAATGGATTCTCTGAGAGACAAAGATGATATGCTGAGCGCTCAGATCAAAGCTCTGACTGAAGCGCAAAGAGATACGGATCGCCAACTGAATGCTCTGACTGAAGCGCAAAGAGATACGGATCGCCAACTGAATGCTTTGACTGAAGCGCAAAGAGATACGGATCGCCAACTGAATGCTTTGACTGAAGCGCAAAGAGATACGGATCGCCAACTGAATGCTTTGATCAGAACGCGGAAAAAGGATGATGAGCGGCTGAAGCAAGTTGGAGAAGCAGTTGCGCTGCTCACAGAGATGGCCAGACGCGCGGATGAGAGAATGGATTCTCTGGAAGATAAAAACGATACGCTGGGCGCAGAGATCCGAGCTTTTCTTGAAGCGCAGAAAGTTACTGATCAGCAAATCAGTAGTTTATTTGAAGCGCAGAAGACCACTGAAGAACGTCTCAATACTTTTATCAATATTCTTGAGCGATACATCAGCGAAGGCCGCAATGGCCGATCTCAAAACTGACGACAACTGCGTCAAAGTGATATGAGCTACACTATGGTCAGAATAAATTCTCTTCTGAAGCTTCTCGGCGTGGTAGCTCTCGCTGCTATCTCTATCTCCTCTTTTTCCAACATCGCCCTCTCCAGGCCGGAATACGCCGCGCGGGAAAAGAAGGATTGCACCTTTTGCCATACCGCTACCCCTTCTGCCCAAACTCTTAACAAAGCGGGGCGTTACTATCGCACTCACGGTTATAGTCTGAAAGGCTACCGGGATAGCGCAGAGACAGCGACAAGCGCGGCATCGAGCACTCAAGCTGCGCCGGCAGAAAAGATCACAAAGGCAACGCTGGGCGAGACCGAGGGTCAGGTCCTGGGCAATAACCTTGTCACCGGTACAATCGAGATCGGCGGGCGCTTCAGGGATGTAGACGGAAATAGAGATGTCTATCGCAGCGTCGTCAATCTGGGCAGCGGCCTTCGGCTCATGAACCTTTCATCTGAACTGCGCTCGCTCGATAACACGGGAGTTTTATTCGACAAAATCTCGGTCAATGCGAGCAACTGGGGGGACCCTTATAACACAGCCAAACTGAGAGTAGAGAAGAGAGGGCTATACCATTTCGATTACAGCTATCGAACAATAGATTACTTTAATTTCATCCCCAGCTTCTCCAATCCGCTTTTTGATAGCGGCGTGCTGGTAGGCCAGCACAGTTTCGACATAAAGCGTCGTCAGTCTGATTTTCGACTCGATCTTTTCCCTAACCGAAGAGTTAAGCCGTTTGCCGGATATTCTCGCAACACTTCATTTGGCCCTGCGCTTACTACGCTTAATGCCGGCGGCGATGAGTTTGTAGTCAATCGAATTTTGCAGGATGAGGCTAATGAGTATTATTTCGGCACAGAGTTTCGGTCATCCCGGCTGGATATCGGTTTCGAGCAGGGCCTGCGCTTTTACAAAGATGATCAACAGGCATTTCTCACCGCTCCCAGCCAGGGGAATGATCCGCAGCCTGCCTTCAGAGGTATGTTTCCCAATGCTCAGCAGATATTCTTGAACTTCTTCAATCGCGATTATCGCTTGAGGAGCTTTATTCCCACCTCGCGGTTTGCCGTTGATCTGCGCGCTGCCCGCTGGCTGAAGCTCACTTCACGACTCTCTTATAGCGAGACGGATGTGACTTTTGATCGCAGCCAGATATTTACCGGCAATACTTTCATCTTGAATTCGCTGTTTCGCTACGTCGGCAGCGATGGCGAGCTGAGCCGCTCGGTTGTTGGCCGGCCCAATACTGTCTCTGATACGACGGCAACTGTTCAACCGATCAAGCGATTAAAGTTCACCGAAACGCTCCGGTTCAACCAATTTGATATTGCCGGCGCATCAGTTTTGACCACCACTCTGGCGCTGGGGCTGGATCCGTTCTTTGGCCCCCCACCTTCGCCTGCCTTCCGCTCGGTAGATCTCTTTGATCGCCGCACGACCTATAAATCTTACCTCAACCAGGTTGAGGTAAGTTACAGTTTGACCGATCGGATGAATGTGCGCGCTGGCTACCGCTACACAATGCGGGAGGTGCTGCGCCGGATCGGAGCCAATAATGACATTGTTCTTGAGCCGACTGAGCAGCGCACCGATACATTCCTGAGCAGCTTCAGCTATCGGCCATCGCGTGGATCAAGGTTCTTCGCCGAATACGAGAACGGCGCTTATGAGAATATCTTCACCGGCACTGAACCGATCGATTATCAGCGCCTGCGCATTCGCGGCCAGCATAGCATTGGAAGCTGGCTGATACTGGCCGGTTCGTACCTTTTGCAAGACAGCGCCAATCCCAATCGGCTGTTTGTGAATGATGTCAATAATCGCGGCGTCTCTGCTTCGGTTACCTGGGTCCCCAGCGAGAGGTTCAACCTTGATCTGAACTACTCGCTAACGGACGTGGATGCGACGATCAATATTGTTGGTCAAAGCACGGGGGGCCGGGTGCGCACGTTCTTCATCGCCAATGACAATTTCATCCAGACGAATCTGAATGTCTCGCTAACGTCACGGCTCGGCGCTGCGCTGGGATATAGCCTGGTGAGCACCAGCGGGACGTTTCCTATCAACTATCATCAACCCCGATTGCATCTGTCTTATCGCTTCTGGCGCGGTGTAAGCTGGAACATCGGCTGGCAATATTATCGCTATGACGAGAAGGTTACTACTAGGGTACAGGATTACCGAGCCAACCTTCTGTCTACGAGCATGAAGTTTTCGTTCTAAGCCGCGTTCGACGTTTAGTCTTCAACGTAGAACCTGAAACGTGGAACGTAGAATGTTTCCCTAATCCGCAATCTACTAGCGGCGACGATGTTGCATCTGAAACGCTATTGACTAGATACGAGCATTATCGTAGGATGCCAGCCGTCTCAGATGAATTCATAAATAACTGGCAATGCTGCGGGTGCAAACCCGTAGTCGCTTACATCAACATAAGGAGAGAGCTTGATGTTTGAGTTTGCTATTACTTTCAAACCGGATATGGCGCCCGAGAGGATCGTGATACGGACGCGCCAGGCGGAAGCGGCTGCGTTCAGTTACGGATGGATCTTCGATTCCCACATCCTCTGGCAGGAGCCGTATCCGCTGCTCACGCTGATGGCAATTAATACAAAGAGGATGCGCCTGGGCACCTGTGTGACCAATCCGGCAGTGCGCGATGCTACGGTAACGGCCAGTCTTCTGGCGACGCTCAACCGCATATCAGGCGGGCGCATGGATCTGGGCATTGGCCGTGGCGACAGCTCGCGCAGAGTCATGGGCAAGAAGCCTACAACGCTGGAGAGGCTAGAAGAGACGGTAAAGGTTATTAGAGATTTGACCGGCGGCAAGAAGATCATTTATGAAGGCCAGCCGATACAGATGGTGTGGGCTGATTCAGGCGTCCCGCCGGTCTGGATAGCCGGCTACGGCCCGAAGGCGCTTCGACTGGCCGGGCGCATAGCCGATGGAGTAATACTTCAATTTGCCGATCCATACTTAATCAAATGGTGTCTCAATTTCGTGCGCGAAGGAGCGGAAGAAGCAGGGCGCGATTTCTCAACGCTCAGAGTGATGAGCGCAGCGCCTGTCTGGGTATCGGAAGATTTATCCGAGGCGCGCGAGCGAGTGCGCTGGTTCCCCGCGCTGGTTTCAAATCACGTTGTTGACCTGATCTCTCGTTACCGGCCAGAAGAGCTGCCTGTAGAATTGACTGCTTATGTGAAAGATCGCAGAGGATATGACTACCTCCATCATGCAGAGGTCGGCAGCAGCAATGCCGAATTTGTGCCTGATGAAATAGTAGACCGCTACTGCATTGTTGGGCCGGTCGAGGAGCATGTCAGAAGACTGCAAGAATTGAAGGAGCTGGGGGTCACTCAGTTTAACATCTACCTGATGTGCGGCGAGGAAGAAAAGACGGTAGAGATTTACGGGTCTGAGGTCATCCCCAGGATTAATAGGATTGCCGATTAAAGATTGCTGCCATTATTCGATGTTCTATATTCAATGCTCAACATAGAACATTGTTGCTGCTGCCTGAATCTGCGATCCGCAGGCGAAGAGTGATGGGAGATGCGTAATGCGCGTATGTGTGGTGTGTGAACAGTTGGTTATAGAACGAACAGGCGATGGCTTGCTCTTTACGCATTACGCATTATGTAATTATCCCTGAACAATGAGCTTGCCGCGCATCATTCCCATTCCGCAGGTGAATGTATATTCGCCTTCCTGTTCAGGCGTGAACTCGATAGAAGTTGTTGTAAAGGCAGGGAGCGGGCGGCTGATGCCAAAGTCGCCGAAGACAACGGTCTCTGAGCAACTGGCGGTTTCGTCTCGATAGAAGTCGAGTCGAACCGGCTTGCCCTTCTCGACTATTATCACATCCGGATCATAGCCCCCTTTGACCAGGATTTTAACCTCCTGCACGCCGCTCTCTCCGGCCGTCGCCGCCACTGCTTCGCGCTCAGAGAAGAAGAAGAACCAGGCAACGAACAGGATGGCCGCGATTCCGGCAAGAGTAACAACAAGCTTTGAAACGGCAAAAGGTAGAAGAGAGAACCAGAGAGCGAGCAGCAAGAACATTCCACCTTTTGCATTCTTCCTTCTTATCTTTGCCTTTTTGAGCCGCAAACTGTTTGCCACTACCGATACGCTCGACAGGGCCATTGCTGCTGAAGCGATCATAGGATTCAGGAGAATGCCGAATGCCGGATAGAGGGCCCCCGCTGCGATTGGGATTCCAATAACATTATAGGCAAATGCCCAGAAGAGGTTCTGTTTGATAACTCTCATCGTCTGTTTGGAGAGAGCAAGCGCCGTCACTACATCCGTGAGATTGCCCCGGATGAGAGTTATATCGCTGGCTTCGATTGCCACATCGGTTCCTGTTCCGATAGCGATGCCGACATCGGCCTGGGCGAGCGCCGGAGCGTCATTGATGCCATCGCCTACCATGGCCACAATCTTCTTTTCCGCTTGCAGCCTCCTTACTTCGGCAGCCTTGCGTTCGGGCAATACCTCTGCAAGCACGCGGTTGATGCCGACCTGCCTGGCAATGGCCTCAGCCGTAAGACGATTGTCTCCTGTGATCATCACCACTTCAAGGCCCATCTGCTTTAGCTGGTCGATGGCGCTCTTTGAATCCGGCTTGAGCGTATCGGCGACGGCTATGATTCCCGCCGCTCTGTCATTGACAGCAATAAAGACAGGAGTTTTACCATTCTCGGCAAGCCGACGCGCGTGTTTGGTAAGGGGCCCCAGGTCTATTCGCCTGTCCTGCATCAACTTCAGATTGCCGACAATTACCTGTTGCCCGTCGATCTCGGCTTCTATTCCCTGTCCGGCGATTGCCGAGAATGCGTTCGGCTCGGAGAAGAGCAGGCCGCGCCCTCCGGCGCTGCGCACAATAGCCGCGCCCAGGGGGTGCTCTGAGCGCGCTTCAGCCGATGCCACCAGCTTCAGGACCTCCGATTCGCTGAACTGATTGAACGGGATTATGTCGGTCACTTCGGGTTCCCCTTTGGTGATAGTGCCGGTCTTATCGAGGATGATGGTTTGAATGCGATGAGCCAGCTCAAGACTTTCACCGCTTTTGAACAGCACTCCATTCTCGGCCCCCTTGCCTGTGCCGACCATAATTGCAGTTGGCGTCGCCAGTCCCAGGGCGCAGGGGCAGGCGATGATCAAGACCGAGATGAATGCGATGAGAGCATTGGTAAGTTGCGCCGACGGGGGGCCAAAGTCAAACCACAGAACGAAGGCGGCAATAGCAATCATCAAGACTATTGGCACGAAGTACCCTGAGATTACATCGGCGAGGCGTTGAATAGGCGCTTTGGAGCCTTGAGCCTCCTGAACCATCTTGACTATCTGCTGGAGCACCGTATCTTTGCCAACTTTGGTGGCGCAAAAGCGGAAGCTCCCGGTTTTATTGAGAGTGGCGCCGATCACCTCATCGCCGGCCTTCTTCTCGACCGGGAGGGGTTCGCCGGTGAGCATAGACTGATCAACGCTGGATTGGCCGTCGATTACAATTCCATCAACCGGAATCTTCTCTCCTGGGCGAACGATCACAATATCGGAGACTACCACCTCTTCGACCGGGATGTCTTGCTCCTGGCCGTTGCGCACGACTCGCGCAGTTCTCGGCTGCAGCCCGATCAATTTAGTAATAGCTTCAGAAGTCTTTCCCTTAGCTCTCTCTTCCAGCAATCGGCCCAGCAGGATGAGGGTGATAATGACAGCCGCAGCTTCTGTATAGAGATCGGGCGGGCGGCCGGCGGCAGTAAAGAGGGAGGGGGCCACTGTGGCTGCCAGGCTGTAAATAAATGCCGCTCCAGTTCCAATTGCGATGAGGGTATTCATATCAGCAGTGCGATGGCGGATGGCCCCCCAGGCTCCGGTGAAGAAGCGCGAACCTGCCCAGAAGAGCACCGGGGCAGTAAGAGCGAGCAGCAGGAATTGGTAACCTGGGAATTCGATCATTGCCATTGAGATGACAAATACTGGAATGGTCAAGATGAGCGCAATCAGGAAACGCCGTTTCAAGTCGCGGTACTCGCGCTCTCGCGCCGTCAATTCGATTGTTTCGGGTAACTCTTTTTCCGGCAGATCGGTGACGCGATAGCCGGTAGCTTCAATCGTCCGTCTGATAACATTTAGATCGATTGAGCCGGGTATATACTGGACTCTGACCTCCTGGGTGGCCTGATTGAAAGAGACGTCTATGACTCCTTGGAGCGAGCTGAAAGCATTTTGGAGCTTAAGTGGGCTACAGGAATAGCACTGGCTATCATCGACGAAGAAGCGCGCTTCTGCCGGAGGGGATGTGCCATAGCCGGCTTCTTCGATAACCCGCAATAGGTCGCGCAGTTTAGTTATCGCGGGATCGAATTCAACCGTAGCCCTGGAGTTTGCGAAATTGACATTGGCTATGCGAACCCCCGGAGATCGTTTCAGTCTACGCTCGATGATCGCGGCGCACGAGGCACAGGACATGCCGGTAATGGGGATGTCGAATTTTTCACTGCCGGGGGAAGCGCGGCGCTGTTGTCGCTGAAGAGAGTCTATTGATGAGCTCATCTGATCCTTCCTTTCTTAAAGAGTAAAGTATACATCTTATGGCAGCTCTTTGGTCAGGGGCATAGGGAGGGCCTTGCTGCACAATAAGCCTTAATGAATGATGTTTTTCAAAATCCCTTCTAAAGTGGCAGGGTTGTGGCACTCGCGATTCTCATAAGCGCAAACGAAGCCGCAATTGGGGCAGTCTAGCGGGTAGTCCGCTAATATAATTGCACTCGCGATTCTCCTGAGCGCAAATGAAGCCGGGATACTCATAAGTGACCAGAAGCGTATCGGGGGTCTCTCGATTGTCTCGAAGGTAATACTTCCCGCCGGCAGCCTAAATATAGACCTTAAGAAAAAGATTACAGCCCACTTCGGGCGGTTTTGGGGCAAGAACTTCGGGCGGTTTTGAGGGCGTTGCACGCCCGAAGTATTTGCCCTCAAAACTGCCCGAAGTTCTTGCGCCCTCAAAACAGTTAAAAAATAAAATTGTTTTGAGGGCGAATCCCTTAAGGTTGACATTGCCGGAGAACTTCATCCTCAAAACAGTTAAAAAATAAAATTGTTTTGAGAGCGCTTGGCGCCCGAACTGGAAAACATTTTTCTTAAGAGCTATAGTTTGAGGATAATCGACCCCCATCGCCCACTGAACTATGTCAAACAGATGGACCCCCCAGTCGGTCACCATGCCTCCCGCGTAATCCCAGAACCAGCGGAGGCTAGACCAGCGATCAGGAAAGACTCCGAAGCGATTTGCATTGAAGCGCACCTTAATAGTGATCGAGAAAGGAAACTAATGCCCCCAGGCTTTTCATTATTTCCGGGCGTCGCCGAAGGCCGTCTGAAAGACTCCTCAGAAGATGTACAGCGAGGCAGTCAGCTTGCTGATAGGTCGCGCACTATCAGCAACCTGACAGGTTACTGTACATCGCATTTTCATCGTTTCAGGGCGTCGTCGCTGACGACATGAAAGACTCCTCAGAAATTATGGCCGCAGAAGGCGCAGAGATAAAGAGTAATCGCGTTCGACGTCTAACGTCGAACGGATGACGGATCTCTTTCTTTATCATCTCTGCGGCGCCCTCTGTGACTTTGGACACAACTTATCAATTAATTAACTTCTTGTCTTCCGGCGATTCGGCGCTTAAACTCGCCAAGGTTATTGAGTAATAGGCGCGAGGAGATTGGTGCTGAAGAACCCCTTACTGTCTTGCCAGGTTTTGACCAAGTCGAGCCCGGCGGCGCTGGCCAGTTGGCGGATTTGGGGCAGGGAATACTTGTATGAATTCTCTGTATGAATGGTCTCTCCATTTTCAAATTGATAAGTACGGCCGGCTATAACCACTGTCTGAGAACATTTACTTATCAGGTGCATCTCTATTCGGCCTTCTTGCTGGTTGTAGAATGCATGGTGCTCGAAGTTGTCAAGGATGAAGTTTCCGCCTAACTCGCGGTTGATGCGTCTCAGGATATTCAAGTTGAACTGCGCAGTTATCCCCTGCGAATCATTATAGGCGGCTTCCAGCAAAGCAGGGTCTTTTTTCAAGTCAAGGCCGATTAATGCGCGATCTTCAGGGGCCATCATCTGGCGCATTCGTTTGAGGAAGATAGTAGCTTCACTGAGATCGAAGTTGCCGAGATTGCTTCCCAGGAAGAGTATCAATGCCGGATGCGCCATCTCTATTCTCAAGCGGGCCATAGCTTGAGCGTACTCACCGATGACAGGAGTGATTTTAAGTTGAGGGTACTCACGGGAGAGCGCCGAGACAGTCTGCTCCAACATTTCGTGAGAGATTTCTACTGGCAGATAATGGAGCGACGGCTGTTTGTGCAGGATCTCTTCTATCAAACGGCGCGTTTTCTGGGCGCTTCCGCTGCCCAGCTCGACTAATTGAGCGACTTGGGGTAGTGAGCTGACTATTTCATTTGCCCGCTGGCGCAGTATGAGGTCCTCTGTGCGTGTCAGGTAATATTCAGGCAATTTGCAGATACTTTCAAAGAGCAGGGAGCCTTCTAGATCATAGAAGAATCGGCATGGCAGCATTTTCTGTGGCTGGCTCAAGCCGGAGTGTACTGCTTCGAGAAGATCAGAAATATGTGCGGGCAGAGGCTTGTTCATCTCTTGCTGCTCAACCAATTTTGCATTATTGATATAAGAAGCGATAGTACTGACAGTTTGAGTAGATGTCAACGCAGGAGAAGCAGGCTGCCAGCGGAAGATCAAATGAATTCGCCCTTTATCTGGGAATAGTCTTGCGCCAGCCGCTGATCAATTTAGCCGTGCAGATATTGAGTCTGATAACGTTCTTCAAGTTGACGCCTCTCAGTTATTCCTGCTGCTTTTGCAAGGAACCCTTGTTGTTATGGCGCTGCTTCGCCTCAACCTCTCAACCTCTTGGGTCGGAAAGAGTGTTCTGTAAAACAGGGAGCCGCCTGGGTTGCTGATATACTTTCTGATAGTTGATAGGAGGCGTCCAACTACCGCTAAGCATCCGGTCTACCTCTGACATTACGTCGCCAACAGATATATATCCGAGTGCTTGCTCGGCGCGACAGGCTGGATTATGGCATCCTCCTATAGCAAGCGCGCAGTGTGGGTCTCTATTTTCGGGGAAATCAGGGCCGGGCCACTTGCGGACTACAGCCATCTTTTCTTCGGGGAAAATTGGGCCGTTGCGGGATGGGCTGTCTGAACCGAAGAGTATCACAGCCGGAGTCTTTTGCATCAGGGCTATTTGGGTTTGTGCGCCATCCACTCCTACAAGCAGTTTGGCGCGGGAGACTACAGCAAGGAAGTCTAGTATCGAGGTCCTGCCTACAAGTGAAATCGGCTTCCTTTTCATTCCGGCAGAGATGGTCTGAGCTTTCTCAGCCTCGCTTGATGTGCCAGTGATGACGATCTGATGTGGATATTTCCGGGAGATGAGATTTCCAAGCTCGATCCACTTCTCATCTTGCCACTCATTGCAGGCCCAGTGGCAGCCAGGGTGGAAGATGATGAATGGGCCATTGACTCCGGCCTCTTTGAGAAGTGCGTCTGTCCTTTGCCATTGTTCTTGTGGTAGCCATGATATGGGGTCATAGCGCATGTCAATTTTGCCCTGGAGCGCGGCCACGACTTTCGCTGCCCGCGCCCGGTAAGACATGTGGCGGCTGGCCATGCCGAGGTCGTGGGTGAGCAATTGGCCGAGCCTTCCGGATCTCTGGTGGCGGCCCTGGCTGAAACCGATTACTCTCTTTGCCCTCGTTAATCTGACCAGCAGCAGGACTGTTCTTGGCACAGTAGAGAAGCTCAGCACTGAATCATAGTGCTTAAGGCACGTGGGAAGGAGCCTTAGACAAAACCGAAGTCGTTCTAGATAGGTCTTTGGATAGGCGAAGTCGAATCCCGGCACCACCTCATCAACATAGGGGCAGCCTTTGAGGAGAATTGCTGGGAACGGGTTGACGAAAGCTGTGATGTGGCTCGTCGGGTGCGCCTTTCTTAGCTCACGAAAAGCCGGTAGCGTTCCTATTAAGTCTGCGATATGTCCCTGGACAAAGACCAGTATTCTCTCCCCGCCTGGCGTCTGGGCCGGGGTTGCGCTCTCTGGCGATGTCTGTAGTAAGCTCATAAGGCTCTCTCCGAGTTCGACGCTCAATCCGCTGATGTAAAGTTGCTGCGGGGTCTGGTCATCGGTCTGATCAAGCGTAGGGCGTCGGCGATGTTGAACAGATACGCAGCAGAAAGGAAATAGAAAATAGCTCCGGATAGACCCACGATGAGTATCCGGATAAGTACGCCTCTGTTGAGGAGTTCAAGAAGGGCCAGGAGTCCGAGACAAACGCCGCTCATCAGTGCGGTTGCGGCTGACTGCTTGAGTATTCCTGTTGCAATCCTCCAGAGCTTCAGTTCAGGGAGCTCCTTACGCAGGATGAGGAGAAAGGAGGCTATCATGAAGCTCATTGCTATGATAGTTGAGAGCACAAGGCCCTTGAGATCAAGGATCGGGCGGAGGAGGTAGTTCATTACAATGCTCAATACTGTAGTTGAAACCTCCACTGTTAGCGCAGTTTTGGTCCTCTGCAAAGCGATAAGAGGATTGCCCAGGCATAGCCATAACGCCCACAGCACTGAGACCGGACCGAAGTACAGGAGCAACTGGCTTACTGCCTGAGTTTCTGAAGCGGTGAAACTGCCGTGTTCCAGAAGGAGGCGGACGAGCGGCTCGCGCAGGATCAGTAGCCCGGCTGTGCTGGGGAGAATCAGGAGGAGCGTTGTGTCTATAGTTTGGTAGATGCTCTCGGCGAAGAGTTTGTGGTTTCCTCTGGCAGCCTGTTTGAATATGTCCGGTATCTTGACCATAGTCGATGCCTGGGTAAATATCAGTTGGGGAATCTGAAATATGCCGTAGGCATACGAATAGATCGAGACTGCCCCTGCGCCGATGGCTGAGGCCATTGCAGCATCGGCGGCAGTCATAGCTCTGGCATTGAGCGAGAGCATCATTACTGGCAGCGTCTGAGCGAGGACTGGGGCGAGCCCCTCAGCCTTGAATCGCAGGGATGATCGCAGCCAGACAAAGATCACGGCGAAGTCAACATCTTTTCTGGCGGCAATGACAGTCAGCAAGAGCTGGGCAGAGTTTCCTATTAAAACGGCCAGGACGGCTGAGAATGTCCCGAAACTTCTGGCAAGGAGCCCTACACTTGCGATCATCACCACGGCCGGGATCAATGCTCCCACTCTCGAAATGAAGAATCTTCCCCTGTATGTGAGCAGAGATTGCAAGAAGTAACTGAGGCCCTGAATTCCGAACTGCGCTGTCAGCATGTAGCGGGCAAAGCGGACGGCCAGTCTCTCATGGTTAGGGTGAAGGTTGCTGGAAGTAAGTTTAATGATTGCCGGAGCTTGCCAAAGAGCTAAGGGAAGTAATACCAGCAGGAGGAGCGCGTTAAGCCAGAACAACTGTCCCCAGAGTCGTCGGGCAGCTGCATGCCCTCCGTTTTCTTCCAGGCGGGAGACGGTCGGGACTGTAGCTGTGCCGATGGCGCTGAAGAAGAACACGAGCAGTCCGGGAATAATGCTGCTGATGTAATAGACGTCGAGCTCGGCTGAAGTGCCGAAGTAGTAAGCAAATAGGGCTCGCTGGCCGTATGATGTGGCAGCTTGGATGATGTTGAGCAGGATTAGGCCGAAAACATCTCTCTTCATTGCGCCGCAAGCAGTGCACCGATCAAAACATAATTTCCATTCTAATATCGTCAAATTGGCGCGCGGTTTGACGCTAATTTTTCGGCAGAGATCCTTGAAGGCGATTACACCGTTGGTTAAAATGAAACGTCCGACGTCAGAACGTCTGACGTCAGACGTTCGTAACGTTCTACGTTCTACGTTCGACGGTTTATTTTCAACGTAGAACGTAGAACGTATAGCGGACGTAGGACGTACCGGCGTCGGACGTATAGAGGACGTAAGGGATGGCGATAGACAGGATCATAGTTCGCGGCGCTCGCCAGCACAATCTGAAGGATATAAATCTGGAGATCCCGCGCAATAGCATAACGGTCATAACAGGGCTGAGTGGCTCAGGGAAGTCCAGTCTGGCTTTTGATACTATCTATGCCGAAGGGCAGCGGAGGTATGTTGAGAGCCTGTCGGCTTATGCCCGACAGTTCCTTGACCAGATGGAGAAGCCTGATGTAGATAGCGTCGAAGGGCTGAGCCCGGCAATATCAATTGAGCAGAAGACAACCAACCGCAGCCCTCGTTCTACAGTTGGCACTGTTACTGAGATATATGATTATCTCAGAGTACTGTTTACATCCGTAGGCATACCACATTGCTACAGGTGCGGTCGTGCCATTTCGCGCCAATCGGTTGAGCAGATTGTCTCTAATATCATCACCTTGCCGGAGGGAGAGAGGGTGATGGTACTGGCCCCGGTTGTTAGAGGCCGCAAAGGAGAGTTTAAGAAGGAACTGGAGAAACTGGCCAAGTATGGGTTTGTCCGCGCGCGCATTGATGGAGAACTTCGCAACCTGGATGAGGAGATTCAACTGGACAAACGGCGCAATCATACCATTGAGGTGGTTGTGGATAGGCTACTGGTCAAGGCGGGTGTGCAAAAGCGCCTGGAGGACTCGGTCGCTGCTGCAGTCAAACTGAGCGACGGGCTGGTAGTAGTCTCGATTGTGGATGGCGAGGAGCGACTCTATTCCGAAAAGATGGCATGTGCGGAGTGCGGCACCAGCGTTCCGACGCTGGAACCCCGCCTATTTTCTTTCAACAGCATCTATGGGGCCTGCAAAGAATGCCACGGATTGGGATCTGTGGCAGAGATCGACGTATCAAGAGTTATTGCTGACGGAGAGGAACCAATCGGCTCTCTCGATATGCTCCCATTTGATAGCTACGGGAACCAGTATCTGCGCCAGGCATTACTTGCTCTGGCGCGGCAAGCAGGCTTGTCATCTGACGTACCCTTCAACTCCCTTCCGAGGAGGGTACAGGATGCATTCTTTTACGGGGCGGCAGAGAAGATTCTGTTTGATTTTGGAGGCTACCAATACAAAACAATTTGGAAGGGAGCAGCCGCCTGGCTGAAGAGGCGCTACGCAGAAGCGAAGAGCGACACACTGAGGGAGTCCTACGAAAGCCTGATCTCTTCAGTAACTTGTAGAGCGTGCGGCGGAAGACGCCTCCAGCCGGAGAGCCTGGCTGTTCGAGTTGCTGGCCTGTCAATCTCGGATTACACTGAGCTTCCCATATCGGAGGCCAGGCAGGCTCTTGAGAATATACGCCTGAGCGCGAGGGAGGAGAAGATCGCGGGCCCGATTTTCAATGAGATCAGGAGCCGCCTCAAATTCCTTGAGACAGTTGGATTGGGGTATCTGACCTTGAGCCGGTCGGCGGCAACTCTATCAGGTGGTGAGAGCCAGCGCATAAGGCTTGCTACCCAGATAGGCTCGCAACTGCGCGGGGTACTTTATGTTCTGGATGAACCGAGCATAGGGCTGCACGCGAGGGATAACCTGCGGTTGCTCGATACACTGCAGAAACTGCGTGATCTGGGTAACACGGTCATAGTCGTTGAACATGATGAGGAGACCATTCAGCGGGCTGATTATGTAGTTGATCTTGGGCCCGGGGCTGGCGCTCACGGCGGTTATGTGGTAGCAGTTGGCACGCCGGAAGAGATCGCTCGTGTCGAGACCTCGCTGACTGGCAGCTACCTATCAGGGAAGCTTGTTATCCCTGATCGTGCGGCGCGGCGCAGACCGAATGGCAAGAACTTGATTGTGCAAGGGGCGATAGCAAACAACCTCAAGAACATAGATGTAGCATTTCCAATCGGGCTGCTTACAGCAGTAACCGGGGTATCGGGTTCGGGGAAGTCCACTCTTGTTGATGAAATTCTCTACCGCAGCCTTGCGCGTAAGCTCTACAACAGCGTTCTTGAGCCCGGAGCGCATAAAGAGATACTTGGGCTTGAGCATATAGACAAAGTGATTGAGATTGATCAATCTCCTATTGGGCGCACACCCCGTTCCAACCCGGCCACGTACACTGGTCTGTTCACTTATATCCGCGAGCTGTACTCGATGCTTCCTGAGTCGAGGGAGCGTGGCTACAAACCGGGGCGCTTCAGCTTCAATGTCAAGGGTGGCAGATGTGAGAGCTGTCAGGGAGATGGGATGAAGCGCATAGAGATGAATTTCTTGCCCGATGTGTATGTTCCGTGCGATGTTTGTTGTGGGGCGCGGTACAACCGCGAAACTCTGAGCGTGCGGTACAAGGGGAAGTCTATTGCCGAGTTGTTGGACATGACTGTAGAAGAGGCGCTGGCGTTATTGGAGAACGTTCCGCAGATAAAGCAGAAGTTGCAGACACTCCTCTCAGTTGGGTTGGGATACATCAAGCTTGGGCAATCTGCCACTACACTTTCGGGAGGGGAAGCGCAGCGGATCAAGCTCGCCAGGGAGCTTTCCAAGCGAGCGACCGGCCGGACTCTCTATATTCTCGATGAACCGACGACCGGGTTGCACCTTGATGACATCAAGAAGTTGCTTGACGTCCTGCAACAGCTTGTTGATCTGGGCAACACGGTGATTGTCATAGAGCATAATCTTCAGATAATCAAGAGCGCCGACTGGGTCATCGATCTTGGTCCTGAGGGAGGGGCTCGAGGGGGACAGATTGTTGCCGAAGGGACACCTGAAGATGTGGCGCGGAACAGAAGGTCTTACACCGGCCAGGCGCTGCGCTCTGTACTTCGGAACGAATTGGGGAGGGCATAGGGAGGTTCTGCAATAAACTTTAATAAACTTGTTTTGAGGAGGGTGTTATGAGGGCGTTGCACGCCCGAACTCCAGCTAAAATAAAAGCTCTTTAATAAACTTGTTTTGAGGGCGCTTGGCGCCCGAACCGAAGGAGGGTTTTTCTTAAGACCTGCAGAAGGGTATAAATGGGCTGCTCAGCCGACAGATGCTCAGACATAGGACAAAGGACTGGTTGCCATTATGCCGTACAAATTGAAGCCTATTGATCTATCTCGGGTGAGTACTTATCCTCTGTCCACCCGCTTTAGCAAGGTCACAGTCGCTGATTTTGCAAAGCCGTTTTATCATGGATGCTCCTTTAAATCTTTCCTGGATACCTTGCCTGACATTCTCGCCTCCCGCGACCTGCGTCTGATAACGACATCAATTCTAGAGGCACGGCGGCGTGGCAAGCCGGTGATCGCCGGGATAGGGGGACATGTCATCAAATGCGGGCTGTCACCAACCCTCATAGAACTGATCAAGCAAGGCTTCATCAACGTCCTGGCCATGAACGGTTCCTGCGTCGTGCACGACTTTGAAATAGCCATTAATGGGGGGACATCAGAGGATGTTGATGTCGCTCTGAAAACGGGAGACTTCGGAATGGCCGAGGAGACCGGAAGCGTCATCAATAGGGCAATCAAGCTTGGGGCGGAAGAGGGAATTGGCATAGGAGAAGCGGTGGGCCGCGAGCTGGGGTTGCTCAACCCGCCCTATGCATCCTATTCGCTCCTGCACTCTGCCTACGAGATGAGTGTTCCCGCGACGGTGCATCTGGCCATCGGGACGGACATCACTCACATCCACCCTGCTGCCGACGGCGCCTCAATGGGCGCAGCAACGCACACGGACTTTCGCCTATTCGCGGCGGCGGTTAAGGAGCTTGACGGCGGAGGCGTCTACCTGAACATAGGCTCGGCAGTAATACTTCCGGAAGTATTCCTGAAGGCAGTTACAATTGTCAGGAACCTGGGGCATCGGCTGGAGGATTTCACTACGGTCAACTTCGACTTCATCCAGCACTACCGTCCGCTAACGAATGTAATCCGACGCCCTGTGGCGGGCGTCGGCCGTGGCTTTTCACTCACCGGGCACCACGAAATCATGATCCCCTTGCTTGCAGCGGCGCTCATAGAGAGCAAGTAATCAGCCGCCCGCGCCGCAGGCGTCTGAACGTCCGATGTCCGCAGACGTCTGAACGTCCGATGTCCTACGTCCGACGTCGGCTTTGCTTGCGAACGTCGGACGTATATCCGACGTCGAACGTAGGACGTACAGACGTCGGACATGTATCCGAAACCACTTGCCGGAATCCGGCGCAAATTGCCGCTGATACTCCTTAAGGAGCCGTAGTCAACTCCTGGTAAATCTGACTTAACCGAACGTCGCCATTGGGAGCAAGTATGGGCAAAGCATTGGTGTTGTTTGTTACCTTAGCTGGCTATCTTCTGTTCTTACCCTCTAACTTCGGAGCGCCGCAGGAAGGGTCCCCAAATAGGATACCCCCTCGTCCGTTCAGAGAGGGTTCGGTCCTGGTGAAATTTAGAGATGGCGCGAACATAGTAAGCGCTGCGGAGAGCAAAGGGCTCAAGGTGAAGAAGGTGCTGGGCCATCGACTGGCCGTTCTGGCCGTTCCCGCAGGGACCGAACTCCGGCAGGCGAAGCTGCTGTCGGTGGAGCAAGACGTGGAGATTGCCACGCCGGACCTACTGGTCCCGCTGGCAGCTACGCCGAACGACAGCCTCTTCTCACTCCAGCAGTACCTGCTCCGAATAGACATCCCCAGAGCATGGGACCTGACAAAAGGGTCGCGGGAAATTAAAGTTGCCGTCCTCGACACAGGATTCGACCTGGACCACCTCGATCTCTACGGCGCATACGCGCTGCCGGGGCGCAACATCCCCGACGGGAACGGGGATGTTGCGCCGGTGCACCAGCATGGAACCTGGGTCTCCGGGGTAATTAACGGCGTCGGCGACAATGCCTACGGCATAGCAGGAATCGGGATGGGCCGGATCAGAATCGTGCCGGTGAGGGTAAGCAACCAGCCTGATGGCAGCGCCTACATCGGGGACATACTGGAGGGAATGGAGTGGGCCGCACTAAGAGGTGCTAGGGTAGTCAGCATCTCCTACGATGTGATCGACTCTGCCGACCTGATAGCCAGCCAGGCATCCTACCTGGATAATTCTCTTGGGTGCCTGACGGTCGTCGCGTCGGGCAACCGCGGGCGGCTGGTCGGCAGGCGGGATGACGAGGGCATCATCTACGTCTCGGCGACCAGCATGAACAGCGCTGCCGATGAGATAGCGGGATACTCCAGCTACGGAGAGTTCGTGGATATATCCGCTCCAGGCGAGGTCTACACGACCAGTCCGGGGAATAGGTTCTCGGCAGCCCTGGGAAGCAGCTTCGCCGCCCCCCAGGTCACGGGGGTGATCGCCCTGATGCTTTCAGCCAACCCATCTTTGCCCCCGTCCGAAGTCCGCAGCAGGTTGTTCGCCGCCTGCGCAGACAGGGGCGACCCCGGAAGGGACCCGCAGTACGGCCACGGATTGCTTGACGCCTTCGCCTCCGTCTCGGCGGCGAGAGGAGAAGGGAACACGGTGCTAGGCGACATAAATGGGGATGGTCGGACGGGCGTTCCCGATTTGGTTCTTCTCATCCGGCACCTGAGTGGCAACCTACCCCTCGGCGGAGCGCAAAGGAAGGCAGCCGACCTGGTCCGGGATGGCGTGGTTGACACCCGGGATCTCATACGCCTGATACAAACTCTTCAGGGGATCAATTAAGGATCTGCTTAATACTTTAAATTTTCTCTTAAACCCTTATCCTTACTTCCTTCCCTCGGCGCCTTCTTTTCTCGTTCGGGCGCTAAGCGCCCTCAAAACAGTTTAGAAATAAACCTGTTCTGAGGGCGCTTAGCGCCCGAACCAGCCGCAGAAATAAACCTGTTCTGAGGGCGCTTAGCGCGTCTGGCAGCGTTCGCCGCGCCCATTCATATTCCTCATGCCACAGAAATAAACCTGTTCTGAGGGCGCAAGAACTTCGGGCAGTTTTGAGGGCGTTGCACGAGCGGAAGTTCTTGCTCAACCGCCCGAACCTTATGCAATCTTTTTTCTGAGGTCTATATCAACCAGCTTCTCAAATTGCCGCTACGCTTGTCGCCGGTCTGCTCAGGCCGCGATCTTTTTTCTGAGGTCTATATCAACCAGCTTGAAACCTTATGTACATACGACGGGGGCACAACCTTAAACTGTACATCTTTTTTCTGAGGTCTATATCAACCAGCTTGAAACCTTATCTTCTGTTTTTGCGCTGCTTTAGCATCAACTTCATCAGGCATCGTTTAGTCTTGGCCAGCTTAAAGCACTGGCCTACACTTGAAGGGTTAGACATTCTGGTAAGCTTCGAGAGATGACTTCCCTGTAGCCTATTGAGGCACCGGCGTGGCGCGTCCACGTGCCTCTCACAAAGGCAGTCAAGGCTTGGAAAGGATGAACACTTCAAATACCTGTGAACGGTGTTCCTTTTTGAGTCTGAGGTATAAAGACAGTCAAGTATACTCGCTGGCAATGTCCATTGTGGCGATATCTACGTGTTCCTTTTGAGTCTGGGGCATAAAGGCAGTCAAGACCTGAAGAGGACGAACACTTGCGGCCCGGCAAGGTGATGGCTATTGGGCGTACATCCAAAGAAGGTAGTCAAGACTTGAAAGGGCTTCTAAGGCAACATCATAGGCTGCTGGATCGATATTCAAGCGTACATTCAAAGAAGGCAGTCAAGACTTGAAAGGGTGGTCTTTTGCTCTGATCTGCTTACCTACGGACGCAGTTAAGCTTCGGGGGCAGTGTGCAGCGACGTAGATTTGTGCCTTCTATGTCTAGAAGGGTATCTCCTTAAGTCTCTTCTACATAAAGAGGCGGTGGATGGAGCACAATATGTCATTGGTGCCGACCCAACCGAAGTATCTCCTTAAGTCTCTTCTACATAAAGAGGCAGTGTGCAGCATTGGCAATTAGCGATGAACACTATCCGCACATAGAGCCTTAAGTCTCTTCTACATAAAGAGGCAGTGTGCAGCTTCGGCCATCGGGCAAGTATCAGTGTAATGAGAGTCACCCTTAAGTCTCTTCTACATAAAGAGGCAGTGTGCAGCGACGTAGATTTGTGCCTTCTATGTGAGCAGCCATCATCCAAGTGACGCAGTTAAGCTTCGGATGCAGTGTGCAGCAACTCCTTCGCTGGTCCGATCTTTTAAATAAAGCATACGCACTCGCACTCTTATTGGAGATGATGCAGTGTGCAGCAACTCCTCCGCTGGTCCGATCTTTCGATGGAGAGTTATACCGCCCGTTCGGTCAGCACCGAGGCAGTGTGCAGTGACTCCTTCGCTGGTCCGGCCTAATTCATAGCCCCTAAAAAAGAGCAGAACAATCACCTTTGCATATCTCTTAGTGACTCCTTCGCTGGTCCGGCCTGATTCATAGCCCTTCATTAACTCCGGTCTGGTCAGGAAGGAGGTCTTATTTTTGGTGGGTGTGACTCAGGCTGCAAGAGCCTTGCAGCAATCAACCGAGGTGTGGTATAAAATGGCTGAGCCAGGTAGAAATGGTAACTGCGCGGTCAGGTCGAAGATGTCCCGCAATTTGGGGCAGAAAGTGATCTTCGAGAGAAAATGGCAAATTAGGGGTGAGCAGGGCAATTTTTTGGGATCGTCCAAATGGAGCAAGTCCTTGTGCACTATTCATTTAGAGCAGGGGGTGATACTTACGTTGCTGTCTCATCTGCTGCGGCTTCAACTATGGCTCCGATGAAGAGGAGACTGAAACAATCCTGTGCCTACGCCTCGGGCGGCACTCTCTAGTTGAGCTTCAACTATGGCTCCGATGAAGAGGAGACTGAAACTTGGTAGATTTGGAGCAGATCTGAAGAACGGTTGCCAAGGCTTCAACTATGGCTCCGATGAAGAGGAGACTGAAACGCGCAATGTCTTGCGCTTGCCCCGCAACACCAGCTCGCTTCAACTATGGCTCCGATGAAGAGGAGACTGAAACTCTAGATACACCTCCTCATTCCCGTCCGCATCGTCTAGCTTCAACTATGGCTCCGATGAAGAGGAGACTGAAACCCCCATGGCGGGGATCGACATCCCCGCCATCATAGTGCTTCAACTATGGCTCCGATGAAGAGGAGACTGAAACCATGAACACCAACCCCGGAATCAGGTCCGCCTTGACAAAGCTTCAACTATGGCTCCGATGAAGAGGAGACTGAAACGATTGTCTCGATTAGACAATTTCAGCTTCAGCTCCGAAGCTTCAACTATGGCTCCGATGAAGAGGAGACTGAAACAATATGCATACGTGTGTTGGGGGAGGGGGGGCAGGACAGGCTTCAACTATGGCTCCGATGAAGAGGAGACTGAAACTTTGTATTCTATCCTTGCCCCTGCCAGTTTATACCTGGCAGCTTCAACTATGGCTCCGATGAAGAGGAGACTGAAACTGAATAGTTCATAATTCCTCATGTCTCACATAGCTAAGCTTCAACTATGGCTCCGATGAAGAGGAGAGGCTGAACCGATATCGGCGGTTGAAGATTCGCTATGAGCGAAGGGCGGACATCCATCTGGCTTTCCTGTACATCGGCTGTGCGTTAATTTGCTGGAAATTCATCCCAGCCTGGTTTTGTTAGA
>Ga0073934_10002841_pt1 | contig 34041 bp, 27 predicted proteins | sample LarsenN4metaG_FD_76834 | JGI IMG/M metagenome (GOLD analysis project Ga0073934, IMG submission 76834) | Hot spring sediment bacterial and archeal communities from British Columbia, Canada, to study Microbial Dark Matter (Phase II) - Larsen... ...
AGGCAGCAGACAAAGGCGTGATCGGCGATCCCGTCCTGCAAAAGAAGGTGAGTGGGCACGTGCCCACTAAGAAGCGCGGAAAGAAAGCTCTGCAATCTCGCCCGAGTAAGGCCAAGCCTCGGCCGAAGGCACCAAGCCGGCGCGAACAGGATTCTCGCGGACGTAGTGCCACTTTTCGGCGTAACTCTCCGCCGAGCGCAAGACATGGTCGAAAAACTCCGCCTGCCAAACGGGCGGCGATTCGATGCCACCGGCGCACAGCGCCTTGGTCGTCCATTTCTTCCAATCCCGCATGAAGGTGCTGAGTGGCTTCGCCCCTGGAGCGGGCATGGCGAAGAAATGCACGTGATCAGGCATGATGACGTAGCGCCCCACGGTCCATCCATGCACACGAGGCGCGGCCTGCCAGGATTCGGTCAGCACGGCGGTGGAAGATGGGGAGGCCAGTATCTTTTGTCGCTTGGCGGTGCAAACCGTCAGGAAATAGAGCGGGTGCTCTAACCAGACATTTCTCAAGCGCTGTAGATGCTTGCGGTCAGGCATGGCGTCTTTTGCGCAGAGAAGTGGCGTTCACGAGCAGGAAGAGCATGGCGGGATCAGCGATCCCGCCCTACATCTCAAGTGTCGAGAGAGAACTTTCACCCCAAGGGCACCTTCATGATGAACCCGTGTCCCAAGACCAACCCCCGACCAACACCATGCTGCAACTACGCCCCAACTGCGAGTGTTGCGACCGCGACCTGCCGCCCGACACCCGCGACGCCTTCATCTGCACCTTCGAGTGCACCTTCTGCCGCGAATGCTGCGAGCAGAAGCTCCACCACACCTGCCCGAACTGCGGCGGGGAACTCGTCCGCCGGCCGCGCCGTCCCGAGGCCAAGCTGGTGAAGTATCCCGCCTCGAAGAAGCGCGTGCTGAACAAGGCGCTCTGCGCCTCGGCGTGACGGCCGAGGAAGCCCACCGGTCATCGCGGCCGCCTAGCGCGGCAGGTGCCGGTCGATCCAGCCGGACGCGAGCTGTGCGACCACGACCGAGAAGGTGAACAGGTAGAGGCCGGCGCCGATCTGGATCTTGGCGAGGCCGGCCGCCTTCATCGTCACGATCAGGATGCCGACGACCATCACGTCGAGCATCGACCACTTGCCGGTGGCCGCCACCCAGCCGTGCAGGCGGCGGATGCGCGCGAGGTCCTTGTCCCGCTCCAGCCAGATGAGCGACAGCAGGCCGAGCTTCACGCAGGGGAAGACGAGCGTGAACAGCGTCAGCACGACGAAAAGAAAATACTCCCCCTCGCGGAAGAGCGTGAAGATGCCGCCCACGACGGAGATGGCCTCCGAGAAGATCCAGAACTTCGAAACGTGGAAAAACGGGAAGAACACGCCGGTGACGAAAAGCGTGAAGGCCAGCACGAGCAGCGCCGGCACGGCCCAGGTGGAGTGTGATTTCGGTTCGGCCATGCGCGCGGTGTTGGCCGCGCCCGCCGCGCCGCGCAAGCCCGGAGACGCGGGCGCAGTTATTGCGGAGCAGGGCCTGGGACATGTGAGCAAGGCTGCATGCGCTTGAGGCTTGTGGGAGCGACCTTGGTCGCGACAGTCGCGTGCAAGCACGCTCCCACAACTTTCGTCGCCCCGGGTCATGGCCGAGGGCTTGAACCAAGTTGAAAAATGCCGCGACCCTCCGGCCGCGGCATGGAGTGCCGGGGAATGCGCGGGGGCCTTACTTCGCGTCGCCGTCGAAGCGGGGCTCCTTGAGCGTCGGGGTGCCGCCGATCCAGCGGGCGAGCCAGCTCTGGAACTCCCAGTTCCAGTGGAGCGAGTTCTGCGGGGTCAGGATCCAGTGGTTCTCGTCGGGATAGATGACGAGGCGGGCGGGCAGGCCCATGGCGGAGTAGATGCCGTAGAGGGCGGTGCCGTTGACGTAGGGCACGCGGTAGTCCTTCTCGCCATGGATGATGAGCATCGGGGTCTTGAAGTTCTTCGCGTAGGCCGTGGGGTTGTTCTTCTGCATGCCGGCGGCGTTGTCCCACGGCTTGCCGCCGAGGACGTTGCTGAAGCCGAAGCTCGTCACGTCGGCGCCGTATTGGGTGATGAAGTCGTTCACGCCGGCGTGGTTGATGATGGCGGCGAAGCGGTCGGTGTGGCCGGCGACCCAGGCGGCCATGTAGCCGCCGTAGCTGCCGCCGCCCGCGGCCATGCGCTTCGGGTCGATGTTCTTGTGCTTGGCGAGCAGGTAGTCGGTGGACTTGAGGATGTCCTCGAGGGGCTTGTCGCCCCACTCGCCGATGATGCTCTGGCAGAATTTCTCGCCGAAGCCGGTCGAGCCGTGGCGGTTCACCCAGGTGACGACGTGGCCCATGGCGGCCATGGCGTGGGCGTTCCAGCGGTAGCTCCAGGCGTCGCGGCACATCGTGTGCGGGCCGCCGTGCATCAGCTGGACGAGGCCGTAGGACTTCTTCTCGTCGAAGCCGGGCGGGTAGTAGACCCAGCCGTGCACCTTGTCGCCGGCGGCGCCGTCGAACCAGTATTCCTCCTGCCGGCCGAAGTCGATCTGCGCGAGGAGGCCGGCGTTGAAGCCGGTCAGCTGCCGCACGGCGCCGGTGGCCGGGTCGAGCGCGAAGAGTTCGTCGGGGCGCGTGGCGTTGTTGTTGAGGAAGACAATGGTCCCGCCCGCGGCGCGCAGGCTGCCGGAGGAGCCGGCGCGGTGCACGGCCTCGAGCTGGCCGGTGCCGTCGCCGCTGAAGCGGAAGACCGGCACGACGCCCTTGTCCTCGGCGATGATCCACAGGGTCTTGCCGTCGGCCGAGAACGCGACCTCGTCGATCGAGTAGTCGAGGTGGTCGGTGACGGGCGTGTTCCGGCCGGTCGCGAGGTCGTGCCGCCAGAGCTTCTGGAATTCGCCGTTGTAGTAGGGCGTCTCCTGCCGGGTGAAGAGGAGCGACCTGCCGTCGGGGGCGAAGACCGCGCCGGAGTCGTCGCCGGGGTTTTCGGGCGTGAGGTTCTTCATCGCGCCGGAGCCGTCGACGGGCACGAGGTAGACGTCGTTGTTGAGGTAGCCCTTGAAGGGCGGCGGGGTGGAGTCGATGGTCACCGCGACGTGCTGGCCGTCGGGCGAGACCTCGAAGGTGAAGGTCTGGGAAATGTTGAAGCGATGGGCGAAGCCCGGCGTGAGGTCGCGCAGGGCCTTGGTGGCGAGGTCGACGTGGACGAGCCGGTTGGCGAGGTTCTCGGTGATCCAGTGGTCCCAGTAGCGGAAGGCGCGGTTCTCGGTGACCTTGGCGCTGATCTTCGAGTCCTTGCGGCGCTTGGCCTCTTTCTTCATCGCGGCGAGGTCGTCCTTGGCGAGCTTGCCGGCCAGCTCGGGGATGACCGTCGTGGCGAACACCAGGCCGCTCCCGTCGGGCAGCCATTTCGGCGCGGTGATGGCGTAGGGCAGCTCGACGATTTCCTCGGCCTCGCCGCCGTCGAGGCGCAGCACGTAGAGGGCGTTGGCCTCGTCGTCGCCGCGCTTGGAGGTGAAGGCGACGCGCGTGCCGTCGGGGCTCCAGGCCGGGGCGCCGTCGCCGGCCTGCGCGGTCGTGAGCCGGCGCGGGGCGCCGCCCGCGAGGTCGACCAGCCAGAGGTTGGCCGTGCTCTTGTTCTTCTCGACCGACCATTCCTGCACCACGACGACCACCTTCCTGCCATCCGGCGAGAGTGCCGGGGCGCTGACGCGCTTCATGGCCCAGAGGTCCTGGGGCGTGAGCAGCCGCTTCTCGGCGGCCGGGGCGAGGATGACGAGGCAGGCGGCGACGAGCGCGCCAAGGAGAACACGGGGTTTCATAGGCCGCCGAGGAGAGCGGGGTGGCGCGGCGATGTCAAAGCCGGCCCCGCTGGAAATCGGTGTTCCGTTTTCCAGCCGCGGCCAACCATCACCGGTATTCGATCCATTCGGGTGAGGAGTATTGCTCGGTCAGGCCGGCCAACTCGTCCTCATTCAGGTCGGGCCAGGGGGCCGCCTGTGCGTCCGCGCGCAGCACCCGGGCCAGTTCGCCGGCGAATTTTTCCGCGAAGACCTCCCAGTCCACCGCTCCAACCGCGGACTTCTCGATCGAACCCTGGAGCAGCAGGCCGTGCTTGTTGCGCTTCTGCGCGGCACCGGCGATCTTCCGCTCCGTTCTCGGTTGCACCACGTCGAAGCGCTCGGCGCGGGTGAAGCAGACGGTGGGGCCGTCCGGGCAGGGCTCGCATTCCAGCTTCACCTCGGCGGGTTGGCCCAGTGCGGTGAGGGCGGTCGCGAGGGCCTCGTGCACGGCGCGGTAGCTCTGCGGGGCCGGCAGGTCGTAGAGCGCGTGGCTGCGGGGGATGACGAGCGTGTAGGTCCAGTCGTTGCGATGATCCACGATGCCGCCGCCTGTGGGCCGGCGGCAGAGGTCGATGTTGGATGAGTGAGGCAGCCCTTCCTTCGCCGAGGCTATGGCGGACAAGACGGAGGGCAGGTTGGCGCGGACGAAGGCGATTTTCTGGCTGAAACCGAAGGTGAACGCCTCCTTGCGCCACTCGTAGTGCCGGAAGCGCGGCGCCTCCGGTTGCGGGTAACGCTGCAACAGCAGGAAGTCCGTCGCCATGTTCTCGGCGGCGCCGCCGGTGCGCGAGGGCAGGACATGCAGGAATGGACGGATCATGGTTTGCGGTCGCCGAAGCCGCGCCACCAAAGAGGCAGCACCAGCCGGGCGACGGCATCCTCGAAGGACTCCGGTCGCGTCCGCAACTCCCGATCCAAGGGCGCGAGATCGAGCGTCAGGTCGCGCGGCCGCGTGGCGGTGAAGTCGGGCATCGCCGACCGCGGCACGGCCTCGATCCACGTTTCCGGGAAACCGAAGCGCGTGCAGACGGCCCGGCCCATCTCGTGGCGCGAGACCGGGCGCGCGCCGCTCCAGTGCAGAAGGCCCGTGAGGTCGGGACGCGGCGCGAGTTCGAGGAGCGCAGCCGCCACGCTCTCGGCGCTGCACACGGCACGGACCTCGTCGGTGAACAGCCGCATCACGCGACCCGCGGCCCAGGCCTCGAGGAATTTCTCATGCACGCTGCGGCGGCCGCCCAGGCTGTTGCCGAAGAGCAGCGGGATGCGCAACACCGCGGCACCCGGGCAAGCCGCCAGCACGTGTTGTTCGGCCTCGGCCTTTTGCCGGCCGTAGAGGTGCAAGGGCTGGACCGGATCCTGGATGCGGTAGGGCGGATTTTCGCCGTCGAAAACCTGCTCGGTCGAGACCTGCAGCAACCGGGCGCCGTTTGTCGCCGACCACTGCGCGAGCGTCTGCGGCAAGGTGACGTTGATTTTTTCCGCCAGCGCCGGGTTGGCGTCGCAGGCCGCGGGCTCGGAGATGGCGGCGCAGTTCATGACAACGGCTGGACGGGCTTCGCGCAGAAGCGCATCGATGCCTTGCGGCCCGGTCAGATCCACCGACACCTGCCGGGCCACTCCGGGCACGGGCCGGGACCAACGCCCGACGGCGCCGATGATATCATGGCCGGCCGCGGCACCGAGCCGTGCCACGGCGGAGCCGAGCAAGCCGGAGGCGCCCGTGACGAGCAGGCGCATGGATCAACGGGCGCGCGGTTTCGGCGCGCGGAGGTTTTCCAGCACCTCGGGCAGGCCGTAGAACTGGGCGAAAGCGGCCACGCCCTGCACGACATCGCGCGGGGGCGGCGTGCGGGTGTCGCGCAGCACGGCCACGAGGACCGCGCCGACCAAGGCGGGCTTCAGGGTGGAAAGGTCGCGCTGGCGCACGGCTCCGCCCTCCAGGGTGTAGATGCGGCGATCGGGGCCGGCATAGACGCGGATCTCCTTCGGCGCGGTGCCGGTGAGTTCGCGCACGGCGAGCGGGCGCTCCTTCGAGTAGGCGGCCAGGGCGGCGAGCATCCAGTTGCGCATGGCGGCCATGCGCGCGAGCGAACTGCGCCGGATGAGCAGGTCGGCCGGGTCGACGCCGGTCGTGGCCCGCGGGTCGTTGAGGCGGTTCGCCAGCGCGGGGAAGTTCATCTCCTCGTAGGCGCGCACGCGGTCGCGGAGAAGCTCGGCCCGCCATTCGGCCAGGACGCGGCCGATGCGCTGGCGGGGCAGGCCGGGCTTGCCGGGTTCGGCGGGTGGCTCCTCCTCCAGCATGGCGCCGATGGCCGTCTGCGCGGCGGCGATCTGCGCCTCATCGCGCTTCTGCGCGTGGATGGCGCGTGAGGCGAGCTTGGTGATGATCACGCCCAGCACCGCGAGGCCGACGGCGAGCGCGACCTGCTTCTTCCAGCTTGTCGGCTTGGCGGGCGCGGGCGGGGGCGCGGCCGTGGCCGGTTCGGGCGCGGGCGGGTCGATGCGGTGGCCGGACTCAAGCGTCTGCGCCTCGAGCAGGAGGCGGTAGATCGGGATGGATTGGGTGATGTTCTTCAATTCACGCGGGCCGAGGTTGGTGACATGGAGCGTGAGCTTGTTCTTCACCACGTCGTAGACGGTCTGGGAGATGCAGATGCCGCCCGGTTCGGCTTCCGATTGGATGCGCGCGGCGATGTTCACGCCGTCGCCCATGACGTCCTGCTCGCCGATGAAGACGTCGCCGAGGTGGATGCCGAGGCGGTGGGTGAGCGCCTCGCCTTCGGGCAGGGTCTTTTTCTGCTCCGCGAAATGGCGCTGGAGCGCGAGCGCACAGGCCACGGCCTGCACGGCGCTGCTGAAGTAGAGCAGCAGGCCGTCGCCGGTGGTCTTGAGGACGGCGCCCTCGTGCTGGGCGCACATGGCGCGCATGGTGGCGAAGTCGCGCTCGAGCCGCCGCAGCGTGCCGACCTCGTCGCGTTGCATGAGCGCGCTGAAGCTCACCACGTCGGTGAAGACGATGGCGGCCAGCGCGCGCTGGCCGGGCTTCAGTTGGAGCGGGGTGTTGGATTCCATGGCGGGACGGAGCGCGGTCGCTAGCGTTTGGCGGTGTCGAGCAGCATGCGCACGGCGCGGAGGAAGGTGTGGAGCGGAAACGGCTTGGGAAGGTGCGCGAGGACGCGGGCGGGCACGCCGGGCAGGGTCGCGGCGGGCGGGTCGGGGTGGAGGCTGAGGATGCGCAGCAGCGGGTGGCGCGCGAGCAAGCCGTTCAAATAGGCCGCGGCCTTGGCGCCGCCGAGGGGCAGCACCACCAGTTCGGGCACGGTCTGCGCCGTGGCGGCGACGGCGGCGGTCAGGCCGCCGGCCTCGCGCACGCGGTAGCCCTGGGCGGCCAGGAGCCCCTGCAGCATGCGGCGGAGCGCGCCGTCGGGTTCGATGAGCAGGATGCGCTCCTGGCCCCGCGTGGCGGCCAGCGGGGTGCCGGCGGCGGGCGCGAGCGACTCCTCGGTCTCGGCGGTTTCGGGCAGCCAGATCTCGAAGGTTGCGCCGCGGCCCGGCGCGCTCTCGACCTCGACGCTGCCGCCGGCGGCGGTGAAGTATTGCCGCATGTTGGCCAGGCCGAGGCCGGTGCCGTGCGGCTTGGTGGTGAAGAACGGCTCGAACACGCGGGTCCGGGTCGTTGCGTCCATGCCGACCCCCGTGTCGGCGACGATCAGCGCCACGCCGGCGCGGCCTTCCCGGGTCTTGTTGACGGTGCGGATGGTGAGCGTGCCGCCGTCGGGCATGGCGTCGCGGGAGTTGAGGCTGAAGTTCAACAGCGCGCGCTGCACCTGGGTGGGATCGGTGCGGACATTGCCCAGGCCGGTGGCGAGGCGCAGTTCGAGCGTGATGTCGTCGCCCAGCACCCGGCGCAGGATGTCGGCGACCTCGCGCACGAGGACGTTGAAGTTGACCACGCGGGGCGCGATTTCGCGCCGGCGGCTGAACTCCAGCAGCTGCCGCGCGATGTCGATGGCGCGCTGGCCGGCGCGGTGCACCTCCTGGAGGTTGCGCTTGGCCTCGGCGGGGTCGTCGAGATGGTTGATGGCCACCTCGCACATGCCGTTGATGACGGCGAGCAGGTTGTTGAGATCGTGGGCCATGCCGCCGGCGAGCTGGCCGACCGTGTCGAGCTGCTGGGAATGGGCGAGCGCCTCCTGCAGGCGGTGCTGGTCGGTGAGATCGCGGTAGAGCCCGAGCATCCAGTTCCCCTCGGCCAGCGGGGCGAAACGCCATTCGCCGAAAAAGGCGCTGCCGTCGCGCCGGTGCAGCCAGCCCTGGCCGCGCAGGCCCGTGCGCGCAAAATCCGGATGCTCCTGCTGGAGGAGGCCGGGCTCGGTCCGCGCGCCGAAGAACAGCCGGGTGTTGCGGCCGGCCAGCTCGGCCGGCGCATGGCCGGTGAACGTGCACCACGCCGGGTTGGCGGCGATGATGTCGGCCCCGCCTTGGTGCCACCGCGGGGCGGCCAGGACGATCGGGTCCGGCCAGGCGGCCACCAGGTCACGCAGCAGCTTGGGCGGAGCGGAAGCTTTTTTCGGTGTCGCGGAGCGGGCCATCGCGGGCCGCGGACTTTTGCCGCCCCGCCGGGGGGTGTCCAGAGTCATCTCGGCCCCGAGGACAGGGTTCGGGCTTTTCACGGGCGATTCACCCGGCTACCAACCGGGGCGATGTCGCCCGCCGCCTACCTCGCCCGTCACGAAAACGACCTGGTCGCCCTGCTGCAAAAACTGGTGCGGTGGCGCACGGTCAACCCGCCCGGCGAGAACTACGGCCCGATCACCGCGCTGCTCGCCGCCGAGCTGCGCGCCCTGGGTTTCCGGGTGCGGCGCGTGCGTGTGCCCCGCCGCGAGCAGGCCCAGACCCAGCCCGGCCAGCTCGCGTATCCGCGATGGAATGTGATCGGTTTCCTCGACGTGGGCGCGGAAAAGACCGTGCACTTCAACGCCCACTACGACGTCGTGCCCGTGTCCGGAAAATGGCGCCACGGCGGCGCGTTCAATCCCGTGGTCGAGCGCGGCTGGGTCTACGGCCGCGGCACGGCCGACATGAAGGGCGCGATCGCCAGCATCCTCCTCGCGTTCCGCGCCCTGCGGGCCACCGGCACGCGCCCGAACTTCAACCTCGAGGTCTCGTTCACCGCCGACGAGGAGACCGACAGCACGCTCGGCACCGAATGGGTCGTGAACAACGAGAAGCTGCGCGCCGACTTCGCCGTCGTGGGCGAGGGCGGCGACGGCCCCGCCGTGTGCTGCGGCCACAACGGCGTCGTCTGGCTCGAGGTGCGCGTGCACGGCAAGGCCGCGCACGGCTCGATGCCCGAGAAGGGCGTCAACGCCCTCGAGAAGATGTCGGCCCTCGTGCTCGCGCTTGACGGTTACAAGCGGGTGCTCGCCCGCCGCCGGTTCCGCACACCCGAGGGCAAGGTGATGACGCCCACGCTCAACCTCGGCGGCGTCTTCGGCGCCGGCGAGGGCGGCAAGGTCAACACCGTGCCGGCCTTCGCCTCGTTCACCATCGACCGCCGCGTGCTGCCCGTGGAGAGCGTGCCCGCGGCGGAGCGTGAGCTGCGCGCGTTCCTCAAAAAAGCCGCGGCGAAGATCCCGCAGTGCCGCATCGAGATCGTGAAGATCTCCGACAACCACTCGTGCTACCGCGCGCCCAACCATCCCTTCTTCGCCGCGATGCGCGCCAGCGTGGCCCGTGTGCGCCGCCGGCCCGCGCGCTTCATGGTCTCGACCGGGTTCAACGACATGCACTTCTTCGCGCAGGTGAAAAAGATCCCCACGCTGGGCTACGGCCCCGGCGGCGTGGACTACCACGGCGTGGACGAGCGCGCCCCGGTGAAGGAATTGGTCGAAGCCGCGCAGATCTACTGCGACCTGCTCACGACGTTCAAAGGCTGAGTCCGCAACTAGGCCTCAGGCCGACGCGATCCGGAAACAGAAGACCGGCTCGGGAACATTCTTCAGCGCCTTGGCCCCGAGCGGTTGCACGGAAAATGACGTGCCGGCCAAGCCTTCGACGACGGCCGCACTGGCCACGATTTCGCCGCTGCCCGCCTGCCCCAGCAGCCGCGAGGCGATGTTCACGGTGCTGCCGAAGACATCGCCGTCTTTCGACCGCACGATTTCGCCGGCGTGCAGGCCGAAATGCAACGGCAGGGGGATGAGTTTTTCGGCGGCGCATTCCGCAGTGTAAGCAGCCTGCAGGGCGCGGGCGACGGCGACGGCCTTTGCGGCGCTTGAGCTCTCCCAGAGCACGGCGTCGCCCAAGGTTTTGACCAAACGGCCGCCGGAAGCCATCGCGGTTCGCCCCGCTTTGTGCAGCGCGGCGGCGTGGGTGAGGGCAGCCTTCTCATCCTGCGCGGACAATGCCGTGTAGCCGGACAAGTCCACGAATCCTATCACGGCACTAGCGCGTTCTGCCCCGGCAAGGGCGGAGGCCGGCAGCCATTCGTCCAGCTTGGTGCCAAGCCAGTCCTCCAACCGCTTGCTGACGGAGCGATACGTAATCGCGGCGAGACCAAGGAATATCCAGGTCGTCAGGTGCCGCGGTAGGTCAAATCGAGCAAGCAGACCATTTTGAATGAAATTTTCTCCGGCTAGGATCACAGGCGGTAGCGCCATGCTAAAAAGCCCGACAACTGAAGTGCGAGAGATGGCTAACCTCGGGTCCAATGCACCTTGGAAGAAAACAGCGAAAGCCACCGCTGCGGTTGTTGAGATTATGAAAGAGGGCAGCGCCACGGTGCAACCGACGATGGCAATCGGAACAAACTTCGCGGATACAAAGATTGCTCCTGCTGCGGAGGTCCACAACAAGACTAGGACGATCCAGAGCGAGAGGGACACGCCCCAGTAAATCCAGTATACTTTTTTCCTTTCCCCGTCCGATCCAGTTCGGAAAGTCCAAGCCAAGGGAGTGGTCAGCCATCCAAAGCCGAGCACGACAAGAATCAGAATGAACATTGCGCCGTGCCATCTTGAATCTCCTGCAAAAACGGAGAACTCCGCCAGTAGCACACCGCCGGCAAAAAACGTGCCGAATAGCACAAGACCGCGTCGGCTCCCAAGGTAAACCAAAACCAACGCCTCCTGTTCCTCATACCACTTTTCCCAACCCAGATTTGCACCAGCCGCTTTCTTGCGCAGACCGGTGAACCACGATGGCAGGACACCTTCCTTAATTTCGCGCTCCGCCCGCATCCACTGTCCCATGGCCGCCAGATCAACGCGACTCGGGAACAGGCATACAAAAGCGGTCAGTTGCTGCAGACCCCAGGCAATCAGAAAACCCGAGGCGATGCTGACTGCTGCGGCAGTCGGTCCGGGTGGCAACAATTGCAAGGGCATCACAAAGCACCAGTGTGAGAGCACCGCGGCGATTGCGGAAAGGCCCGCGCACAAATGGTTCGCCGCCACATTGCTTGGGTCACCGCGCAGCAAGGCGAGGGCTAACAATGCAGGGGCAGCCACCGCCGCGGCCACGCAAAGCCAGGTAATCGGGTGAATCCACCCCGCCGGTTCTCCCAGCAGGATAACAAGAGGTAAGAAAGCAGATCCCCCTCGCGGTTCTGGAAGTGGAGTCAAAAACAGGCGCCAGCTATACGCGGCCCAGCCCAGCATCAGAGCGGTTGAAGCCAAAGAAATGGCGATGAGAGCGCTCTTAATTGAAAGGCGGCGAAGGAGCATCGCGGGATGCATTCATGCAATCCCGGATATATGAATTATCGCAAGCCTGAGAGGGCCTCAGGGCGTGAACTCACTTCGGCAAATTCGCCAGCACGCGGCGGGCGACGGCGCCGATGATCTTCCGGTTCTTCGAATGCTCGCGGCCGTCGGTGAAGGTGACGATGATGACGCGGCCGCCGTCGGGCAGCTCGATGAGCGCGGCGTCGTGGCGCGCCCACGAGACCCAGCCGGCCTTCGACCAGAGCTTCATGCCCGCGGACAGCCCGGGGCCGGTGAAGCCGACGCCCTCGTAGTCCTCGGGGTCGTCGGCGGAGGGCGGGGCCTTCTTCGGGTCGCGGGCGATGAGCGCGAGCATCTGCGCGGAGCGGGCGGGCGAGACGCAGCGGCCGGTGGCGATTTCCTCGAGCAGGCGCGCGGTGTCGTTGGTCGAGAGGAAATTCCGGCGCGGCGGGTTCGCGAGCGCGTCCTGCAGCTCGCGGCCGTAGGGGCCCTCGGCCCAGGTCTTGCGGACGGCGAGCACGTTCCGGTAGCCGAGCGACTCGAACCAGCGCGTCGGGGCCATGCGTTTCTCGTGCCACGCGGCGAGTTCGGCCGGCGGCAGCTCGGGTCCGCCCGTGGTGCCGGTGATGTAGTCCACGACGGAGGCGGTGGCGTCGTTGTAGGATTCGACGATCATGTCCTTGAGCGCGCGTTGCAGCTCGGGCGTGTCGGCGAGGCGGCCCTGTTCCATCAGGTGGTGCGCGTAGGCGAGGAAGAAGAGCTTGATGACGCTCGCGGGATAGATGCGCTCCTCGCCGCGGTAATGCGCGCGCACCGGCTGCGCGCCGCGCAGGTCGACGACGGTGACGGCGAGCTGGTCGGCCTTGAGTTCCGGGGCGGCGAACTCGGCGCGGGTGTCGGCGACGGCGCGGTCGAGGGCGGCCTGCAGGGGCTGGGCATGGACTGCGGCGGGCAGCAGCATGGCGAGGAGGAGGGCGGGTTTCATCTCAGGAGCGGAAGCCTTGGCGGATCATGCTCACGGCGATGGCCGCGAGCAGCATGGAAATGATCTTCGAGATGGCGCGCATGCCGGTGGGGCCGACCCGGCGGCCGAGCCATTCGCTGTAGTGCAGCGCGAGCACGACGAGCAGGAGGTTGGCGGCCAACGCGGCGAGCGTGACCGCGACCCCGAGCGACTGCGCGAGCAGGAGCAGCGTGGTGATGGAGGCCGGGCCGGCGATGAGGGGCATGCCCAAAGGCACGACGCCGAAGTCGGGCGGCAGCTTCTCGGGTTCGGCGACGGAGTGGATGAGGTCGCGCGCGGCGAGGATGAAGAGGATGAGTCCGCCCGCGATCTGGAAGTCGCCCACCGAGATGCCAAGGGCGGAGAAGATGCTCTGGCCGAGGAAGAGGAAGCCCAGCGCCACGGCGCCGCCGGTCCACACGGCCTGCCGGGCGATGCGCTCGCGCTCCTTCGCCTCCATCGTCGGCGCCAGCCCGAGGAAAATCGCCGCCAGCCCCACCGGATCGATGGCCACGAACAGGGGGATGAACGCCTGCAGGAATTTCTGGAGCCAATCCAGCATGTGCGGACGGTGACGCGCGGAACCGGGCGCGTCGAGCCTGCAGGCTTCAGGCGGACGTTCCGGTCAGGTCGGCCAGAGCCCCGGCCAATTCCGGATGACGGAACCGGTGGCCAGCCTGCTCCAGCCTCGCCGGGCGGCAGAACTGCCCCTCGAGGATCAAACCCGGCTCGGTGCGCAGGATGAAGCGGGCGGCCAGGCGGATGGCGAAGGCCGGCGCCGGCGGCGCCCACGGCCGGTCCAGCGCCGACCGCAATGCGCGCATGAAGTCCGCGTTGTCCACCGGTTGCGGGGCGCAGGCATTGTAGGCGCCGCGCATCGTGGCGTCGGTGCAGGCCCGCGCGATGATTCCGGCGACATCGTCGAGATGGATCCAACTGAAACCCTGCCGGCCCGAACCGGCCGCGCCCCCGAGGAAAAACCGCGTAACGCGCGCCAGCGGGGGGAAGGCTCCGCCCTCGCGGCCGAGCACGACCCCGAGGCGCAGCACCACGGGTCGCACGGTGGCCGGGCAGGCACGCGCGAACTCCTCCTCCCATTGCCGGCAGATTCCGGCGAGCGCGTCGCCGCCGGGCGGAGAATCCTCGGTGCGGATGTCCGGGCCGGTGCCATAATAACCCACGGCGCCGGCCTGCACCCAGACCGGCGGTGGTCGGGCACATCCGGCCACGGCCGCCCCCAAGGCCCGCACCGAATCCAGCCGCGACTGCAGGATTTCGCGCCGGTTGGCCTCGTCGTGCACGCAGTTGATGGAGCGGCCGGTGAGGTTGACCAACGCCGCGGCGCCGTCGAGTTCCCGCACCCACGCGCCGGCGGTGCGCGCGTCCCACGCCACCTCGCGGATGCCGTCGTCCCGCGGCCGCGGCCGGCGGGTCAGCACCACGACCTCCCAGCCGAGCGCGCGGAGGTGCTGGGCCACGGCGCGGCCGATGAATCCGCTGCCACCGGCGAGCACGGCCTTGTTTGACATGCGCGCAGGCTGGCCGGGCTTGGCATTTTTGCAAATCCCCGCCTGCTTGGTCCCCGACGTGGCAACCCGGCTCAACTTCTTCGATTTCACCCGTCCCGACCTGCTGGCCTGGGCGGAGCAGGCGGGCTTTCCGGCGGTCCACGCCGCCAGGCTCTGGAGTTACGTCTATGTCTCGGGCGTGACCGACTGGCAGCGGATGCCGGACCTGCCCGCACGGTTCCGCACACGGGCCGCGGACGCGCTGGACTTTGGGGCGCTGGCGACGGCCGCGGAGACGCACAGCGCCGATGGTTTCACGCGCAAATACCTCCTCGCGCTCGCCGACGGCCGCCGCATCGAGACGGTGCTCATGCGCTACACCGGGCGCGTGACGGCGTGCATCAGCAGCCAGGCCGGCTGCGCGATGGGCTGTGTGTTCTGCGCCACGGGGCAGATGGGGTTCGTGCGCCACCTCACGGCCGGCGAGATCGTCGCCCAAGCCATGCACGTCGAAGCCACGCTGCGCCTGACGGCCGCGGGTGCCGCGCTGGCCGACCGCGCGCACGCCTCGCCCCACGCGCGGCACGAGCGCCTGCGCAACGTCGTCCTCATGGGCATGGGCGAGCCGCTGCACAACTACGACGCGGTGATGCGAGCCGTGGACATTTTGCGCGATCCCAACGGCCTCGCGCTCGGGGGGCGCAAGATCACGCTCAGCACGGTGGGCGTCGTGCCCGGCATCATCCGGTTGGCCGACGAAGGTCGGCCGGTGCACCTGGCCGTCTCGTTGCACGGGGCCACGCAGGAGGAGCGCGCCGCGCTCGTGCCGGTGGCAAAGAAGTGGCCGCTCGACGAGCTGATGGCGGCCTGCCGCCACTACATCGCGAAGCAGCAGCGCCGCATCTTCTACGAGTGGACATTGATCGAGGGGAAAAACGACACGCCGGCGCAGGCGCACGCGCTCGGACGGCTGCTGCGCGGACAGATGGCGCAGGTGAACCTCATCCCGCTCAACCCGACCGACGGCTACGGCGGCGCGCCGACCGGGCGCGAGGCGGCGAAGAAGTTCCAGGCGATCCTGGCGGAATACGGCCTGCCCAGCACCATCCGGCAGCGGCGCGGCATCGATATCGCCGCCGGCTGCGGGCAGCTCGCGGTGGCGGCCAAATGACCCGTCTGGGGCGGGTTATTCCAGTTCGCGCAAGGCGTCGCGGGCGATCCAGCGGGCGGACCGCGTGTCGAGTTTCCCGATGCGCCGGGCCTCGGCGATGGCGGCGCGGCAGAGGGCGGGGTTGCGCTTGCCGATCTGGCGGAGCGCCCAGTTCACGGCCTTGCGGACGAAGTTGCGCTCGTCGACCGCTTCGCGGCGGATCACGGGCAGGAATCGGAGATAAGCCTCGTCGGGCAGCTCCTTGCGATGCACCGCCATGCCGGCCATGAGGGCGAAGCCGCTGCGTTTCACGAACTCGGCCCGGCGGCGGCTCCATGCGTGGGCCTTGGCCTCGGCGAACGGCGTGCGGTCGAACAGGCCGAAGCAGAGCGCATCGGTCTGCCCCCAGTTGTCGCACATGCGCACCCAGCGGTCCATCTGCGCGCGCGTGACCTGCCCGGGGTCGTCGATGACGGCAGCAAGGATCATGGCCTCGCTGACGCCGCTTTCCCAGAGTTCGAGGGCCAGCGCGTGGTCGCGCCGATGGGGGCGGCCGATCTTCCGCAGGTCACTCACGCTGATGCCGAGCTGCTCGTAGCGCGTGACGAGTCCGAAGCGGCGCATGCCCTCGATGTTGCGTTCGTTGCGGAGCGAGCGCAGGTGGACGAGGAGTTTTTTCGCGGCCGGGCTCACACGCGGTCGGCGAGTGGTTGGACGCCGAGCAGCGCGGCGCTGTCGCCGCGCAGCCAGGTGAGCGTGCGTTCGCGCACGGCGGCATCCTGCGGCAGGCCGAGGGTCTTCTGGCGCGCGAGCACGGCGGCGGCGGCGAGGCAGGGCAGGGTGTCGCCGAGGGCGAGGGGGCGGTCGTCGAGCGCGCCCTCGGGACGGTGTTCCGGGGCCAGCGCCTCTTTCTCGACGAGAAAGAGGCCCAGCGCGGCGTCGAGGGCGCGCAGGTAGGCGCAAGGCTGCGCCGGCGGCTGGTAGACGAGGCCGTTGCCCGCGGGCAGCGGGGCCCACTCGAGGTAGGTGCGGAGCAGGCCGTAGAACTCGCGCAGGGCATCGTTCGCGGTGGCGGGCGTCCAGCGCGTGGAGAACTTCTTCAGTTCCCGGAAGCCCTTCACCTCCCAGATGCGCATCTGCAGCTCGTAGTCGCCCGCCTTCTCGTGCACGGCGCCGGCGATGATGTAGTCCACGCCGCCGCCGGCGTTGGCGAGCTGGCCGAGCGCCTCGGGCGTCCACTCGCGGCGCAGCGGGGCGAAGGCGCGGTTGCCGTCGAGCGCGTAGGCGGCGACCGCCTCCCAGCCCGCGCTGTATTGGAAGGTCTCGGCGAGCCAGAGCGGCCAGCCGCGGCTGAAGGTCAGCGTGTCCGGCGTCGGCTCGTCCTCGCCGGGCAGGGCGAGCGGGGCGAAGCACGCGCGGCGCACCTTGCCGGATTTCTGCCCGAGCAAACCCGGGGCGACGGCCTCGAGGCCGTAGAACCAGATGGGCTTGCTGATGGTGACGAGGTCCACGCGCACGGACCCGGCGTGGGCGGCATCGCGCGCGTCGGCCTCGCGCATTTCCTGCAAGGCCAGCTCGAAACCGGCCAGCTTCTCCGCGATTCCCGGGCCACGGAAACCGCGGAGCACATCGAGCAGGTGGATGGCGCTGTCCTCATCGCGCACGGCGAGGTAGGCCTGCAGCAGGTTGAGGCCGGGATTGGGGCCGTGACGTTCGGGATCGTAACGCGGCGCGACCAGCTCGATGAGCTCGCGCACGGCGCCGTGGGAGCCGAGGTCGGCGGAGAGGGCTTCCAGTTCCACCGCGCCGTCGCGGCCGGCGGCAAGCATCTCCTCATAAAGCGCCAGCGCGCCGGGGACGTCCTTGGCCTCCAGCCGGGCCCGCGCCGCGGCGAGCTGGGGCGGAGGGCCCTCCGGCCCGGCGGGCTTGGTGTCGGAGGGGTCCGGCTTTCTGCCGCTGAAACGGTCGAAAAATCCCATGGGGCGAGGAAAGGGGGCGGCGGGTTGGTCCGCAAGACGGATGGACGGGGGCGCGGGCAACTGCTACCGTGCCGGCACCATGAGCCTGTTCCGGCGGCCCGGCCGCATCCTCCTCTGTTTGTGCGCGCTGCTGGCCGGGGTTTCTCTCGGGGCCCGCGACGTCTTCGTGATGCTGTCGGGCGGCGCATCGCCGACGGCCAACAACTACTCGCAATACCTGCAGGCGCGCGCCGTGGCGAAGTTCTTCCGCGACCGCTACCCGGCGGACTCGGTGTGGACGTTCTTCGGCGCGGGCAACGTGGAGGGGCAGCCGGCGGTCTTCGGCGACGTGCGCAAGCAATACAAGCAGGACGGCCTCATCCTCGAGTCGTGGCTGCCCGGGCCGCTGCCGCACAACCGGCCGGCGAAGCGCGAGACCGTGCTGAAGGCCCTCCGCGAGGAGGTCCTGCCGGCGGTGCGCGACGGCGGGACGCTCTACCTGTTCGTCGGCGACCACGGCTCGACGACGCGCACGGGCGGCTACGACACGACCATCGACCTCTGGGGCATCGACCCCGACCCGGCGTCGCCGCGCAAGTGGAAGAGCGTGTCGAACGAGAAGCTGACGGTTGCCGAATTGCAGGCCGAGCTGGCGCAAGGCCTCGGCCGGGGTCGCGTGGTATTTTGCATGACGCAATGCTACTCGGGCGGCTTCCATTTCCTCGGCGTGCCGCGCGCGGTCGCGCCCAACAGCGCGTGGTTCGAGGGTTTCGTGCCCGACTGGGCGATGCCCGGCGAGGACGAGAAACTGCCGCGGGCGGCGGGCTTCAGCGCGGCCGACCACTACTCGCTGGCGGCGGGGTGCGACCCCGACCCGGATCCCGACCGCTGGGCCGGCTACGAGCGCTTCGCCGCGGAGAACCTGCTCGGTGTGGACCTGTTCACCCTGCAGGCGGCGGGCAAGGCGCGCGGCTCGTTCTTCGAGGCGCACATCGAGGCCACGCTGGAGGACCAGACCATCGACAAGCCGCACAGCACGTCCGAACGCTACCTCGAGCGCTGGGCCACGACGATCGAGAAGCTGGCGAAGGAACCCAACCTCACGCCGGCCGTGCGGAAGGCGGCGGACAACTACGCGAAGGCCGTGGACACCGGCAAGGTGAAGACCCGCGACGCGGCGTTGCGTGAGCGGCAGAAGCTCTTCGAGCGATTCACCAAGCAACTGGCGAAACAGGCCCCGTCCGCCGGTCAGACCCTGCTCAAGGGCAACCGCGCCGCCTTGGAAAAGCTGGCCGGCGCCCTGCCGCCGGGCGCGAATTTCGAGCGGCCGGCCCAGCCGGAGCGCAGCCCGCGTCAGCCCAACGCCGAGAACGTCAGACTCTGGCAGGAGACGCTGCGACCGGCGTGGAAGGCGGTGGTCGAAGCCGGAGAAATCCCGGCCCTTGCCCACAAGGGAGCCCTGGCCTTCGAAATGAATCTGCTGGCCGCTGATGAGCGCTCCCAAGAAGCCAAGCGGCCGAGCAGCGCGAACAATCCGCCAACCGAGGCGATCTTCTGGGCGACGGGCGCACACGATCCGCCCACCTACGATGCGGCCGGTGCGGAGGCCGTCGCCCGCTGGGGTGCGCTGCGCCGGCGCACCATCGCCGAGTGGGCGCGTCAGTCTGAAAACGCCGAGGTGAAGGCCGCGGCGGAAAAACTTTTTCCCCAACGCCGTCGGGACAATCCGCCCGCCGCCCAACCGGCCCAGACCACCACGCCCTCCCGCGCGAATCAACCGGCGGCGAACCGCGGCCCGCGACCCTTGCAGCCCAAGACCGCGGCGGAGCGGGCGCTGCTCTACCGCCGCGTGCTGGCGGCCTGGGCGTTTCTCCTCGAGGTGAAGGAACAGGGCGCGCTCGATGAGGTGCGGGCGCTGACGGAGCTGGAGCGCACGCCGCTGCCGAAGGGGTTGAGCCAACGCGGGTCTTGACCCGATGAAGCAAGTCCGCATGGTATATACCATGCCTACCGCCAAGGTATTCGCCAACGGCCGCTCGCAGGCGGTGCGCCTGCCGAAGGCTTTTCGCTTCGCCACCAAGGAAGTCTGGGTGCGGCGGGAGGGCGAGGCCATCGTGCTCGAGCCGGTCAAGAAGCCGGCCTGGCCACGGGGATTTTGGGAGCGGGTGCGCGTGACCGATCGCGCCTTCCGCCGGCCTGAACAGGGGCGGATGCCGGCCCGGGCGGCGCTTGACGGCTCGCGATGAAATACCTGCTGGACACCGACACCTGCATCGCCGCTTTGCGCGGCGAACCCGAGATCATCGACCGGCTGCAAGACAAGGCACCGGTCGATTGTGTAGTCTCCAGCGTGACAGTCTATGAGCTCGCGGTGGGCGTGGCCAAGTGCCGGGATTCGCGCCGCGAAGCGACCAAGATCAATCGTTTTCTGGCAACGGTGCGGGTGATGCCGTTCGATGTGCCCGCCGCGCGCAAGGCGGCGGAAATCCGCGCCGGGCTGGAAAAGCGCGGGGTTGGCATCGGGCCTTACGACACGTTGCTTGCCGGACAGGCGGTGGCGCACGACCTGCAAATCGTGACGGGCAACAGGGACGAATTTGCCCGGGTGCCCGGGTTGATGGTTGCGGAGAGATAAACTCAGTATCCGGCGGCGTGGCCGTCCTTGCGGGACTCGGAGGCGCCGACGTAGGTGCCGTTCCGGGCGTCGCGGTGGATGGCCTGGTAGCCGCCGAAGCCGCCGTTGCCGATGCGGACGTTGTGGCCGCGGCGCTGGAGTTCGCGCACGCTTGCATAGGGCACGCCGCTCTCGACCTCGACGTAACCGCCGTCGGTCATCCTCGGGTTGTCGTAATCGCTGGAGCCCTCGTGCTGCCAGCGGGCGGCGTCGCCGGCCTCCTGGAAGTTCATGCCGAAGTCGATGAGGTTGCAGACGATCTGGACATGGCCCTGGGGCTGCATGGCGCCGCCCATGAGGCCGAAGGAGAGCCACGGCGCGCCGTCCTTCATGATGAAGGCGGGGATGATGGTGTGGAAAGGGCGCTTGCCGGGCGCGTAGCAGTTGGCGTGGTTTTTATCGAAGACGAACATCTCACCGCGGTCCTGGAAGGTGAAGCCGGTGCCGGGCACGGTGATGCCGCTGCCCATGCCGCGGTAGTTGCTCTGGATGAGCGAGACCATGTTGCCCTCGGCGTCGGCGGTGGTGAGGTAGATGGTGTCGCCGTCGTGCAGGGCGGGGTTGCCGGCGTCGTAGCTGCGGCCGGCGCGCTGGGGGTTGATGAGCTGGCGGCGCGCGGCGGCGTATTCCTTGGAGAGGAGGCCCTTCAGGGGGATCTTCGAGAATTCCGGGTCGGCGTAGAATTTCGCGCGGTCCTCGAAGGCGAGCTTCTTGGCCTCGATCATGAGGTGCAGCGCGTCGGGCGAGTTGTAACCCATGGACTTCAGGTCGTAGCCCTCGAGGATGTTGAGCATCTGGAGCGCGGCGATGCCCTGGCCGTTGGGCGGCAGTTCGTAGACGTCGTAGCCGCGGTAGTTGACCGAGACAGGATCGACCCAGGTCGAGGTGTGTTTCTCGAGGTCGACCTTGCGGAGCCAGCCGCCGTGCGCGCGCATGAAGGCATCGATTTTGTCCGCGATCTCACCGCGGTAGAGGGCGTCGCGGCCCTTTTCGGCGAGCGCCGCGTAGGTGGCGGCGAGGTCGGGGTTGCGGAAAATCTCGCCCTTGGCGGGGGCTTTCCCGTTGGGCGCGTAGGTGGCTAGGAAGGCGCCGGGGAGCTGGTCCGCCTGGGCGTTGCGCACACCGATGGCCCAGAGGTAGGCGATGTATTCGGTGAGCGGGAAACCTTCGCGCGCGTAGCGGATGGCGGGGGCGAGCACGTCCTTCATCGGCAGGCGGCCGAATTTGCCGTGCAGCTCGAACCAGCCGTCAACGGCGCCGGGCACGCTGATCGGCAGGAAGCCGCGGGGCGGGATGGTGGTGCGGCCGAGCTTTTTCAACTCGGCCTGCAGCTGGTCGTAGCTGAGGCCCAGCGGAGAACGGCCGGAGGCGTTGAGGCCGTGGAGTTTCCTGGCCTTCGCGTCCCAGACGATGGCGTAGAGGTCGCCGCCGATGCCGTTGCCCGTGGGCTCCATGAGGCCGAGCGCGGCGTTGGCCGCGATGGCGGCGTCCACGGCGCTGCCGCCGGCCCGGAGCACGTCGAGCGCGATCTGCGTGGCGAGCGGGTGCGAGGTGGCGGCCATGCCGTGCTGCGCGATGACCTCGGAGCGGGTGACGAAGGGCCGGCCGGTGGGGCGGTCGATTTGCGCGGGCAGGGAGGCGCAAAGAAGCGTGGCAAGGATCCAGAATCCAGAATTCAGTATAGGACGAGCGGGGAGGGAGCGCATGGCCGGAAGCTAGGTGCTTCGCCGCGCCGGGCAAGCACGGGGCTCAGGCCACCTCGATGACGGTGCGGGTGGGGCCGCGGAAGGCGGCGAGTTCGTCGAGCACGGCGTTGATGGCCGCGGCCTCAAGCCGGACGCGGCGCGTGACGACCGGCGTGAGGTCGAGCCGGCCGGCAGCGGCATGGGCGAGCAGCTCGGGAATCTCGCGCGCGAGGTGGTCGGACACGCCGATGACCTCGGCCTCCTGGTTGATGAGATCGGTGTAGGGATTGAGGCCGAAGGGTTGCTGGGTGAGCCCGGCGAGGGCGGCGCGCCCCATCTTGCCGAGCACGCGCACGCTCTGCTGCATGGTGAGCGGCAGGCCGATGAGCTCGAGGGCGACGTTGACGCCGCGGCCGCCGGTGAGGCGGAGGATTTCCGCCACGGGATCACCAGCGCGGGCGTCCACGGGCACGGCGCCGGATTTTTCCGCGAGGGCCAGCTTGGCGGGGTCGAGGTCGACGGCGTAGACGGCGGAGGCTCCGAGGGCGCGGGCGAGTTGCACGGCGGAGGCGCCGAGCCCGCCGAGGCCAAAGACCGCCACGGATTCGCCGGGCTGGAGGCGGGCCTTGCGCAAAGCGTGCAGGGCGGTGGCCGATGAGCACATGAGCACGGCGCCGTGCGCGAAGGAGATGGCGGCGGGCAGGGTGAACACGCTGCGGGCGGGCAGGACGATGAACTCGGCCCAGCCGCCGTCGCGGTGCTTGCCGATCATCTGCCCCGTGCCGCAGAACTGCTCGGTGCCGCCGTCGCACCACGGGCACGAACCACAGGTGGCGAGGTAATGCACGCAGACGCGGTCGCCGGGGCGGCGGCCGGTCACGCCGGTGCCAACGGCCTCGACCACGCCCGCGACCTCGTGGCCGAGCGTGACCGGGGCTTTCACGGGCGACACGCCGGCGCGATAGTGCACATCGGAATGGCAGATGCCGGCGGCGCGCACGCGGATGAGCACGTCCTCGGGCCCGACGGCGGGCGCGGGCACGTCGTGCAGCTCGACCGGGCGGCCCGGCGCGACAAGGCGGATGGCTTTCATGCGGGGGAAATCAGAGCAGAAAGATGATGACGAACCCCGCGATCAAGAAACCCGTGGCGAGCGTAAAGGTGTAGGCGATGAACAACACAAAGGCCTTGGCGAAACTGAGGAGCCAGCCTTGCGCAAAGATGCGGCGCAACATCAGCACCGGGTAGAGAATCAACCAGAGGTTGCAGACGAGCCCGAGGCCGCGCGCCAGGCCGGAACCGGCGAAGCCGGCGAGGAAGGTCCAGCCGTCCCGGCAGAGCACCCAGAGGAAGATGAAGGTGTGGAAATGCAGCGCGACGACGAGGTGCTGGAGATAGGCCTGGCCGGATTTCCGCCAGAGCAGGCGCGTCCAGAGCGCGAAAAGCGGAAGGCAGAACAGCAGCAATTTGGGCAGGCTGTGCAGGAAGGTGACCGTCATTTCCCGCTGCACGGCGGGGTCAAGCGCGCGCCGGCTGCGTTCTTCGAGCCGGCGTTGCCAATCCGACTGGCCGGCGGCCGGCGGGGGCGCGGGATCCGGGGCCTGCGCTGCCGGAGGTTCGCCGGGCTGGCCGGAGAGGGCCTCGGTGATGGTGGCCGGCCGGCCGTCGACCGTGATCTGGGCGGGCGCGCCCCGCTGCGGTCCGAGCTTGAAGGCGCCGGCCGTGTTTCGGTCGAGGAAGGTCAGGCCGAAGAAGGCGAGGCTGACGAAGAGATAGAGCCGGAAGGGCGGCATCTGCGAGGCTCGTCTGCCGGCATTGAAGTCGACGCTGAGGCGGCCGGGCCGGAAGAGCAGCGTGACGACGTTGCGGAAGAACTTCCCCTCGAAATGGAAGAGGTTTTCGAGGGCGTCCATGAGTGCGTGTCCGAACGAACGGTGGACGTCGAAGTCGTGCTGGCCGCAGGCATGGCAGTAGGGCCCGGCGAGCTTGGTGCCGCAGTTGAGGCAGTGTGTGTTGCCGGCGGTGTGGCGGGAAGGGGGTGACGGCTCCACAACGCCCGGGGCGGTGACCGGCGTTATCGCTACGGGTGCAGGTGCGGCGGGCGATCCGGCAGGCAGGGGTTCTTCAGCCACGCGGGGAGCAGAGCAGGTTTCCCCAAAAAGAAAAGCGCTGGAGCGTCTCCCGCCTTCTGAAACTGCTACGGGGGGAACGACCGTGCGCACTACGAGTATCGCGTGCGCTGGATCCGCCTCACGCTTTCTGAAACCGCGACGGGGGGAACCGACGTCGCAGTTGTCCCAGATGCCGCCCTTGGGCCGCCTCACGCTTTCTGAAACCGCGACGGGGGGAACACGGCTTTTTGTTGTCGCACCCCATGAACTACCACCGCCTCACGCTTTCTGAAACCGCGACGGGGGGAACGCTCAGCCACGCCCGGAGAGCGGGCACTAATCCCATCCGCCTCACGCTTTCTGAAACCGCGACGGGGGGAACGGCAGATCAAGCTGTTCACGGCGAACGAGGACCTCCGCCTCACGCTTTCTGAAACCGCGACGGGGGGAACCCCGAGACCGTCGCCGCGCTCGCGTGGCTGACGAACCGCCTCACGCTTTCTGAAACCGCGACGGGGGGAACGCCCTCGCCGCCGCCCACCCCGACGCCTCCAAGGATCCGCCTCACGCTTTCTGAAACCGCGACGGGGGGAACGCGACCGCCTCACGAAACCAATGTGCCAGCGTCTGCCGCCTCACGCTTTCTGAAACCGCGACGGGGGGAACGGGAGCGCCGGCGAAGTTGGCGACGACGGACACGACCGCCTCACGCTTTCTGAAACCGCGACGGGGGGAACGATGATCTCGACGTGCTGCAGCGCATAGGCGCCCCGCCTCACGCTTTCTGAAACCGCGACGGGGGGAACGCCGTAATCTCGTGTGCAATTTCCGTCTAACATTCACCGCCTCACGCTTTCTGAAACCGCGACGGGGGGAACGGATTTACAAATTGCACCACGCAACCCACCGGCTCCGCCTCACGCTTTCTGAAACCGCGACGGGGGGAACATGGCCAGCGCGCTGGCGTCGTCCATCGGCCTGCTCCCGCCTCACGCTTTCTGAAACCGCGACGGGGGGAACCGTCGTCGAGGTCCATGTGATACGGAGCCTCAAGCCGCCTCACGCTTTCTGAAACCGCGACGGGGGGAACCCGCACCCTGCTGCAACTGGTCAACGCCGAGATGACCGCCTCACGCTTTCTGAAACCGCGACGGGGGGAACCTCACCGCCTGGGTTGGCCTCCAGGCCGTCAACAACCGCCTCACGCTTTCTGAAACCGCGACGGGGGGAACCCCGGGTGGCGTTGCGGTCGGCGAGGCGCAGGGGTCCGCCTCACGCTTTCTGAAACCGCGACGGGGGGAACACCGACCGGCGGAGAAGCCGGAGATAACGGACGAGCCGCCTCACGCTTTCTGAAACCGCGACGGGGGGAACGCCCAAGCGCCGCCTCACCGACGAGATCGCCAACCGCCTCACGCTTTCTGAAACCGCGACGGGGGGAACCGCCCCCCGGCTCGGGATAAGGCGGATCGAGGAACCGCCTCACGCTTTCTGAAACCGCGACGGGGGGAACGGCTGGCGGCACTGGCAAAGCCGGCGCTGGGATGCCGCCTCACGCTTTCTGAAACCGCGACGGGGGGAACTTGACAGCCCGGCGAGGATCGCGACGCGTTCCGATCCGCCTCACGCTTTCTGAAACCGCGACGGGGGGAACGGCGCGTATGTGGGGTGACTTGTGCCGGGCGATTCCGCCTCACGCTTTCTGAAACCGCGACGGGGGGAACGGCCCAACCGGGAATAAAATCTCGCAGCCAAGCCACCGCCTCACGCTTTCTGAAACCGCGACGGGGGGAACCTCCCGAAAGCATGGCTGCGCTTTGCGTCCTCGGCCGCCTCACGCTTTCTGAAACCGCGACGGGGGGAACCACGGCTGCCCCTGCGCCTTTTCGCACCACATAGCCGCCTCACGCTTTCTGAAACCGCGACGGGGGGAACCGCGCCTGTGGATAAGTGGCAATTCCCTCTCTGGGGGTAATTGTGAGGAACGAGCGCCCGGCAGTTTCCGCCAAAGCCCGGCCCAGGCAGAAGTCAGTTCGGTGTTGTTTCCCTCTGAAATTCTAGGTGCGAGCGCCCGTTGGGTGGCACTCTCGCACTCGGGGTGCTCGCCCGGTCCGAATCCCTCGCGATTTCAAGAAACGTGCCTTTCCAATGGCGGAAGAAAGGTGGTCGGTGGCACTTGGCCAACGCAGAGCCAAACCATCTGCTGACCCGGGTCAATCTCTCAAACTATCGTCACCCGCGAACGCACGGTGTAGGGAAGCCCCAGTGCTTCGATGATGAGCGTGGCGTCCGCCGCCGCAGGTCCGAGCGAGACGAAGAGGACTTGATCGTGGTCGGCATTGATGATCTCGGCGAGCGCGGCCTTGGCTTGGGCGAGCCGGGTGTCGTCCAATGGGCATTCAAAGACCGAGAACTGCAGCCGTGTCCCATAGCTCTCCAAGGTCTTGGCGACGCGCCGCAGCCGCTTCGCGTTGGCGATATCGTATGAGACAAGGTAGCGGAGCCGGGCCGTGGCCATGGTTCAGCGGGTGATGAAGCCGTGATAAACGGGCGTGTCACCGCGCACGACCCGCCAGAGCTGCCGTGCCTGCACCTCCAGCATCCTCCGGTAGCTCATCTTGTAGCCGAATTGCGGGTGGCTGACTTCGGTGTCCAAGCGTCGGAACCACGCCTCCCAGAAACGCCGCCGGCCTTGCTCGTTGAGGAAGGTGCCGTTGGCAGACTTGATGAAATCGCCCGGGTCGATCTCGCCCCGGTTCACGAGTGAGATGGCCACCGAGTCGGCGATGAGCGGGCGAAACTCCTCCATCAGGTCGAGCGCGAGCGCCGGCCGGCCATAACGCGGCTGGTGCATGAACCCGAGGAATGGATCAAGCCCCACTGCGTGGCAGACGCCGGCGAGTTCTTTGGCGAGGATCGAATAGCCCAGCGAGAGCAGGGCGTTGACCGGGTCGCGGGGTGGGCGCCGGTTGCGTCCCCGGAAATCAAACTTCCACGCGTCGCCCTTCAGCATCGAGGCGAACTGCTCGAAGTAGAGGTTGGCCGCCGCCCCCTCGCAGCCCATCAACTCGGGGATGGTGCGGGCGTCGTCGCAGGCGTCGCGCGCCTCGGCCAGCAACCGCAGCACCTTGTCCGGCACCTCGCCGTTGCGCATGAGCATGACGCGCTGATTGTGGATCTTCGCCCGAATGCAGGCCCGCGTGAGCTTCACGCGGAAGAACGGTTCCTCGAACAACCGTGCCTGCCCGAGCCGCGCGTCCACCCCGCTCATGGGCAGCCCGCGCAAAAGACCGAGAAACCGCCCTGAGGCGGCGAAATACGCCACATCGATGCCGTGTTCGAGACAGGTCTCCGCCGCCTGCGCCGTCACCTGCACCGCGCCGTAAAGATAGATGGCGCGCACCTGGTGGAGCGGCAGCTTGCGCACAACCTCGCCCTGCACCGTCACGAGGAATTCCCCGCCGCGTTGGCCGACTTGCGACCCCGGTTTTTGCACCACCAATAGTTCGCCGTCGTCGCGCGGCGGGCGCGGGGGAGGCAGCGGATCGTGATCGGCCGGCGGTTCGCCCGTCAGGTCCGGCGGCAATTCGCCGTCAGGGAAAGCGAGGCGCAGTTGTGTGTCATCGGCCAGGGAGCGTTCGCGGGCCTGCGCCCACCAGTGCGACTCCTTGGGTAGGCACACGGGGTAAGCGGAGCAGAAATCGCAGCGCCGGTCGTTCACGAGCGGGGGCGGCATCTTGTTGCTCGCGGCCAGCGCCCGCGCCTCGGCGAGCGCGGCCTTGGTTTGGGCGAACAGTTCGTCCGTCAACGGCACGGGCACGCGCCGCTTATCCTCCGCATAGAAGATCGCCGCCGACTCAACGGCGATGCCGTGCTCGCGGAGGAGCAGCGCGTAGGCGGCCATCTGCACGGAATCGGCCATACCGGCATGGCGATCCCCATCTTCGCCGCGCTTGGCGGAACCCTTCTTGTAGTCCACCACGCAGATGCCATCCGGCCCGCCCTCGACGATGTCCATCACGCCGACCAGCCCGAGTGCCTCGCTTTCGAGCCGGAGCGAACGCACCTTCGCACCCTCGGGGAGGCCCTCGCGCAATGCCGCGGCCTTTTGCTCCTCGAGGCGCGAAGGCTCGTTGGCCTGGCGATGCAGCGCCGTCCCGGTCGCGGTATCGGCGTTTTCCTCGAAGATGTTCTCGACCCACTGGAGGTAGAATTGGCGCGGACAATACAGGTAGTTTTGCAAACGCCGGACCGGCATCGGCGGCTGGGCTGCGAGCTCGCCCGCTGTGTTAAGGCCGGAGTCGGGCATGGCGCGGGCGGTTCAGCGGTTGCCTTGGTGGAAGCCGATCTTGCGGCGGGGCCGAGTGCTCGCGCCTGCCGCCAGTTGGCGGATCGCCTGGACGACGGCCGCGAGCTGCGCGTCGTGGCCACCCACGCGCTTTTCCAATTCTGCCAGCTTGGCGGCGAGCGCGCGATGGTCGGCGAACAACCGGCGGAGTTGGTTGAAGGCGCGCACGACCTGCACGCCCATCTCGATGGCGGTTTCGCTGTTCAGGACGTTGGCCGCCTGCACCGCGCCGTGCTCGGTGAAGGCGTAAGGGAGAAAGCGAGGATCGCGATGTCGCCATGAACCGGTCGCAAATTGCGACCGGTTACTGCTGACAAGCTGACGCTCAGCGGCTTGCGGATTTAAGGTCGCAAATTGCGACCTTAGACGCGCCAGCTCGCGGGCTTCCGCGCGTGTGAGTTGGAACATGAAATCCTCCGGGAAGCGGCGGGCGTTGCGTTTGACCTGCTCGTTGAGGCGCTTGGTGGGCACGCCGTAGAGTGCGGCGAGGTCGGCGTCGAGGATCACGCGCACGCCGCGCAGCATGAGGATGCGCGCCTGGATGCGTTCGGCTGGCACAAAGGCAAGGGAGGCGTCCGACTTCGCAGGCATGGCGAATCAATCCATATTGAGATCGTCCTGATCCTGCTTCGTCTGTGGGCGCCCCAGCCGGGCATTGTTGATGGTTTCGCATCGTTGCCAATCGCTTTGATTGACGGTGCCCCAGATGCCCCGGCCACTAGCGAGGGGAACTCCCATGCCTTCGATGGTGGCCCGGTCGAAAGTCGCCACCTGGCCGGTGTCGAAGAAAAAGTTCAGGCGCGCGCTTTCGAGCAGTTTCTTTCGGTCGGCTTCCTTGGCGACGGTGATGATCAGTGGCTTGTCCTTCCACCGCGCCTTCTCCCGCGCGTTTTCGGCGCGGACCTTGAAACCTTCCCCGTCCCGCATGGCGCGGATGCGCAGGTGGATGTCGTCCGCCGCGGGTGAGGCGATGGCGCGCAGACCGAGGTTGATGGCGGCATTGATGTCGGCCTGCATGGGCTTTCCGCGCAGGGGGACGAAGATCGGGCCGAGCTGCATGGGCGCGAGCAGCGTGCGCCATTTTGGGCGAAACCACTTTCCTTCAGCTCGTGCCTTTTTGCGCTCTGCCTCCTGCTGCATGTTCCACTCGTCGCCAGCAAGCTGCTTGAACAGCCGTTCGACGTTGGCACTTTCCTCCCGGTCTTCCTTGGAAAGCACACGCTTGCCTTCGCGCTCTTCGCGAAGTCGTCGCAGGTGCTTTTCCCAGCGGAAGTCCTGCTTGTCGTCCGGGTTCAATTCCACCGCCCGGAAACCTGCTATGCCGGTGAGCGAGCAGAACTTGGACGAGTATGCCGCAGGCGTTTCGAGCACACGCAGGCCGTAGGGTTCACAAAGCTGCTTGAGCTTCCCCAGGATGGCGCGATGGCACCACTTCATCAGCCGCGAGTTTTCCGACCGGCTGCGCCCTTGCGAGGCGAGGTAGCGGTCGAGATTTTCCAACACAAGGAAATCCACCGGCTCGCGTCCGGGGATGCGCTCGTATTCGCCGTGAATGTCACGGGCGGTGCGTTCCGCCTTGTCCTTGGCGTGGGGCTTGAGGCGCACGCCGAGGGCTTGGGCGAGGATCAGGTGGGCGGTCTGGTTGACGCGCTGTTCCTTCAGTGCATCGAGCCGGTCGAGCAACTCCGGGCACGGATCGGGCAGTTCAATGCCGCGTTTGGAGTGACCCAGTCGGGCGGGCTCTCCGGGCGTCTGCTGGAGCGCGCGGTTGAGCGATTGGCAGCGTTGGCGGAGGGATTCGAGTTGCTCGATTCGTTTGAGCGAGAGGCCGCGCTGGCCGGCCAGGAGCTTCGGGCGCGGGTCGCTTCCGTGATTGGTTTGGCGAAGGAAGTGGTTCCTGGTGTCGCCCGGGCGCAGCACCCATTCCCAGCGGCGACCCCGCAACGGCTGGATGCGGTCAGCGATGCGGACAAGCTGGGCTTTGATGGCTTCGCGTTCGCGCTCGATCTCACGCTTCAGGCGGTCGGCGACAAGATTCCATGCGCCCTTTTCCACCTGGGGGCGAACGTCGTCGAGCCATTGGCCGCGCTCAAAGGCGTCCTGCTCGCGCTCGGCCTCGGGCTTCGCCTGTTCCTCGGAGCGGGCTTGCAGCGAGGCCACGATTTCCGCCTTGATGGCGGCACGGCGTTTTTCAAACGCCTCCTTTCGCTGCGGCTGTTGCTCGTCGTAATCCACGCAACTCCAGCTTTGCAGCCGTGCGAGACGGGACTGCGCCCGGCGCAACGCGTAGAGCAGACGGTCGTTCATCTCAGGGAAAGAGTGGAAGGCAGGATCAGTCCCGAGCACCTTGTCGGGCACGAGGCCGAGTTGGGCGCAGATGTCGCGGGCTTCCTGCCACTCGGCTTCGGTGGCCAGACGCCCGCGGTTGCCGGAGAACTCCTGCTGCCATTGGCCGTCGCGAATCACCTGCGCGTTCTCGCCCGGCAGGCGCAGCATGCCGGTGGCGCGGACGGTGGCCCACCAAGTCGTGCCCTCGGCTTCGCCCAAGCGGCGGCTCTGGGGCTTGGGCGCGTTTCCGGGCGAGGCTTCGATGAGCGCAAACGCACCGGCATCGCGCTGGCCGAGGTCCACGGAGAGAACGCTGAAAGGCTTGGCGTTCCTCCACCACGGAGCGGGCGGCGCTTTCTTGCGCTCCTTCTTTTCATCAATCCAGGTTCCCGGCCAGCGCAGCCAGTAGGATTCACCGTCAGCCCCGCCAAATTGCAGGCTGTCCCAACGTTCCGCCTTGCCGAGCGCGCGGGCGATGGCGTCGTCCTCCAGTTTGATGGGGAAGTTCAGGAGGATGCGTTTGCCGCCGTCCGGCAGCACCTCGGGCATCAGGGCGACGGCGGTGCATTCCTCGAATCGCGCTTCGCGGACCTTGCCCTTCTCCGTTTTCCGCAGACCCGCCCGGAGACCGAGCGCCGCCATCATGGCCTGCTGGAAGGCGGCGTCCTTCCCGCCTGTGTTGTTCAATTCATCCCGCAGCAGCCGGGGCGCGGAAAAGCCGATGCGCACCCAGCGGCGTTCCCACTTTGGCTGCGCTGGCCGACCGACGTTCAGGGCGATCTCCGTGTCCAGCGTCTGGCGGTCGTGGCGGAGGCGGCCTTTCTTGTCCAAGGCGGAGACGTCGGAGAAGTAGAACTGCCGACGGGAATGTTCCGGGTCGGCGGGCGTGAAGCGGATGGGGCCGGAGAGACGCTCAATCTCCTCGATCAGCTCGCGTTCGTCCGTGAGCGCCTGAAGCGGATCAGGTGCGAACTCCGCATCGGCCGGCAGCTTCGCCGCCTTGCGCCACTCCGCCTGCTGCTCGGCGGTCGGCTCGCGCCAGATGAGCCAGTTCGGTTCCTCCAGCAGCGCCTCGAAGAGCCGGACGCTGCCGACAAGCGTGGCATTTTCCTTCTGGTAGTCGCGCAGGATGCCGAGCAGTTGCTCCTTCGCTGCCTGGCTGTAAGGCGCGTCCTTGATCGTGTCGTTCCATTTCCGCCGCAGGTCGTGGAAGCCGCGAATGGTGCGTTGGTGCAGGCCGTAGCGAATCTCCACGCCTTCGCTCATCTCGTATTCAGCCTTCAACTCCTCATCCACCAAATGTTCCAGCCGCGCAATGCGCGGGTCGCCGACCAAGAGCGGCGGACGTGTGTCCTCATCGGTCGCGCCCGACGCCTTTAGTTTCTTTGTCTTGCCGCGTTGGAAATCGTGCCGCGCCTGAAGCTCCGCCTTCTTTTCGTCGCGCTCCTTCTTTTTGGCTTCCACCTGATGCACCGCCTTCAGGGCCTCCTCAAAGGCGGCGACGTCGAACTCGATCCATGACGGAGCACCATCCGCGCTACCACCCCACGCCGGAAGGCTGGTGAAAGCGCGGAACACATAGCCGCGTTTGCCTCGCGCCTCGCGAATGGGATCGCCGGTGCCGGAGTCTGCGACCATCGCCGTCGGCGCCGTCGTGCCGGCCTTAGGGGTGGGAGTAGTCTGCCGAAGCAGGCTGAGCGTGAAGTCGGACTTTTCCACATGGCGGAAAAGGAACATGGCGAAGAGGCGGAATTTGATTTCCCCCTTGGCGCTCGTGGCTGCGTAGCCCGGCAACTCAACGTTGTCCGGCAGCTTCGCGATGAGGGCTTCGAGCCGATTCCAGTCGTCACCTGACTCGGAAAGGCGTTTCCTCCATTCTCCGACCACTCCTTTCAGCTTTGCGATGGCTTCGGCTCCCTGAAACACGGGCTTCTTCTCGTTCGGCAAGGCAATCGAATGGACGCCGAACTCGTCGAGTTCGGGGGAATCCGGCCTAGTCTCCGGCGAGTGCAGGATGTAGGGAAACCGGGCGGCCTGATTCTGTCGCAACACTGCGGCGGAGTCCTCGCCATAGTTGCCGCGGAAATCCGGTTTGGCGAACCGGGGGAGATATTCCGGAGCGGCCTGCTTGCAGCCCGCAGCTCCGGTGCATCGCTCAAGAAGCTGGCGCAGGCCCGCGTCCAGTCGCGCGCGGCCTTCTTCCGAATTCGCGAGAGCGTTTCCCGCCAGCACAGCCGCGAAGCATTCCTCCGGCGTGGGCTGGTCATTGCCGGGCGTGAGGTATTTGGCTACGGAATCGCGCAGGCCCGGACGCTTGATCCCGCGTCGAGGAAATCGCCGCCAGACCATCAATTCGTCCGGTTGACCATTCTCGTCGTGGGCATCCAGTTTCTCACGGATGGGCCAGAGCGGATTGCCCGGACGGGCGAGCGCGAGCAGGCAGACGAGGTAGTAATTCACCGCATCCTGAAACAGCGCGTGGTGCTGCCAGAGAGCGTCCAAGCCGTCCCAGTTCTCCGGTGCGGGAAGCGGGCTGCCCTTGTCGTCGATCGGTTCGGCCTTGCCGACGCGGCCTTGGTAGATGCGGTTCATGGGGACTCCTTGGGGCGACTAATGTATAACGGGCAACGGGGCTGTGATCTTTCAGCGCTCGGGGTGGAGCAGATCGCGTCAGCGGTTGTGCGGCAGTTTTTTGCATACCGACAGCGGTATCGTCAACGCCGGGCGACCGATGTATGCCTACAGAAAATCATGTAGGCTTGGCGCGGGCGGATCGTCCGCCGATCGTTTCGCCTAACGCCCCGGGCAGGCGGGTTTCTGGTCCGGTGCCGGCCCGACCGGCTCGGCGAGGACCCCGTCGGTGGTTGGCGGATGGGTTTTCGGGGAGTGCGATGCGCGGACGCCGGTTTTCCCCCAAGGATTTTTTCCGGCCGGCGATTTTTCCCTGGCGGGTCTTGCGAGGGGCCGCCCGGCGGGCCTAGGGTCCGTCCGTCCACTGTCATGCCTCCGCAAGACCCCGAGACCTCCGCCTGGTATGCGGCCGAGATCCAGCCCCACGAGCCGATGTTGCGCGCGTGGCTGCGGAGCCAGTTGCCGGGCGGGTTTGACGTGGACGACGTGGTGCAGGAGGCGGTGCTGCGCGTGCTGCGGGCCCGGCAGGAGGGCGGCGTGCGCTCGCCCAAGGCGTTGCTTTTCGTCGTGGCCCGCAACCTCGCACTCATGCAGCTGCGCCGGCGGCGGGTGGCCGGCACGGAATCCTTGGCGGAAATCGACGCGGGCGGCATCTTGGATGAGGACGCGGACGTGCCCGGCCAGGTCGCCCGCGCCCAGGAACTCGACATGCTGTCCCAAGCCATCCAGACCCTGCCCGTGCGCTGCCGCCAGATCCTGACGCTGCGCAAGATCTACGGTTTGTCGCAGAAGGAGACGGCCCGGGAACTGGGCATCGCCGAGCACACGGTCGAGATCCAGACCGCCATCGCCCTGAAAAAACTGGGCCGGCATTTCCGCGCGTTCGACGCGCGCCTGCGCGCCCTCTGACCCGCCCATGAAAACGACCGACAAGATCGAGACCGAGGCCTGCCTGTGGGTGGTGCGGCTGGAGCGCGGGCTGACCGCGGCGGAGCAGGACGATTTCCTGCAATGGCTGATGGCCGACCCGCGCCACGGCGCCGCGCTCTCGCTCCACAAGTCCGACTGGAGCCGCCTC
>Ga0073934_10002842_pt1 | contig 34040 bp, 30 predicted proteins | sample LarsenN4metaG_FD_76834 | JGI IMG/M metagenome (GOLD analysis project Ga0073934, IMG submission 76834) | Hot spring sediment bacterial and archeal communities from British Columbia, Canada, to study Microbial Dark Matter (Phase II) - Larsen... ...
CAAGCGGGTGTTGGCGTATCCGGAGAAAGTGTTGACTGAATACCTGAATTTTGCAGCGAAAGTGGCCAAAACCGCAATTGGCGCGGTTCTGCAAGTTGTTTTGATCTGCCCTTTGGGTGGTGCAAAGAATTCTTTGCAGACTGGAAGCACACTTTAAACTCCGTTAGGAGTGAGATGTTTATAGAACGCACCGTCCGAAATTCGAGAAACTCCGTAGGAGCGAAATGTTTTTCTCGAACGCTCAAAACGTCTTTTCCGGAGAAATTAAACATGTCACCCCGCCGAAGCGGGGTTCAAGAACCCTGAGAATCTAATTTGCTATAAACATTTCACTCCTAACGGAGTTTGCCAGAAGTACTACATCAAATAGTAACGAGTTGATGAGATGGGAGTAAATTTGTAAAATGCCTCATTCGGAATTTTCAACTGCACGATCTCGCTGCGCTTGGCGATTTCTTCAAGGCGCTGCTGAATCAGCGCCAGCGCCTGGCCGCGGCTTTCGGCTTCCGCCTTGCAATCCGGCAGCTCGACGACGTGGGCAAGGAACCGCCCATTTTGCGGGGTTAAAATGACGTTGCAAATCATAACATCTCTTTCCAAATTGCTTCACAACAGGCTGGTTTTGAGTTAACCCAATATACTCACTCGGCGTGACGGTGTCAAGAGTTTTCACAAAAACGCTTGCGCTCCAGCCATTTCGCCATTATATTGATTAGCCCGCGAAATACGCTGAATACGCAAAACAAAATCGTTTTCGTGTTTTTTCGCGTGTTTCGTGGGTGAGATAAAACCTTATTCACCTCTGTCGAAGTCTGAAACATTTACTTTCAAGGAGAGGCCTATGCGTTGTAAAATGTTGTTGTTCTGTTTGATGATGATCGGTTTTGGCGTCGCCGCGTTGGTGGCGCAGACCAAAGACCCGCATCCTTTTTCCGTTCACGACATGCTGGCGATGGATCGCATTGCCGAGCCGCAAGTTTCGCCAGATGGAAAGTGGGTCGTGTTCACGCTGCGCAAAACCGATTTGGCCGCCAATCGCGGGCGCACCGATCTCTGGCTTGTTGGAATCGATGGCACTAACTTACGCCAACTGACGGTCAATCCCGCCGGCGATTTCAGCCCGCAATGGTCTGCCAACGGCAAAAGCATTTGGTTCTTGTCGACGCGCTCCGGCTCGTCACAAGTGTGGCGCATGCCGGTTGACGGCGGCGAGCCGGAACAAAAAACCACTCTGCCGCTGGACGTCGGCGGTTTCTTGCTGTCGCCCGATGGCGCGCATCTGGCGCTGGCGATGGAAGTTTTTCCGGAATGCGAAACGATTGCTTGCACCAAAAGCAAACTTGATGAAAATGAAAAACGCAAAATGAGCGGACGAATTTACGAAAAGCTTTTCATGCGTCATTGGGACACCTGGAAGGACGGCCGTCGCTCGCATATTTTCATCATGCCCGTCGCCGGCGGCGAGCCGATTGACGTGATGAAAGGCCTGGATGCTGATAGCCCGTCGAAGCCTTTTGGCGGGATGGAGGAAATTGCTTTCACGCCGGACAGCAAAGCCCTCGTTTTCACCGCACGCGACGCCGGGCGCGAAGAAGCCTGGTCGACGAATTTCGATCTCTATTTGGTTCCGGTCGATGGCTCGGCGGCGCCAAAGAATCTCACCCCGGCAAACAAAGCCTGGGACACCGCGCCGGTTTTTTCTCCGGATGGCAAAACGCTGGCGTATCTTGCGATGTCGCGCCCCGGTTACGAGTCGGATCGTCTTCGCATCGTGCTGCGCTCGTGGGTGGATGGCAAAGAACGTGTCCTGGCCGATGATTGGGATCGCTCGGCGAATGGCATCACATGGTCGAGCGACGGCAAAACCATTTACACCACCGCCGGCAATTTGGGACAAACTTCTTTGTTTGCGATCGACGTCGCAACCGGTAAAGTTCGCACGGTGGTGCGAGACGGTCACGTCCGTTCGATGGCGCTCGCCGGTTCGCGTTTGCTTTTCGGCATGGATCATCTGAAATCACCGGTCGAGCTTTATACGGTTTTGCCGACCGGCGCTGAGCTGCGGCAAGTCACCCGCCTCAATGCGGAGAAACTCGCGTCGGCGCGTCTCGGCGAGCCGGAGCAATTTACGTTCAAAGGCTGGAATGATGAAACGGTTTATTGTTATATCGTCAAGCCGGTGGATTTCGATCCCAACAAAAAATATCCTGTCGCGTTTCTCATTCACGGCGGCCCGCAAGGCTCATTTGGCAACGATTTTCATTATCGTTGGAATCCGCAGGCCTACGCCGGCGCGGGTTACGCCGCGGTGATGGTGGATTTTCACGGCTCGACCGGTTATGGCCAGGCGTTTTGCGATGCGATTCGCGGCGACTGGGGCGGCAAGCCGCTCGAAGATTTGCAAAAAGGTTTGGCCGCGGCGCTGGCGCGTTATCCCTGGATGGATGGCGATCGCGTCGCGGCGTTGGGCGCTTCGTTTGGCGGTTATATGATCAACTGGATCGCCGGGCAATGGCCGGATCGCTTCCGCTGCCTGGTGAATCACGACGGAAATCTCGACGAGCGCCTGGCCTATTTTGACACCGAAGAGCTGTGGTTTCCGGAATGGGATCACGTCGGCAATCCGTGGGACAATCCGGAAAATTATGAGAAGCACAATCCGATCAATTACGTGAAAAACTGGAAAACGCCGATGCTGGTGATTCACGGCGCGCTGGATTTTCGCGTCGTGGAAACGCAAGGCATGTCGACGTTTACCGCGCTGCAGCGCCGCGGCATTCCCAGCAAGTTTCTGTATTTTCCCGACGAGAATCACTGGGTGCTCAAGCCGCAGAACAGCATTCTTTGGCACGAGACCGTCATCGGCTGGCTGAATCAGTGGACGAAGGGGAATGGCACAAATTAGCCGCTATTGAGCGAGATTTTTTTGGCAGAATATAAAAGGCGCGGCCTCGACAAGATGACGTTTTCGAGGCCGCGCCTTTTTCCAAATTCGCTTAGTACCCTATCTCGAACCGTGAATGAAACGCGATTTAAAATCCAACGAAGCTTCGCCTCAAACCGGCAAGAAAGAAATAAGACACAAAAGTGAAATCTCACAAAACGATTTTTTTTGTGTTTTTAATTTCATGTCCATAAAAACTTGCTCTGTTTGTAGAGGTTGTTGGATTCAAAATTTTAGCGTATATTCGCGTGTATTAGCGATTTCAGAGAAATGAGTAAGGGCGCTCATTAAGATTTTATCTCGTCACGACAATTTTTTGCGTCAGCCTTTGCGCCCCGGCCTGCAAAACGGAAAAGTAAATTCCGCTCGTGACCGCTTCACCCAGCTCGTTGCGGCCATCCCACCGTATTTCATAAGCGCCTGCGGCTTGCCGGCCATGCGCGAGTTGCCGCGTCATGCGGCCCAACACATCGTAAATGCGCAGACGCACGTCACTTTCTTGCGGCAGCGCATAAGCAATTCGGGTTGCCGCGCTGCGCGCGATCGAAAACGGATTCGGATAACTTGGCGCCAGCATCAACGTTTTCGGCAACGCCGCAACCGGTGTTGAGCCGTCAACGCCGGTGGATTGCGAATTGGCCGCGAGCTGATACATTTGCCCGATGCGCGTCAACGTTTTGCCGTCGGCGGCGAGCAGTGCGGAAATCGGTTTTTGGCCGATGGTATCAAAACGCTTGTCGTAACCCATCGAACGGCTCCAGAACCAGCGTTGAATGCCAACCGTATTCTTCTTAAAATAATTCGAGAGCTCCCAACAGAGTGTGGCGGCCTCCTGCTCGGTGCGCCGCCAATCGATGTTGCCAAACTCCGTCACCCAAATTTCTGCCACGCCGCTCGTTTTAAAACTTGCCGCCAGCTTCTCAATGTGGGGCTGCGCCGCGGCAAGCTGAAACGCGGTTTCTTGTGCGTGCATCGGATAGAGATGAAAATTGCCGATATCGACTTTGACCGCCGGCGGCAAGGCCGCACGGAAAGCTTCATACCACGCCGTTGTCGAAGCTTGAAACAGCGAGGCCGTAATGAACGTGGCCAGCTCATCACGAAAACCGCCAAAAAGCTCCGGGATGATGGCGGCAATAATCTCCTGCGGATTTTCAATGGCCTCTTTTAAATATAAACCGCCAATCAAGCAATGCGCGGTGGGATCAAGTTTTTTAATGTGCTGGTAATAACGTGCGTAGATCGCGGCATATTGCTCCGGCCGCATCAGCGGAAACCAGTTCGGCTCGTTGCCGATTTCCCAATACGCGCCGCGGTGCCCGTTCCGGTTGATTTGATCGTCAATCCAATCGAATTCAGCCGCCGCAATGCGGTCGATGATTTCCTGCTGGCGGGGGAGAGGTTTGCCGCTGAAGAAAGTTTTGGAGAGAAATGGCTCGAAATAGAAATGCTGCGCCAGATCGGGTTGGCCGTCGTGGTTCTCGTCGATTTTCATGATTTCGCCGGCGCCGCTCGCAACGGCGCGGTCGATTTGCGATTGAATGATGATATCGAGCTTGCGCCAGGTGAAACTCACATCACCGATACCGAGAATGTTGACCTTAAATTTGATGTCGCCGCTGGCGTCGGTGGCGGATTTGCCGTGAATTTCCTTGATGGCGAGATAACGGCCTTTTTCATCGGCGCCGAATTCGATGGTTCCCAGCAGCGTCAGCTTGGTTTTGAAAGTCGGCCAGGCGTGAATCGTTTTGCGGCTGCCCTGCGCCTGCGTCGACCACACCACATCCATCTCAATTTGCAAATTGATGTGTTCGCCATCCGGCGCGACGGTAAGCTGGATTTCCGGCAGCTCTTCCGGCAGATCCACTTTGGTGTCGCTCAGACGAACGGTGTAACTGTAGATCGTAACGCCGAGGACTTTCTTGCTCCAGGTCTTGGAGGTGCCATCGACTGTTTTTTTCCACTGCGCGGCAAGATCGTCGCGATTGGCCTCCCAGGCCTCGCGCACCACCGGCACGGCATCGCTGTGAATGAGGTCGACCGCGAGATTGAGAAAATTTTGCAGCAGCAGGGAATTGGGCTGTTCCAGCAAATCCAACAGATACCATTCCCAATCGACGCCGAGCGCATCGCTGCGATTGGTCATTTGGCCGACGATGAAATGCTTTTGCTTGTCCCGCAAAACGGGATCGTCATTTTGGCGTTGATACTCGCGATACCAGGCCAAATTCAAGCGTTCCGCGCCTTCGCGGCCGACCGCGCCAAAACGCTGATCGATCTGCGCCCATGAGGAATCGAAAGCAATGCAGCTCAGAAGCAAAACGAGGCAGGCAGGGTGGATTCCGGTGTGAGTTCTCATTTTTTCCTCCTCTGAAAAGTTTATGAGAATGATGATCTCGATCTTCAAATCATGAAGACCCTTGATTTAATCATGGAAGCTCGGCTTCCACATTACCCATCATCCTCCCCCACATGAGCACATTTGAGGAAAAACCGTCGCCGCGCGATTGGCAAAGTATAAGCAATTTTTAGGAACGTGTCAAGAGGAAATTTTATGGCGAAGTAAGGCCTCACACCGACCATTTCTCTTCGACGCGGCCGTTGCGGCGGCCGACGAGCACCAAATCGGCGCGGCCGATAAAAAGCCCCACTTCAACGACGCCGGTGATGTTTTTGATTTGCTGCGCCAGATGTGGCGGTTTTTTTATTTTGCCGAAGGCGCAATCGATGAGGTAATTGCCATTGTCGGTCGTGAAGGGTTTCCCCGGCGTTTTTTCGCGCAATTTCGCGCGACCGCTGAAACTGCGCAAGATTTCCAGTGTTGAACGCCAGCCAAACGGCAAGATTTCCACCGGCAATAAAAATTTGCCGAGTTTTTTGACCAGCTTTTTTTCATCGACAATGATGATCACGCGCTCGCTGCGGCTGGCGACGATTTTCTCGCGCGTCAGCGCCCCGCCGCCGCCCTTGATGAGATTGAGCTGGGGATCAACCTCGTCGGCCCCGTCAATCGTCAAGTCAATTTTGGTGATGACCCCGAAGTCGCTCACCAGCGGAATTTTCAAGCGCCGCGCCAACTTTTCAGTCGCCACCGAAGTCGGAACGCCAACGATTTTCAAACCTGATTTCACTTTTTCCGCCAAAAGACGAATCGCCACCTCGCTGGTGCTGCCGCTGCCGAGACCGACGATCATTCTGCTTTCAACAAACTCCACGGCTGCCGCTGCCGCAAGCTGCTTTTGTTCCTGCGTTGATAGTTTTGGCATTCAACTCTCCCTACCGGTTATGGATTGGACGTCGTGGAAGCTAAGATAATGAAATTGTTTTGAGAAGTCAAGAAGCAAATAAGGTAGGAGTATGGGGGGCAGGGAAGTAATGCTCGATTGTAAATTTAAAATTGAAAATTTACAATTCCTGCTAAAATAAAAAGGCCCTATGGTCGCTCGATTTCTGCCAAACCGAATCGACGTGCATAGGGCCAGCGCGAGAGGTGCTTTTAAATTTAGCAAAGTTTAGACCATACGGTTTGCCTGTTTTTTTTGCCATAAAACATTCTGTTTTGAGGTGAATCTATAGTAAGTTTCACACACTGTGTATATTTGCTTAACATTTCAAGTGTTGCCGCCCGAATTTTGACGTGGTGTACACAAACAACGACAACAACAACAAACTACGACTTTCCGCTTGCTTCTGATCTGGTTTTTTGTTATCATTAACTTTGTTCCGATACACTCATAAACGTTGCTCGGAACGTTGAGCTACTGTGAAACGGAATTCAAGACGAGGGAAGCGACTATGTCGATGCTCAAGGAACGAATCGAAATCAAGAAGCCGATTGAGGAAGTGTGGCGATATTTGGATCTGCGAGGCTGGCCGAAGATTTCACAAATTTTCCAGCACGTCGAAGCGCAAGATGAGGCGATGCAGGTGGGCGCGCGCTTTCTGGTCACGGCCGGTCCCGGCGAGACGAAAGTGCAATATAACGTCGAGATCGTGGCTTGTGATGAGAGCTTGGGCCGGTTGGTTTACAAACGCACCGGCGGCCCCTTGCCGGGAACCAGCGAATGGTCGCTCACCAAAAGCGCCAATGGCACGAGAGTCGATTACACCAATCACTATCAGCACGATTTGGCTTCGCCGGCGTTAAGCTCGATTTCACGCGCGATGATCCGTTTTCTCGATGACCTGCGCCAGGCGATTGAGAAATAGAAAAAAACTCATGAGTCTGATTTTCAGCCGCCAATGTGAGTATGCGCTGCAAGCGGTGCTTTATCTCGCTTTACAGTCGCCGGAAAAAATGACGCCGATCAAGGACCTTGCCAAGCAGTTGGATATCCCTTCCCCGTTTCTGGCGAAAATTCTGCAAAATTTGACCCGCCAAGGCTTGCTCGCCTCACTCAAAGGCCCGACCGGCGGTTTTGCCCTGGCGCGACCGGCGAAAGACATCACGTTATTTCACATCGTGAACGCGGTGGATGGCGACGATTTTATGAACAATTGTGTGCTCGGCTTTCCGGAATGTTCCGGCAAAAATCCCTGTTCGGTTCACGAAAAGTGGGCCGGCGTGCGCGAGTCGATTTACGACATGTTGGTCGGCAAAAATATCGCGCAAATGGCGAAGGATATGAAAAAGCCGCGATTCAGATCATCATGAACAGCAACGTACTTTTTGAAGAAAAGCAGCACTTTCGGCAAACTTGGTTGTGGATGACGCTGCTGCCGATGTCGCTTTTGCTGCTCGTGGTTTTCGGCCTCGGGCTTTATCAACAGCTTTATCTCGGCAAGCCGTTCGGCAACAACCCCATGTCGAACGATGGCCTGGTGATCGCCGCAAGTGTGGCCGCGTTATTTGGGATCGGATTGCCATTTTTATTTTATCACATGAAGCTCGTGGTTCGCGTCGATTCCCGATACCTTCACATCAGTTTTCTGCCTCTGCGGCGAAAGCGCATACCGTTGAGCGAAGTTGTGCGTTGGGAAGAGTGTACTTATCATCCTTTGCGTGAGTTTGGCGGCTGGGGAATTCGGTATGCCGGCAAAAAGAAAGGCTGGGCTTACAATGTCAGCGGCAATCAAGGCGTGCAATTGGAATTGACCGCGGGCAAACGTTTGTTGATCGGTTCACAACGCCCGCACGAGTTGGCTGAGGCCTTTAAGCGCGCAAAAAATATTTAATTCATCCACTTGCACTGATATGGATCATCTTTCATCCTTTGTTGATCGTTTTATTCAACCTCCACTTTTGCGCGAACGAATTATTGCCGTATTGCGAAGGCTGCCATTTGAAGTCATGCAAGATCTTTTGCATGATCCGCGCTTTACCATGGTGGTATACGATCCAGCCGATGGTCCGCAAACGCAATTTCATATTGCCAGCCCAGGCTCTGGCGACGCCGGCAGCCGGATGATTGCATGGAAAGTATCACTAGCTCACGCTCCGCTCGACTTTGCAAATTACGTCATTGCACATGAGTTTGCGCATGCCTACCTGCGCAATCGCGGACGCACCCGCGATGAAGATCCTGAAGATGCGGCGGATGCTCTGGCGGCAGAATGGGGTTACGACAAACCACTCAGCGCTATGCGATATACCTGATGGCGGCGGCCATAAATTCTTACTCTTACTCTTACTCATTCTCTTGCTTGTACGCGCATTTAATGATTTCACAGCGAGTAGGAGCAGGAGTACGAGAAAAAGTAGGAACGTTAAATGCTAAGCTCTTTCAACTCATGAACGTTTTACTGATCTCCACCTACGAACTCGGCCACCAACCATTTAATCTCGCCTCGCCTGCCGCGCACTTGTTACAGGCCGGACATCAAGTGGAGTGCCTCGATCTCGCCGTCCAAAATTTTGACGAAGAAAAAGTTCGGCAAGCGGATTTCATCGCCATTTCAACACCGATGCACACCGCCCTGCGGCTCGGGATGCTCGCGGCGCGGCGAGTGAGATCAATTCATCCCACGGCGCACATTAATTTTCACGGGCTTTATGCCGGGTTGAACGCGGATTATCTTTTGGCAAAAGTTGCTGACTCCATTGCCGGGGGCGAATACGAGCAGGCGCTGGTAAGTTTGGTTAATGTCACGGCGCAGGGCGATGGCAAAATAATTGCAAGAGTTGAGAAAAAAGAGGCGCGCGGCGGCACACAGTTCCCCCGTTTGCAATTTCTGAAGCCGACCCGGCACCTGCTGCCGCCGCTGTCGGATTATGCCGCATTATTTATAAATGGAGAGTATAGATTAGCAGGATACGTTGAAACGAGCCGCGGCTGCGCGCATACCTGCCGGCATTGCCCAATTACACCCGTGTATGACGGACGTTTCCGTATCGTACAAGCTGATATTGTGCTGGCCGACATCGAGCAGCTTTGGCAAATGGGCGCGCGGCATATCACCTTTGGCGATCCGGATTTTCTCAATGGCGTCAAACACTCGTTGCGGATTGCGCGCGAGTTGCACGCGGCGTGGCCGTCGCTGACGTTCGATTTCACCGCGAAAATCGAGCATTTGTTGGAATATCGTGAGTTGATTTCGGAGTTTGCGCGGCTCGGTTGTATCTTCATCGTTTCCGCGGTGGAAATGCTCAATGATGATGTCCTCAAGATTTTACAAAAAGGCCACACCCGCGCCGATGTGGAAACCGCTTTGCAAATTACCCGGCAAGCCGGCATTCCGCTGCGGCCATCGTTGATGCCGTTCACGCCGTGGACGAGGTTGCGCGATTTTCTCGATATTATCGACTTTGTCGAGGCGCACGAAATCATCGCCAACGTCGATCCGGTGCAATATAGTATCCGGCTTTTGCTGCCGCCGACCTCGCCGCTTTTGCAACTGCCGGAGTCCCAGCGCCATTTGCGCGAGTTTGACGAGGAGAAATTTACTTTTCTCTGGGAACATCCAGATCCGGTGATGGATCGCTTGCAGAAAGAAATCGCCGCCTGCGTTGAGGCGGCCGCCCACGCGCAGCAAGACACGTTTCAAACCTTCGCCGCCATCCGCGAGTTGGGCTATCGCGCCGCCAGGCAGCGTCCACGAAGAAAACTTATTTCTCCGCCGCGGCCGGATTTATCGCCGCCGCGCTTGACCGAACACTGGTTCTGCTGAGCGGAGCCGACGCAGGATCAGTTGATCCCAATGAGTCATATCGATTTTGGAGTATGATATAAAGACGGGAAGAAGCTCATGTGCCAGGATGGTTCACTTCGACGCCTTGGATATTTGGCCGGCGGCGTCACAACATTTTTGTTGAGCGTTTTCACCGGCGAAACCGCCGGCTTCCAGCAACAGCCGGAGGCAACGGTGTTCTATAATCGCGGCAAAACGTATTATCAAAAAGGCGATTATGAAAATGCCATCGCCGATTTCAGTCTTGCCATCAAAATCAAACCGGATTATGCTCACGCCTACCTGAGCCGCGGCAACGCCTACTGCGATCAACGCGATTACAACCGCGCGATTGAGGATTACACGCAAGCTCTCAAACTCAATCCCAATGACATGACCGCCTACAATAATCGCGGGAATGCTCATCTGTTCAAAAACGATTTTGAGCAAGCCCTGGCCGATTTCGATCAGGCGATTCAGCTCAACCCCAATTTGGCCCAGGCCTACAGCAATCGCGGCATCGCTTACACGCATCGCGGCGACTACGATCGCGCGATTGTTGATTTTGCCCAAGCCCTCAAATTAAATCCGCGAGACGCCGAGGCGTATTACAAGCGCGGCAAGGCTTATCTTTATCAGAATCGCCTTGACAACGCGCTCTCCGATTATAATCAGGCGCTCAAACTGCAACCCAACATCGCGGAAGCTTATTCGAATCGCGGTCTCATTTATCTCAAAAAAGCCGCCTATGACTCGGCGATTGCCGACTTCACGCGCGCGCTCAAGCGCCGGCCGGATTTGGCCGAAGCCTATGCCGGCCGCGGCAATGCCTACGCGGAAAAAGAGCGTTTCGACCGCGCCATTGCCGATTATGACCGCGCGATTCAATTGAAACGCGAAAAAATCATCGCCTATCAAAATCGCGGCGGCGACTTCCTTCCCACCATCAAGCTCAAACCGGAAGACGCCGAAATTTATTACAATCGCGGCCGGGCTTATCACGCGCTCGGCAAATTTAACCGCGCCATTGCCGACTACACCCAAGCCATCAATATCAAACCCAGCTATGCTTTCGCCTATTTCATTCGCGGCACCGCTTATCGTGATAAAGGCGACAAAGCCAAAGCCATTTTTGATTTCATGAAGGTTCTGGAAATCACGAATGAGCCTATCGTGCGAAAAAGGGCGCAGGAAGAACTGCAAGACTTGGGGGCGAATTGAGGGCGGGTCGCGAAGAAAAAAAGAGCTTGCGAATTTCAAGTTTCTGCTTTAACTTTCCGTTACAAGAAGAAATTTGACAGGATCAGAATTTGCCGGCAGAACGCCATGAAAACGATTTCAGAAAATTTGCTGCAAGAAATCACGTAGCGTCTCGCTGCCGAGCTTAAACCGGAAAAAGTCATTCTCTTTGGATCGCACGCCTGGGGAAAGCCGAGCGACGACAGCGATCTTGATTTGTTGGTGATCGTGCCGGCGAGCAATGAGCCACCAACAAAACGGGCAACTCGCGCCTATCGTAGCTTGCGTGGCGTGATGGTGCCTATGAATTAGTGTTATTAAACCAAAATCACTTTCGCAGGAGATTTTACAGTATGCGTCGTTTGACAATCTTCACGATGGGACTGCTGTTGCTCAACGCGAACGGTTTCGCGCAGGTTGCCAACAGAAAGCTTACCGGCCACAGCTTCGGCGGTGAGATCACGATCAATGCCAGCCCGCAAGCCGTGTGGGCGGTGTTGACGGATGTGCAAAAAGTCGGCAGCGCGCTGAACTTTGAATACAAAGGCGCGCCTAAAAAGCTGGAGAAAATTGGCGACAATGTGCAGATGAAAATTTGGGGAGATGCCGGCACCTACATTTTGATTTTCGTAAAGCCCGGCAGCGAGCTGCGCTATGTCTGGGAACCGGACAATGCCACGTATATCTGCCAGGAGCGCTGGACGTTGGCGCCAGCCGGCAAAGGCACGAAAGTAACTTATGAAGAGCGCTACACCGAATCCGGGCCGCAAACCGCGGACGCCATTGCCGACCAAGTGAAAACGTACAACCAAGCTCTCGCCAAGATCAAAGCGCTGTGCGAGGGGAGGTGAAAGCGTTGGCCGGTTTGGTTTAACAAGCTAACCGGCTGACAAAAAAACATAGATAGATAACATCATTTTCCATTCACATCGTGTCCGAAACATTGACTGGTATTCTTGAAATCGACGAGCGCCGCCTGGGCTTTTTGCGCAGAGTCTCGTTGGCGTTGGTGCCGCAACCGAACGACCCTTTTGTCGCTCCGCCTCTGATGCAGCAGCACAGTTTACGGGCGGGCGTTTTGGTCGAAGCGGAAATCGTTCCTGGCAATCGCGGCGGCCAACAGGTGGGAACTATCGTGCGTGTCAATGGCCTGGAGCCGGCGGAGTGGGCCAAATTACCGGAGTTGGAGTCGCTGGTTGCCGTGGCGCCGTTCGAGCGAATTGTGCTCGAGGCCTCGTCCCCGCGAACGGCAAAAGCAAAAGACAAAACCGTCACCCCCACCGATAATGCCTCCATGCGCGTGATCGATTTGATCAGCCCGCTTGGCAAAGGCCAACGCGCGCTGATTGTGGCGCAGCCGCGCTCGGGCAAAACCATTCTCTTGCAGCAAATGGCGCAGGCCATCGCGCGCAATCATCCGGATATTCATCTCATCATGTTGCTGCTCGACGAGCGGCCAGAGGAAGTGACGGACATGCGGCGCGCGGTACAGGGCGAGGTGTTTGCCAGCTCGAACGACGCCCCGCTGGAATCGCATTTGCGTTTGGCCCAGCTCGTCACCGAATACGCCAAACGCCGGGTCGAGTGCGGCGAGGACGTCGTGCTGCTGCTCGATTCCCTGACGCGCACGGGACGGGCTTTCAATCTCGGCCAACGCGGCAGCGGTCGCACCATGAGCGGCGGGTTGGATGCGCGTGCGCTGGAAATTCCGCGCAAAATTTTCGGCGCCGGCCGCCAAATCGAGGGCGGCGGCTCGCTGACCATCGCCGCCACCATTCTCGTCGGCACCGGTTCGCGCATGGATGAATTTATTTTTGAAGAGTTCAAAGGCACGGGCAACATGGAGCTGGTGCTGGATCGCTCACTCGCCGATCAACGCATCTTTCCGGCGATCAACATTCCGGCTTCCGGCACCCGGCGGGAGGAATTGCTTTTCGGAAAAAAAACGCCGCGCTATCAGGCTTTGCGCCGGGCGCTTCACAACCTGCCGGCGAAAGAGGCAATGAGCACGCTGCTCAAGGCGATGGCGGCGACGCCGGACAACAAAACGCTTTTGGAAAAACTTTCGAAGGCGGATGATTTAACTTGACCAGCCGCCGCCGGCGTGTTGTAAAAGTTTAGCCGTTTGAACTCGGAGTGCAAAACTTTAGTTTTGCGATGATAAATCATCGCACTCCGCTTCAGTTGGCTAAATTCGTATGGTGTATTGAGTTTTTATTCCCCAAAATAAAAATGGCTACCAGCGAGCGCCGCCATGTCTGCGCTGGTAGCCTCTGTCGCTCAAGGGAAGATAAATTTTCCCGAGCAACTTCACCAGAATAAACGATGGGCGGGGCGATTTTGTTCCATCCCCATAAAAAAAATTTTAAATTATTGTCGCGGCAAGTAATGACATAAAATCGTTTGACTTACCGGCAACCGATCGGGGCGCAAACTTTTCTGCGAACGAATGCAATTTCAAGTATAACTCTGCTGTGTTTTGTTGAGAGGGCAGGTTGAGCACGACAGCATCGCTTTAGCAACTCCCTTGTTCGGATTTCAAGGGCAACTTTTTCACCTCTTCACAGCGGATGTTTTATGAGGACCAGCATTCTAGGGACGGGAGCCGTTTTGTTTTTTGCCAATTTTGCCGCGGCGCAGGTTTATTTTCCTTCCCATCATTTCACCACCGCAACAACTCGCGCGTTTCCAGCCAATTCCCCGGCAGCCAGCTCACTTCCACCGAGCACGATTGCCGCGGCGCCGGACGACGCCAAAAAGAATTGGCCGGGCGTCAATCTCACCGTTACAGAAAAGCCCTTCACCATCGACTACGCCAATTTCATCGCGCAGCACAATTTTACGTTCGTCGAATTTTATGTTCAGATCGGCTACGACTGCCTGAGTTTCACCCGCGCCGGAAAATTTTATCAGGCGGTTTATGACATCGATTTGTATATTGAAGACCTGAACGGCAATTTGCTGCAGACGCAATCGGCGCGAGACGAGGTTCGCGTCGCGAACTACGACGACACCACGGCGCCCACTAATCATCGGATCAGTTTGTTGAGCTTTTGCCTGCGTCCGGGCCTTTATCGCCAGCGCGCGGTCATTACCGACAAGGAAACCGGCAAGCGTTACGACGCCGCCAGCAAATTTACCGTCCGTGATTTTTCCGGACAAAGCCTGATGCTGAGTGATGTGCAATTCAGCCGGAACATTCAAACGGATTCATCGGCGAACGCCTTTGTCAAACACAATCGCCGGATCGAGCCGAACGTGCCGCATGCCTACGGCCAGTTTGTCGGGCAGCTTTTTGTCTATTACGAAATTTATAATCTTGTCGATCCCCAGGAGGCCGCGGCTCGTGACAGCCTGGGCCTGCAAACGGTTGCGCCCGACAGTTTCCAGACGCTTTATCTTATTCGCAACGATAAAGGCGAAGAAGTCAAACAGGTGTGGAAATTCAGCCGCAAACCCGGCACTTCGTGCGTGCAGAGCGTGGTGCTGCCGATTGCGGATTTGAAGAGCGGCCAGTACACCCTCACCGTGCGCGTTTTTGACAACGCCAGCGCCTGCTATGCCGAGACCACCGGCCGCTTCAGCATGCAATGGGATATCTTCTCGTTTAAAGACAAAAAATTTGAAGAAATTTTGGAACAGTTGCAGTATGTTGCCGGCGGCGGCGAGCTCAAAAAGTTGGCGCGGCTGCCGCAGACGGAACGGCAGCGCGGCCTCTTCGAATTTTGGCAGCATCGCGACCCGACGCCCGGCACGCCGCGCAATGAAGCGATGGAAGAGTATTATCGCCGCCTGAATTATGCAAATGCTTACTTCAAATGGCGGCGCGGCGAAGGCTGGAAATCGCCGCAAGGGCAAATTTATATCACCTATGGCCCGCCCGATTACGTGCAAAGATATAACGCCTCCTCATTCGATCTCGCCGATGACGGCTGGAAGAATCCGGACTGGTCTGCGGAGGCCTGGCAAGGATTTTCGGACTTAGCCTCGAGGCGACCCAAACTGTTCAACCAAGGTTATGAAGTTTGGCAATATACGCAGCTCAATCGAAGCTTTGTTTTCGTCGATTTCCGCAGCGCCGGCATGTATGAATTGGTTGATCCGCTGTCGTTGAATCATCCGGACTTGAGATAAAATTGCGCCGCTTCCTGTTGTCAACCCCCATCGCAGCACAGACGCGCTGGGGGTTTTTATTTTTTGTTTTTAAAAATCCAAGCTTGCGAATCAGCCTTAGTTTGATTATATTGCGTCGTACAAATTCCAATATCAATTTTTAGCGCGAGGCCTTATGCCCCCAAATTGTCAAAAACTTGGTTCGCCATCCCGGGCCGCGACCGGCTCATGTACCGTTCTTTTGGCGGCTTTGATCGCGGCGTTTGCCGGCTTGCCAGGCTGTTTCTCCTCAAAGCCGGCCAGCCGCACTGAGCCGCCGAAAGCCGAAAGGCCGCAGGCCGAGAAACCGCAACCGGAGACGCGTTCGACACCGGCGTCCATCACTCAAAATGAAGACTTTGATCCGATGACCTTGAAAGCGCCGGCATTTCGAATCGCGCGCAAACAAGTCACGCGAAAAAGCGATACCTTGACTGTCACGCCCTCAAACTCAACCCAAGTCGATACCTCGTGGCAAACGGTTGCCGGTTATCAAGTGCAGCTTTTGCAAACCGAAGATGCGAAACTGGCGCGCTCAACCGTGCGCGAGGCGATTCTCGCGCTCAACGTTGACGTCGAGACGATTTACGAAGCGCCTTACTATAAAATTCGCGCCGGGCGTTTTGTCAATCGTTACGATGCGGAGCAACTGCAAAATCTTGCGACCGAGAAAGGTTACGCCAATTGTTGGGTGGTGCGCACCCAAGTCAAAGTGCGCGCCAACGAGTTGCTGAACCCCAAGTAACTTTTCGGGAGCAAAATGAATTTTGGCTTTATCATCGACAACCGCAAATGCATCGGCTGTCACGCCTGCACCGTCGCCTGCAAAGCCGAACACGACGTGCCGCTCGGCGTGAACCGCACGTGGGTGAAGTACATCGAGAAAGGCGAATTTCCCAACACTCGGCGGCTGTTTTCCGTGATGCGCTGTAACCATTGCGACGATGCGCCGTGCATCGAAATTTGTCCCGTGACCGCGTTGTTCCGGCGCGACGACGGCATCGTGGATTTCGACAAGCGCCGCTGCATCGGCTGCAAAGGCTGCATGCAAGCCTGTCCCTACGACGCGCTGTACATCGATCCCGAATCGCACACCGCGGCCAAATGCAACTACTGCGCCCATCGCGTCGACATTGGTTTGGAGCCGGCGTGCGTCAACGTCTGTCCGGAACACGCCATCATCTCCGGCGACATCGCTGATCCGCTTTCGGAAATTGCGCAGCTTCTCGCGCGCGAGCAAGTCACGGCGCGCAAAGTCGAAAAAGGCACGCAACCGAAACTTTTTTACATCGACGGCGACGAGGCCTCGCTCACGCCGATGGCGACCGAGCCTTCACAAGAATATATGTGGAGCTCGCAACGCACCGGCGTCGGCCATTTCGCGAAATATGCCGAAGCCCGCATCAGCCAGGCCGATCCGGCGAAAATGGCGCAAGAGTTGGGAGCAGCGGAAATTGGCGCTGAAGAGACTGGGCCGGTGTTGATTCCGCGCGGCGGGGATGAAAAGAAAATGTTGCAGAAAGCCCGCGAGGTGATCAAAGAAAATGCGCGCCGGGTTTACGATGCCCCGGGCAAGGGCGTGCTGTGGGGTTGGGAAGTTTCAGCGTACGTGTGGACGAAAGCGATTGCCGCCGGCGCCTTTCTCGTCCCCTTTCTGGCGCTCGCCACAAACTTCGCCGAAATTTCGCGGCCGCAGGAATGGAGCAGTCTCAGCCTCAGTTTGGTTTTTCTCATTCTGACCACCGTCTTACTCGTCAAAGATTTGGATCAAGCCCGGCGTTTCGTCTATGTGTTATTGCGGCCGCAATGGCGCTCGTGGCTCGTGCGCGGCGGCTATGCGCTTGCCATTTACGGCGGCTTGCTCACGTTTTTGATGATAAGTTTGATTTTTGAATGGCAGCGCCTCAAACCGTTGGCCTCAGGGGTCAGCGCGCTTTTCGCCGTCATCACCGCGGTTTATACCGCGTTCCTCTTTGCGCAAGCCAAAGGCCGTGATTTCTGGCAAAGCCCGGCGCTGCCGTTGCACATGCTCGTGCACGCATTCATGGCCGGCGCCGCCGTCTTCGGTTTGCTGGCGCTGGCGATTGCCGCCGAAGACCAGTGGAACGAATATCTGCGCCTGGTTTTTTGCACCAGCATCGCCCTTAACCTTATCGTGCTGGCTTCCGAATTGCTCACGCCTCATTCCACGGCTGATGCGAAAGCCACGGTACAAATGATTATTACCGGCCGTTTTCGGATGTTGTTTTGGATCGGAACCTTGATGCTCGGCAATGTCTTGCCATTGACCTTGGCATGGCTTGGCGGACCGCTGTTTTTAGCTCTTGCCGGCGTGTTCGTCTTAATCGGCATCTATATCACCGAACACCTCTGGGTGCGCGCGCCGCAGTTGATTCCGTTGAGTTGACTTTTGTAGTATCGCCTTCAGGCGAAAAATTTCAGGAAGCAAGTATGTTTTGCCTACGAATGACTCTTTATTTTTTTCTACTCGCAACAGTTGCTTATGCCAAAGAGAATTATTTTCAAATGCGGCAAACCGGTTTCCTGAATCGCACTGTTACCATTAACCAGACAACCTATCGTTATCAAGTTTACCTTCCCGCCAATTTCACGACAAAACAAAAATGGCCGGTCATTCTCTTTCTGCACGGCGCCGGTGAGCGCGGCGATGATGGCATCTTTCAAACCCAGGTCGGTCTCGGCGCGGCGATTCGACAACACCCCGAGCGCTTTCCCTGCATCGTGGTTTTTCCGCAGTGCCGGCGCAATCGTGTTTGGTATGGTGAAATGGAGCAGCAGGCGCTGCAAGCGTTAGATGAGTCTATCAAAAAATTCAACGGCGATCCTCAACGTGTTTACTTGACCGGATTGTCAATGGGAGGTTACGGCACATTTTATATCGCCTCGCGGCATCCCGGAAAATTTGCCGCGCTGGCTTCGATTTGCGGCGGTGTTGTGCCGCCGCCAACTTTTCCTTTTCCACCCGACGCCGCGGCGAAAATTCCAACTGAGCAACCGTATGCGACCATTGCCCAACGCCTCGGCAAAACGCCGGTGTGGATTTTTCACGGCGACGCCGATGACGTGATTCCAGTCACCGAATCGCGCCAAATGGCCGAAGCGCTGCGAACGCTCGGTGGAAACGTGAAGTACACCGAATATGCCGGTGTGACTCACAACTCGTGGGACAGGGTCTATGCCGAGCCGGAGTTTATCTCGTGGTTACTTTCAAATCGCCTGGCAAAATGAAAAAGAATTCAAACAACCGATTACACAAATTGTGCGGATTGAAAACTGCGTATCAAATCATTATGAACCCAACACTCGATCAACGCCAAGAATGGGAACGCGATTTTGACGCCGCAGCCAGGCGTTCGCTGCGTGAGCGCATGGAGTATTCTTTCATTTACACTTATAAGCCAATACTGGATGATGCCAAATTTCGTTCTTTCGACACCATGAAAGAATATCGTGAATGGTGCCGAAAAAATCTTCCGGAGTATTTAGGATACTGGTAAAATGAACGTTTTTTCATATAAACAAGGCGAACGCTTAGCGGAGGCGTTTAATCGTTGGGGCGTCGAATATTTATTTATTGGAAAATCTGGAGCCATTTTTCACGGATTTCCCGATGCTACACAATGTGTCGAAGTTTTGCCAGCGAAAAGCGAAGGAAATGGGAGAAAGTTGATTTCCGCGCTCCGCGAGCTGGGTTACGAGCTAACGCCAGAGACTGAGCGTGACCTAATCGCCGGAAAAGATTTCATTCAATTGCAAAGCGGACCATTCGATCTCGATCTCGTTTTTGCACCCGATGGCATCGAGACTTTTGCTGAGGCGCAAAGTCGCTCGCTCATGATCGACGGCAAATTTCCGGTTGCCAGCTTGGATGACATTATCGCCAGCAAACGCGCGGCAAATCGTCAAAAAGATAGCGAGAGTTTGCCGCGGCTCGAAGCCTTCCGCGATTATCTTCGCAGCCGCAACTTGACGGCTTTGCCGGCGAATCCTTCGACTTGATAATGCGTTTTTGAATTCAAAACTAACTCCAACAAAATTGATGAAGAGCAACTCGGCCGAAGGCTCGCTGCTTCCCTCTCCGAAAGTCATGGTGCGGGGTATTCAAGGTTTCATCGTCTTTTCACTCGTGGGAACGCTTCTCGGCGTATGGTGGAAAAGGCCGGCCGGGCTGGAAGATTTTTTGCGCCATCTCGACGGACGGTTCATCTTCATTTTGATTCCCCTGCTTGGCTTGGATTTCCTCATTGGCGGGCTGCGTTACCGGCTTTATTTCGACGGTAAGATTTTGCCGGACGTTTCACTGTGGAATTGCATGCGTTCGAATTGGGCGAATATGTTTATGGGCGCGGCAACGCCGTTTCAAACCGGCGGCGGGCCGGCGCAGCTTTACATTTTATGGCGCTGCGGCGCAACGGTTGCCGACGGCATCCTCAGCTCGCTGATCAATTACGCCGCCACACTGATATTTTTTCTCATCGCCAGCGTGGCGGCATTGTTGCTTCTGCCGCCTGATTTATTCGGGGAAAATTTTGCGCCGATTTTTAAAACCGGATTCGTCGCCATTGGCGGCGTCGCCGGGATGGTGCTCTTGACGCTGTTCCATCCGAAGCTGGGGATGCAGATCATCAAAAAGCTGTTTGGCCTCATGCCGATACGCAGCCCAAAATTTTCAGCGCTTCGCAACCGTTTGTTGCATAAGCTCGAAGCGGAAACGCAGCGTTTTGGCGAAGGGTTTCAAAAAATCACCCGCCAAAAAAAATGGGCGCTGGCGGTTACCGTATTGGCAACCTTGACGTTATTCTCGAACAAATATCTGATCGGCTACGTGATCGCGCGCGCGCTCGGACAGGATGTTCCCTTCGGAATATTCTTGGGGTTGCAAATCGTCCAGCTCTTATTGATCTATTTCGCGCCCACCCCCGGCGCTTCCGGCGTCGCGGAACTCTCGTCCGTTTGGCTCATGGGAAAATTGCTCCCCGAACCCTTGCTGCTGATTTACGCCGTGCTTTGGCGGCTGACCACAACGATTATCGGCGCGGCGATCGGCGGGCTGGTTTTGATGTTCGATGTGCGCCATTGGGCGACAAACACGAAAGCGCCAATTCCGTTCAACGTGGCCGGGCAGCCGATTCCGATAGATGAGCGAAGATCAATTTGAATACCTTCCTCAATCAAAATCCAAAATAAAAGTGCACGCAAGGAATGCGCAAAAATTTTTCTTTGTGCTATCGTAGCGCGGCTCTTAAGCCGCAACCAAAATTAGACCACTAAGACACGAAGACACAAAGTTTAGTCTTTGTGCCTTGGTATCTTGGTGGTTAAAAGATCTTCGCGGTCGTGATATTTCTTTCTGGGTAATACTGACGCAGTCTCTGCGGTTCAGCCTCTTGGCGTGAGTTTTTTTATTTTTTGAGACTGACCCGCACCGGCAACCACCAGTTCCGGAAAACCGCAGGCGCTCGCTACGGCGCGGTCTTTCCCCTGCCGTTTGGCCGCATACAACGCCACGTCGGCGCGCTGCAAAACACCATCGAAATTTTTATCATCGCGACTGATCGCGGCAATGCCGATGCTCACCGTAATCTGAATGCTAAAAACATCGGTACGCAACTGCGCCTGACGAACATGGTTCAAAATATTTTGGCTCGCGGCCAGCGCGCCTTCGGCTGAGGTCTCCGGCATCACCACGACGAACTCTTCCCCGCCCAAACGACCGACCATGTCGACAGCACGAATGGAACGCTTGATGGTGTTGGCAATCAACTTCAAAACCTCATCGCCGACGAGGTGCCCATAATGATCGTTGATGGATTTGAAATCATCGACGTCGATGATCATGATGGAAAATGGCGAGGCATAGCGCCGCCAGCGCACCCATTCGGCGGTGGCGCGCTCCAAAATCATGCGGCGGTTCAACAAGCCGGTGAGCGAATCTTCGCGCGAAAGTTTTTTCAGTTTATGAATCGCTTTCCGCAACTGGAGATTAGTGCGAACCAAATCGTGCGTGCGTTCCTCGACTTTTGCCTCCAGCTCTTCATTGGCTTTCTGCAAGGCCTCTTCGGCGCGCCGGCAGGCACGGCGAACGTCGGCGTCCTGCCGCGCGCGTTGGATCGCCGGGCCGAGCCGGGCCAGATTGCTTTTGGCGAGAAAATCATGCGCCCCGGCTTTCATCGCGGCGACGGCTTTCTCATCGCCAACCGTGCCGGAAACGATGATGAAGGGCGCATCAATCGCGCGTTCTTTGCACAGCGCCAGCGCCTGCAGCGCGTTAAAACGCGGCAGGGTGTAATCCGCAATAATGACATCCCAGGTTTCCTTGTCGAGCGCCGCCTGCATTGACGCCAGCGTATCAACGCGCTCGGACACCGGATCATAATCGCAGCGACGCAGCTCGTGCAGCAGCAACAAGGCATCGTCCGGCGAATCTTCGATCAGCAAAACACGAAGTGGTATACGCATAAATCAGTCCTTAATTTTGGTACACACTCCCGCCCCGATTTCGAGGGAAATCGCAGCCTCCTCCCTACGGGCGTAGCCTAACTCATCTTTGGCGGCGCTTCATTCAAGAGCAGCCAATAGCGTCCGAATTGCTGCATGGCTTCACTGAATTGAACAAAGTCGACCGGCTTGCGAATATAGCTGTTGGCACCCAAACGATAACAGCGCCAGATGTCTTTTTCCTCATTCGACATGCTGAGGATGACGACGGGAAGATTCTTCGTGCGTTCGTCGTTTCGTAGGCGCGACAAAACTTCCAAACCGTCGATTTTGGGCAATTTTAAATCCAAAAGAACAACTTTTGGCATCATGCTCGTGTCACGTCCGCTGTACGAGCCGGTAGCAAAAAGATAATCCAGGGCCTGAGCCCCATCATGAGCCACGACAACTTCAGCGGCAAAGTCATTTCGCTCGAGCGCGCGCCGCGTCAATGCGATGTCATCGGGATTGTCTTCCACGAGCAGAATAATTTTATGGCGATGGCTCATGTTGTTACTTGCTCTTACTCTTACTCTTACTCTTACTTACTCCTACTTGTAAGTATGAGAACTTACCTCACAAAGTAAAATAAAACGTCGCTCCGCGTTCGACCTCGCCTTCGGCCCACACTCGTCCGCCGTGACGATTGATAATGTGCTGCACGCTCGCCAAACCGATGCCGGTTCCTTCAAACTCACTGGCGTCGTGCAAACGCTGGAAAACGCCGAACATTTTATCGGCAAAAGCCATGTCAAAACCGGCGCCGTCATCGCGCACAAAATAAATCGAATGGCCGTCGCTCGCGCCGTTTGGATGCAGCGCGCCAAATTCGATGCGGGCGCCGGGATGCTTGCTCGTAAACTTCCACGCGTTGCCGAGCAAATTTTCCAAAACCACTCGCAATAGGCGCGCGTCACCGATGGCGGTGATGCTCTCGGCAATGACAAACTCGACGCGGCGCTCCGGCGCGGTCTGCTGCAGCTCGGCAGCGACGATCCGTGCCAGAGTGCTGAGATCGACGCTTTCGCGGCGCATTTCGGCGCGCGTGACGCGCGAGAGATTGAGCATATCGTTGATCAGTTGCGCCATGCGCTGCGTTGCGGCGCGCACGCGCTGCAAATAATCCTTGCCTTGGTCATCAAGCTGATCGCAATAATCTTCAAGCAAAATCTGGCTGAAACCATCGATGCTCCGCAGCGGCGCGGAAAGATCGTGCGACACCGAATAGCTGAACGCTTCAAGCTCTTTGTTGGCGGCCTCGAGCTGCGCCGTGCGCCGCTGGACACGCTGCTCGAGTTCTTCATTTAAAATGCGTATTTGCTCTTCGATGCGCTTGCGCTCGGTGATGTCTTCGTGCACCGCAACCCAAACCGTGCCGAACTGCGGATGCTCGAAACGCGAAATATTGGCGCGCGACCAAAACGGCGTGCCATCCTTTTTCACGTTATGAATTTCAAAAGAGGCCTCGCCTTTTTTCTTTAAAACGTCGATAATTTCCGCCGCAACCGTTTCAGACGAATTCGCCGGAGTGGGGTAATTCAAAATGTGCACTGGCTTTCCAATCAGCTCGCCGGCTTCATAGCCGAACATGCTCTCGAACTTGGGGTTGGCGTAAACGATCCGCGCGTCGCGATCGCTGACCAGGCAAACGCCTTCGGCCATTTTTCTGACAATGACGCTTTGCAGACGCAGGGTTTCTTCGGCGTGTTTCCGCTCGGTCACATCGCGAATGATGCTGGTGACGAAGACGCCGTCCGCTGTTTCCATCAGGCTGAGGCTGATCTCGATGGGAAATTCGCTGCCGTCCTTGCGGCGTCCGGCCAGTTCGAGGCTGAACCCGATTGGCTGCACATGCGGATTGGAAACGTATTTTTTGCGATGCCGCGAGTGCGCCTTGCGAAAACGCCCGGGCAGCAGCATTTCAACTTTCCTGCCGAGCAGCTCTTCCCGTTTGTAACCGAACAGTTTCTCCGTCTGCGCGTTGATCAATTCGATGTCGCCCTCGCCGTTAAAAATGACGATGGCGTCCGGCGCGGATTCCAGCAGGCCGCGAAAGCGGATGTCGTCCTGCGTTTTTTTTTGCCGGCGCTGCCGCTTAGCTTTGAGCATTGGACGCAACGTCCCGGTGTCTTTCATCATTCGTATCGCCATCATCAACCGGCAGTTCGACAATGAACGTTGTGTGCTCGCCAAGCTGGCTTTCCACAAAAATGTCGCCCTGATGTTCCTTGATGATCCCGTAACTGATGCTGAGGCCGAGCCCGGTTCCCTCGGAACGTTGTTTGGTGGTAAAGAACGGATCGAAAATTTTCGGCAGCGTTTCGGGCGCGATGCCGATGCCGGTATCGTAAAATTCCATGCGAAAGAAACGCCGGTCCTGGCGTTGCAGCACGCCGGCCGTAATTGTAAGCCGCTTGTTTTCGTGAGGGCCGGAATATTTTTCATTCAGCGCGTGATGCGCATTGCTCACCAAGTTGATGAACACTTGCTGAATTTGTTGGCTGCGGCATTTGAGCGGCGGCAAATCCGGCGACATGTCGCAACTCACGCTGATGCCGTCTTTGCGCAGGCGATGGCCCATCAGATGGAGCACAGACTCCAGCATCTCCGCGAGGCTGGCCCAATGATATTCCTGCGGCTGCTGCCGGGCAAAGGTCAAGAGATTGTGCACGATTTTGGTGACGCGATCGCTCTCGCGCAAAATACCTTGCAGCAAAAACTGCTTTTCGTCGTTTTGCGGGGCGCGATCGTGCAAAAGCTGCGCATAGTTGATGATGCCGGTCATCGGATTGTTGATTTCATGCGCCACGCCGGCCGCCAATTCACCGAGCGAGGCGAGCTTCGCGGTTTGCTGCATTTGCTGCTGCAAAATTTCCCGCGCCCGCCCGTCCTGCACCGTTGCCGTCATATCACGCAGCGCCACAATGGCGCCGATCAACTGTTCGCGTTCGTCGTACAACGGCGCGGCATTGACTGAAAGATATTTTTCTTTTTCCGGGCGCCAGATTCGCAAACGGCAATCGCTGCTGCGTTTTTGCTCGTGGAGCGCCAGATAAATCGGGTGGCGATGCAGCGGCAGGATTTCGTCCTCCGGCGTGCGAATTTGCCAGCCCCGGCGGAATTCCAAAAACCGGTTTTGCAGCAGCTCGGCTTGCGACATCTCAAAAATTTCTTCCAACGCGCGGTTGCTGATGAGCAGATAACCGGCGCGATCCAAAACCGCAATCCCGTCGTTCATCGTGCGCAGCAGCAGCTCGCGCAATTCCGCGGCGCGATACAATTCCGCCTCGTAATGTTTTTTCTCGGTAATGTCGCGCGCGATTCCCATGTACAGCTCGTCGTTGATGGGCGCGGCGTTCAGATCGATCGTGCGGGCAAACAATAAATTCCGCAGCGCCGCATCACTGGCCCCCCGCCGAAACCGGCTTTCCTCGGCATTTTCTTCCGGCGCCTCCGAATGTCCATTTGATTTCTCAACTGCCGCCTCAATGAACGTCGCCAGCTTGCCGTTATGCAACGACGACACCAGCGCCAGCTCGGTGCGCGGTTGAATAGCCAGCTCGCCGCGGAAGGGACGGCGGGATAAAATATCGCTGATATATTCTTCGGCGCCGCTGGTTTTGGCCATCACTTCGTTGAGGGTTGATTGCAGCAATTCCTCGCGGCGGCAGCCGAACATTTCGCAAAATTTTTCATTGACTTCGATAAAGCGCAGCTCGCGGTCAACCACGAAAATGCCGTCGAGCGCATCCTGAATCAAATGGCGATACAACGCTTCGGAGCGCTGCAATTGTCCTTCGCGAAGCTTGAGGCGCGAAGCCATGCGGTTGAACGATTTTCCCACCAGCACCAATTCGTTATGCCCCTGAATATCGATGCGATGATCCAAGTCGCCATTGCCGATGCGTTGCGCGCCGTCGATGAGTTTTCGCATCGGGTGATGCAAACCCCGGTTCAAGATCATGACCAAACCGATTCCCGCGCCGAGAAAAATCGCCATGAGCAGCACGTTCAATTGATAAAACTTCACGCGTTGTTCGCGCACAAAAGTGATATCGTAATCCACCCGGAGAAAACCGACCAGCGGCGCCGCGGAACTTGCGGTCGAAAGCAATTGTGAGGCTTGCACGACCTGCGTGTCTTCGGGTTTGGCTTCGGCGAAAAGCGGATGTATCGTGACGAAAGTCTGCCGGATGCCGTTGCGGTGAATGACGCAATCAACCGGTTGGAGATGATTCGGCAGCGCGGCGAGCAAACGATTCAATTCGGCGCCGGCGGCAGAATCAACAGCGCCTTTTTCGATAACAGGTTTCAGATTCGCCGTATAAACAACGCAATGCAGAATATCGTCCAATCTGAGCAACTCGTCCAGCACATTCGCCAGCCGGGTTTGCTCGAGGCCGGAGAGAGGCTTTCCCGTCGTTGCCAAAAGCGGTTCGAGATGGCGGGCGAGGTGCGAGCTGCGAGCGCGGCTGCTGTCAAAAGTTTGTTGCAGCAAACTCGGCTGCAGCAACATCGAACCGACGGCGGTGACGATCAAGCCGTACGCAATCACCAAAGCAATGGTGCCGATGAGCAAACGACTGCGAAAGCTCATACCGGCAAAACGTCGGCCCAAGAGTTTTTGCACCATTTCCCCACGATGACGCCATCCCGTCTGAATGCGATGATCGTCAGGCGGCTTTAGTCCGTTAAATTGAAGCATGTCCTTCTGCCTCCTTACAGGCGTAGCCTTTTCCGTCATGGAAGCCAGGTTGTAAATGCTTGGGTGTAAAAAAATCCACTTCGCTAATTTAAAAAATACGACTGCACCTAGGTTAGGCTGGCCGGATGCAGTGCTAAGGAGGGAAAACCGTGGCAAGCTTGACCATTCAACAACAACTGTGAAATTACCGGCATGGCTGTAACATTTTCGCAACAACGCCAAGCTCGGTTTTGTCAAAATCTACCTTATACTACCCGCAGCGGAAAAAAGTGCGGAAAAAAATTTTCGAAAAAAAACGCCCGCAAACAAATTTCTTGCTTGCGGGCACAAAAGAAGATTTTCGCTGCAATTTTATTCCGCGATCAGCAGCGCGAATTACAGCAGCTCGTGATTCGCCGTTGCCATCGGCTGGCCGATTTGAATGACCGGACTGGTCTCGCTGCCAATGCCAAACGGCTGCCACTTGTGGGTATCCTCACTGCGCAGACGATGCCGGGCGCCGCCGCGCGCGTGCGTTTCGTCGAAACCTTGCGGCTCGATAAACAAGTGTTCGCCGTCCAAGAGTCCGGTAATTCCCGTTTGTCCCGGCTCCGGACGTTTGGCCTGGCAATAAGGGCATGTCGCCGAATCGTGTTGTTTATAATCGATCGGCTCTTCGTAAGTCGTAATGAAGCCTTCAAAATTGCGCAGCACGATTTTGTGGTCCGACATGCTCATCAAATAATTCGGCATGACCGGAATCTTGCCGCCGCCGCCCGGCGCATCGACGACGTAAGTCGGCACGGCGTAGCCCGAGGTGTGGCCGCGCAAACCTTCGATGATCTCAATGCCTTTGCCGACCGGTGTGCGCAAATGGCCGGAGCCTTCGACGAGATCGCATTGATAAAGATAATACGGCCGCACGCGGATTTTCACCAGCTCTTGCACGAGCTTGCGCTGGATGTGCACGCAATCATTGACGCCGGCGAGCAAAACGCTTTGATTGCCCAGCGGCACGCCGGCGCGAGAAAGCTTGTCGCAGGCAACGGCGATTTCCGGCGTAATTTCTTTCGGATGATTGAAGTGCATGTTCACCCACAATGGATGATATTTTGACAACGTCTCGCACAATTCATCATCGACGCGCTGCGGTAAAAAGATCGGCACGCGCGTGCCGAGACGGATGATTTCGAGATGCGGAATCGCGCGCAGACGGCCCAGCAAATTGTCCAACACTTTCGGCGGCAAAATAAAGGGATCGCCGCCGGAAAGCAAGACGTCGCGAATTTGCGGCGTGCGCGCGATGTAATCGATCTGCGCGTCGTACTCCGTGCGGCTGAACTGCGCGGCAGGGTCGCCGACGATGCGGCTGCGCGTGCAATAACGGCAATAACTCGCGCATTGCGTCGTCACCAGCATCAACACGCGGTCGGGATAACGATGCACCAAACCCGGCACCGGCGAGTGGCGATCTTCCGCGAGCGAATCTTCCATCATCGCCGTAAACGGCACCATTTCGGCGTCGGTCGGAATCACTTGTTTGCGGATCGGGCAGTCGGGATCATCCGCATCGATGATCGAAGCAAAGAACGGCGTAATATCGACGCGGAACAGATTGTTCGCCCGCAGCGCCGTTTGTTCGCTTTCCGTAAGATTGATGATCCGGCCCAGCTCGTCGACGGAATTCAGGCGATGCTTCAGTTGCCAGCGCCAATCATCCCATAGCTCGTCAGGAACATCGGCCCAAATTTTAGGCCGCGGGGTGCGGCCGGGTTTATTGATTGCGGGCGCGCCATTGCCGGAGGCGGGCTGTAGCGGAATGTTGTCAGGCATAAGCTGCACTCCTTCCAATTATTTTTATGTTTTTCTCGTTTCTTAATTTTTATTCGATTTGGCCACGGCTCTTTCATAAGACGGAAAATAAGATACGAAAACTTTTGCAAAGTTCCAAGAAATTGTGCATCTTGGAAGTACATAAACGTCTCGGGCCAGGGTTTCGGGAAGGGCTTTATGACGACGCTTATATGGTTGAGTTGGAATTAGCAGGAATCAAATATACATATCAGCAGTCATTTCGCGTTCCCTATCGTGATCGGATATTACGTAGACATTTCGTGCCAGATTTCGTTATTGATGGCAAGGTGATCGTTGACAACAAAACGATTAAAACCATTACCGATCTTGAGAAGGCAAAAATGATCAATTACCTTAAAGCAACCCAATTAGACGTTGGTCTCATCATCAATTATGCAAATCTATCCCTTGAATGGGAAAGAGTCATAGCAAGTGATAAACTGAAAGTAGGCAAAGATATTCAAACTCAAATATCACAATCCGCGTAATCTGTGTAATCCGTTGTTGTATTCCACGTAATCCGTAATCCGTTGTTTGGAATCCGTTGTCAAGCAGGAATGCTATGAGATCACCTCAAGGGCAGAAGGCTTCTGCCACGCCAGCAATCGACTCCGAAAGATTTCTCGGTCTGATTGCCAATATCCCCGTTCTGCAAAATGTGCCGAAAAATCTTCTGCAGCAGCTTGCGCCTGATATGCTGCGCCTTTACGCCGACGGCGAAATCATCCTTCAGGAAGGCGAGCCGGCTGACCGGCTGATCGTCATTTTAAAAGGCACGGTCGAAATCGTGCGCGGCGGCGTTTTTCTCGTTTCGCGCACGGCCAATGAAATCATCGGCGAGCAAGGCGTGGTCGACGACGTCGCCTACAGCGCCACCGCGGCCGCGGTCGGAAAAGTCGAAGCCCTCGCGATTCCGGCGCCGTTGGCGAAAAAGTTTCTGATGAATTACCGCTTCACCCTCAATCTGATCAAAATTCTCTCGGCGAAATTGCGCGAGGCCACCGGCGACGAGGCGGTGCGGCTGGCGCAGGAAGAAAAAATGTTCGCCGCCTTTCGCAGCCACGTTCATCCCCGCGTTCTCGACGATCTGCTCGCCAAAGGCATCGAAGATTACGGCGCGCCGCGCTATCTCGATTGCGCCATTCTCTTTGCCGACATTCGCTCCTACACCTCCCTCTCGCTCGAAGCCACGCCGGAACAAATCGTCAACGAATTGAGCCGCTATCTCGACGGCATGATCGAAATCATTCACGCGCACGACGGCATGATCGACAAATTCATCGGCGACAACGTCATGGCGGTTTGGGGTTTTTCTCAATTGACTCATGCGGGCGCAGTGGCTGATTTGAGCCATCGCCATCTCCCGCTGCAAGACAATCCATACCCGCTTGACGGCAAATTTCATTTAACTGCATCTCCGGACGCTTTACACAATTCTGCGCCTCGAACAATGCCGGAAAAAAATTTTGTGCTCAGGGCTTTGGATTGCGCCATCGCCATGTGGAAAGCCGCGCAAAATTACTCATTTCGCGGCCGGCCGATTCAAATCGGCATCGGTTTGAATTACGGCACGGTTTTCTGCGGAAACGTCGGCAACGACCGCAAAAGGCAATTCACGGTTTTGGGGCATCCCGTCAATTTAGCCTCGCGTTTTGAGACATTGACCAAAGAACTGAATGCGCCCATCATTATCGGCGAAAATTTTTATGATCATCTTCCACTCTCGCGGCGCCGGCAGTTTCAGGAGTTTCGCAACGTCAAAGTACGCGGGCTGGATGCGGTGACTTGTTATGGGTATCTTGGTTAAGGTTTCCCCTGAGCGAATCGACATGAGTAGACCTAAGTACACTGTTACCATAGTTTTTGTAGCCCAGGCCCCTTGTGGGCCGCTATCGAAGCCAATAAATCCGTGGGTGCAAGAATGCCACACAAGGGGGCAAGACTACGGAATTAAAGTAACAGTTCATTAGTAGGCGGCCAGCTCACCTCTTGTGCTAAAAATTTAGCACTTTTTCCTTGACATTTTCATTTCATTGTGCTATATTTTTAGCACGTTGCTAATTTTTTAGCATTTGCTTGCAACCTTTTTGTTGAAAAATGCGTCTTTGGAAAGGAAGGCACGATGGCCAAAACACCTCACATACATTTGAGCCGGCGCGAGCGCCAGATCATGGACGTCATCTACCAGCTTGGCGAGGCGACGGCGACGGAAGTCATGGAAAGATTGCCCGATCCGCCCAGTTATTCGGCGGTGCGGGCGATGCTGAGATTATTGGAAGAAAAAGGGCATTTGCAGCACGAACAAGACGGTCCGCGCTACGTCTACAAGCCGACGCTCGCCCACGAAAAGGCGCAGCGTTCCGCGCTGAAACATTTGGTCGAGACATTTTTTGAAGGCTCGACTGAACAAGCCGTTGCGGCCCTCTTAGATTTGTCAAAATCCAAGCTTTCCGGCGACGAGTTGGATCGGCTTGCTGAATTGATCGATCAAGCAAAAAAAGAAGGGAGATAGCCATGAACGCATTTTTCGACGCGGCGGCGACGTTCGCCCAAACCACTTGGCTAAAAATTTTGTTCGACGCCTTTTTGAAGGGCGCACTGCTGCTGATGGCGGCATGGTTGTTGAGCCTCCTGCTTCGCCGCGCCGCCGCGGCGACTCGGCATCTCATCTGGAGCCTAGCGCTGGCCGGCGTCCTGGCACTGCCGGTTCTTTCTTTTGTTTTGCCTTCTTGGAATGTGCCGCTGGCGCCATCAATCCTGTCACCCTCGCAAGATTTTGAAAAATCGCCAAATCCTGTTCCTGATTACCGTCTGCGCCAGTCGACGCCGCAAAAATTTTATAAAACCCCAAAGCATGACGAACAAATGCGGACCGTCTCAACCGGTTATCACTCTCAATTGAACTCTGTTAGCAAAAGCCCGGCAAAATCAAATTGGCTGGCGACGCTGTCATCGTGGGCGTGGCCGGCATGGATTTTTTTGATTTGGTTGAGCGGCGTGCTGCTGGTCTCCGGCAGATGGCTGCTGGGATGGCTCAGCGTAAAATGGCTGTCCCGGCGTTCGCAGGAAATTATTGATGCAGAATGGAACGCCTTGTCGGAAAACTTGAGCGCCGAGCTTGGTTTGCGGCAGCCGGTGAAATTGCTCCGAGCTGAAACGACGACGGCGCCGATGACGTGGGGTTTTTTCCGTCCGGTGGTTTTGTTGCCGGACAATGCCGAGGCGTGGCCGGCGGAACGCCGCCGCGTCGTTCTCCTGCACGAGTTGGCGCATGTAAAACGCGGCGACTTGCTGTCGCAGCTTGTGGCGCAGCTCGCATGCGCGCTTTATTGGTTCAATCCACTTGCCTGGCTGGCGGCGCGCCAACTGCGTATCGAGCGCGAGCAAGCCTGCGACGATGCGGTGTTGAACACCGGCGCGAAAGCTTCCGACTATGCAAATCATATTTTGGAAATTCTGCGGTCGCTGCGGTTTGCAAAGTGCTCGCCTTCGATTGCCGTGGCGATGGCGCAATGCTCGCAGGTCGAAGGCAGATTGCGCGCGATTCTCAATCCCAACTTGCATCGCCGCACTTTAACGCCAAAAGGCGAAATGCTGCTTGGCGCTGCCGTTGCTTGTGTTGTCTTGCCGTTGGCGGCGATCAGCCCGTGGAGGCATTTTGAAAAAATTCCCGCGCAAACCGGCACCAAGCTGGTCTTGTCCGATTCGCAATTTCAATTGATGAATCCGAAACTCGATCTCAGAACCGGCGCCGCGCTGAATCCGATTGTCATTGCGCCGTGGCAAGCCGGCGCTGATGAAACGGCGACGGCAATTTCTTCGGAAGATTGCGCTGAGGAAAAGCACGACGCCTCGATAGGATTGCGGCTCGATCGGCTCGTGCAAGACAGCGCCGACCTCGTTGGACAGAATCTCGCCGGCACGCTGCGCTCGCTTGGCGTTGAAAATTTGGCAGGCGAAAACTTGATTGGAAAAACTTCGGAGAAATTAGGCGAATTGCTCGCCGCAAAATTGCGTGATTCCGGTTACGACGAGTTGAGTATTCATGAGCTTGTTCAGCGCGTCAACGAAGGGTTTGATGAAGCGTATGCGCAAGACGTCAAGAAGTCAGGATATCCCAATCTGACGGTTGAACAATTGCTGCAAATGCGCATTCATGGCATTGATGCCGAATACATCAAGGCTATGAAAGAAGCGGGCTTCGATCATCTTTCCGTTGAGGAATTGATCCAATCGCGCATTCACGGAGTAGATGCAGATTATGCCGAGCAAATGAAAGCGGCTTATGGCGATTTATCTCTCGAAGAATTGCTGCAATTGCGCATTCAGGGCGTCGACGCGGATTATGCCAAAGAGATGAAAGCCGCGGGTTACGATCATCTTTCGATTGAAGAGTTGCTGCAATTGCGGATTCAAGGCGTTGATGCCGAATATGCCAAAGCGATGAAATCAACTTTTGGCGATCTCTCGATCAACGAGCTGCTGCAGATGCGCATTCATGGTGTTGATCCCGATTACGCCAAAGAGATGAAAGCCGCCGGATTTACCGATCTCTCGATCAACCAACTTTTGCAACTGCGCATTCAAGGCGTTGATGCGGATTATGTGAAAGAGATGAAGACGGTGGGCTACAACAATCTCACCACCGAACAAATCTTGCAGATGCGGATTCAAGGCGTCGACGCGGATTTCGTCAAGGAATTGCAGAAAGTCGGTTTGAAAAATTTGTCGCTGGAAAAATTGATTCAGATGAAAATTCACGGTTTCGACGCGAGTTTTTTCAATGAGTTTGTCGCTCCAATCATCCATGCGAACGGAGCGTGGCCACTGGAACATGAGCTTTGGTGAAGATATCCCGCTCAAGGAGTTTAAGGGATTGGAATCAGCGATGAGCAGCGCTTCCGCCGCCGAGTTCGAGCTGCCGCGCGAAGCCGGCACGTTCACGTTTAAAGGACAATTCAAAAATGACAAAGGCGCCGGCGAGTTTAAATTTGTGAGTGATCCGCAATTTGCCAAAAACATGGAAACGTTAGGATACAAAAAGCTCGCCTTTGGTGAAAGCCACGTATTGGTGGGGATTGTGAAGGGATTAGGGAGCGCGGACTTTCTTGTCCGCGATGCGCGTGTGGACTAGAAAGTCCACACTCCCGTATTTAGGAAACCCTCTCGCGTGACCTGTGGCGCATCGGGCCACCCTGGCTCGATGCGCCACGCTTTTTCTTGGCAACTTTTTACCGTCTTTCTCGTTAATTAAACCGCTGTTACAAACATCCTACTTTTTGACGCGTCCAACTTAACCCAATGAGGAGCACGATGAAGTCGATCTGGCACAAATGTTCCTGCCTGGTGCTATTGATTGTTGTTTTCATCAGCCAGCCTGCACTTGGTCAACCTGCCGGCAAATACGCCGAACAAATAAAAACCTTCGAAGCCTTCGTCAAAACCAAAATGGAAGCCGATCAGATGACCGGCTTGTCAGTGGCCTTCATGAAAGACGACTTCATTTGGGCAAAAGGCCAAGGCGATTGAGTTCTACAACAAAGCTTTGCAGTTCGATCCGAA
>Ga0073934_10002843_pt1 | contig 34028 bp, 32 predicted proteins | sample LarsenN4metaG_FD_76834 | JGI IMG/M metagenome (GOLD analysis project Ga0073934, IMG submission 76834) | Hot spring sediment bacterial and archeal communities from British Columbia, Canada, to study Microbial Dark Matter (Phase II) - Larsen... ...
CATCGAGTTCGACATCGCCACCTGGCCCGACCTGCTCAAGCGCAGCCGCAACGCCACGCTGATGATGTGGGGCTACAGCTGGGTGGCGCAGTCGCCCGACGGCGGCTTCTTCCTGAGCATCGCGTACGGACCCAATGCCAACGAATCGAACGACGCGCGCTTCGCGCTGCCCGCCTTCGACCGCCTGTTCGAGCGCCAGGCCGTGCTGCCCGACGGCCCCGAGCGCGAGGCGCTGATGCGCGAGGCCAAGAACCTGCTGGTGGCGCACATGCCGTACAAGGTGCACGTGCACACCATCCTCAACGACCTGCTTCAGCCGCGCGTGCGCGGCTGGTGGCGGCATCCGTTCGCACGAGACACCTGGGCCTACACCGGGGTCGACCTGGAGACATCCGCATGAGCACGCTGCCCGAGCCGCAGATCCTTCGCTACACGCGCTGGCTGGAGCGGCAGCGCGGCCTGCGCTTCGACCCGACCACGATCGAGGGCTATGACGCGATGTGGCGCTGGTCGGTGAGCGACCTCGACGCCTTCTGGGGCTCGGTGTGGGACTACTTCGACATCGAGTCGCCGACGCCCTTCGCGCGCGTGCTGGCCGAGCCGGTGATGCCCGGCGCGCGCTGGTTCGAGGGCGCGCAGGTCAACTACGCGCGCCAGGTGCTGCGCCATGCCGATGCGGCCCAGGCGGCGGGGCACCCGGCGATCGTGTTCCAGAACGAGCGGATGCGCGAGCGCGGGCAGATGCAGGAGCTGAGCTGGATCGAGTTGCGCCGCCAGGTGGCCTCGCTGGCGGCGGCGCTGCGCGGCATGGGCGTGCAGCGCGGCGACCGCGTCTGCGCCTTCCTGCCCAACACGCCGCACACGGTGGTGGCCTTCCTCGCCACGGCGAGCCTGGGCGCGATCTGGTCGGTGTGCTCGCCCGACATGGGCCCGCTGGCGGTGCTCGACCGCTTCCGCCAGATCGAGCCCAAGGTGCTGATCGGCGTCGACGGCTACGTGTACGGCGGTGTCGAGCACGACCGCATGGCGGTGCTGCGCCAGCTTCTCGACGCGCTGCCCAGCGTGCGGCACGGCGTGCTGCTGCGCTACCGCGACGAAGGGGCCGATACGGCGGGGCTCGCCGCACCGGGGCGCGCCATTCACGACTTCACCGCGCTGGTGGCGGACGACGCGCCCTTCGAGCCCGAGTGGCTGCCCTTCGACCACCCGCTGTGGGTGGTGTACTCCAGCGGCACCACCGGCCTGCCCAAGCCCATCGTGCACGGCCACGGCGGGGTGATGCTCGAGGCGCTGAAGATGGGCTCGCTGCACAACAACGTCGGCGCCAGTGAAGAGACGGGCGATCGCTACCACTGGTACAGCTCCACCGGCTGGATCATGTGGAATACCCAGCCCGGCGCGCTGCTCGGCGGCACCACGGTGTGCACCTTCGACGGCAACCCGGGCGGCCCGATCGCGAAGACGGGCGCGCCGGACCTGAACACGATCTGGCAGTTCGCTGCCGAGGCCGGCGCCACCTTCTTCGGCGCCGGCGCGGCCTTCTATGCCAACTGCCTGAAGGCGGGCCTGGAGCCGGCCAAGGTGGCCGACCTGTCGCGGCTGCGCGCCATCGGCTCCACCGGCTCGCCGCTGGCGACCGACGCCTACCACTGGATCTGGCAGCAGATGCCGAAGGTCGACAGCCAGCGCATCTGGCTCACGCCGATCAGCGGCGGCACCGACTTCGCCGGCGCTTTCGTCGGTGGCCTGATTACGCTGCCGGTGGTGGAGGGCGAGATGCAGTGCCGCTGCCTCGGCGCGGCGGTCGAGGCCTGGAGCGAGCCCGATGCGCAGGGCCGCGGCCGCGCGCTGGTCGACGAGGTGGGTGAGCTGGTTTGCGTGAAGCCGATGCCTTCGATGCCGCTGCGCTTCTGGAACGACGAGGGCCACAAGCGCTACCGCGACTCGTACTTCGACATGTACCCCGGCGTCTGGCGCCACGGCGACTGGATCCGCATCACGCCGCGCGGCGGCGCGATCATCTACGGTCGCAGCGACGCCACCATCAACCGCCACGGCATCCGCATGGGCACGGCCGAGCTGTACCGCGCGGTGGAGGCGCAGCCCGAGGTGCTCGACAGCCTGGTGGTCGACCTCGAGTACCTCGGCCGCGAGAGCTACATGCCGCTGTTCGTGGTGCTGCGCGAGGGTTCGATGCTCGACGAGGCGCTGACCCAGCGCCTGAAGCAGGCGATCCGCGAGGCGCTTTCGGCGCGCCACGTCCCCAACGAGATCTTCCAGGTGCCGGCGATCCCGCGCACGCTGTCGGGCAAGAAGATGGAGCTGCCGGTGAAGAAGCTGCTGATGGGCACGCCGGCCGAGCAGGTGTTCAAGCTCGACGCGATGGCCAACGCGGATTGCGTGCCCTGGTTCGTGGATTTCGCGGCGAAGCGCGCCGCGGCGGGCTAAGCCGGCTCAGCCCACCCAGTTCACGATCTGCCCGGCCTGCATCGCCCCCGAGGTGCGCTGAACCTCGCGGCCGCCCTGCAGCTTGACCATCGTCGGGATGCTGCGGATGGCGAAGCGCGAGGCCACCTGCGGGTTGGCGTCGGTGTCGACCTTGGCCAGCAGCACGCGGCCCTTGAGCGCCTTGGCGGCCTGCTCGAACTGCGGGGCCATCATCCGGCAGGGGCCGCACCAGCTCGCCCAGAAGTCCACCACCACGGGCAGTTCGGTGCGCGAGGTCACCGCGTCGAAATTGGCGTCGGTCAGCTCGACCGGCTCGCCGGCCAGCAGTTCGGCGCCGCAGCGGCCGCAGACCGGGTCTTGCGTGAGGCGTTCGTCGGGCACGCGGTTGGTGGTGCCGCAGTGGGTGCAGGCGATGTGCATGGTGTCCTCCGAGGATACCCCCCGGAGTTCGGGGCGCGACGCCGGATTTTCAAGTCAGAGCGGAAGCTCGGTGTAGTAGCGCCCGCCGTGGAAGATCAGTGGCTGCGCGCCGGCGCGGTGGGCGCAGCGCTCCACCTCGCCGACGAAGATGACATGGTCGCCCTCGTCGTAGCGGCTGCGGTTGAAGCACTCGAACACCGCCACCGCGCCGTCGATCACCGGCGCGCCGGCCGTGCCTTCGTGCCAGGCCACGCCGGCGAAGCGGTCGACCGCCTTGCTCGCGAAGCGCTCGGCCAGAGCGTGCTGGTCGGCGGCGAGGATGTTGATCGCGTAATGCGAGCCGGCGCGGAAGGCGGCCATCGAGCCGGCGCGGCGAGACAGGCTCCAGAGCACCAGCGGCGGCGTCAGCGAGACCGAGTTGAACGAGTTGGCGGTGAGGCCGACCGGCGCGCCGTCGGGGCCGCGGGCCGTGACGATCGTCACGCCCGTGGCGAACATGCCCAGCGCCGCGCGGAACTCCAGGGACGAGAAGGTGGGCGAGCGCGCCTGGGCCGGCGCGTGCGAAGGCGGCGTCATGCGTGAGATTGTCTCGCAGCGCCTGCGCCCTTGCCGAAGGCCGGGGGAATAATCGGCCACCCCCTGGCGTATGCCCTTCGTGGACGCACCGACCGCCTTCCGTCAGCAGCTGCTGGGCACCATCCCGCGGCTGCGGCGCTATGCCCGCTCGCTGGTGTTCGACGCCAGTGCGGCCGACGACCTGGTGCAGACCACGCTGGAGCGCGCGCTCGCCCACTGGCATCAGTTCGACCAGCGGCGCGACATCCTGGTCTGGACGCTGTCGATCGCCCACAACGCCTTCATGGACGAGCGCCGCCGCGACAAGCGCCTCAGCTGGGTCGACGGCGATGCGGCGATCGACGCGCTGCCGGCCGTCGGCAACGACCTCGGCCTGCGACTGGACCTGCTGGCCGCGCTGGCCCGGTTGCCCCTCGAGCAGCGCCAGCCGCTGCTGCTCGTCACCCTCGAACAGCTCACCTACGCCGAATGCGCCGACGTGCTGCACATCCCGGTGGGCACGGTGATGTCGCGCATCTCGCGCGCGCGCACGGCGCTGCGCGACCTGCTCGACGGCCGCTCGCCCGCCAACGCCCGTGGCCTGCGCCGGGTGGTGTGAGCCTGAAGACCGAACGACCATGAACGCCCCGATCGACGACACCCTGCTCAACGCCTGGCTCGACGGCCAGCTCGACGGCGAAGACGCCGCGCGCGTCGAGGCCTGGTTGCGCGACCATCCGGAAGACGCGGCGCGCGTGCGCCTGTGGGCCGCCGATGGCGAGGCCCTGCGTGCTCGGCTCGAGACCGTGCTGGCCGAGCCGGTGCCGCAACGCCTCGAGCAGGTGGTGTGGCGGCGCGGCCCGGCGCGCGCGGTGCTGCCCTTCGCCGGTTGGCAGCGCTGGGCGGCGGCGCTGGCCGTCTTCGCGTTCGGCGGGGCGGTCGGCGCGGCGCTGGTGTGGCGCCTCGAGCGTCCGGCCGCCACGCTGGCGGCGGCCCCTTCAGCGTCCAATGGCCACGCCTGGGTGCAGCGCGCCGCCGTCGCCCACAGCGTCTACGTGCCCGAAGTGCGCCACCCGGTCGAGGTGAAGGCGCAGGAGGAGCACCTCGCGCGCTGGCTGACGCGCCGGCTGGAGATGCCCGTCAAGCTGTACGACCTGCGCGCGCAGGGCTTCGAGCTGGTCGGCGGCCGGCTGCTGCCCGATGCGCAGGGCCCCAGCGCGCAGCTGATGTACCAGGCCATCGGCGAGGTGCCGCCCGGCCAGACGCCGCTGCGCGTGACCGTCTACCTGCGCAAGCCGGAAGACGGCACGCCGGCCGCCTTCCGCTACGAGCAGCAGGGCAAGACAGGCCTGTTCTATTGGGTGGAAGGCGCCAGCGCCGGCCACCCGGCCTGTGGCTACGCGATCGTCGGCGAGCTGCCGAAGGAGCGGCTGCTGGCGCTCGCCAAGGCGATCGACAGCCAGGTCGAGGACACACCGCCCGCCAAGCCGACCTCCTGAAGCGGCGTCGGGATAATCGGCCGGTGCCCACCGAATACCGCACCGCCGCGCAACGCCTCGCCGCCTGGCACAGGCTCCTCGTCGTCACCGTGCTCGGCTTCGCCTCCGGCCTGCCGCTGGCGCTGACCGGCCAGGCCATGCAGGCCTGGCTGAGCATGGAGGGGCTGGACGTGGCCACCATCGGCTTCCTCAGCCTGGTGGGCCTGCCCTACACCTTCAAGTTCCTGTGGGCGCCGCTGATGGACCGCTTCGAGCTGCCCTGGCTCGGGCGGCGCCGCGGCTGGCTGGTGATCACGCAGCTGGCGCTGGCCGGCGTGCTGATGCTGATGGCCGCGACTTCGCCCACCGACGCGACGCGCGCCTTCGCGCTGCTGGCGGTGGGGGTGGCCTTCGTCTCGGCCTCGCAGGACGTGGTGATCGACGCCTACCGCACCGACCTGCTGCCGGCCGCCGAGCGCGGGCTGGGCTCCTCGCTGAACGTGCTGGGTTATCGCCTGGCGATGATCGTCTCCGGCGGCCTGGCGCTGATCTGGACCGACCCGAACCAGGGCGGCGGCTGGACCTGGCCCGAGGTCTACCGTTTCATGGCCGGCGTGATGGTGGCCGCGGCGGCGGTCTCGGCGCTGCTGCTGCCGCGGCTGGCCACGGCGGCGGCGCCGAAGACCGCGGCGCGCCACGACCTGATCGGCTTCTTCGCCCTCGTGGTCGCGGTGGCGATCGGCTTCGTGCTCACCGACCGCGTGTTCAACCCGCTGGCGCGCTCGCTGCTGCCCGCCGCGCCCAAGTGGGCCGACCTGCTCGCGCTGCTGGCCGGCATCGCGGTCACGCTGCCGCTGGCCGCCTTCGCGGCCCGCAAGGCGCGCTTCGAGACGCTGCTGTCGGGCCTGTCGAACTACTTCGCCCAGCCCGGCGCGGCGGCCTTCCTCGCCTTCATCGTGCTCTACAAGCTCGGCGATGCCTTCGCCGGCTCGCTGATGACGCCCTTCCTGCTCAAGAGCATGGCCTACGCGCCGGCCGAGGTGGGCGTGGTCAACAAGGTGATCGGGCTGTGGCTGACGATCGGCGGCGCGCTGCTCGGCGGTGCGCTGATGCTCAAGCTCGGCCTGTGGCGCTCGCTGTTCCTGTTCGGGCTGCTGCAGCTGGCCAGCAACCTCGGCTTCTGGTGGCTGGCGGTCAACGGCAAAGGCGTGCTGCCGGGGCTCACCCTGCCGGCATTCGACTGGGGCTTCGTGAAGCTCGCCACCGCCACGCCGGTGGACGGCGGGCTGCTGATGGTGATCGCCTTCGAGAACCTCTCCGGCGGCATGGGCACGGCGGCCTTCGTCGCCTTCCTGATGAGCCTGTGCAACCAGCGCTTCACCGCCACGCAGTTCGCGCTGCTGTCGGCCTTCGCCTCGGTGGGCCGGGTGTGGGTGGGGCCACTGGCCGGCGTGCTGGCCGAGTCGATCGGCTGGCCGACCTTCTTCATCGTGTCGACGCTGGCCGCCGTGCCGGCGTTGTGGATGCTCTGGTGGCTGCGCGCTCCGGTGCGCGCCCTTGAATCCGACCCCGCCGCCTCGAAATCCGCACCCGGCACCGACGATTGAGATTGCCGTAGATTCCGCCCCATGAACGACTGCTTCCGCACCGACGCCCAGGTCGCCCTGCCCGCGATGGTCCATGCGCGCGGCTGCCGCTGCGCGCTGCACTCGCGCCGCCTGTTCACCGGCGGCCTGCTCGCCGCGGCCGCCGTGCCGGCGCTGGCCCGCGAGGGCGTGGACGTCGGCAAGCAGTCGAACTTCTCCAAGCTGGTCTCGGCCGAGCAGGTCGAGCAGGCAGCGGCCGCGCAGTACAGCCAGATGCGCCAGGAAGCGGCCTCGAAGAAGGCGCTCGCGCCCGACAACCACCCGCAGCTGATCCGCCTGCGCGCCATCGCGCAGCGCATCATCCCGCACACCTACGAGTGGAACCCGCGCGCGCGCAGCTGGACGTGGGAGATCAATCTGATCGGCAGCAAGGAGATCAACGCCTTCTGCATGCCGGGCGGCAAGATCGCCTTCTACTACGGCATCCTGCAGCAGCTGCAGCTCAACGACGACGAGGTGGCCATGATCATGGGCCACGAGGCGGCGCATGCGCTGCGCGAGCATGCGCGCGAGCGCATGGGCAAGACGGCGGCCACGCGCATCGGCGCCGGCGTGCTCTCGGCCTTCCTCGGCCTGGGCAACACCGGCGACACGCTGCTCAACATGGGCGGCCAGCTGCTGACGCTGAAGTTCAGCCGCGAGGACGAATCCGAGGCCGACCTGATCGGCATCGAGCTCGCCGCGCGTGCCGGCTACGACCCGGCCGCCGGCGTGACGCTGTGGCAGAAGATGGCCGAGGCCTCCAAGGGCGCGCCGCCGCAGTTCATCAGCACCCACCCCTCGGGGCCGACGCGCATCCGCGACATCCAGGACAACCTGCCCAAGGTGCAGCCGCTGTACCAGCGCGCGCCGCGCCCGACGCAGCGCTTCGAGCCGCCGAAGAAGGCCTGAGGCCTGCTTCGGCGGGCAGGCGCTCAGTCGGGCACCAGTGCCACCACCTCGCCGTTGCTGGTGCGCCTGACGTACACCACGCCGGCCTTCAGCCGCGCTTCGCTGCAGCCACTGGTTGCGCGTTCCCAGGTCGAGCACAGTCGGTTCTCCTCCACCGACCAGCGGCCGGTGTCGCGGAAGCCGGCCGTGGTGTCGAGGAACACGTAGCCGTTGGCCTTGTACTCGAGCCGCCATCCCGGCCCGCTGGCAGGCTGCGCGCGGAACACCTTGCCGGCGAGGTGTTCGCGCAAGGCGCCGGCCTCGACGGCCGCAGAGCCGGCCGGGAATTCGCCCGAAGGCACGGCTTGAGCGGCAGCCGCCACGGCCACCCACGAGGCCAGGGCCACGATCAGGCGCTTCACCGTTGCACCCCCAGGGCGCCGGTCAGCGCGTCGAGCGCCGTCCCGTTCAGGCGGACGTGGAACTGGGGTTGCGCGGGAACCGAGTCCTTGAACGCGTACCAGACTGCACCATTGCGCTGGGCGAACAGGCGCTGGAAGAAGAACTGCTCCTCGAAGCCGGCCGGCATGGCCGCGAAGCGCAGCAGCGTCACGCCGCCGAGCGTCTCGAGCTCGTACGTCGTGTCCAGCACCTTCTCGAATGCCGCCGTGGCGTTGGTCGACGCCAGCCGGTTATTGCGCCAGATGCGCGCCTTGCGGCCATTGGCATCGAAGGCGACGCGGTACTCCACGGTGGTCGTGTACTCCGGGGCCGGCGGCGTGGGCAGCGTGAAGCCGTGCAGCCAGAAGGTCGTGGCGCCGTTGAGCGCGCCGCCCTGCAGGTCGCCGGGGTACTTGGCCACGAACTCGTCCAGCGAGCTCGCGAACGGCCAGCTGTTGAACGGCTGCGTCGCGTCCGATGGCGGCACGCGCACCTGGCTGGTGGGGCCCGTCGCAATGGCCAGCGGCGTGGCCTTGCGGAGCTGCCCGCGGTACTCCATCGTCGCGCCAGCGGGAAAGAACGCGTTCTCCAGCGTGGTGTGCACCGCCGGATCGGGACCCCATTGCGCAGGGTCGAAGCCGAAGTCCTTGCTCGAGTACCAGCGGATGTCGCGCACCACGTCGGCCATTCGGCGACCGGTCAGCGTGACCGTGGCGCTGGAGTGGCGCTCGTCGGCGTAGCTGCGGCAGAACAGGCTGTCGAAGGGCGAGACCGAGTTCGAGCGGATCACGCCGGTGCCGTCGCTCGGGCAGTCGTACCACCCGGTGCCCGTCCAGTAGAGGTGGTTGCGCGCGAAGGGCTGGGGGCTGCCGCCGCTGACGATGGTTCGGCGGTCGTCGACGAGGAAGTAGCCTTCGCCGTCGAGCGCGCTCGAGTCGCCCTCGAAGACGCGGGCGCTGTAGTTGCCGGCGTCGGCGAAGGTGAAGCTGCGCAGCACGCGGAACGGCCCGGCCTGCACGGGCGCCTGCGGCGCGGCAGGTTCGGCCATGCCGAGCGCCTCGCGCAAGGCGTTCCAGGCCACCGTGTTGGGCCGGCGCTGGTACAGCGTCCGCTCGAAATCGCGCCAGCCGCCGAACACGGCGCCGCTGCGCTCGACGAACTGGCGCTGGCGCTTGAGCGCGGCCACCAGCCCGGACGGGTAGCCCTCGGTGAAGCGCAGCACCCGGCCATCGCCCTGCGCGGCGATGGCGGCGCGGCCGCTGCCCGCAGCGGCGCAGTTCAGCGAGGTGTTGTCGGAGGCCAGCACGTCGCACGCGAAGAAGCGCACCGCGTCACCGGCCGGATCGAATGCCGCCCGGTAGCGCTTGACGGGCAGATAGGCGGTGTTCGGTTGATCCGCGGGCAGGTCTTCCAGGAACACCGAGTTCAGGTGGGTCACCACCGCGGCGGTGTCGACCACGTTGCCGCTCATGCGCATCAGATCGGCGAAGGTGGCGGCATGGCGGTAGGTACCGCTGCCCGAGGCCGGCACCACGCGCGGCTTGTCGGTGAGGACGTAGCGCTCGGTGCTGCCCGCATCGTTGATCTGCTCGCGCAGCGCGAAGGTCGAGCCCGGCGGGAAGACGGCGTCGCCGAGCGCCGCGGGGTCCGGACCCCAGCGCGTGGGCGCGCCCGATGCGTCGGTGTCGAAGCCGGGTGCGTCTCGCAGCGAGGACGCGCGCAGCTCGCGCACCACGTCGGCCATGCGACGCCCGCTCACGTCGGTCTCGACGCTGCGGGTCAGCGACTTCGAGGCGCCGCAGAACGTGGCCTCCTGCGGCGCGGTCGCGGTGGCCGGCTTCACGCTGATCAGCTGCCACTGCAGCGGGCAGACCACCCAGGCGCCCTGCGCGGCCACCCAGTAGGCCGTGTTGCGGTTGAACGCCTGTTCGGCGCCGCCCACGCGATGGATCCGCGCCTCGCCCGCGGCATAGCGCCCGTCGACCAGCGCGCTGCTGTCGCCGACGAAGGCCTGCAGCTGATGGTTCGCGGCATCGGTCCAGGTGAAGCGGCGCACGCTCACGAACGGCCCGCCCGCGCCGGCGGCGGGCGCGGCCTGCAGGGCCACCGCCGCATCGGCCTGTTCACGGACCGTGTCGGGCGTGAGGTTGCGCTCCTCGAGCAGCGAGGCGGCCACTTCGGCCGCGACCTCGGTCGGCGTCGCGGCGGTGGACGCCTGCACCAGCGCCCCCAGCGTGGCGAGATCCCCGCTGACCACGCGGGCGACCAGCGCGCGTGCGGCCTCTTCGCTGGCGCCGGCGTCGCTGGCCAGCCGGCTGACCTCGACGATCACCCGATTGACGGCCGCTGCCAGCCTGGCGGCCTGCGCGTCGCCGGCGGCAACGAAGTTGGCCAGCGGCGAGGCCGACATGCCGAGCTGGCTGCGCACGGCGGCTTCGGCCGCCGCGGCGTCCAGGCGCTGCGCGGCGGCGACGTCGACCACCAGCGTGGTCAAGGGGCTGACGAACACGTTGCCGGCCGCTGAACTGGCCGGCGCGGGGGTCTTCAGCGTGAAGGCCGCACCGACCGCATTGCCGGTGTCGCGGTCGACCGCGGAGGCGGGCACCTCGGCGATGACCGCGTGGCGGCCGGCGTCTGCCGCGGGCACGTCGAAGCGGAAGCGACCGTCCGCGTCCGTGGCGGCGCTCGGCTCGCCGTTGTCGCAGGCGGCGTTGTCGTTCAGGTCGTAGCAGGCGGTGGCGCCTTGCAGCGGCCCGTCGGCGACGACGCCGACGTAGGCCACCGTGGCGGGCGAGGACGGTGACTTGTCGGAGCGCCCGCCGCAGGCGGCGAGCACGAGGCAGGCCGCGCCCAGGGCGGCGGCCAGCGGGGTGGGGCGGGGAAGGTGGGGCATGCGCGTCTCCAGCACGAGCCGACATCGGCACGCGGTGGATGCTCGGAGCGCGGGCGTGTTGGCGCATCGGCTGGAGTGATGACGGTCCCTTGCACGTCGTCAGGCCGATGGACATGGTTGTCGACCGGGCCTGGCGACGGCAAGATGCGCCGCCATGGTCGCGCCTGTCGGCGGGAAGGAGTCGCGATGAGAGAACAGGCCTGCCAGGCCCTTGCGGTGGCGCTGATCTCGTGCTCAGTCTGGGCGCAGGAGCGCGGCTCCGACGGCGTTCCGGCACCGGTATTCGATCGCAATCCCGTCTATCCCGTGCCTGTGCTGCTCGAGGGGCGCATCGCGATGGGCTGGACGAAGGCCTCAGGCCACGCACCTCTGGAGGTCGGGTCTCCGGTGCGCAGCTACCTCCGGCTCCGCGCCACGGAGACCTTGGACGGCGGCATTCAGGCTCACCTGCATCTGGAGCATTCGCTGAATGCGGACAGCGGGCGGGCCGAGGACGAGCAGCGCTTCTGGCACGGTCAGGCCACGCTGGGGCTGTCCGAGCGGTCCATTGGCCGCGCCGACTTCGGGCGCAAGGAGCAGCCGGCCTGGGGCGTCGCCCTGCGGCTGGATCCCTGGGGCGGCAACAGCGTGGCAGCACAGGATTCGTGGCTCTATCGCGGCGGGCCGGGGCGTTCGGATCGTTCCGTCACCCTCGTGTCAAGCGCCGACTGGCCGCTTCGCCTGCAACTCCAGTCCGGCCGCGTTGCCGAATCCGACGTCGATCGGGTGGGCGGCGCCATGAGCTACGAGCGAGGCTCGGTCTTCGCGGCGGCAGGCGTGCAGCACTGGGGCGACGGGAGTCGCGCCCTGCCGCTCGGCGCCAGCTACGACTTCGGCACCTGGAAGCTTGCGCTGGCGCACAGCCGCGGCCGGGAGTCGCGCGGCGACCCAGCTCTGCTTCGAGACTACGCCACCACGGCACTCGGCCTCACGCTGGCCGTGATGGGCAAAGGCGAGCCCCGACGGCACGAGTTCCGCGCCGGCCTGCTGAGGTTCGCGGCCGATGCCGAGCAGCGCCAGTGGCGTTGGTCCGCAGGACATCGCTACCGCCTGTCGGCGCGCACCTGGCTGTATGCCAATGCCACCGTGGCGCGGCCGGCGGCCGTGCAGCCGCGGGCGGAGTTCGACCTCGGCCTGGTGCACCAATTCGGCCGCGACCTGCGCTATCCGCAGGAACCCCGATAGGCGCGGGTTCGTCTTGATGGCCGGCAAGGTCATCCTCCACAATGAGGATGACAACAAATCGAAACATGCGAAGCATGGGAGGTACATCGACGGCCTTGCCATCCCTGAGCGATCTGCATCGGGAGCGCAAGGCGTTGGTGGTAGCCGACATGGTCGAGTCGGTGCGCCTCATCCGCGAGCATGAGGCCGACGTCATCGATCGGTGGCGGCACTTCGTTCACGAGGTCCAGTCCCAGCTGCTGCCCTTGCGCGGCGGCCGGCTCGTCAAGAGCCTGGGTGACGGCCTGTTGCTGGAGTTCGATCTGGTGCCCTCCGCCGCTGCCGCCGCGATCGACCTGCAGCGCCGCATCGCCGCCTACAACGTACGGCGCGCGCCCGATGAGCACATGCAGTTGCGGGTCGGCATGCACGTGGCAGACGTCGTGATCGACGAGCTCGACATCTACGGCGACGGTGTCAACCTCGCGGCGCGGCTGGCCACCCTGGCGGCGCCCGGAGAAGTCGTGATCTCGGCCGAGGTGCGCGACCTGCTGGTGCCCGGTGTCGACGCGGACGTGCTGGACCTGGGCGAGTGCTACGTCAAGCACGTAGACCGCCCGCTGCGCGCCTTCCGGCTCGGCCCCCCGCCAGCGCCGCTGCAGCCGGAATCCCTGGGCGAGCGCAGACCGACGGAGATGCGCCCCGGCGTGGCGGTGATTCCGTTCGAATGCGCCAACGGCGGCGACCCGGGCGACCTGTTCGGCGAGGCGCTGGCCGACGAAGTGATCTCGCTGCTGGCCCGTACTGCGGAACTGCACGTCATCTCCGGACTCTCCACCCGGGGCCTGAAGGGGCGGCGATTGACGGCGGCCGAGATCGCCGCGCACCTCGGCACGGCCTACGTGCTCTCTGGCCGCTACCGCCAGGCCGGAGAGCGTGTGCGATTGAGCGTCGAGCTGGCGGACGTGAGGAGCGGCTCCGTGCTGTGGGCCGAGGGCTTCGATGCCGGCCTGGCCGAAGCGTTCGACGCCGAAGACTCGCTGGCCGCCGGGATCGTGGCGGCCATGGGCCGGACCATCCTCACGCGCGAGCTGGAGCTCGCCGCTACGCAGCCCATGCCCGCGCTGGAGAGCTACACGCTGCTGTTCGGCGCGATCAGCCTCATGCATCGCCAGACGCCGCGTGAGTTCGAGCGCGCGAGGCAACTGCTGGAGCATCTGGCCGACCGCCAGGGCCGGCGCGGCGAGGCGCATGCGTGGCTAGCCAAGTGGCACGTGCTGCGCGTGGTGCAAGGCTGGGCGGCCGACCCGCGCGTCGAGGCCGCTGCGGCCATGGACAGGGTGAGGCGCGCGCTCGATGCCAAGCCCGGCAACTCGCTCGCGCTGGCGATCGGCGGACAGGTGCACGGCTACCTTCGCCGCGATCAGGACACCGCCGGCAGGATGTACGAGGACGCACTGGCCATCAACCCGAACGAGCCGCTGGCCTGGCTGTTCAGCGCCACGCGCCACGCCTACCGGGGTGAAGGCTCGCAGGCCAGGGCGGCGAGCGACAAGGCCCTGCGCCTTTCGCCGCTCGACCCACTGAAGTACTACTTCGACTCGCTCGCCTCGACCGCCGTGCTGGCCGACGGCGACTGGGCGCGCTCAGTCGAACTGGGGCGCCGCTCGATCCGGGCCAACCGCACGCACGCGTCGACCTGGCGCACGCTGGCCTATGCGCTGGTGATGCTCGACCGCGTCGACGAGGCGCGCGATGCCGTGCGCGAGCTGCGTTCGATCGAGCCGACCTACACGTTGCGCAGTTTCAGGGAACGGTTCCCGGGGCGCGAAGGACCGCTGGCCGAGCCCTGGGCGCAGGCACTGGCTGAAGCGGGGTTGCCGCAGTAGGAAGGCACGGATCCGTCACATCGAGGAGGCAGGCGATGGGTGCATGGGGACCGATGGGTGGGACGTCAGGGTCGTCGGGGAGCTCGGGCAGTTCGGGGTCGTCGGGAAGTTCAGGGAGCTCGGGGTCGTCCGGGAGTGCAGGGTCGCCCATTCCGGTGGTCGGCCTGGACGGCGTGATGGGGATGCCGGGGTACTCCGGCATGGTGCCCAACAGCATGCTGGCGCACAGCTTGACGCTGACGCGGGAGTTGCTGCTGTCTGGCTCAGCCTCCCGGGCGATCGATACACCTGACCTTCGGTTGGTTGGCTATCCTCCGCGAGACCCAGTCCGCGAGGTACTGCGTCTTCAGCCTAACGTTCGGGCGATGCAATGTGAAGCTGAACTGCTGCAAAGCATCAGCGTGGAAGCGTCGCCGAACGACCGCCGGTGCGTTCTCAAGGGCATGAAGCAGACGCTCATGGAGATGTCGGCGCCAAAGAGCCTCCGCCCCGTGTTTCTCGAGCAACTGAAGCAGGTACAGAGCTTTGCAGACCTGCGGGCTGAGCGCACCAACGAGATCCTGACCCAGGTGGTGCCCCAGTCAGCGGCTTGGAGCGCCATTGCAGGGCTGACGCCGGAGCGACACCGATACACGTGGGAGCTCGTCGGTGTCGGACTGCGTTTTGCCTTGCTTGTCTTGCTGCAGTTCAAACACGCTCTGGGCGTGCCCAGACCGATGGAGCTCAACGGGACGGTTCAGCCGATGATCCTCACGCCTGGCTACACGGCGTATCCCAGTGGCCACGCGACGGAGGCCTACTTCGTGGCTGAACTGCTGGCCAAACTGCAGCAACAAGAACGCCAGCGCTACCAAGCCGACTCTGCAGGCAAGGAGTCAGTGGCGAGCCAGTTGAGGCGTCTTGCCTATCGCGTGGCGGAAAACCGGGTCGTGGCTGGGCTTCACTATCCGATCGACAGTCTCGCAGGCGAAGCGCTCGGCTCCGTTCTTGCTCAGTACTTTGTCATGGCGTGTGGAGGCCACGCGACTGTGCGCATGGACATGAAGTTTCCGGCCTGTAACGACTCAGACCTTGGTCCGGCATGCCCGGTCTTGGACAGAGTGCTGGACAGCAGATTCGTCGATCATGGCAGGGACGGCTTCAAAGTCGACTCAACACACAACTTCACAGCTCTGCGTGTTCTCTGGGACGCCGCGCTGCTTGAGTGGCAATGACTACGGCCACCGCCGCCGGGGAATGGCGCAAGGTCAAGTGCCAAGGTCAAGAGTCCGCTTACGGGGGTGTTCCGTGGGATAACCCTGCAACGTTGCTGCAGTGCGATCCGTACCTCGTGTGGCTCGATATCACCTCCAAGAAGAGACGCAATCACAATGGCAAGCCAGTCGGCTCTTGGAGCGTTCCGTTGCTGCTCGAGCTAGGCCCGGGCACGTCGCTCGCCAAACTCAGACCTCGTGTCTTGCCCACGCACTTGGCCGCTCGCGAAGGGACATGCATCCCCGTGGTCGTTCGAAGCGACCAACTGCCTCGGCTGCTCGCATTGACTGGTGCGGATCGTCCAATAAGGCGATTGGAGCTGTGTTCGCCGCGATTCGCCACTGCGGACGATTTGAAGCAGTATGTACAGAACTACACGCTAGCCGTGCAACTTACGCCTGCGCAGGGATTGCTGTCGGCAGAACTCCAGTCGATGACCGGCGACTTTGCGGATTCGACCAATGCCGATTACCCGCCGCCCGACCGTTCGCGGCGCTTTGACCAGCGCCCACCCCCCGCGTCGCGCGTGATAGTTGCCGTCGTAGACGATGGCTGCAACTTTGCTTCGCCTTTCCTTTGGCGAGACCGCACCTTCTCGATTCGTTCTGTCTGGCATCAGACGATCGACCGCAACGAACTCGCGCGACTGAATGACAACCCACGATGGACAGCCGCGTACAGCAGTGCGAGCGGTCCCAAGAGCGCTCGCGGTGGCCTGTACGGACGCGTGTTACGTACCGAAGCCACGCTGCATCCTGGCGCCATCCCTGAAGAGCTTCGCGACTACGAGTCGCTGCGATACCCTCGTCTGGTTCGCCGATGGAGTCATGGCAGTGCCGTGACCGCAGCAATCGAACAGCGTAGTCGAGGGAATCCAGCGCGAAACAGCCAGCCGCCGCTGCCGGCGGTGCTCGCATTTACCCAGTTGCCTGCCTCGACCGTCACGGACACCACCGGCGGCTCGTTGTCATGTCACGTGCTCGAAGCGATCCATGATGCGCTCGACGAAGCGGGCGAAAATCCGGTGATTGTCAATCTCAGCTATGGCAACTACTCCGGTGCGCACGACGGCACTTCGCTGTTTGAGCGTGCCCTAAAGGAGTTGTTGGACCGTCGCCGCAATCTTCATGTTGTGCTCCCGGCCGGTAATGGCCACCTGTCGCGCACACACGCGTCGGGACGCGCGACGTCGCAGCACTCGGTCCGGCTGCGCTGGAAGGTCCTACCTGACAACCCCGACGATGTCTATCTCCAGCTCTGGTTTCCAGAGTCGCAGCGAGTGTGCGTCGACATCACCGCGCCGGGGGGTGAACGTCTGGAAGGGCTGTCCCACGGCCACGCCCAGGTATGGCAGACCGAGGCGAGTGACCAACACATCATCCATGCAGCGGCAGTATTTCCGCATGCGGTTCCGCAAGGGGAGACGGGCTCGATGTGCCTGGTCTGCGTCGGTCCGACTCGCGCCCGTATCGAGCAGATGGACTCGCAACTGCTCGAGCGGCTCTACGCTCCCGACCGCCGGCCGAGTGTCGGGCCTCATGGCGTCTGGACGATCGAGATTCGCAGTCTTGACGCAGGTAGCGTCGATTTCCACGCCTGGATCCAGCGTGCGGACGAGGCGCCGGCGCGATGGATGGGCGAGGCCGGGCATACCGGCCGGCAGGGCTACTTCCTCGACGACCCAGAAACTCACTCGGGCACGACGGACTCCGCTGCTGATCCCCGGTTCACACTTAACGGAATCGCAACTTTGCGCCACGATCGTCTTTGGGTGGTCGGCGCCATGAGGCAATGCGATGGTGGGCTGTCCGGCTACTCTGCGGCGGGTCCGGATGCTGGCTCCGGCAGTCGTTGTCACGGGCCCGATGTCGTTGTGCCGGCAGACGAAAGCATTGCCTTGCCTGGGCTGCGCGTCCAGGGCTTTCTCGGCCCGTCACGTGTGCGAGTCTCAGGCACCAGTATGGCCGCCGCGGTCTTCACGGGTGAACTGTGTCGGCATCTTGCCAATGGTGGCTCTTCAGATACGTTCTGCTTCTGGCCGGAGTCCGATCATCGCGAGAGGCCGATCGCAGCGGCTGGGGAGCCTGAGCGCGCGCCGCCGGGATACCGAGGTAGCGGTCAGCGCTGGTTGACATCGGCACCGTACTCGAAGTTTGGCCAATGCTCAGAACAGGACTGCTAGGGCTCATGGAGATCACCATCGCGGCGGCAGTGAGCCGATGAGTGCCAGCCCCATGCCCCTTTCCTCGACATACCCCCCCTCAACCAGATCCTTCATCAACCTGCTCACCATCTCCCGCGAGCACCCCAGCCTTGCCGCGATCTCGCGGTGTGTCATGCGCCCAGGCACTAGCCGCGTGCCGTCGGCCTGCGGCTCCGCGGCCGCTTCGAGCAGTGACTTGAGCCGGCCGTAGGCGTCTTCCAGCGCCATCTGCCGCGCCGAGAGCGTCGCCGCGCGGGCGCGGCGGATCACCTTGGCCAGCAGTTCGAAGGCGAAGGCCGGCTCGCGGGCGATGTGCGCCATCAGCGTCTGCCGCGTCACCACGGCGCACAGGCTCGGCTCCAGCGCCTCGACGCTGGCCGAGCGCGGCCCGCCGTCCAGGCTCATCTCGCCGATGTACTCGCCCGGGCCGTACTGGCCGTAGGTGATCTCGCGGCCGCGCAGATCCGCCGAGAAGGCGCGGATGCGGCCCGCGAGCAGGATGTACAGCGTGTCGCCGCTGCCGCCTTCCTCCACCAGCAGCGCGCCCTTTCGGTAGTGGTGCAGCGCGCCCTGCCGCGCCAGCGGCTGCAGCGTGGCGGGCAGGGCGCTGATCAGCGCTTCGGTGTCGGGCGTGGGTGCGGCGCGCGGCATGCGCGGCCACGCTAGCACGGCGCGCCCGCGCGGCGCAAGGCGCGCCGCCCGCCTCAGCGGAACCCCACCGAGTTCGGGAACTGCGTCCAGTCGGCGATGCAGTAGTTGTCGGCCGAACTGCAGTTGCGCGAGTCGTACTCCTCCAGCGTCACCACCAGGCAGTAGCTGCCGGCCGGTGGCGTGGTGGCCGCCAGCAGCTGCTCGGTGAGGTTGGACGACTCACCGTTGCGCAGCTGGTTGCCGCCATTGGTGAAGCGGATGCCATAGGTGGCCACGACCCAGCCGCTGATGTCGCCACCCGCATAGCTCGAACTCACCGCCCACAGCCGCGCACGCAACGAGCCGGTCGTCGCGTCGGCACCGAGGGCGGGGTTGGCGTAGCCGATCTCCCCGGGGTCCAGGGTGATCGTGGTTGTGGTCTGGGCCGCGCCGGTCAGCGGGCCGTGCGTGGCGATGCCGTAGAGCTGCAGCCCGTCGACGCCGCTGCCCGAGCGGCCGTCGCAGGCGATGGCCACCGGCGCGGGCGGCGGTGGTGCCGGTGCAGGCGCAGGGGCGGGCGAAGGGCCGGGCGCGGGCGGGGGCGAAGTCGGTGGCGTGCCACTGGCCACGGCCGGCACCACCACGCGGTTGTACTCGTCGACGCTGAGCAGGATGTCGACCACCGCGAAGCGCTCGCGGCAGCTGCGCCCTTGCCCGGAATAGGCGCGATAGCCGCCGACGATGCCGTAGTAGCTCGCCAGGTTGGCCGCGATCGCGCGGCCCGCGCTGTCGGCCGGATCGGTGTAGGCGGCGCCGTCGATGCAGATCGTCATCGGCACGCCGTTGGCGCTGAGTGCGCCCTCGATCGCGAAGTAGCTGCCGCTCGGGGCGTCGTCGCCGCCCCCGCCCCCGCAGGCGGTCAGGCCAACCGCCAGCAGCGCGGCGGCGCCGCGCATTGTCATCAGCGTAGTCATGGTGGCCCCCGGCTCACTCGAGCACCGTGTAGCCCACCTTGACCGACTGACTGCGCAGGCAGGTCAGCAGGGCGGCGCGCGTCGCGTCGCTGGTCTCGGTGGCGCCGGAGGCGAACGATCCGGCCAGGCTGCCGAGCAGCCCGATCGCGCCACCCTGCACGAAGCCCTTGGTGGTGGAGCTGTCCAGCCCCGCCGACTTGAACATGCTGTTGATCTGGAAGCCGGCCGCAGCGCCATCGGCGGCACCGGCGATGGCGCCGGTCATGCTGCCTTGCTGAGCCTGATGCGCGGCCGTCACCTGGCGGTTGAAGGCGGCCTGTCGGCAGGCCTGCAGGATGCTCTCGTAGGCGGCCTGCTTGTCCGGCGGCACCAGCACCGCCGGCCGGTACTCGGCCGCGCCGAGGTTGTTGGCCGAGGTGAGGTTGCCGTAGGTGCTGGCGCAGCCGGTGGTCAGGGCGGCGGCCGAGGCCGCGGCGGCGATGCAGATGACTCTCTTCATGGTGTCCTCCTGGTCTGTGGGTGCGAACGGAAGTCGGACGGCCCGGCGCAGCGCCGGCGTCCAGCGGAAACTCGGGATGGATGCGCGCTAGCCGGCAGCAGCGACGGCCGCGGCCATCGGCGGCAGCGTCGCGATGCAGCGCATGAGGTCGCGCAGGCTGTCGCAGCGCGTCTTGGCGCGGATGCTGGCGAGCTGGGTGCGCACGGTGCTCAGGGCCACGCCGTGCTGGCGGGCGATCTGCTGAGGTGTCATGCCGCGGCACAGCCCCTGCAGCACCTGGTCTTCGGCGCAGGTCAGACCGTGAGCGCGGGCGAAGCAGTGGACCGCCATGGGCACCCGGTCGCCGCGCGATCCACCCAGCAGCAGGCAGGTGCCCGGGCCGCCGTCGTCGGCGCGCAGCGGCAGCACCGCGAGGTGCAGCGGCGCCGTGTCGTGGTCGAGCGTCAGGAGCCGGCGCAGGCCGCGGCAGCAGGCATTGTGGACGGCGGCTCGCAGCGCAGCGACGTCTGCACTGCGCCGGGCGCGCAGCGTGCCGCCGAGCTGCTGCAGCGGATGGTCCGGTCGCGCCAGCTCGGCGCGCGCGGCCCGGTTGGCGTGAAGCACCTGGCCGTCGCCGTCGACCAGCAGCAGCTCGAGTTCGAGCTGGTCGATGGCCAGCTCGAGCCAGCCGGAGCTGGTGTGCCCGGCAGCCTGCGCGAAGCCCGGTGCGCCGGGGTGGCGAAGCGCGGGGGCAGTGGGTCGGAACAGCACGTCGAACATGGCGATCTCCCGTCTGGCTCCGGTCCTCGCCGTGTGGCGGGACCGTGCTTGAACGGTAGGTCTGCGACGTGCTCGCAGGCGGTGACTATTGCCGCGCGGGAAGGTGAAGATTCACCGGCGCTGCAAGAGCACCCCTCAGGTGCCGCCGACGAACGGATTGCTGCGCCGCTCGTGCCCGAAGGTGCTCTGCGGCCCGTGCCCGGGCGTGAAGCGCACGTCGTCGCCCAGCGGCCACAGCCGTGAGGTGATCGAGTGCACCAGGGTGTCGAAGTCGCCCTGGGGGAAGTCGGTGCGGCCGATGCTGCCGGCGAACAGCACGTCGCCCACGAAGGCATGCTTCGTGGTCGGCTCGTAGAACACCACATGCCCTGGCGTGTGCCCCGGGCAGTGGCGCACCTGCAGCTCGCAGTCGCCAATGCGCACCGTGTCGCCGTCGTGCAGCCAGCGCGTCGGCGCAAAGGGCTCGGCGGGCGGAAAGCCGAACATGCGGCTTTGCTGCGGCAGCGCGTCGATCCAGAACTGGTCGCCCTCGTGCGGGCCGATGATCGGCAGGCCCAGCGTGCGCGCCAGCGCGCCGGTGGCACCGGCGTGGTCGATGTGGGCGTGCGTCAGCCAGAGCTGCTCGAGCGTGAGGCCGAGTTCCTTCACGGCGCCGAGCAGCACGTCGATGTCGCCACCGGGGTCGATCAGCGCGGCCTGCTTCGTGGTGTCGTCCCACACCAGGGAGCAGTTCTGCTGGAACGCGGTGACGGGCAGGGTGCGGTGGCGGAAGGGCATCGATCGGAGGCGTCGGGAATCCCGACGGCAATTCTCAGGGCTGCGCGATCGCCTCGACCTGGATGTGCAGGTCGACGTTCATGCTGAAGCCGTAGTCCTTGCCCGCATCCAGGCCGAACTCGTCGCGGTTGAAGCTGCCGTAGGCATCGGCGCCGCAGTAGTCGCGCTTGAGCATCGGGTGCTGGATGCACTTCAGCGAACGGATCGTCAGGGTGAGCGGCCGCGTCACGCCGCGCATCGTCAGTTCGCCCACGAGCTGCGTCGGCACACCGCCGACCGGCGACTCCAGGCGGCCCTTGAAGAACGCGCGCGGATGCTTCCTCACGTCGAAGAAGTCCTTGCCCCGCGCCCAGGTGGCCAGCGCGTCCAGGCCGAAGTCGATGCTGGCGAGCTCGGTGGCGATCTCGACCGTTCCGGTGCCCGTGGCCTTGTCGTACAGCACCTTGCCGTTGCTCTTGTTGAACTTGCCGCGCCACACCGAGATGCCCAGGTGGTCGGCCTCGAAGCTGGGAAAGGTGTGACTCGGGTCGATCGCGTAGGCGACGGGTGCGGCAGGGGCGGACGATGCCGCCAGCAGCAGCGCGAGGGTGGGCAGGCAAGTTCTCATGCGGTACTCCGGGGGGTGGATACCGGCACGACGAACCTGCCCGCGCCGTTTCGACAGGCGGCCGGATGAGAAGGAGTCATCCCGCCTGGGGCCGGATGCGCCGCGCCTCGAGGTAGAAGCGCTTCTCGTCGGCCTCGCCCATCGAGAAGCTCTTGCGCGGCAGCGGGCCGTGGCGAGCCACGCGGCCGATCAGCTCGCTCTTGCCCAGCGTGGCCAGGTGCAGCCCGGCATGGCCTTCCGCGCCGGCCAGCTGCGCCAGGGCGTCGTCGCCGTGCACGTAGTCCACCTCGTGTGCGCCGTCCCGGGCCAGCAGCGCATCGACGAAGCCCTGGAAGGTGGCCACGTCCAGCTGCGCCGCCGGCATGCCCGACACCACCGCCAGCGCATGACGACCGCCCGGCTGCACCAGCCCGGCGGCGTGTTCGGTGCGCGGCAGCGCGGCCAGGGCGGCGCGCATCGCCGCCGCGTCGGGCTGATCGACGATCCGCAGCCGCGCGCCGAAATGCGCCGCCAGCGCGTCGCGGACGTCGCCGGTCAGGCCGATCAGCAGGCGGTGGATGGGTGAGAACTCGAGCGCCGGGTCGTGGATGTTCTCCACCTCCACCAGCGCCCAGCGCGCCGGGTGGTCGGGCCCCGCGCTGGCCTTGATGCGCTCCCAGCAGGCCTTGGCGGTGGCCAGCGAGTGGTTGCCGTCGCCCATCGCGAACAGCATCGGCGGCGTGCCGGGCGGCAGGCCGTGCCGCGCCGCGAACGCGGTGCCGTCGCCCAGTGCCCGCAGCGCCTGCATCGCGTGCGCCTGGGCCGGCGCATCCAGCGCCAGGCCGGTGACGCGGCCGCCGCCCGCCATCAGCGCCGTGTCGTACAGCGGCGCGTAGCGCGCACGCTGCGCGGCCAGCGGCTCGATGACCGTGTGCTGCGGGTCGTCGATCAGCACGAGGATGTGCGGCAACTCCAGCTCGGCGCCCTGGCGCGCCTCGACGCGCGGCGCGATGCGCTCGACGATGGTGCCCTCGGTGGGGCGGATCAGGCTGGTGGAGGTCGGCGCGTGGTCGTAGTGCTCGAGGTCCAGCTCGAGCATCAGCCCGCGGCGCACCCGTCCGTCGGGCAGCGCGCGCTCCACCAGCACGGCGCCGACATGCTCGCGCAGCAGGCCCTCGGCGAGGTAGCGGCGCATCGTGGCCTGGATGCGCGCGATGCGCTCGGGCTTGTCGGCGCTGCCGAGGAACACCTCGGGCAGGATCAGGTGCAGCGTGGAAGGCGCGTCGCCCACCTCGGCCGCCACGCGCGCCCAGTAGCCGGCGTCGCTGGTGTACTGGTCGCAGGCGATCACGCTCCAGCGGTGCAGGTCGAGGTCCTCGCGGGGAAGCAGCACGTGAGGGGCGCGGAAGCAGTCGGGGGTGGCCATGGCCCGCGATCATGCCGCAGGCCAGGAGGGCGGCGAAGTCCGGCGACGGCAGCGATCTCCCCGTGCGCGCGACCGCTCATCGGCGTAGCATGGCAGCCTCGGGTCAGGAGGAGATCGTCATGCACCTCCCGTTGCGTTCCGTGGCCGTTTTCCTGGCGGCCCTGCCCTGTACCGCCGCGTTCGCGGAGGATCCGAAGCTCACCGTCTCCGTCGGTGCCAGGGCATGGCTCGCCGAATGGACGACCTTCAGCTACCTCGACGACGGCGCCGGCAACAACATCGCGCTGACCCAGGTCTCGGCCAAGGACAAGCTCGTGCTCGTGCCGGTGGCCAGCGTGCAGTACGGCGACTTCGTCGCCTCGATGAGCGTCTTCCCGTCGACCGGGTTCAGCTTCGTCGACGGCGGCAGCGGCACGCGCCGCGAGTTCGACGTCAACGTCGGCTACGCGCTGCTACCCGGCCTCAACGCCACGCTCGGCTACAAGAAGGTGTCGCAGCGCGATGGCGACGTGCGCTACGAGCCCGCGGGGCCGGTGCTCGGCGTCTACGGCAGCGCGCCGCTGGCGAGCGGCTTCTCGCTGTACGGCTCCGTCGGCATCGGCAAGCTGAAAACGCCGCAATCGGGCGGCGACAACGTGGTGAAGTTCAAGGCCGACTACCGGCTCACCGAGGTGGGCCTGTCGTACGCGCTGGCCGGCATCGACGTCAGGCCGCGCTGGACCTTCACCGCCGGCTACCGCGTCCAGGTCATGAGCTCGAAGGAAGCCTTCGGCACGCAGGATGGCCGCGACACGACGCAGGGCCTGGTCATCGCCGCGATCGCCAGCTTCTGAGCGGCTCGGGCTCAGTGGGCCGGCGGGGGCGGCGGTGCGTCGCCCGGACAGCCGTTGAAGCAGAACTTCCCGGCGAACGAGCCGTAGGTGAACGGCGACTGGCGCTTGGCCAGCTCGCGCAGGGTCTCCGTCTCGACGTCGCCGGTCACGCGGTTGAAGAAGGTTTCCAGGGGCTGGTCGCGCGTGGCGATGTGCCGCAGGATGTGCTTGGTCAGCGGCCCGTTGCGACCCTCGCCGTCGAAGGCGGCGGCCTTCGATGCGGTCGCGTACAGCACCTTGGTGTTCGGCGGCGCCTCGCCCTGGATGGTGGCCAGGCCCGAGGCCGACCGCGGCAGCGCCTGCAAGGCACGCACTAAGGTCGAGCCCGCCGAAGCGGAGGCTGATGGCGAGGCCGTTGCACGCCCCGCCCCGGACCGCCCGCCCTCCTCGAACAGCTCGGTCCGGCAGGCGTCGAGCATGATGATGTTCAGGCGCGACGGGCGCTCGCGCAGGCGCTCGAAGAGCTCGTCCAGGCCGAACAGCGCCGACACGGGGCTGGCGCCGCTGCCGGCGGGCTGGCCTTTCGTGGGCACGAGGAAGTTGGCCCCGTTGACTTGAACGCCGTGGCCGGCGTAGTACACGACGCCGACGGTCGACGGCCCCAACCGGCTGACGTAGTCGTCGACCAGCGAGCCGAATTCGGCACGCGTCGCCACGTTGGTCCGGCACAGGGCGACGAAGCCCAGGTCGCGCAGCGCACGGCACATGTCCTGCGCGTCGTTGACCGGGTTGTTCAGCGGGCGGGCGTTCTCGTATGCCGCGTTGCCGATCACCAGCGCCACCCGCGCCGGCGGCCCCGCCCCGGGGGCCTTGGACATGCAGCCGGCCAGGCCGGCCAGCATCACCAGCCCGAGCCATGCGCGCAGCGCGCGGGCCAGGCGGGCAATGTGGGCGAAGGCGGGTCGCATGGCAGGGCAGCTTCGGCGATCCGCATACTATCGGCGATCATGCGCGTGCGGTTGCGCCACCGCGCGAGACCGTGTGTGCCGGAGCCGTCTGCAGCCATGAACCCCGCTCCGATCTTCATCAGTTACCGCCAGGCCGATGCCCGCGCCTGGGCCGTGGCCTTGCGCGACGAGCTGGTGCGGGCCTTCGGCGAGCACGCGGTCTTCTTCGACGCCGACTCGCTGCATGCCGGTCGCTGGTCGGAGCAGATCGAGGCGGCGCTGCAGGGCTGCCGCGCGCTGGTCGTGGTCATGGGCCGCCAGTGGATGGACGCCCGCGATGCCGAAGTCCGGCGCCGCATCGACGACCCCGACGACGTGCACCGGCGCGAGATCGAGCACGGCCTGCGGCGCCCCGACGTGGCCGTGCTGCCGGTTCTCGTCGATGGCAGCGCGATGCCGCTGGCCGGCATGTTGCCGGCGGGACTGCAGGATCTCGCCGCCTGCCAGGCGCTGACGTGGAGCACGCGTGCCGACCACCGGGCGCTCGACCGCGAGCGGCTGCTGGCCGCCGTGCAGGCAGCCACCGGGATGGTGCCGCAGCGGCCGCGGCCTGCGCGCCGGATTCGCGCGGTGGTGGTGGCGTTGGTCGGGGGGCTCCTCGGCACCGTCGCACTCGTCACTGGCTTCTCGATGGCCTCGATGCCCCTGGATGCCAGGGAGACGGCGGTGGTCTTCGCCTTCTGCAGTGCCGTGGCCGCGCTCGTGGTGGCCGGCCTGTCGCGCTGGCGAACGAGGACTGGGCCATGACCACGGCAGCTGCCCGGGGCCGGTGGGCGAGATGGCCGAGTGCAGGCGCGCTGGTGCTGCTGGCCGGCGTTCTGGCCGGAGCGTCTGCTGTGCAGGCCGTGCAGGTGGCTTGCGCGGTCGAGCCGGTTCTGGCGTCGGACGAGCCGCTCGAACTGCATGCCTGGGCCATGGACAGCGGCGGCCTGCCCTCGGCGCTGCCGGCCGGTCTGCGCTGGCAGGTCGACCGCGGCGAGGTCGAGACCGCGCCTGTCGCCGCGGGCAGGCCGGTGCGCTGGACGGTCCCGGAGCGGCCTCGTGGCGTGGTGCAGGCCCGGCTCGTCGGCGACGGCGGGCAGGTGCTGTGCGTGGTCAGTGCGCGTCGCGTGCCCGGCGCCCGCGGGACGGAGCCGTCGGCGAGTGGGGCTCGGGCGCGCCACTTGCTGGCGCGCGATCGCGAGGAGCCGCGCGGCTACGCCGCGCTGTCCTACCTGCTGCTGCCGTCGCCGCCGGTGGCGGCCGAGCGCGAGCGCAGCCTGCGCGTGATCGCGGCCTGGCTGCGCCAGTTGCCGCCGACCAGCGAGATGGAGCAGTACGTCGAGCGCAACGAGCTCACCTTGTTCCTGCTGCCGCTGCGCGAGGTGCCGCCGCTGAAGCTCGACTCCTCGGGGGGCGCCGACTCGCAGGCCTACCGCGCGGCCGCGCAGACCCTGCTGGAGAACTACGACCATGCCCGCGCCCAGGCCCTGCTCGCGCGCATGGGCCTGGCGGCAGCCGGTCCCGGGCCGTGGCTGGTGACGCGGCAGGCGGCGCCGCCCGGCAGCCCGCCGCCGGCCCTGCTGGTCGAGGACTTCGGGGCCGTCGACGCATCGATCGTCGACGCCTGGATGCGCTGGTCGCTGAGCCTCGTCTCGCAGCCGCGCGAAGGCAGTGCCGAGGCGCTCGGGCGGGTGGCCATGACGCTGCGCAACGTGATCGCGCATGTCGCCCGCAGCCTGCCCGACGGCGGGGCGCGCGCGCGCGAGGCGATCCGTGTCGCGGCCGCGCCGGCGCGGTGAGCGTTCAGCGCACCCCGCGCACGCGCAGGATGCCCGTGAAGTACGCCGCCAGCGCCTGGCGCGCATCGAGCGGGAGCACATGCCCCACGTGCTGGTCCGGCCGCACCGCCACCATGCAGCCGCGCGTGCGGTCGATGCCGCGCATCGCGAAGATGTCCTCGCCGCGCCGGAGGTCGGCGCAGAATACCTTCTCGTAGTCGCACAGCCCGTAGCGGCCCACGTGCGGGCGCAGCAGCGTGGGCATGGTGGCGTAGTCCAGCGCGCGGAAGCCCTGCTGGAAGACGGCGCGGGTGTCGATCACCGCGTCCACGTCTTCGCCCGGCGCGGTGTGGCGGCGCAGCGGCGAGGCCGGGTCGTGCTCGAGCCAGTCGCACAGCGAAGCGATCGCGCCGCCCGCAGCGCCCGTGTCGTCGGCCGGCGCGAAGAGGAACAGGCGGAAGCGCGCATCGGCCTCGATGCAGTGGCCGAGGTGCATCGGCTTCGCGTCGGCCAGGCGGATCACCGGCGCCGAGTGGAAGCGCTTGCCGATGTCGAAACCCGTGGCGAGGGCCTGGTGCGTGGTCGCGCCGGTCAGCGCGCTGCGCTCGTACTGGATGGTCAGCCCGCAGGTGAAGGGCAGGTTGTTGACGAACTCGCGCGCCACGCGCGGCAGCCCGTCGCTGGCGTCGTCCTGTGCGCGGGCGCCGACCACACGCGCCCACCTGTGGTCGAACTCCACCAGGCCCTTGGCCGCGGCGCGGCGCTCGCCGGAATAGCTGTGCAGCAGCGACGGATCGGCGCGGCCGGTCAGCACCGCGATCAGCTTCCAGCCGAGGTTGAAGGTGTCGCCCATCGACACGTTCATGCCCTGGCCGGCCTTGGGGCTGTGGGTGTGGCAGGCGTCGCCGGCCAGCATCACGCGCGGCGCACGGTTGGCCACCTGGTCTTCGGGCACGTCGTCGAACTTGTCGGTCAGGCGGTGGCCGATCTCGTAGATCGACCACCAGACCACTTCCTTCACGTCGAGCGTGAACGGGCGGAAGATGCGCCGGGCCTTGGCGACGATGTCGTCGGCATTCAGGCCGCGGTCGGCCGCGCGCTCGTGCTCGCCCAGCGCGTCGAGCTCGACGTACAGCCGCACCAAGTGCCCGCCCTCGCGCGGCAGCACCATCAGGATGCCTTCGTCCTTCGAGCGCACGAAGGACTTCATGCGCCAGTCCGGGAAATCGGTGACGGCCAGTACGTCCATCACGCCCCAGGCCTGGTGCGCCGCGTCGCCGTGCAGCGCGCCGCCGATCGCGCCGCGCACCGCCGAGCGCGCGCCGTCGCAGCCGATCACGTAGCTGGCGCGTACGGTCTCGCGCTGGCCTTCCCGGCCGGGCGACGTGCGCTCCAGAGTGACCGTCACCGGGTACTCGGCCGCGGCCGGATCGACGCGCAGGTCGACGACCTTCAGGCCATAGTCGGGCGCGAGACGCGTCGGCGCATGGCGCATCACGTCGAGGAACATGTCGTGCACCCGCGCCTGGTTGATCAGCACGTGCGGCATCTCGGAGATGCCGTCGGGCACGTCCTGCACGCGGGCGACGCGCGTGAGCGGCGCCGGCTCGCCGGGCGCCCAGAAGGTGGTCTCGTTGATCCACACCGACTCGCGCATCACCTTCTCGGCGAAGCCGAAGGCCTGGAACATCTCCATCGAGCGCACGCTGATGCCGTCGGCCTGGCCCTTCTCCATCGGGGCGAGCCGGGGGTCGACGACCAGGGTGCGGATCTGCGGCACGCGCGCGAGCTGCGCAGCCAGGCACAGTCCGGCCGGGCCGGTGCCGGCGATCAGCACGTCCACCGTCTGCGGCAGCGGATCGCCCGCACGGCGGTGGCCCGGCGCTTCCGGGAGGACGTCAGGGTCGCCGGGCTTGAAGCCGTCGCGGTGGAATTGCATCGTGTGTCTCCGGGCAGCGGCCCACTGCGGCCTTCAATAAGTTCGCATATGATATGCATACATACTAAAAGCGTCAACGCGCTCGGATGGAGCAGCCCATGGACAGAATCGAGATGGCCGGCCACCTGATCCGGCGCCTGCACCAGCAGTCGACCCAGGTCTACCAGGCGCACACGCAGGCAGCCGGTTTCGAGCTGACCTCGGTGCAGTTCGCTGCGCTCGACGCCGTGGCTCAGCAGCCCGGCATCGACCAGGCCAGCCTGGCCGCGACGATCAGCTTCGACCGCGCGACGATCGGCGGCGTGGTCGACCGGCTCGAGCAGAAGGGCCTGATCGAGCGCACGGTGAGCCCGGACGATCGCCGCGCCCGGCTGCTTCAGCTCACGGCGGCAGGCCGCAGGCAGCTGGCGGCCCTGCGCCCGGTGGTCGAGGCGCTGCAGGCCGAGATCCTGGCGCCGCTGTCGGCGAAGGAGCGCGCCGCCTTCCTCGTGCTGGCGCGCAAGGCGCTCGGCCTGGAGTGACGCGCCCCGCTCAGGGCTGGCCGACCACCACCTCGCTGATCTGCATCACCGGCGCGAGGTCGGTGTAGTTCGGGATGTCGGCCAGGATCTCCTTGGCGTGCGGCCCGAAGCCGGCCTGGAACGACTCCACCGAGTCGGCATGGATGTGGCACATCGCCACGTAGGTCGGCTCGGCACCCGGCGCGCCGCCGGCCAGGCCCTTGTCCACCGTGTAGAAGAGGCAGGCCGCGCCCAGGCGCGCCTTCACCAGCGGCATGTGCCTGTCTCGGTAGTAGGCGTGGTCGAAGCGGGCGCCGGGCTTGTTCGGGTACATGACGCTGACCTTGATCATGGCTGTCTCCTCTCGTGTCGCTGTGGCCGCCATGCGGCCACGACACCTTAGCTCAATCGAGCCGGATCACGGCGCCGGCCCGAGACCGACACGCGGCGATGCGCCGCGCGTTGGGCTCGTCGGTGTGCTCGACCCACGCGCGGGCCTCGGCCTGGTTTCGCCCGAATCGGATGTGGCGCTCGACCAGCCGCTGCCGGCGCAGTGTGTCGTCCACGTCAACGTACCAGCAGTCGTCGAGCAGGGAGGCCACCTCGGCCCAGGGGCCGTCGTCGAGCAGCAGGTAGTTGCCCTCGGTGATGACCAGGCGAGTCTGCGGATGCACGGCGATGGCGCCGGCGATCGGCTCCTCGATCTCGCGGCGGAAGGCCGGCGCGTAGACCGTCTCGCCCGGCGCCTGCGTCCGCAGCCGCCGCAGCAGCGCCACGTAGCCGGCGGCATCGAAGGTGTCGGGTGCACCCTTGCGCTGCGCGCGCCGGAGGCGGGCCAGTTCGGCGTTGGCCAGGTGAAAGCCGTCCATCGGCACCACCTGGGCCATCGGGCCGAGGGCGTCGGCCAGGGCCTGGGCCAGCGTCGACTTGCCCGCGCCCGGCGCCCCCACCAGGCCGAGCAGGCGCCGCCCGCCGCTGGCCAGCAAGGCCTCGAGGCGGGCGCGGAAGGCGGCCGGAAGGAAGTCGTTCATCGGCGGCCACTGTAGCCGCGCCAGCGGTCAGAATGCCGCCATGAGCGCTACCCCCGACCTCGAATCCCTGGAAGGCGCTACCGGCGAACACCCGGTGGCCACCATCATCGTGCTCCACGGCCTGGGCGCCGACGGCAGCGACTTCGTGCCGGTGGCCGAGGCGCTCGATCTCTCGGCGGTGGGCGACGTGCGCTTCGTCTTCCCGCACGCCCCGGTGCGCCCGGTGACGATCAACGGCGGCTACCGCATGCGCGCCTGGTACGACATCCTCGGCACCGACCTGCAGCGCCGCGAGGACGAAGCCGGCCTGCGCGAATCACAGGGCGCGATCGCGGCGCTGATCGACCGCGAGCGTGAGCGCGGCATCGCCGCGAACCGCATCGTGCTGGCCGGCTTCTCCCAGGGCTGCGCGATGACGCTGCTGACCGGGCTGCGCTACCCCGAACGGCTGGCCGGCCTGGCCGGAATGTCGGGCTACCTGCCACTGGCGGCGAGCACCGCCGCCGAGCGCAGCGAGGCCAGCCGCGACGTGCCGATCTTCCTGGCGCACGGCAGCGAAGACGGCATCGTCGTGCCGCAGCGCGGCCGCGACACCCGGGATGCGCTGGTGGCGCTCGGCCACGAGGTCGAGTGGCACGAGTACCCGATGGAGCACTCGGTCTGCCCCGAGGAGATCGGCCACCTCAATGCGTGGCTGGTGCGGCGCCTCACAGCGTGAAGTCGTAGTCGATCACCAGCGGCGCGTGGTCGGAGAAGCGCTGCTCCAGGTAGATGTGCTCGCGCCTCGCGGTCCTGGCGATCTTCGGCGTCGCCAGGTGGTAGTCGAGGCGCCAGCCCACGTTCTTCGCCCAGGCCTGCCCGCGGTTGCTCCACCACGTGTACTGCTCGGGGTGCGGGTTGAGCGTGCGGAACACGTCGACCACGCCGATGGTGTCGAGCAGCTCGGTCATCCAGGCGCGTTCCTCGGGGAGGAAGCCGCTGTTCTTCTGGTTGCCCTTCCAGTTCTTGAGGTCGATCTCCTTGTGGGCGATGTTCACGTCGCCGACCAGGATGAACTCGCGCTCGGCCTTGAGCCGGGTGAGGTGCGGCGCCATCAGCGCCAGGAAGCGGAACTTGGCCTGCTGTCGCTCCTCGCCGCTGGAGCCGCTGGGGAAATAGCAGCTGATGATGGACAGCTTTCGCCGGGCGTTGTCGAAACGCGCCTCGACGTAGCGACCCTCGGCGTCGAACTCCGGGTTGCCGATGCCGGTGATCACCGCGCTGGGCTTCTTCCGGGTGTAGAGTCCGACGCCGGAGTAGCCCTTCTTGTCGGCGAAGTGGAAGTGCCCCGTCAGCCCGGCCACCACCTCGAAGCGACCGTTCACATCGGCCGCCTGCGCCTTGATCTCCTGCACCCCCATACAATCGGCGGCCACGCCTTCGGCCCAGGCTTCGAAGCCCTTCGTCGCTGCCGAGCGGATGCCGTTCAGATTGAGCGTGACGAGACGGAACACGAGAGAGCCTCCGATGACGACGAGCCCCGGCACCGATCCCCTGGCGCAAGACTTCGTGAGGTTTGCGGTCGACGCCGGCGTGCTGCGCTTCGGCGAGTTCAAGACCAAGGCGGGCCGGCTGTCGCCCTACTTCTTCAACGCCGGCCTGTTCGACGATGGCGCCAAGCTCGGCCGCCTCGCGGAATTCTATGCACGGCGACTGATTGCGTCCGGCCTCGAGTTCGACATGCTGTTCGGCCCGGCCTACAAGGGCATCACGCTGGCGGCGGCGGTGGCCATCGAGCTGGCCCGGGCGGGCCGCAACGTGCCCTTCGCCTACAACCGCAAGGAGGCGAAAGATCACGGCGAGGGCGGTACGCTGGTCGGCGCGAAGGTCACCGGGCGCGTTCTCATCATCGACGACGTGATTTCCGCGGGAACCTCGGTGCGCGAATCCATCTCGATGATCCAGGCGGCGGGCGCCACGCCGTGCGGGGTGGCGATCGCGCTCGACCGCCAGGAGAAGGCGGCCGAGAACGGCACCGACATGCCGTGGTCTGCTGTGCAGTATGTCCAGCAACAGCTCGGGTTGCCGGTGGCGGCGATTGCGACGCTTTCCGACTTGCTGCAATACTTGAAAACGAGTTCCGATTCTGGCCTCGGCTCCCATTTCGAAGCCGTCGCCGCCTACCGCGAACGCTACGGAATCTGACGTGCACCCTTCCTCGGCACTGCCGCGCCTGACCACGGCCACCTGCCTGCTGGCGGCGCTGGCGTGCGTGCCGCTGGCCGCCTCCGCCCAGGGCCAGCAGAAATCGACCTCGATCTACAGCTGCGAAGTCAACGGCAAGCGCGTCACCTCCGACCGTCCGATTCCCGAGTGCATCTCGCGCGAGCAGCGCGTGCACAATTCCGACGGCTCCGTGCGTGAAGTGCGGCCGCCGGTGCCCACCGCCGACGAGCGTGCCGAGATCGAGGCACGCCAGCAGCAGGAAGCGCTCGCCCGCGCCCAGCAGCGCGAGGCGATCCGCCGCGACCGAAACCTGCTGCAGCGCTTTCCCAACGAGACGGCGCACAACAAGGCGCGCGAGGCCGCGCTGGACGACGTGCGCAAGGGCCTGAAGCTGTCGGAATCGCGCCTGGCCGCCCTCGAGAAGGAACGCAAGCCGCTGATGGACGAGACGGAGTTCTACGTCGGCCGGCAGATGCCGCTCAAGCTCAAGCAGGCGATCGACGCCAACGATGCGGCCACCGAAGCTCAGCGCACCCTGGTGGCCAACCAGAAGGCGGAGATCGTGCGCGTCAACAAGATCTACGACGACGAACTGGAGCGGCTGCGCCGGCTCTGGGGCGGCGCGCAGCCGGGCTCGATGGGCATCATCGCCTCGTCCGAGGCGGCGGCCTCGGCGCCGGGCAAGGCGAAGACGGCCCGGCCCTGACGCCGAGCGCGCTGGCGGCGGTCAGCCGGCCAGCTTCTTCTTCAGCAGCTCGTTCACCTGCGCCGGGTTGGCCTTGCCCTTGGTCGCCTTCATCGCCTGGCCGACCAGCGCGTTGAACGCCTTGTCCTTGCCCGAGCGGTACTCTTCCACCGACTTGGCATTCGCGGCCAGCACCTCGTCGAGGATGCGCTCGAGTTCGCCGGTGTCGGACATCTGCTTCAAGCCCCGGGCCTCGATCACCGCGTCGACGTCGGTGCCCTGGCCGGTCCACAGCGCGTCGAAGACCTGCTTCGCGCCGTTGTTGGAGATGGTGCCGTCGACGATGCGCCCGATCATCGCGGCCAGCTGCGCCGCGCTCACCGGGCTGGCGTCGATGCCGCGGTCCTCGGCGTTCAGCCGCCGCGACACTTCGCCCATCAGCCAGTTGGCCACCAGCTTGGGCTGACCGCAGGCCTTGGCCGCCGCCTCGAAGAACGCGCCCATCGCCTTGCCCTGCGTCATCATCGCCGCGTCGTAGGCGGGCAGGCCGTAGTCGGCCTGGAAGCGCTGCGCCATCAGGCGCGGCAGCTCGGGCATCTGCGCCTTCACGCGCTCGATCCACTGCGGCGCGATCACCAGCGGGGGCAGGTCCGGGTCGGGGAAGTAGCGGTAGTCGTGCGCGTCCTCCTTGGTGCGCATCGCGCGCGTCTCGCCGGTGTCGGGGTCGAACAGAACGGTGGCCTGCTGCACCTGGCCGCCGTCCTCGATCAGGTCGATCTGCCACTGCACCTCGAAGTCGATCGCCTGCTGCAGGAACTTGAAGCTGTTCAGGTTCTTGATCTCGCGCCGCGTGCCAAAGGGCGCGCCGGGCTTGCGCACCGACACGTTGGCGTCGCAGCGGAACGAGCCTTCCTGCATGTTGCCGTCGCAGATGTCCAGCCACACCACCAGCGCGTGCAGGGACCGCGCATAGGCCGCGGCCTCGGCGCTGCTGCGCATGTCGGGCTCGGTGACGATCTCCAGCAGCGGCGTGCCGGCGCGGTTGAGGTCGATGCCGGTCTGGCCGTGGTAGTCCTCGTGCAGCGACTTGCCGGCGTCCTCCTCGAGGTGGGCGCGCGTCAGCCGCACCACGTGGCGC
>Ga0073934_10002844_pt1 | contig 34021 bp, 34 predicted proteins | sample LarsenN4metaG_FD_76834 | JGI IMG/M metagenome (GOLD analysis project Ga0073934, IMG submission 76834) | Hot spring sediment bacterial and archeal communities from British Columbia, Canada, to study Microbial Dark Matter (Phase II) - Larsen... ...
CTAGGCGCCGCGGGTGTCTTGCGTTCCATTCGGCCTCGTGGTACAGTGGCAGCCACTACGCCGTGACGGGGAATGTAGGAGGAGACCCTGCGCGAGCGAGCGCCGTCCACCGGGTGCAAGGCGGCGCCGCAGAAGGCCTCCGAACCCACCCCTGAGCGTGCCGCGAACGGCGGCCGGCGCCCGCCGATACCGGGCGGAGAGAGCCCACCGGGAATGCGCGCGGTGGGAAGCAAGGTGGTACCGCGGATGCCCTTCCGCCCTTGAGGCGAAGGGCGTTTTCGTTGCCGCGGAGGTGGCGGACGTGGGTATTGCGGGCATCATCGGATTCGTCGGCGCGGGCAACATGGCCGCCGCGCTGGTGCGGGGGCTGCTCGGCGAGCGCGTGGTTACCCCTGAACAACTGTGGGCGACCAACCGGAGCAACGACGCGCGTCTGGCGGCGCTCCGTGACCGGCACGGGATCGCCGTGACACGCAGCAAGCGGGAGATCGCCGGCGCCGCGTCCATCCTGGTCCTGGCGGTGAAGCCCAGGGACATGAGCGAGGTCCTCCGCGAACTCGACGGTCTGGTCCGCGCCGATCATCTGGTAATCTCCGTGGCCGCCGGCATCCCTCTGCGGACCATCGAGGCGGCCTTGCCCGGCGCCGCTGTCGTCCGCGCGATGCCGAATACCTCCGCGGCCGTGCAGGAATCAGCGACGGCCGTGGCCGCGGGCGCGCACGCCGGCCCGGCGCACCTGGCGACGGCCGAAACGATCTTCCGCGCCGTGGGCGACGTGATGACCGTCGACGAAGACCTCCTCGACGTCGTGACAGGACTTTCGGGAAGCGGACCGGCCTATGTGTACCGGCTGATCGAGGCGATGATCCACGCCGGGACCGAACTGGGACTGGAAGGCCCGCTCGCCCGCCGCCTGGCGATCCAGACCCTGGTCGGCGCGGCGCGGATGCTCGAGACTTCGCGCGAGGATCCGGGCGCGCTCCGGGAACGGGTGACCTCACCGGGCGGCACCACGATGGCCGCGCTGCGCGCGCTGGAGGACCGGGGATTCGCCGCGGCCATCCGGGAGGCCATCGGGCGGGCCGCGGACCGGGCGCGGGAGATGTCGGAGGAGTTCGGTTAGGCCGCCGGCCTGGTCGCCGTCACGGTGACGCTGAACGCGATCCCCGTGGCCCCGGAACCGGCGTTGACGGGCTCCACGTCGACGAATCCGGCCGCTCTGATCGCGGCGAGATAGTCCTCGAGGTCGAGGGCGCCGGCGACACAGGCCGCCCACGCCTCCACCGATGCGCGCACGGCCTCAGGGAGCGGGCCGTGAGTGACGATGTCCGAGACGACGAGACGGCCGCCGGGGCGCAGGACCCGGAAGGCCTCCCGGAACGCGACCAGCTTGTCGGGCACGAGATTGACCACGCAGTTGCTGATGACGACGTCGGCGCTGTGGTCGGGCAGCGGGAGGTGCTCGATCTCGCCCAGCCGGAACTCTGCGTTGGCGACTCCGGTGCGCCGCGCATTCTCCCGGGCCTTCCAGACCATCTCCGGCGTCATGTCGATGCCCACGGCGCGACCCTCGGGCCCGGCCTGACGGGCGGCAAGCAGTACCTCGCGTCCGGCCCCGGATCCGAGGTCCACGACGACTTCCCCGGATCGCACGCCGGCGTACTCGAGGGGACTGCCGCAGCCGAGCGACGGACCGCTGAAATGCTCCAGAGACTCCTCGGGGGTGGTGCAGTAGCCTGCGATGGACGCACTCCCTCCACAGCACCCTCCGCCGCTGGCGCGCCCGGCGTAATGTTCCCGCACCTGTCGCCGGATCTGATCCGCCGGCATCATGTTCGAGACGCCCTCCCCCCCGCTGCCCCGAGAATCAGCCGCATCGCCTGCGCGGTGTCACAGCACGCCTCTTCGAACTCGGCCGACCGCCGCACCTCGCTGCTCACGCCCTCGCGGGCGATCGGTTCGAAACCGAAGCGCTGGAAGTAGCCCGCCGCGGTCGTCGTGAGCAGGTAGACCTCCGCCACCCCCCGCTGCTCCGCCTGCTGGAGGAGCCTCATGACCAGCGCACGCGGGATCCCACGTCCGCGGCAGGCGCTGTCGGATGCGACCGACCGCAGCAGCGCTGCGCGACCGTAGGACTCCAGCCCCGCGGTGGCAACGATGCGCCCCGCGTCTTCCGCTACGAGGAACTCCGCGATGTGGTCGGCGACGCCGGCCGTCGTCAGCCCGGTCTGCCGGAGCAGGTGCTCGACCGCCGCGAGATCAGTCGCCTGCGCCGCCCGGATGACCACACTCACTTCGGACACCCCCCATCGGATAGATTGACATCTGTCGATATCATGGAGCCCTCCGGCTGCACGGCGCCGACTACACGGCGCTGACCAGCTCCCGGATCAGTCCCTTGATGGAGCCGCGGCGCAGGGCGTAGTAGGCCCAGGTGCCGCGCCGGGTCACGTCGATCAGGCCCGCCTCGCGAAGAACCTTCAGGTGATGCGAAATCGTGGGCTGCCCCACCTCGAAGGCCTGCTGGATCTCGCAGACGCACAGGGCGTCGTGCTGGGAGAGAAGCTTGAGGATCTTGAGCCGGATCTCGTCTCCCAGGGCGCGGAAGGCGGAGGCGGCATGCTCGATCTGCGGCTCGTCGAACTCTGTTCCGGCCACGGTGGCCATGCACTCGTCGTCGCAGCAGGCGCGGTGGACGGCCTCCGGGCGGACATCTCCGGGCGTCGTCACGAGCCAAGAGTAGCCCATGAATCGATATATGTCAATATATTGCCCCCGCCACCCCGGATCCCGGAAAGCGCAACTGCCTGACGCGGTCTGCGAGACCACGTCAGGCAGTCACATGTTCCTCGCCTGGATTCTGGAACCGGCTAGGCCTGCTCGCCGTCTCCCAGTCCGCCCGCGGGGTGGCCGGGGGCGACGCCTTTGCGACCGCGCTCGTACGCGGTGCGCAGCCGCCGGGATCCCTCCTCAACGGCGGCGCGGCCCCGCCGGCTCAGATCATCCGCCTTCTCGCGTACGCGGTCACCCAGATCCCCCGCCGTGGACCGGAGGCGATCGCCCATCTCATCCGCGCGACTCCGGATCCGTTCCCGGGTCTCTTGCCCCGACCGTGGGGCGAACAGCAGCCCCAACCCGGCTCCGACCAGGGTCCCCACGATCATGCCTGCGAGAAACTCTCCCCGTTCCGCCAAATGCGACCCCTCCTCTCCCGGCGCCTCCATTATACTCCCGGCGGGTGGAGCCGGGTTCCCCGCGCCGGCGCCGCAGAGGGAAGAGATGCTAGCCGCCGTCGAACATCACCGCACCTCACCCCGCAGAGGTGCGCCCATGGCCGATGAGCTGCTTGCGCCCGTCGTCTCACGCTATCTGGAGGACCTGGTCCCTCCGCGGCCGCCGGAGCTGGCTGCGATGGAAGCCTTCGGCCGCCAGGCCAGATTCCCCATCGTCGGACCGGCGGCAGGACAGTTCTGCTACCTGCTGGCCCGCATCATGGGGGCCCGGCGCGTGTTCGAGATGGGATCGGGATACGGCTACTCCACCGCGTGGTTCGCGCGCGCCGTGAAGGAGAATGGCGGCGGAAAGGTGTTTCACGTCGTCTGGGATGAGCAGCTCTCCCAGCGCGCGCGAAAACACCTGCGCGCATTGGAGCTTGATGACGTACTCGAGTATCGCGTGGGCGAAGCGGTCCAGACGCTGCGGGACACCCCCGGGGTCTTCGATCTCATCTTCAACGATATCGACAAGCCCGGGTACCCGTCATCGCTCCCGGTGATCGCCGAGAAGCTGCGGCCCGGCGGCGTGCTCATCGTGGACAACGGGCTCTGGGGCGGCCGCATCTTCGATCGCGGCGATCGGTCCGCGGCGACCGCAGGTGTGCGGGAGTTGACCAGACTCCTGACGTCGGATCCCGGGTGGGCCACGTCGCTGGTTCCCATCCGAGACGGGCTGTTGATCGCCCTTCGCCAATCGCGCTGACCACCTGCGCCGCAGTTACCTGCGGCGCAGTCTTGGATCAAGCAGGTCGCGCAGCCCGTCCCCCAACAGGTTGAACCCGGTCACCGCAGCGAGGATGGCCAGCGCCGGAAAGGTGGGGACCCACCACTGCGTGGTGATGTAGTCCCGTCCTTCGCTGACCATCACGCCCCATTCCGGCGTCGGCGGCTGGGCCCCGAAGCCGATGAAGCTGAGACCCGCCGCAATCAGGATCGCCTCGCCCATGTTGAATGAGGCCTGCACAATGATCGGCGAGAGCGCGTTCGGCATGATGTGCCGCAGGATGATACGGGTCTCACTCACTCCCAGGGCTCGCGCGGCCTCGGTGAACTCCTGGCGGCGGAGCACGAGGGCCTGGGCACGGCTGAGACGAGCATAGACCGGCCAGGTCACGGCGGCGATGGCCACCATCGCGTGGGTCAGACTCGGCCCCAGGGCGGCCGCGATGGCCATGGCCAGGATCAGCGACGGGAAGGCGAAGAAGATGTCGGTCACCCGCATCAGGGCGTTGTCCAGACGGCCGCCGACAAAACCCGCGGTGACTCCCACGGCCGTTCCCACCACCCCGCCCAGGGCGACGACAACCAGACCGATCACCAGCGACAGCCGCGCGCCGTAGAGAATGCGGCTGAGGATGTCGCGTCCGAGTTGATCCAGGCCGAGCAGAAACGTTCGGCTCGGCCGCTCGAGGCGCTGCTCCAGGAACTGGTCAACCGGCGAATGGGGCGCAAGTACTGGAGCCGCGACGGCCAGCAGCGCATAGACGACGACCACGATTGCTCCGGCCGTAGCCAGCGGACTCCGCCGGGCGGAACGGAACGCGGAGGCCACCGCCGTTCGACCGGCGGGCCGCCCGGCGGGACTACTCGTAGCGGACACGGGGATCGAGGCGGGCATAGACGAGATCGACACCGAGATTCACGAGCGTGTAGAGGAGCGCCACGACCAGCGTGACCCCCATCACCGCCGGAAAATCGAGGCTGATCGCGGAGGCGGTCGCGTAGCGGCCCAACCCCGGCCAGGCGAAGACCGTTTCGGTCAGCACCGCGCCGGAGAGCAGGCTGCCGAACGAGATCCCGACGATCGTCAGCGTGGGAATCATCGCATTCTTCAGGGCGTGGAGGACGATGACCCGTCGTTCCTGCAACCCCTTGGCCCGCGCCGTCCGAATGTAGTCCTGATACAACACCTCCAGCATCGCGGAGCGCGTCATCCGGGCAATCACCGCGGTCGAGAAGAGACCCAGCGTGAGCGCGGGAAGGACGAGATGGCCGAGGGCGTTGCGCAGCACCGCGCCGTCGCGGGCCAGGGCCGCGTCGAAAAGCAGCAGCCCCGTGCGCAGCGGCGGCGGGCTGAGCGCGACGTCGAGGCGACCCGGACCCGGAAACCAGCCGAGCCGGTAGTAGAAGAGGCCGAGCAGGACCAGCCCGAGCCAGAACACCGGGAGGGACGCTCCGATCAGCGCCCCCAGCCGGGAGAGGTGGTCAAAGATCCGGTCTTTGTACACGGCGGACAGAATGCCCGCGGGGATGCCGAGGAGGAGAGCGACCAGCCAGGCCGCGCCGCCGAGTTCGATCGTCGCCGGCATGAACTCCCGGAGGTCCTCGCCGACGGGCCGCCGGGTGCGGATACTGGTGCCGAGGTCACCGCGCACCACCCGGCCGAGGTACACGATGAACTGCTCGGGGACGGGGCGGTCCAGCCCGTATGCCTTACGATAGGCGGCGATCTGGTCCTCGCGCGCGTGCTCGCCGAGCGCCACGAGGACCGGATCCGCCGGGACGACGTGGGCGATAAAAAAGGTTAGGACGGAGACCCCCAGGAGCACGAGGCCCGTGGAGGCGATCCGTCCCAGGATGTAGCGGCTCACACCATCACTTGCCGACTGTCCGAAACTCCGCGAAGGCCATCGGGTTCCACACGAACCCCTGCACGCCGCTCCGCAGGGCAAAGCGCGTCGTGGGCTGGTAGAGGATGACGTAGGGGCCCTGGTGCAGGAGGCGGTCCGTGAGCTGCCTGTACAGCGTGCGCCGCTTCGCCGCATCCGGTTCCAGTGCTGCCCGCTTGGCCAGAGCTGCCGCCGTGGCATCCTCGTATTGGTTGCGCCAGGCGATGGACTTCGCCGCGTAATCGCTGAACGGTGTGGCGTTGCCGTCGGGATCGGGGAAGTCCGGACCCCAGAGGATCATGACCATCTGACCCTTCTGGGCGCGGTAGATATTCAGCAGCTGCGCCTGCGCCGTTTCCTTGATCGACACCTTGATACCGACGCGGGCCAGGTCGCTCTGCAGTTTGGCCGCGAGGTCCGACCACTTCACGCCCCCCGGCGCGGGCCCGGTGGGCACCAGCAGCTCGACGGAGAATCCGTTCGGCACCCCGGCCTCGCGGAGTAGCGCCTTCGCTCGGGCGACGTTCTGCTGAAATGGGGCGGCGCTGTTGAAGCCGAAGAGCCCTTCCGGGATGATCGTCTGCACCTTCCGCGCCTCGCCGCGGAGCAGGCTGCGCACGATGCCATCGTAGTCGATGCTCCAGCGGATCGCCTCCCGCACCTGGACCTTGTCCAGCGGCGGGTGCTTGGCGTTCATCCCGACGTAGACGAGCTGCAGCAGGCCGCCCTTCTGCACTTTGACGTTGGGTTTGGCGCTCAACTCGCGCGCCTGCTCGGGCGTGAGGTTCGCGGCGATGTCGGCGTCGCCTGACTCCACCATGAACTTCTGGGTACTGCTTTCCGGGACGTGCTGGATGACGATCCGGGTCAGCCTGGGCTTCGGGCCCCAGTAGTTGGGGTTGGCGGTCAGCACGGCGCGGGACTCCGTGTCCCAACGCTCCAGGACGTACGGCCCCGTACCGGCTGAATGGTTGCGCAGCCAGGCTTCGCCGCGATCGGTCCCGCTCTGGTGGGCCATGGCCTCGTCGGGATCGACCACGGCGCCGACCGTGAACGTCAGCACGGACAGGAAACCCTGCGGGCTGGCCGTCTTCGGCAGCGTCACTTCCACCGTGCGGTCGTCGATCGCCCTGGTGTCGCCTTCCTTGAGGCCGGCCACGTCCTTGAACAGGAACGCCGGAGACTTGTTCAGGGCGATGACGCGGTCGAAGGAGAAGGCCACCGCCTTAGCCGTGAGGGGCCGGCCGGTACTGAACTTGACCCCCGACCGCAGCGTAAACGTCACCTTCCAGGAGCTTCCGGCGTCGGTGATCTTCCAGGACTGCGCCAGCCGGGGCTTGAGCGTGGTGAGATCCTCGCCCTCGAACGCCACCAGGGTATCGTAGGTGTTCTGCGCGACCAGGATGCCGCTGAACTCGTAGGCGACGGCGGGATCCAGCGAAATCATGTCGCTGATGTCGGCGACATAGACGAGAGTATCCGCGGCGGTCGCGGCCAGGGTCGGGCCGACCGTCGGTACGGTGAGCAGGACCAGGACTGTAACGATCGCGGGCACAAGCGCGCGCACGGAACCGCCTCCTTCTTGAACACGCGGGGTGATTGGACAGTAGTTTCGAACGGCGCGGTGCCAACCCCTCCCGCGGGACCCGAGCCGCCCCCCATCGGATCCAGCCCCGGGGCCTCTCGGCGTCGGGTGGAGGGCGCGCACACCGAAAGGAAAAGCGGCGCGGGCTATCGAAGCGGCGCGGCGAGGCGGTATCCGGTGACATCCCCAGACGGCTCGGCACCCCTGGGGTTGGTGTGTCCGAAACCAGGACCAACAGGAGAGGGAGGGGAGATCCAGATGAGAGGACCAGATCGGTGGCGCGCCCGGCTGGCGCCGTTGCGGATCGTCATCCCGTCGCTTCTGCTCCTCGCGCTCGTGATGAGCGCCGGGGGCGGCGCAGGTTCGACCGTCTCCGCAGGGGCGGCCAAGCCGGTCACGCTGGCCATCCTGCACTTCAGCGTGATCAAGGGCACGACATGGTCCGGCGCCCACCATCGCGCCGCCCAGCGCATCGCCCAGAAGTACCCGAACGTCAAGTACGTCTACCGCGAAGAGGTCGGGCCGGACTCCACGATCCCCTTTGCCGAAGAGCTCATCCGTCAGGGCGCCAACATCGTCATCGGCAACGCGGAGTTCATGGGGCTCCCGCTCAAGGACATCGCCGACAAGTATCCCAACGTGTACTTCGGGTCCGTCGTGGCCAGCGACACGACCACCAAGCGGAACTTCATCCGGTTCTTCCCCCGCCAGTACCAGGCGCTGTACCTGGAAGGGCTGATCGCCGCGGCACTGACCCGTACCGGCAACGTCGGCGTGGTCTCCGCCTTCCCGAACATCCAGGTCATCCGGCGCACCGCCGGCTTCTACCTGGGCGTGCAAGACGGGGCGAAGGCCCTGAACAAGAAGGTGAACGTCTACGTGAAGTACGTCGGCGACTGGTACAAGCCCGCCGAGGAGCGGGAGATCGCCACCACATTGGTCACTCAGCAGAAGGTGGACGTGATCACCCAGCAGACCGACTCCGGTTCGCCGCTGGACGTGGCCCAGGAGCGCAAGATCTGGTTCGTGGGCAAGGACATGGACGTGGTCGGATTCTACAAGTGGTCCAACACCGATACGGTGGCCGTCTCCTTCGACACGCGCTGGGAAGTCCTCTACGACCGGATGGTCCAGGACTTCATGGCCGGCAGGCAGAACCCGAGCACGTTCCTCTATCTCGGCATGAAGGACACCATGACGCTGGCCGACGGCACGGTGGAAGGCGCCGTGGACATCATGAACAACCTGAAGGTGGGCGTGGACGCGATCAGCCCGAAGGCGCGGCCACTCATTCCGGCCTCGATCGTGAACCTGGTCCGGCAGCGGCGCGACCAGATGATGAAGGGCACATGGGATCCATTCGAGGAGCACGCCTTCGTCAGCAACGGCACCGGCCTGGCCCTCAAGGACACCCCGATCCCGGCCAAGGGGACCGTGGTGAAGAAGGCCAAGACGAAGCCGACGGACCAGTGGCTGCTGGGCAAGTTCAACTTCGATCTTGAGGGGATGGCCATCCTGAAATAGCCGCGGCAGCTCCGCGGCGGCGTGCGGCGATTGTGTCTTCGACCGCAGCGTCTTGAGGCTTCTCCACCCGGGAGAACAGTTCCGGGTGGAGAAGCCTCTTCAGGGTATCGCCACATGACAGCGCCGGAACCCCTTCTCGCCGCCCGGGGCATCAGCAAGCGGTTTCCCGGCGTGGTCGCCCTGGACCACGTCGATCTCGACGTCCGTGCCGGAGAGGTCCACGCCATCCTGGGCCAGAACGGCGCCGGCAAGACCACCCTGATGAACATCCTGTTCGGCCTGGTGCAGCCGGACGAGGGCACGCTGACGCTGGATGGACGGCGGGTCCGCTTCCGATCCCCGCACGATGCGCTCGCCCAGGGGATCGGCATGGTCCACCAGACCCGCCGACTCGTCTCCGCGCACACCGTCCTGGAGAACATCGTCCTCGGGCATCCCCGCGCGCGCGGGTTCCTCAACCTCCGTCGGGCGCGGGCGGACGTGGAGACGCTGTGCAACCGCTACGGCTTCAGGGTGGACCTCGGGGCCCGGGTGTGGCAACTGTCCGAAGGTGGACGGCAGTGGGTGGAGATCCTGAAAGCGCTGTACCGCGGCGCGAGAATTCTGATCCTGGACGAACCGACCTCCGTGCTCACACCACCGGAGGTGAGGACGCTGCTGGCGGGATTGCAGGCGCTGGTCCGCGACCAGGGCGTCACCGTCCTGCTGGTCACCCACAAGCTTCCCATCGTCATGACCGCCAGCCGGCGGGTGACGGTGCTCCGCTCGGGGCGTGTCGTGGCGCGCCTCCCGACCGCCGAGGCGACCGAAGAGGTCTTGATCCAGCACATGATCGGCCGCGATGTGGCCTTCCGCAGCGTGGGGCGGTCACACACCGCGGGACGCCCGCTGCTGGAGGTCGAGCACCTCGCCGCCTTCAACGACAAAGGCCTCCTGGCGCTGCGCGGGGTCACCTTCGGACTCCGGGAGGGCGAGGTCCTGGGTGTGGCCGGCGTCACCGGGAACGGTCAGGAGGAGCTGGCCCAGGTGCTGGCCGGCCTGCGCCCGGCGGCCGGGGGACGGCTCCGCCTCGACGGCCTCGACGTCACGCACCTGTCACCCCTCGACCGGTGGCGCCTGGGGGTCGGCTACATCCCCGCGGAGCGCGCCGAGGTGGCGTCCATCGCCGCCTTCTCGCTGGTGGAGAATACGACGTTGAACTACCACTTCGACCCCGCCTACACCCGACGCGGCCTGCTCGACGACACGGGCCTCGCGCAGCTCACCCAGCGCATCCTCTCCGCCTACAACGTGAAGGCTCCTCACGAGTATGTCCGGGCCCAACACCTGTCGGGCGGAAACCTGCAGAAGCTGATCCTGGGCCGGGTCCTGTCGCGCCACCCCCGGCTCCTCATCGCGCACCTTCCGACGCAGGGGTTGGACGTCGAGGCCACCGCGTTCGTCCGCTCCACCCTGCTGGACGCCCGGGCGTCGGGAGCCGCGGTCGTGCTCATCTCGGAAGATCTGGATGAGATCCTGTCGCTGAGCGACTGGGTGGCGCCGATCTACGAGGGGCGCTTCGGCGCCGTACTCCCCCACGACGAAGCCGACGCGGAGACGGTGGGGGCCATGATGGCCGGGCTGCCCATGCGGGAGGCCGGCGCGCGGTGAGGCTGGGCCGGCACGAGATCACGCTGGACCCCCGGCCCACGCTTCGTCCGATCTACACGGTGCTGACCGCGGTCGTGGCCATCGTGGTGGCGCTCGCGTTGAGCAGTGTCCTGTTCCTCTCGGCCGAGACCGGACCGTTCTCCGCCTACCGGATCGTGTTTTCGTACGCCTTCTTCAATCCCCGCGGCTTCCTGGCCACGACGCACCGCGCCATCTATCTCCTGTTCGCCACCTACGCCTTCCTCGTCCCCCTGCGCGCCGGCTTGTGGAACATCGGTCTCCCGGGTCAGGTGTTCGCGGGAGCCCTCGCGAGCTTTGCCGTTCCGCTCGCGCTCCGCGCGGCGGAAAGCCCGACCCCTGCGCTCCCGCCCGTCCTCATCATCGGGCTCATGGTCGCCGCCGCCGCGGCCGCAGGCGGTGTGCTCGGCGGTTTCGCCGGCATCTTGCGCGCCAGGCTCCAGGTGAACGAGATCCTCGTCACGATGATGCTCAACTCGATTCTCTTTTGGCTGGTCTCCTACATGATCAAGGAAGGCGGCGTGTTTATGGGGGCGACGGCGGAAGGGGAGAGCTTTAGCCTGCCCCCGTCGCTGTACGCGCCGCTGCTGCGGGGGGTGCCCTTCACCGCGGTGCTCGCCCTGCTGGCCGCCGTCTTCCTCGATCTGCTCTTTGCGAAGACGGCGCTCGGCTATCGGATTCGGGCCCTGGGGGAGAACCCGGCCGCGGCCCGCTACGGCGGCATCATCCCCGTCACGTTGTCTCTGATGGTCTTCCTCCTGGGCGGGGCCTTCGCCGGCCTGGCCGGGTACCACTACTTCGCGGCGCTCCCCGGCGTGTACAAGATCCCCGGGAACTACGGCTACTACGGGGATCTGGCCTTCTACGGCATCATCTCCGCCTTGATCGCCCGCGGCTCGTCGCTGGGCGCGGTGCCGATTGCCGTGCTGTTCGCGGGACTCTCCCTGGGCGCGCGCTTCGCGCAGGGAGCGCTGCATCTCCCGTTCGGGGTCGACTACGCCCTGCTCGGCCTGCTGATGATGACCTTCGTCGGATCGCAGGTCGTGTACAACTTCCGCCTGGCCTGGCGGCGGGTCCCTTCCGAGGCCGCCTCATCCATGACCACGGGGATGCCGGAGGCCTGAGCGGCGATGTGGGAGCTGCTGGCCCGGAGCCTCGAAGCCTCGACCATCTTCCTGTTTGCGGGCCTCGGCGAGCTGATCAATCAGCGCTCGGGCGTCCTCAACGTCGGTCTCGAAGGGCTCATGCTGTTCGGCGGCACCGCGGCGTTCATCGCCGCTCAGACCACCGGCAGCTACCCGTTGGGCTTCCTGGCCGGCCTGGCGATCGGGGCCGTCCTCGGCCTCGCCCACGGCTTCTTCTCCATCACGCTGCGCGGCGACCAGGTGGTGAGCGGGATGGGCTTGTGGATCCTCAGCTTCGGGCTGACCACCTACCTCGGCAGCGCGTACACCGGACCGCTCGGGCTCCCGCGGATCCCGACTGTGGCGGGGCTCTCGCCGTTCTTCCCGCTCGGCGTTGCCCTGGTGGCGGCCGGCTGGCTCGTCCTCTTCCGGACGAGCCTGGGGCTGGCGATCCGATCCGCGGGGGAGAATCCGGGCGCCGCGGAGGCGTCCGGCGTCCCCGTCACGGCGATCCGCTACCTGTGCGTCACCTTCGGCGGGGTGCTGGCGGGGCTGTCGGGAGCCGCCTACACGCTCTCCTACAACCCGGTCTGGAACTACAACTTCCTGATGGGCTGGGGATTCGTCAGCCTGGCCCTGGTCTTCTTCTCGATGTGGAATCCCTGGATCTTGCTCGCCGGCGCCTCGCTGTTCGGGATGATGTGGCAGCTCTCCCTCAGCCCGGAACTCGTCCTCCCGGGCGTCCTGTCCCGGTACATCTGGCGCACCGTGCCCTTCGCCATCACGATCCCGATCCTGATCGTGATCTCCACGTCGTGGTTTCGGACCCGGTGGGGGCTGGCCCGCCCCGAAGCGCTGGGCCGGCCGTACGTGAAGGGCTGATCGCGCGTCAGCGGTCGTTTTTCTGCCCTTTCGTCCAGACGATGGCGATGCGGTTCGTGAAGCGGATGGACTTGCCCGCCGGATCATAGAGGAACGACCATCGGTAGCGCTGCCCGCCGTCCCGGTAGGTAACGGTGTAGAGCGTCTGATGTCCCTGGCGGGTCATCTCAACGCTGTCGATCACGTGCGTCGGGGCAGATCCTCCTCCCGTGCCGAAGGAGATGGCGCGCGGCTGGAGCTCGAAGTACCGATCGGCGTACGGCGGAGTCGGGGTCCGCCACACGCCGACGAGCTCCTCGGGCAGGGTCGAGGACTGCTGCGCTCCGCATCCCGCGACCAGCGTGGCCATGGCGAGCATCACGGCGACGCGCCCCGCTCTCATCGACGGTCACCCGGCGCCGTCGGCGCCCCCGCCAGGCTGAGATCATCCGCCCGCCCGTTCCGGACGGCGAGCCGCGACCGCCGGCCGGATCGCCGCGCGCGGTCTCGCGCCGCGACCTGAAGAAACGCCTGGACCGCCCGCGGATCAAACTGCGTCCCCGCGCTCTTCCTGATGATCTCGACGGCGCGCTCGGGGTCCAATCCCGCCCGGTACGGACGGCTGGACACCAGCGCATCGTAGGTATCGGCGACGGCGAGGATGCGCGCGTGCAGGCTGATCGCCTCGCCCTTCAGGCCGTCGGGGTAACCCGAGCCGTCGAACCACTCATGGTGCTGCCGCACAATCGGCAGGCATTCCCCCAACCCGGGGATGGGCTCCAGGATGCGCACGCCGATGCGCACGTGGGCCTGGACCTGCCGCCGCTCCTGATCGTTCAGCTTCCCGGGCTTGTCGAGAATGGAGCCGGGGATGCCGATCTTCCCAATGTCGTGGAGCAACCCGCCGCGCTGCAGGACCTCAAGCTCGTCCGCGGGCAAGCCCATGGCCCGGCCGATCTCAATCGCCAGATTGGTGACGCGTTCGGAGTGACCGGAGGTCCACGGGGACTTGGCGTCGATCGCGCGGGCCAGCGCGGTCAGGGTTCCCCAGTGGAGCTGGTGGAGCTCTTCGATCAGACGGGCGTTCGACAGGGCCACGGCCACCTGATCCGCCACCTGCCGGACCTGCTGCACGTCGTCATCGTCGTGGACCGGGACGGAATGGCCCAGGCTGATGATCGCAGACACCTGGCCCTCCAGGAAGATCGGGACCACCAGAAAGGAACGCAGGCCGCGGCCGGCCAGCGGCGCCAGGTAGTGCGGCAGGCCGTCGGGCCCGTCGAAGACCAGGGCCTCCGGATGCCGGTGCAGTTGTTCCAGGTCATCAGGGGTGACCGGCGTCTCCAGACGGGCTTCGCCCTCGGCGCCGGCGGCGCGGACGTGGGTGACCGCGGTGTGGGGCGGCGTCCCCCGCAGCAGGCTGAGGCTCACGCCCTCGTGCGGCAAGTGGTCGCGCAGGCGGATGAGCACCGCATCGATGATGCGCGGCGTCTCCCACGAAGAGAGAATCGCCCGGTCGATCTCGTTGATCGTTCTCAGCGAGTCGAACTGCCGGCCGAGGCGACCGGCCATGGTGTTGAGCGATGTCGCCAGCTCCTGGAACTCATCGCCGCTGGTCACCGTGACGCGCGTCCGGAAGTCCTGATTGGCGATCCGGCGGGTGCCCTCCTGAAGTTTCTCCAGCGGCACCAGGCTCCGGCGGATCTGGATCAGGCTGAGCAGCAGAACGACCCAGAGCGCCAGGAGCGTGATGAGCAGAAAGATCCGCCGGAAGGCCGCCAGGGGGGACAGCACATCGCCTCGGGCCTGGCTCAGCACCACCACCCAGCGCGGGGCAAGAAAGACGGGCTTGAGGTAGACGGTCCAATAACCGGCGAGATGCTCCCGGTCATTCCGCACCCAGCGGAACTGCCCCGCGGTGGAGCGGGTCATCTCCTCCAGCGCTCCGTCGGGAAGAGCGGGCTCCCCGTCGGCCGAACAGAACAGCACGCGGTTGGACTGGTCGAGGACGCAGAGGTCGACAAACGCCGGCAGCTTGTCCACGTCCCAGAGGTAGGCCGGCTTGATCTGTCCGATCAGCGTGGCCTGACCCGGATGCCGGCGATCCAGATCCTGGCTCATGAAGATGCAGGGCGCGGGGGCGTCGCAGGAGGCGGTGGAGACCACAGTCTTCCCCGACCGCAGATGCTGCTGCTCTTCGGGCGTCAGCTCCAACCGGGTTCCCATCCGCCCAACGAGCGCCTGGCGGCGGCCGTCAGCGGTGACGATCTCCAGGGCGGTGAAGCGCTCTTCCAGGTCCTGGAGCGGGACGGAGATCGCAGCCCGGGACGCTCTGGATCCCTCGCTCCAGTCCGCCGCGATGAGCCGAAGTTCGGCCTCGAGGAAACGCAGCCGCTCGTAGACGCTCATGCCCTGCGCTTTGCTGGCCTGGCGGAGCTGCTGCTGGCTCTGCATCGTCAGTTGCCCGCTGACGTGCTGGAAGGCGATGAGGGCCAGAGCGCTCAACGGCAGGAGCGCGCAGAGGACGAACAGGAGGAAGATCCGCCGCGCGACCCGGCTGCGCAGGAACGTGGCGTCGAGTGTCATCGCCGCGGCCACCGATCAGTATTGCGCCGCCAGGCCGACGTAGGCGCCGTCATTGGCCCGGATGATGTCGTCTTGACTGGCCTTCGCCGTCAGCGGCGGGGAACTCCTCCGGTCTTTGCCCATGCTGTAGAGATCGTACGTCGAGTTGAGCGGAACCAGGAAGCGGTCTTTCCGCATCTTCCCCTTGGCTTTCTCTTCGGCGAAGTTCAGATACTGATACGGCGTCCCCCAGGGGTCGCGATAGCTTCCGCCGAGTTCGTCGAGCGTCCGCGGCAGCGATCCTGTGGCGAGCTCGAACGCGCTGATCTCCGACTCCAGGGTGCGGATGTCGGCGACGGCGCGGGTGATCTTCGCGGCCTCAAGGGTGGATTTGAGATCGGGCACGGCGATGGCTGCGATCGTCAGCACGATGGCCGCGGCAATGACGAGCTCGATCAGGGCGAAGCCGCGCTGCGGCAATACCCAGGGGCCGGGGGGAGCGCGGCGGGCGAGGTCGAACTCGTCGGACATCCACCCATCCTCACCTTCGGAAAGCTGACCGGCGATCTGGCCCCATCGCGTCGTGCCCCGCCTCTCTGGCGCGGGCCTCCCGAACGAAGGCTCCGCGGAGGAGTGGAGCAAGAATTGTGCCAGCAAACCTCTGTGGGATCGGCGGGAATGCTCTGTCAACCTGCGGGGTTGCTCGTAAGCCGGAGGGCGGGTCATCGTCACCCCGCCCTCCGGCGTTCTCCACAATGTCAGTGCGGCGGAAGGTCAGCGGCGCATCTCCCACCCGGCCCAGGCCAGCCAGATGATGATGAGCGCGAAGCTCCCCAGGAAGACGAGGGGCGTGGTCGTGAACAGGCCCAGCAGCGTCACGATTCCGCTGATGTAGGCGAGCCAGCCCACACCGCTGGAGAGCGCGCGGGTGGAGGTGATCGCCCACCCGGCCGCGAGCAGCGCCGCCCCGACGAAGGCGTTGCCGAACGCGCCGAAGGTGGAGACCATGGCATTGACCGCAACCCAGGCATGGCTGGCCGCGACGGCATCCGTTGAGGCGGCGACCTGCGCTCCGCCCACCCATTGCGCCAGCGACGAGAGCGCGTATCCGCCGGAGCCCAGCACGCCGAGCAGCAACACGGCGTGGGCGCGCGTGGGAGCCTTGTCACGGAGCGCGCGGTAGAGGCCGGCCGTGAACACGACGGCGAGCAGGGTGCCCAGCGCGCCCAGTACACCGGTGAGCAGCCACCGGCCGCCGGACGCCTTGATGAATGACAGCGCCCGCGCCGGATCAGCCGCCACCTGCGGGGTGAACCCGCCGGTCAAGACGAGGATGAAGAGAACGGCAAGCACCACCGCGGAGATGACGCCAAACGTTCCACCATTCTGCCGAACCCTGTCCATGCCGATCCCCCCTGGCGGACCCGGGATGACCACCGGCTAAAGGGCCGCATTGCCAGGGTATTGCCTGCGGGCTTTCCGCACCCCTCCTTCCCGGTCGCGGGGGACCCTGTCCTCGGGGAGAAGCCTGTGCGGTTGTCTTTCGGTGGGTTGGCGGAGTCGGCGGCAGCACGTCAGGGCGATGATTCCCGCCCATCGGGTTGCGGGGGAGCCTCGAGGGTAACCGTGGCCGTTGCGGGTCCCTTCCCTCTGACGCAGGCCGTCACAGCGATCGCATACCTTGGCATTGGTTGGGCCTCCAGCATCCATGGTGAGCTGCCGCGCGTATGACGGCGTCCGCAATGCTCCCGGCGTCTGCGTCCCCCGTTGAGACGAATCAGGCTCGTGCCCGATGGCGGCCCTGGCGGGCCCTCCCTAGACTGACCTGTGGGACACTCTTCGGCCGAGGAGAACTCATGTCGTCGCCCCGAGGTGCGTGGGTTGGGTTGTTGACCGTTTCCCTCTCCCTGGGTCTGACCGGCCTGGCCGCCGCGCTTCCCGACTACCAGCCGACCTTCACCAAACTCTATTCGCCCAAACCGGAGACCCCCATCGCCAAGGCCGGCTGCCTCGTCTGCCACAGCGATATGGCGGGGAAGCTGAACCCCTACGGCGTGGATCTCAGAAAGCAGAAGACCCGGGATGCCGCCGCATTCAAGGCTATCGAGCAGGTCGACTCCGACAGAGACGGGGTCGCCAACCTGGAGGAGATCAAGGCGGGAACGCTTCCCGGCGACCCGCAATCGAAACCCGCCGCGCAAAAGCCTCTGGCCGGGGGAACCGTTCCCGCCTCCCCTCCGCCGGGCAGGACCGCCGCGGCGCCCCCGACGGCGCGTTTCGTCGGCGCTGAGAACTGCCGCATGTGCCACAGCGACCAGTATCGCCGGTGGGCCGCCACGTCGCACGCCAGAGCATTCGAACTCCTCGAGATCGCCGGGCAGACCCAGAATACGGAATGCCTGGGGTGCCACTCGACGGGCTTCCGCAAGGGCGGATTCAGGGATGCATCATCGACGCCCGAATTGAAAGGTGTGCAGTGTGAATCGTGCCACGGCCCGGGGAGCGAGCACCGTGGGGACCCAAGGAAGATCGTCAAGACGCCGCCGGCCTCAGTGTGTGCATCTTGCCACCAGCAGCTGAACCTGCACTAAGCGCTCCGCCTCCGCAGTCCCGCAGCGCCACACCAGGTCACCGGCGGATGCCCGGCGCGACCGCTCCGATCAGTTTGCGCGCTTTCCTCGCTCCCTTCATCCTGCTGGTGGCGCTCCTGGTGATAGCGGTCGTCGTAGGTCTCCCCGAACCCGCGCGCGGCCAGCCTTCCTACGCGGGCTCCGAGCGGTGCAAGAGTTGCCACGCGAAAGTGACCGGAGAGTGGGCCGGAACGCCTCATGGCCGAATCCTCGGCAGGAGAGGTCTATCGCCGGAGTTGAGCGGGTGCGAGTCGTGCCACGGCCCCGGTGCCCTCCACGCCGGCAGCGGGAAGAAGCAGCAGATCCAGAACCCGGGCAGGCTGCCAGCCGCAAAGAGCAACGCGGTCTGCGGGGCCTGCCATGTCAGAGGTGAACACCGCGGTCCGGACGGATGGGCCGGGCTGGATGCGAGGTTCTGGCGAAGAAGCGCTCACCGGCGTCAGGACGTCTCCTGCCTCAGCTGCCACAGCGGCCACCAGGCCGGTCTCCGCCAGCCGGCTGAGGCGCTGTGCACGTCCTGTCACAACCAGGTGATCGCGGCCGCCGGCCGGTACACGCACCTGCCCGTCGCGCAAAGAATGTGCATAACCTGCCACGACCCTCACGGCACCAGTCGACGGTATGGCCTGCCCCGGGATCTCACCAAGGTGTGTCAGAGTTGCCATGACGTCGCCGCCAAATCAAGCGTTGCCGCGCACCGTGGGTATCGCGTGGGAGGAACCACCTGCACTTCCTGTCACGACCCACACGCGTTCGATCGGAAAGGACGCCTGATGAGGCGGGTTGCGCACGCCCCATTCAGCGCTGGCCAGTGCACAGCCTGCCATCGCCAGGGCTCGGCCACGCTTACACGCCGGCAGCCTGATTTGTGCTTCTCCTGCCATCAGGAATCCACAGTGAAGAACCCGCAGGATACCGTCGTGCACCTCCCCGTGGCCCGAGGGTTCTGCACGGGATGTCATGCGCCGCACGCATCGAGAGAACGCGGCATGCTGGTTGACACCGAGGCCTACACGTGCCTGAACTGCCACGGCGACGTGGAGAACGATCTCTTCAGAACGACCGCCCACCGGCCCGCGCAAGAGGGCCGGTGCCTGGTTTGCCACAAACCCCATACCTCCACACAGCCGCAGTTGCTCGCCAAGGAAGGCCTGATCTTGTGTGCCTCGTGTCATCCTTCTCAAGGGAAGTTCGTGCACCCGGTCGGGAACGCGGTGCGGGATCCATCCGGGCGGCCAGTGACGTGCAGCACCTGTCATGCTCCGCACGGCTCGGACTTCAAGGCTCTGAGCCGGGCCGACCCGCAGCGGGAACTCTGCGTGCGATGCCACAGGGTCGGACGCTAGCATTCGTCATAGCCCTCACTATCGTCGTCCTGGCGGGCGCGGCCGCGGCGGAGGGGCAGCTGCGACTCCTCTTCGTAATCAGCGGGGGCCGCTCGGCAGCAGACCGGCTGGACCATCCTGCGGATGTGGCACTTGATGCAGCGACCGGCGAGATCTACATCGCCGACACAGGCAATGACCGCCTTCTGATCGTGGGTAGCGCAGGCGAGTTCCGCGCCGAGATCAGGGTGTGGGAGGACCTGCGGCGCCCGATTGCGGTGGCCGTTGCGAACAATGAGATCTATCTTGCAGGAAGCGCGTCCAGGCGCGTCGGCGTGCTGGACATGCGGGGCCGCGTCAAAGAGCGGATCGACCTCGACCCGGGCGGCGGCAAGGGGATCGCTGTGGGAAGAATGGCCGCGGTTGATGACCGGCTCTACGTCATCGACCGGTCGGCCGACCGCGTTGTCGTCCTTCACCTGCTGACCCGGCGTGTCATGACGGCTCTTGGCGGACGCGGCAGCAAAGATGGCCAGTTCACGAGCCTGGCCGGTGTGGCCGTGGCCCCGGATGGGGCCATCTATGCGCTTGACATGATGCGCGCTTCGATCTCAGTGTTCGATTCGAACGGCAGTTTCATCCGTCGGTTCGGCGAGGCGGGCGGTTCCTTCGGGCAACTGGCCCTGCCCACCGGCCTCGCGGTGGATGCCGGCGGGCGGACGTTTGTCGTCGATGCCACACGGCACACGCTACTGCTGTACGACACTGACGGCCGGTTTGTGCGGGAGTACGGCGGATTGGGAAAGACCCCCGGGTGGTTCTACTTCCCCCGAAACGTCCAGGTCGATGCGAAGGGCCGGGTGTACGTCGTGGAGCCATTCCTCAACCGGGTCCAGGTGCTCGCGATTCGTCCGTAAGGTCTTCCACCGACGCCTCCCCCTGAAAGGGATTAGTGCAGCGAGCGGCACAAATGATGCGTTTGGCCTATGCCGTGCAAGGCGGGGCGAGTGTCATCATAGGGTGATGCCAGGCGGTACCCTCGCAACGAATGAGGTGAGCGTGCATGTACGGAGCGAGGATCCTCGTTGTGGCGCTGCTCGCCGGCGGTCTCGTCGCCCTGGGGTTTCTCCTGGTTCCGGCTGTGAACGCCCGCGACCCGGACACCGAGCCCCTGACCTACCACACCGGAGCCACCCTGGTGTGCAGTTCGTGCCACACGATGCACTACAGTGAGGGCGGGCAGCCTCCCTCCGGCGCCGACACGGGCGGGCCATTCCCGAAGCTGCTCCTCAAGCGCAACGAGACAGACCTGTGTCTCAACTGCCACGGAGGCGGCACAGGGCCAAACGTCATGGGAGGCGGTTGGCCGGGAGGGCAGTTCCCTGCCACGCCCGCCGTCCAGGGCAGAGGGCACAACCCCACCGGGACCGCGGCCAACCCGTCTACCCAGATCCCGCTGGACTCAACCCTCGGCCTCATGCCGCCGGGGAGCACCGGCGGCGCGCTCACCGAGTTCACCTGCGGCACCTGCCACGACCCGCACGGCTTCTCGAACTATGACACGGGGAATGCGGCCGTGTTCACGTACCGCCTCCTGAGAAAGAGCATCAAGGGACCGGGCGGTGCAAGCATCGACGTTTCGAACACGATCCAGAGCACGTTCAGGGATGCGCAGTTCAGTGAGATCGAGAGCGCGACCAACCACAACGTCTATCGGTCTGGGCCGACGATCGGGGATGCCACCAGGGGGTTCGGCAAGTGGTGCGCCAGCTGCCACGGCAACTTCCATGACGATGGTCCGGCCTTCAGCTTCAGGCACCCCTCGGCAGACGAGCTTGGCGGTCTTTACCGGAACTACACTTTGGCCAATCTCGCAGACGGCTACGCAGGCGGCACCTACCACTTCAAGTACCCGGTTGAGACGACGCAGGGCGCGGCCGCCACAACCGGGACCCAGTGGGCGATCACCTCAGGCTCGACGGAACGTGTGTTCTGCCTGAGCTGCCACCGCGCGCACGGCTCGGCAACCTCCAATGCAGGCCGCTGGGACTTCAGCCAGTCGAGCGGCGCTGGAACGGGTTGCAACAAGTGCCACCGCATGGGGGAGTAGCCTAACGGAACGGTCACTATGTACCGCGATGCACCGCGGCGGCGGGCTGGAAGGCGGCCCGCCGCCGCGCTTTGTTGGGGCCCCCTTCATCGTGCACTGGACCGCCGGGCAGATCGGTCGGCGGACTGATACTGTGACCCTCGGGGGCGGCGTACCCTAGCAGGTGAGTCCAGATACGAGCGCCCAGCATGACGCGGCTGTACGTGCTCATCCTCCTGGCCACCCTGGCGGCACCCGCCTCAGCACAGCTCGCCGCGCGGGTGCAGTTCATCATCACGGGCTTCGGGCCGGGGCAGCCCCTCAGAGAGCCGCAGGCGGTGGCGACGGAAGGACGCAGCGGGACCATCTACGTCGCGGACACCGGGAACAACCGCCTGCTGGCATTCAGTCCTCAGGGCCTGCCACTCTTCCAGGCGCCGGTCTCGGGTGCGCTGGGTGTGGCCGCCACCGGGGACCGCATCTTCGTGAGCGACGGTGTGCGGGTGAAGATATTCTCCCGAACAGGCGCAGCCGAAGGCACCCTCAACCTCCTGCAGGCTGGACCCGAGGGCACGGTGGCACCGCAACGGCTGACAGCGGACGAGGAGGGCAATGTGTATGTGGCCGACGCCCGCGGCGGGCAGGTGTTGAAGTTCGACGCGCGCGGCATCCTGCAGGCCCGCTTCGGTCGTCTTGGGGACGGACCGGGAGCCTTCAAGATGATCGCGGGCCTGGCCGTCGATCGAATTGGGCGGATCTATGTCGCCGATTCCTTCGGCATCCCTGTTCAGGTATTCGATCGCGCCGGCCGCTACCTGACGGGCCTCGGCGTCCGCTCGGCCGGACCGGAGGGGTTCGCCTTCCCCGCAGGCGTGGCCGTGGACAGGGCGGATCGCATCTGGGTCGCGGACCAGCAACTCCATCAGGTCAAGGGACTGGACCTGACGGGTCGGGTCCTGGGCGCGGTCGGCACATACGGCTTGCGCGAGGGCCAGCTGTTCTTTCCTGTTGATGTGGCCGCGGACGGATTCGGACGGCTGTTCGTCCTGGAGAAAGGGGCGAACCGGCTGCAGGTTTTCCAGCTTGATCGCCCGTGAGCCGCGGTTGGATCGTCGCTCTGGGCCTGCTGGCGGCGGCTGGCGGCGTGGCCTCGGGACAGGAGGTGCTGCTGACGTACGGCGTGTATTACTCGGGATCGTGGCTGACGACCGACGGCGCCTTGCGGTATTCGGGACAGACCTCGCCCAGCTTCTCGCTGCGACTGCGGGGGCTGCTGACACCGCTGGGCAGCCTGTACGCAGACATGGCGGCGACCGGTGCGGGGACATCCTGGGACGGTGCGTCTTTCGCCGCGCAGAGCTACTCTCTCAGCGTGTTTGCGACCCGGCCAACGTCGAGCTTTCTGTTCACCGGGGTCAGATCCCAGACCGCGTCGTTGTCCTCCTCCGGGGACTTCGTCTCCACCGCAGATGCGCTCGTCCTGAGCCTCGGCCTTCGCCCGCTCCGGGATGTGTTCGTGAACCTCCAGTACGCCACGGTGGGGTTGGCGACTGAAGCCGCGACAGGGAGCGTGTCGTCCTACAGCTCAACTACTAACCTCGGCGCCTTTGCCGTTCTCCGGCCGGTCACGGTGACGTTCACCCAGGCCTGGACGCAAGGCATGCAGACAGGGACAGGGCCCCCGTCTGTGGTCACATCCGCGACGAGGAACATCGGAGTGCTTCTCGACCAGGCCCTGGCCAGGGGGTTGGGGCTGCAGGTGAGCGCCAACGCCGGCGAGAGCCGGATTACCGATGCGGCGGGATCGCAGGAACGCAGCGACACCACGGCCACCATGCGCCTGGTCGCTCTTCCAGTACGGGGGCTGCTTGTCGAAGGTCGGCTCTCCTACGATCCTCGGCTGGGCCCTTCGCCGCTTGTGGGAGTCGGGGTGCGCGCAGAGCCGTGGCGGATGGTGCAGCTGGACGCCAGCTATGATGCCGGAACGTCTTACCGCTCGTGGTGGGCGACCTTTCGGGCATTCCCGTCCTCGAAGGCCATGATCTGGGCCAGCGCATCTGCGTCGGAGCGGTTCGCCGACGGGGGCCTCGCCCGCGACCGCCGGAGTCTCGTGTCAGGGATCTTCCGCCTCAGCCAGCGCGCGGACCTGACCGTGGACCACTTCTGGTCGGAGACGACCACCGATCCAGCCCGCGCGTTTCAGGAGTGGTCCCTGGCCTACGTCCATCGCCCCACCTCCGTGGTGACCTACCGCCTGGCCTACCGACTCAGCGATGAGGAGCAGGGCGGCGTCCCACGGCTGGAGCGGACCCTGGGAGGAGATGTCTCCTGGCTCCTGTCGCCCAGGGCATCGCTGTCCCTCAGCACGCAGGTCGACCTCGCGGGAGGGGCAGGGCTCAGCTTCTCGTCCGCCTGGCTGCGCTGGGCGGCCGACGCCCGCACGGATGTCTTTGCGAGTTACCGGCATCACCGGGAGGCGAATGGCGCGTCGACGGGTTGGTCCGTCACGCTCGCCAGGCGGCTGGCGAGCGGCGCCTCACTGCAGGTCATGTACGATGCTCAACGCAACGGCACAGGGGACCGACGGCTGGTCATGGTCGTGTTCCAGAACCGGCTGGGGGCGAGGTGATGACGATGAAAGGATGGCGGGTCATGGCGCTGCTGCCGCTCGTCGCCGTCGGGCTCGCGGGATGCGCAGGCGAGCAGGCGGCCATCACGGCTACCGTCAGGCAGGCGGTAGGAAACGAACGCATCCGGCTCGCCGTTCTGCCGTTCGACAACCTCAGCCAGAAGCCGGGCGCCGAGCGGGCGGTGACGCAGACGATCCTGACGTATCTCCTGGCGTCGGATCTGTTCGAGGTCATCGAACCGGGCCACGTGAACAGGGTGCTCGCAGACCTCCGCGTCCGGTCGGCAGCGGAAGAGATCGACCCCGAGACGGCGAGAAAGCTCGGGCAGAGGCTGAATGCCGAGCTGCTGCTGATCGGAGTCGTCCAGGAGTACGGCGAGGTCCGCGTGGCCAACGACGTCTATCCCGCCGTCAGCCTGTCCATGAGGATCCTGGACGTCTATACCGGCTCCATCCTCTGGTCCGCCTCGGCGGCGCAGACCGGCGCCGATACCGTGGTCATCTTCGATTTCGGGCGTATTACCTCGCTGCCCAAACTGACGCAGGTCCTGGTGGAGAAGATGGCGAGGGGCCTGCAGGCCTCCGCCCCGCGCATCGTGGAGGCGGTGAAGCGGGGAAGGGAAGCCGGACTCCCGGCGGCGCCAACCCCACCCCCGCCCAGCGCGCCCGTCACGGTGCCTCCTCCTGCGCCTCAGGGACCGCTCGCCGAAGCGCAACTGAAAGCCCTGCTGCGAGACGTGTCAGGGTTCACGAGATCCGAGGTTGGCTATCGCAAGCACTTCTATGACACGGTTGAGGCCGTATACGCTGTTGAGGGCACCCGCATTCCGGTGAGGCTTGTGGACTACGCCAGTCCAGAGCGGGCCGCGAACTTCATGACCGGGGAGCACGCGGGAGTGGCCCCCGCTACGTTCGCGAATCTGCCGGCCTATATGTGGGAGTCCCAATTCGGGCTGGTCCACCTGGACGTCGTCGCCGGCAGGTTCGGGTTGTACCTGTCAGGTCCGTCGGGCGCAGCGGCAAATCTCCAGCGGCTGGCTCAGGCGCTGATTGCAGGGCTGCAGGATGTGCGCTGACTTGCTACCTCGTTCGGTAGACTGGCAACGTCGACAGCGGCGGGCCGTCAGGGCGTGGATTCCCGCCCATCCGGGTGCGGGGGAGCCTCGAGGGTTAGTGTCGCCGATGCGGGTTCCCTCCCCCTGACGTGGGCCGTCACGGTGATCGCGTAGCGCGCGCTCGAAGGAAGGGGCTGCCAGAACGTGTGCGCGAAAGTGCCGTCTCTCTTTGCGCCCACGGAGACGCTGGCGATCTCAACCGGTCCCCCCGGGGCCTCTGCGGCAATAACGATCACTACCTTGGCGCCGGGGATGGTGATGCCTTCGATCACCAGCGGGGTCGGCAGGATCTGCCCCGCGGCGGGTGCCGTCACGCTCAACGGGAGAGGCTGGTCCGGATCGTTGGCGCTCGCGTCATCGGCGCCTGCTCCTCCGGCGCCGCCCGGCGATTCGGCAGAATCGCTCGATGCCCGACGCCAGGTGCGGGTGCGGTTCAGGCGCACCTCGCTGCTCTCGACGAGCAGATACTCCGTCGGCTCGGTTCCGCTGATGAAGGCTTCCCTCCGCGGGTCATCGCAGCCGAGGGTGGCGCGCAATCCCGAGGTGCCGCACACGGTGACGACGCTCACCCCCGCCGGGACCTCCCAGTCCGCTTCCGGAAGGGCCTGGGCGGCCACCTCCATGAACGCCCGCCAGATTTGTGTGGGAACGGTGGCGCCGACGACACGTTCCATGGCGCTGTTGTCATCGTTCCCGACCCACACGCCGGCGATGAGGTGAGGCGTGAAGCCGAGGAACCAGGCGTTCCGATAGTCGTCGGTCGTGCCGGTCTTTCCTGCCACCGGGCGTCCCAGGTCGGCCCCGCGCCCGGTGCCACGGGTAATGACGCCTTTGAGGACATCGATCATCACGTGAGCGACCTCCGGGCTGAGCACGACCTGGCGGCGCGGCACGCGTTCTTCGAGCACCCTCCCCGACTGGTCGAGAACCCGGAGGATGGCGACCGGATCGGCCCGTACCCCCTGGGCGCCGAGAACCCCGTAGGCCGAGGTCAGCTCAAGCAGGGTGACCTCCGAGCTCCCCAGCGCGAGGGACAGGTCGGGCCGCAGCGGACTCGTGATCCCCATGCGCTGCGCCAGCGCGATGACGCGACCGGGACCCAGCTGTTCCAGGGTCTTGATCGCGGGAATGTTGATCGAGCGCTCGATGGCCTGCCGCATGCGTACCGGACCTGCGAATTCCTCGGTGTAGTTCTTCGGCTGCCACAACCCCTCCGGCGTCTCGTACTCGATCGGCTCGTCCACAATCACCGTGGAGGGGGACATGCCGCTGGCGATCGCGGCCACATAGACGAACGGCTTGAACGCCGACCCCGGCGGCCGGCGTGCCTGCCAGGCCCGGTTGAACTGGCTGGCCTCGAACGCGTAGCCGCCGATCATGGCCCGGATGGCCCCCGTCTGCGGCTCCAGGGCCACAAGCGCGCCCTGCGTGACGTTGAGCCGGCTCTGCTGGGCCGCGTCGATCCCGCGGCGCACCGCCTTCTCGGCCGCCGCCTGGAGATCGATGTCGAGGGTCGTGTGCACCTGAAGGCCGCCGCGATAGACGGCCTCCTCGCCGTAGCGCTCCAGCAGATAGGGAAGGATGTACGCCACGAAGTACGGCGCCCGGATGCCGATGAGGCCGGCGTTGCGCTCCTGGGTGAGCCCCAGGGGCTCCGCGGCAGCCTGTTGGGCTGCGGCCTCCGAGATGTATCCGAGGTCGGCCATGCGCTCCAGGACCAGACGCTGGCGCGCGCGGACCTTCTCGAGGTTCCGATAGGGGGAGGACACCGACGGGGCGCGGATCAGTCCGGCCAGCAGCGCCGCCTCGGGTAGCCTGAGCTCTTCCACCGGTTTCCCGAAGAACACGCGCGCCGCCATCTCCACGCCATACGCGCCGTGGCCGAAGTACACCTGGTTGAGGTAGCGCTCAAGGATCTCAGCCTTCGTGAAGCGGCGCTCGATCTCGACGGCCAGCAGCATCTCGGCCAGCTTCCGGCTGACGAGGCGCTCCGGGCTCAGGAAGACGATCCGGGCGACCTGCTGCGTGACCGTGCTGCCGCCCTCCACGATGTCCCGCGCCAGCAGGTTGCGCCACAGCGCCCGCAGGGTTCCCCGCAGATCCACGCCGTGATGCCGGTAGAACCGATCATCCTCGATCGCCAGCACGGCCTGCTGCAGGGCGAGCGGGATCCGGTCCAGCGAGACGAAGACCCGGTTCTCCCGGTAGAGGCTCGCCACGAGTTGCCCATCGCGCGCATAGATGCGCGTGGCCTCGGGGGGCGGCGCCGATAGCGTTGTGACGTCCGGCAGCCGGCCGGCGATCGAAGCGGCGATGCCGAGCAGGAGGCCCGCTGCCGTCGTTCCCAGGAGCGCCAGGACGCCCAGGACGATCAGCGCTGGACGGAAGACCCACCTCGAGCGCGGCAACGTGAACCGGACAGTAGGAGCGGACGGATCCACGCCCGCGACTGATCCTCGCTTTGCAGGATGCCCGAGAGCACGACGGGCTCACCCGCGGCCTGCCCCTGATTCGGCAGGCATAGACGCGCTGAAACAGAAACATGTGGCATGTGCAGGGATGATGCCAATTCACTTCCGTCGCTTCGGAAGAGCGACGGTGACGAGGAGGTGGCCGATGGACCCGTTCATCCCCTGGCTGTACGCTCAACTGCGCGCCCGCTTCGACGAGCGCGGTCAGGCTGAGGTGATCATCGCGGCGTTGGTCATAATCCTTCTGTGGCTCTTCGTGACGGGCCGGAGGGTCGTCGTCAGGTAGCCGACGGTTGGCGGCCGAGGAGCCCCCGCGGGGCTCTCTGAGGCCTACTCACGGGAGGGACGGGGCAAGACAGCAGGAGCAGGACAGGGAAGGGAACAGGAAACAGGGCGAAGGGCGGTACCCCGTCCTCACCTGAGGTGATCAGAGATGCGGACCATCCGGCTCGCGGCGTTGATTGTCGCTGTCTTCCTGGTGGTGTCGCTGCCGGGATCTGTCTTCGCGCACGACAAGAGGCCGAAGGATTATAAGAAGGGGCAGCTGTACTGCCCGAGCCAGGTCCTGGTCGTCGGGACCATCGTCGTCCAGCCCGGCCGCTGCTATGTCCTGGCCTTCTTCCGGGACGGCCGCGGCACGTTCCTCGCCTTTCTCAACCCCAAGGTCAAAGTCCCGAGCCGTCGTGTGCACCTGGACAGCGACGAGGGACGCAAGATCAGGGCCCAGATCGTCTACCTCGTGCCCGTCCAGGCGACAGGCCTTGCCGTCGTGACGATGCCGCTGAACACAATTCAGCTCGTGCAGGTTCAGGAGAGGCACGAGCACGACGACGATGACGATGAGGATGATGACGACGATGACGATGACGACCATCGGAAGGCACGTGAGGAGAGGGTCGTGCTCGTGATCACGGGGGTTCCCGCGCCAAACCTCACCGTGACCTTCGTCATCAGATTCTAAATCGGTGGATGAACAGGTGAAGTTCGAGGGCCCGGGGTCGCATCCGGGCCCTCGTCAATCAGCCGGCGCTTGATCAACCAGCGGGTGCACGCACAGACTCAGTCGTCGTCCTCTTCGTCTTCGTCGTCTTCGTCATCATCGTCGTCATCATCCGTGGCGGCTCGGTCGAGCCTGGTGTGTTCATGGATGAGGACCAACACGCCGTCAACGCGGCGAAACTCGCGCTCAATGCGAATCCACAGATCAGCCTCAAGGACGACAACGATCGTCTCCACACGCCGGACCACCTGGCCGTCCTGCATCGTCTCGGCGACGGTCGTGATGGTGTTTCCTGCAACCGTGGTGACCCCGCCACCAGGCGACTCATCGCCCTCCCTGTCCTTCTGCCCGTCGTATTGCGCCGCAGGAGGGGGCGCGCTGGCGGGAGCCTTGGACGGAGACCGGCCGGTCGCGCCCAGCGCGAGGCTCCGCAGCGGATCCACGGCGCGGCCGTCGACGCGCATCTCGAAGTGCACATGCGGACCTGTGCACCGGCCCGTGCAGCCCACCCGGGCGATCACCTGTCCCGCCCGGACTGCCTGACCCTCCCGAACGAGGACCGCCGAGGTGTGCCCGTACAGCGTTGTGACACCGCCGCCGTGCCCCAGAATGACCGTGCGACCGTAGTCGTAGTACCAGCCGGCGTGAAGGACCGTGCCGGCGCGCGCGGCACGAATAGGCGTGCCGTGCGGAGCGGCGAGGTCCACGCCTTTGTGCCCCCGGCTGAAGCGTGCCGTGAGCGTACCTTCCAGCGGCCAGGCGAATCCGGCTGGTGGGCGGGGCGTGGATGCGGTCCCGCTCGAAGGAGCTGGGGAAGAACGCGCCGGTGCGCTGCCCAGGACTCTCCTGACAAACGCCTGAGACTTCGGGGGCACGCCCTGGTGGCGGATCACTGCGACGGGTCCGGCATGGTAGGCGGCGACCGCGAGGTCCCAGCGACCGAAGCGATCGTACTGCTGTCGCAGATACCGCATCCCGCCTTCGATATTCTGCTCGGGATCGTTGATATCGACGCCGAGCGCTCTCGCCGTCGCCGGCATCAACTGCATGACCCCGCGGGCGCCATCGGGGCTCACCGCGTCCTGCCGGCCGCCTGATTCCACGCGCACGAGGTTCCGGGCAATGGACAGCGGGATGCCGTACCGCCGCGCGTACTTGTCCACCAGCGCCCAGACGTCAGGCGCGGCCCTCGTACCGGCGGTTGCCTGAGTCGGAACGGCGGGAATCAGGATGAGGCTGACGAGCAATGCACCGGCCGATAGCCTCGTCCATGGGGGCATGCGAACCAGCGCTCCGCGGGGAGTTCGAGCACCGGGGGGACGTGCTCGTCCGTGTGCACTCTCGTCGTACCCGCGGGCACCCCCATCTAGACACCCTCAGCCGGGTTGGAGTGGATAGCGGGGGTAGGATTTGAACCTCCGTCCTTCGGGTTCTTCAACGTCTTCTCTTCCCTTTGAGCAGGAGGTTCAACGTATCGGCTAAACTGAGCACCTTCACACTGCCGACGGCGCGGTTAAAGAAAGGGCCGAAGTGCTTCCGGTCCCCTGTCACCAGTACGTCCGCCCGAGCAGTGGTCGCCGCGGCAAGGATCGGGGCGTCTTCTTCCGGCAGGCCCTGCCGGCGAGCCCAGAGGACTGCAGAGGAAGGGGCCTCCGAAACCACAGAGGCGATGCGCAGAAGATGCTCGAGCCGCCCTACAGCATCGGGGTATCGGGCTTCCAGGTTGCGGCGAGCCTCCGCTACGGCGTGCGGAGAGGCCAGTAACTCGCACCACCCCTGCTCAGCCAGCAGAAAGAGGAGTGCCGACCGTCCCTGTGCGCCAATGGCCGCCGCGAACAACACATTGGCGTCCGTGAGGATGCGCATCAAGACGATGCGCGAATTTTCCGCTTTATCCGCCGGCTCTCGGAGGGTGTGACGCGGTCTTCAGCCAGGAATTCCCCGACTCGTTTCTCGCTGTAAAGCTCAATGGGATATACTCCGGCGGGCTTGAGCAGGACGCTCCCATCCGGAGTAACGTCCACGAGCAGCAGCGCTTCACCCTGGAGACCGAGCCGCCGCAGCACCGCCTTCGGGAGGGAGAGTTGTCCTTTCTTGCCAAGTCGCACAATCTCCATGATTTCATTCTAGCGCACGAGGGGATTCTCCGGCAATCCGGATTCCGGATTTCCTGAAGCCGGACGCCGGTGCACGCGCCGGCCTTCAGACCCGGGCTGGCCGGAGGAGGCGGAGCGTGAGGAACCCGGCGACCATCGGCAGCCAGAACGTGTACAGGCGGTACAGTACCGTCCCCGCGGCGGCCACCTCCAGCGGGACGCCGAGCGAGGTCAGGGTGAGGGTCATCCCGGCCTCCACGACTCCGGCGCCGGAAGGCGTGATGGAGACGATCATGAAGACGGCCCCGACCGCGTACCCGGCGATCAGCACCGCGGGCGCGAGTCGGTAATCCAGGGCCGCGAAGACCACCGCGAGCAAGGCGATCGAGATCACCTGCAGGATGGCCGCATGCAGCAGGGGCGGGATCGCCCGCAGCGGCTGAGCGCGGACCCGCGTCAGGACTTCCTGGATCTCATCGCCGAACGCGGACGACCGCTGCGGCAACAGGCGCCGGGTCCAGCGGAGGCGGCGGCGCAGCCAGGCGTTGGCCCGGGCGATCCGCGATGCGACGAGCTGCGGCTGGATCAGTCCCCAGGCGACCAGCGCCGCCACCGTGAGGGCCACGATGTAGAAGAAGCCGACCGCGGCCAGCGAGGCCAGACCCAGGTCGTGGTGCACGCGCAGCACCATCAGGCCCAGCAGCAGCAGCGGTGTCAGCGCGGCGTAATCAAACAGGTAGTACGCCAGTCCCGTGAGCAGCGCCCGGGAGGCGGCGATGCCCCGATCCCGCGCGGCGGTGACGAAGAACGCGATCCCGGAGGCCGTCCCGGCGGGCAAGGCCAGGCTGGCGAAGGCCATCACCAGCGAGAGGACCACGGCCTCGCCCAGCGCGATCTCGGTGGCGAACATGCGAAAGACGCCGCGGTACAGCGCCCCCTGGTTCACGGCGAACGCGGCGGTGAGGACCGCGGCGGCGAGCAGCGCGGGCGGGGCAGCCGAGACGAAGACCTCGCGCAGGGCGGAAAGCTCTGAGGTCCGCAGCACGACGGCGGCGAGGATGGCGACCGGCGCCAGCAGCCACAGGATCCGCCGCAGCATTCAGGGCTCCCGGACAGCAAACAGCTCGTTGGTGCGGATGAAGCTGGCCAGCAGCAGGCGGAGGTAGGGCGTGCTGAGCTGACTGCGGTAGGCGTTCAGGGCGTCCTGCTTGGCCTGCTCCATCTCCGGCGCCACGTCGAATCGCACCCATCGCCAGGCCGGATCGATTGCCAGCGTGACGGGCACTGTCAAGGGATCGCGGCGAGCCAGGCGCAGGGGGCGTGGGAATGCGGGGGCGTGGACCAGGAAGGCGTACACCGGCGCAGCGCCCCTCACAGTATCGACGAGACTCGCCACGGCCTGATGATCGCCGTGCCGGTCAAAGGGGGCATGGGTGATGATCAGGGTCGGCCGGACCTCCTGCACGATGCGCGCTGCGAGCGCCACCAGCGCCTGCTTCGTGTATGGAGCCCCCGGTTCCAGGACGCCGGGATAGTCCGCCTGCCGAAGGCGGGTATACGGGGAGGTGAACGGCGCCGTACTGCGCATCACCGCCTCGAGCCCGCGATCGGGGAAGCCGAGGAAGTACACCTGGGAGGACGGCACGCCGAGACGGGCCAGCGCCTCGAGCGTCTCCTGCTGGCGGACGCGACCTTCTTCGATCAACTGGCCGGCCTGCGGCCTCACCTTGCGGGCGATCACGGCGGCGGCGAGGCGGTTGCTGTCGCCGTTCGTGACCACCAGCACGGTGACGGGGACGCCCCTACCGCGGGCGGTGGCGATGAATCCTCCGGCGCCGATCACTTCATCGTCGGGGTGGGCGACGACGACCAGGATGCGGTCGCCGACGGCCGGCATCCGCGCCGGCGGAACGCTCTGCGCCGAGGCGCGCGACGGGTGCATCAGGAAGATGGGCGCCGCGGCGATGAGGACGACCAGGGCATGCGCCAGAAAGATGATCATCGGTGGCGACCTCCGCGGCCGGATGGCCCGACCGGCCTGGCGGGCCAGGTCGGTGGAGGCCCGCATCTTCAAGCGCAGGCCGGCCACCGTGCCGTACTTTTCGCGCTTGGAGCGGTGGTTCACCCCCTGCCAGGTGACCCGCTGTGTGCTGGCGCCTCGCTCCCGGACCACGCGGTCCAGCGCCATCTCCAGCCCGAACCCGGTCCGCTCGATCCGGTCGGCCTGACAGAGCAGGGACCGCCGGATCGCGCGCTGGCCGGAGAGGGGACGCATCAGCCGGTGCAGCCGGTCATCGGAGAACACCGCCACGGCCATCTCCGCCCTCCCCTGGAGCACGGGCCCCAGGAGCTCGACGAGGTGCGCCGGGCGGAGCCCGACGAGGTCGCCGTCCAGGAGGAGGATGATCTCGCCCCGGGCTGCGCGCAGGGCTTCGAGCACGGCGCGCCCCTTGCCCCCGTTTTGCGTGAGGGTGATGACGTGGTGCGCTCCGGCCCGGGCGGCACGCGACGCCGTGTCGTCACTGCTGCCGTCGGAGACGACGACGACCTCATCCACCAGGCGGCAGGCGCGCGCGGCGCGGATCACTCCGGCGATCGTCGCCGCCTCATTGTAGGCGGGGATGACGCAGGAGACGCGGATTGTGCTCACGAGGACGTGGTGATGCGCATCGGACCTCCGATGGCCTACGATTCGAGCGAATGGTGGCTGGAGTTGGTTCCCGTCCGTCGAACCATCCAGCCGTGACCGCCGCGTTCCTCCGCCGGCTGACGGGTGCCGCGACCGACGCGGGGTACCTCCTCCTGGCCGCCTCGCCGCCTTTGCGCGGCGTCTACCGCCGGTGGGCACAGGGACGCTACCGGGCTCTGGCCCTCCGCTACGCGGCGACCATCGGCGACGACCCGACGTACTTCGCACCGCTGGCGGCCCTGCTGCGCACCCTTGAGCCGGCGCCGCCCGCAGTCATCGCGGAGGTTGGCGCTGGAACGGGTGGAGCCACCGCCCTGCTGGCCCGCCGCTACCCGGAGGCGTTCCTCGCCGCGATTGACGCTTCGCCGCCGATGCTGGCGCACCTGGAGCCCGGTGAGCGCGGACGCATCCGGCGCATCGCCGGTGATGCCTTTGCCCTGCCGCTGCGCAGCCGGGTCGCCGACCTCGTGCTCGTCCACAACGCCCCGTTCGATCCGGCCGAGTTGATGCGCGTGGCCGCGCCCTCGGGGACGGTGGCGGTGGTCCTCAGCAGCGCCGCCATGCTGCCCCGGTGGCTGCGGCGCTGGAGACCGGGCGACTCGGCCAGCGCGGCGGGCTGGCGGTGCGTCCGGGAACTCCGCGTGGAACGCGGCATCGCCTGGGTTTTCCGCCGGCAGGCGAACAGTGCCAGGCGAACAGCGGGCCGATGATCAGGATGAGGACGAGGATCCCGAGCAGCAGGACCGCTAACCATGGTGCCGGGGGA
>Ga0073934_10002848_pt1 | contig 33948 bp, 23 predicted proteins | sample LarsenN4metaG_FD_76834 | JGI IMG/M metagenome (GOLD analysis project Ga0073934, IMG submission 76834) | Hot spring sediment bacterial and archeal communities from British Columbia, Canada, to study Microbial Dark Matter (Phase II) - Larsen... ...
CCTGTGGCGCCTGCTCCGCGCCGGCCACCGGGTTGATTGTCTTATCCGAGCAGCCGGTGCGGCAGCCGCGCAAAGCCGGCTGGACCAGATTCTGGATGCCGCGCAGCCTGAACCCCTGACTCCCGCTGAGCGCCAACGCGCCAATGCCGTTTTAGGAGACCTTGAAAGCGAAAACCTCGGGCTTCAAACGGTTGACCTCGATCGCATCGCCTCCTCAGTGGACCGCATTATTCACGGCGCCGCTTCCGTCGACTGGAACCTGCCGCTCGACCGCGCGCGTGCGATTAACCTTCGTGGTACAGAGCGCGTCATCGCTTTAGCGCAGGAAGCGGCCCGCCGCGGCGCTCTCAAGAAGTTCGACTACATCAGTACCTGTCACGTCTGTGGCCGCCGCCAGGGCCGCATCCCGGAAGAGGATCTCAGCGATTCCAATGGTTTCTTCAACTCCTACGAACAATCCAAGTTTGAAGCGGAATCCGCAGTTCGGCGTAGCGGATTACCTTACTCGGTATACCGGCTCAGCATGGTTGTCGGCGATTCGCGTACCGGCTACGCCTCTTCGTTCAAAGTGATGTACTGGCCGCTGAAAATGCTCTCGCGCGGAGCCTTCAAGATTGCTCCCGCCAGCCCGGACGGGCTGATCGACATCGTTCCGGTCGACTACGTCTGTGACGCCATCGAACTCTTGAGCGCCGCACCCGGTCAACAAGGCAGAACGTTTCATCTCGCCGCGGGACCCGGCCGCAATTCCACCATCGCAGCCATTCTCGATCTCGCTGTCGAACTATTCAAGATCAGGCGTCCGGTCCTGATCCCCGCCCGGTTGTTTTCAGTGACGGTGCGCCCATTCCTGATGCTGCTCAGTTCTCCCAAGCAGCGTGAGCAGATGAAGAAAGGTAGAGTCTACCTGCCGTACACGTCTTTCAAAGCGGAATTTGACACCTCCCAGGTACGCGCGCTCACCGATCCGGCGGGCCTTGCTCCGCCCCCTGTAGCAACCTTTTTCCGACGTCTCGTCGAGTACGCCTTAGCAACCGATTGGGGCAAAAAATCTCCGCAGAGCGCCGCCACGATGGGAGTTTAGGTGCACAGCTTTTACCGTCAACCCTTCGAGCAACAGCGGCGCGAGTCGGCCCAGCGCCTGATCCGTTACTTGCGCGACTACGTCGGACCGTTCCATCCTTATCTCCGCAGAAAATATCGGGAAGCGGGAATCGATCTGAATTCGCTGCGCGAACCCCAAGACATCCAGCGGCTCCCGCTTATTGAGAAATCGGATCTCGCTTCCGACCCGCTCATGTTCATCCTGCGCCCGCGCACGCCGGGCAGTCCACCTCTCCCCGAAGGTTTCGATACGCAGCCTCTCCCCAAGGCCAAGTTGCTGAAGTATGTTGCTCAGGCGATCTTCAATTGGCCCCGCGACCCGCTCAATGACGGCCGTGAGTTCACTCTGAAGGAAAAAATCCGGCGCCGTGGCCTGCTCGAATGGCAGCCCATCCACCATCACGTTTCGACTGGTTCGACTGGTAACCCAACGCCGGTCACGTTCACCCACGCGGACCTGTACGAACGAATTGCCTACATCGGTTCGACGCTGCTCATCCCGCCCCACTTGCCTGAACGCGAGACTTTCCGCCAGTACGACGAGCGTTCCATGAGCGTCTTCCCCGGTGCTCCGCACATCGCCTTCTACGCCCCATTGCTGGTCAAGCTCCTGGCCGGTTATCCGACCTTCGAGACGTTCGGCGGCGCCGTGATCCCCACGGAGCGGCAGATCGGCATCTTCGCCAACGGCGCATTCAACACCCTCTACGCAATTCCTTCCTATCTCGTGTATTGGATGCGTAAGGCCCGTGCCCTGCAAATGGACGGTAAAATCCCGCCGCTGAAACACTGGCGCCGCGCCGTTCTCGGAGCCGAACCGGTCTCCGATGCCTTGCGCGCCTACCTCATCTCTTTGGCTCTCGAACTCGGCGCGGATCCCGGCTTCCGGATCTTTCAGACCTACGGCATGACCGAACTCAAGTGGACCTGCCCCGAATGTATTGCGGGAGGCAGAATCCATCTGAACCAGCGCTACTTTTATTGGGAATGCCTGCACCCCGAAACCCGCCAGCCCGTCGCCGAGGGCGAACCGGGGGTACTAGTGTTCAGCCACATCGGCTGGCGCGGCACGGTGCTCATCCGTTACTGGACCAACGACCTGGTCAAAGGCGGAGTTCTATGGCGCGCCTGCCCCGGCTGCGGCTTCACATTTCCCAGCATGCAGGGCCCCATCTGCCGCGCAGTTCAAGACTTCACCAAACTCAAGGGCACGCGTGTCGATCTCCAACTCCTCTCGGAAACGGTGCGAGCGACGCCGGGAGTAAGGCAGTACCAGATCATCCTCGAATCTGAGATTCCTGACGACCCATTCTCCCGTGATCGCCTTGTTGTTCATGTGGCGCTTGAGCCGTCAGCGGAACCAACCACCATCGGGGACTCTTTGCGCAATCGCATCAAGGCGGTGACGGAGGTGACCCCGGACGCCGTTATTTTTGAGGCGGACGAGGACGTTATCGAAACCCGTTTGTTTGCGCGCACCGGAGTAAAAGCAGAGTACATCGTGGAGCGCCGCGCCAGCCGCGCATCGGCCTGATCCACCCTCGTCTCATGCGCTGAGCTAATCAGAACCCGGTTCGCGCGTTCCTTAGCTGAGGGGCTTGTGATGCCATCGTTAGTTGAAGAACGGACCGCGCCCGCCGCCGCCGGCGCACTCATCGATAAAATCGTCGCTTTCTGGGAAGGACGAGCCATCTGGGCCGCCACAGAGTTGTACATACCCGACATGCTGGCCGTTGTACCCATGACATCCCAGGAGGTCGCCGAAATTGGAAACCTGCATGCACCCTCCGTGGATCGCCTGTTACGAGCACTGAGCGTTAGCGGCGTGCTGCAGCGGCGCGAGGATTCACGCTACGAACTGACGGAGGCGGGCAAGGCCCTGTGCCTCGGCACGCCCGGATCCATTCGCCACCTGATCAGTTCGGAGTTGGGTCACGATCACTATGGAGCCTGGGAGAGTATCCTAGGGACCTTGAAGACCGGGGACACGGCTTTCGAAGCTAAGTACGGGATGCCCGTGTGGCAGTATTACGGCGTGAATCTCGAAGCGAGCCAGCGCTTCAACCGGTCGATGAAAGAGGCCAGCCTGGCGTTCATTCCCGCTATACTCCGTTCCTACGACTTCAGCGACTACTCCACCATCGCTGATATTGGCGGGGGCACGGGAGCTTTTCTGAGCGCTGTTCTTGAGCGCGCCCGGCGTACACGGGGCATTCTGTTCGAACAACCCGACGTGATCGCCGACGCCGAGCCCTGTCTCACGCAGAATGGACTTTCCAATCGTGCGCGGCTGGTCGCCGGCGACTTCAGGAAAGAAGTGCCGGTGATGGCTGACCTGTACATACTCAAGTGGATCCTTCACGATTGGAGTGATCATGAGTGCATCAAAGTGCTCACGAATATCCGCGCCTCGATGGTGTACCACTCCAAGCTGCTGATCATCGAGACGGTGGTCCCACAGACCGGCGGCTCGCCGCTCGAAGTCTACATGGATCTGAACATGATGGTGATGACCGGCGGCAAGCAGCGCACAGAAGAAGAATGGCGAACGCTATGCCGGCGCGCTGGTCTCCAGGTCATCAGCATTCGCGGCACAGACTCGCCTCTGAGTCTGATCGAGGTCGGCCGCGCTTAGTTCAGTAAGCCAAGATCAGCAACTATCGAAACGGCTGTACGCGCATCACGTCTCCGATAGCCGGTCCCACTCGCACGACCATAAGGTACTTCTCATCCGGCGACAACGAGAAAGGTCCGCTGCCTTGCGGCCAAAGCGGCTCGGGATAATCGGCTATCACGCGGTCCGCCCCGCCCGGGGACAAAGAGTGGAAGAAGATCGCTTGCCGGTCCAGCGCCTCCGGCTTCGCGCCAAGATAGTAAATCCCGCCACGCCCCAGAGACCAGCAACTGGTACATCCCGGCAGCAATTGATCGAAAACGCGCTGTGGTTCCGATACCCCCGGGTTGGAGAGCGGAACCCTCCACAGAGTACTGTCATTCGGCTCACGCACGAAGTAGACGTACCTGCCATCCGGCGAAGCGTTCAGCGCCTCCGCCCGCGTCTCAGCGATCACTTCGGCATTGCCCCCGCCTGCTGGAATCCGCACCAGCCTGGATCCTCCAGCTAAGATCCACTTCCCGTCAGTCGAATACACCGGGTGTACGCCACGCGCTCCCAATGGCGTGACGCTCCACCGCTCGCCTGCCAGACTCGCCACCATGATCTCGAACGTCTGAGGATTATTGAAGACAATTGACCGCCCATCCGGCGACCAGCGCCCAACGGATGGCTTCATGGGGCTATGGGTGATCTGGACCGGGTTCGATCCATCCGCATCGCTTACCCACAACTGCTCGTCGCCCGAGCGGTCCGATCGAAACGCGATGCGTTTGCCGTCGGGCGAATAGACAGGTGATGCATCCTGCGCCGTGGTTGCAACGACGCGCAGCCATCCTCCGTTCGTCACATCCAGCCGCCAGATGTTGCGATCCTGGTCCAAAGTCGCATAAACCAGCGCAGTTGCCTGGCGCGTTACAGAAAATTGAATTGGGAATTCACTGTAGATACCAGTCTGGGTTGGTCCGCCACGCCCTTCGTTCGGAAGCTTCCACAAACGGTATTCACCGCCCTGATTCAATGCCACCAGCAGTGTCTTTCCGTCGCTTAACCAGTCATACGCGCTGATTCGCCTGCCCGACTGCGTTAACTGCGCCGTCTGAGAATCGCCATCGATCGCGACCGAAAAAATCTCCTGCCTCGACCGGTTCAACATCCGAAGGAACGTTACCCGTTTTCCGTCAGGGCTGAACTGCGGGTCCACATCGCCTGATGCCGCGCTCCCAGGCCGTGTCAGCATTCTCTTTTCACCGCCGCTCACCGGCACCAGCCAAATACCCGGTGGCCGGCCTGCACCCTCAGCATGCGACACGGCGAGCCACTTCCCGTCCGGTGACCAGTCCATCATGCGGTAGTCAAATCCATACGTCGGAGGCGACAGCGAGGCCAGAACGCGCTCCCCCGGTTCGTCTCTATGGTGTAACACGATGTCCGTCTTGTCCTTGGATATGCGCAAGTAAGCCAATTGGCTCCCATCTGGAGACCAGGTTGGACTGCTGTGATGCGCCTGCGCACTCGAAATTAACTTGGGTGTAGCCTCTCCCTGCTTGATGACCCAAACCGAGGGCGCACTATTCTTTTCGTCGGTCCATAGAAATGCCAGTGCGGATCCATCCGCGGACAAAGCAGGCTGGAACTCACGCCCCGGAAGGCGGGTCGCTGGGTTGACCTGGAACGTGTCGGCCGGCGCCATGCCAGCCCAAGGCTTCCACCAGATGATGACCAGGCTCAGAGTCAACGCGAGGACAATCATGGACACCACAATCCACGTCCTATTCAACCTTCTTCCATGCGCCGCCAAACCCGGAGACGCCTCTGCAGTCTTTCCACCGGTGGAAGTACCCACCTCGACCGATGGGGCGCCGTCTTCGTCGGCGTCGACCGGCGCTGTAGCAGAAGGCGCGGCTGGCGTGGCGTTCGGCGTGGTGACCGGGCCCTCGATCCGGTAGCCTCTTCCGGGGAACGTTTCAATCCAACCCGGATTTCCCTTTGCAACAGCCAGCGTTTTGCGAATGACCGCGATATTCTGCGCGAGGTTCGCTTCGTCGACCACGCGGTCCGTCCAGACCGCGCGCATAATTTCTTCTTTAGTAAGGACTTGGCCGGCGTTCTCGACCAGAACCAGCAGGGTTTCAACAGTACGCCGCGTCATCCGCACCGGCTCGCCGTTCTTGAAGAGAACCTTGGCTACCGGGTCCAGAGCAAACTCGCCGAACTGAAAGAGCGTGTGTCCTTTTAACACAAAGCTGGCGCGAAGACGTCCCTAAGGACATCTTAGCGCCAGCGTGAATTAAGGCGTCAGGTGTTCAGGCATCAGCTCTTAGCCCTAAAACCGCCTGTCGCCTGTAGCCTGTAGCCTAGAAGATAAACTTCCCGGTCAACTGCACGCGGCGCGCATAGTTGACGGAGTTGTTCGCGCGGATCTCGCCAAACAGCGCATTGCGCGGGTCCGTGTTCGGAGCCGGCAACTGCGCCCGGTTCAAAGCATTCAGGAATTCGGCCTTGAACTGGAAGTTATAGCGTTCATTGAACATCGTGTTCTTGATCACCGCGAGATCCCAGTTATTCACGCCGTCTGCCCGCAGGAAACTGAAGCGGAACGGCATGTAACGCAGGTTGCTCTGGAGTTGATCGGTGCGGAAACCAGCTTGCGTGTTGAACCAGCGCTCACGCGTCGGATTCTCCAGAACGATGTCCTTCACGTTGCCGATGAAGGGTATGTTTCCAAATCCAATCGGCGCCCCGGACTGAGCCGTATAAATACCGGTCAACTGCCAGCCGCCGATGAATCCATTGGCTACCGGGTGCAGGCTCGCGCCATAGCGGCGACCCTTGCCGAACGGAAGTTCCCAAATGCCGCTTGCCACCAGGCGGTGAGGAACGTCGAAATCCGAGATCACCTTCACCGGCATGGGGTCAGCGGCATTCATGTACGCCGTAGCTTCCATGAACTTCGACCAGGTGTAGCTGCCCTGAAGAGTGAAGCCCTTCGAAAAGCGGCGTTCGGTGGAAAGCTGCATCGAGTGGTACCAGGAATAGCCCTGGTTCGTGGTGGTGTTAATGTCGCCGAACTGCGGCAGCGGACGCAACAGGGCATTGCGCGAGCGCGTTGTGGCGGTGTTCAGGTTCGGGTTGGCTACGGGTACCAAGCCACGGAACGGATTGGCAACGTTACCGCCCAGGTAGGTGTTATTCGCTACCATGGCCGGCGTGCTGATGAAGTCGCCACTCAGATACTGATTCGGCAGCGCATTCAAGTTGCGCGTGGTTTCCAGGCGTGTTCCGCGATTGCCCACATAACCGATTTCCGTGACGAATCCGCCCGGAAGTTGGCGCTGGATACCAAACTGCCAGCGTTGCATATACGGCACTTTCGGATTCGGGTTAAAGAAGGTGATGCTGTTGCCGATATCGGTTTCTGGTCCGAGCGAGGATCCGAAGATCGGGAACAACTGACCGCTCGGGAGTGGATTCGCCAGAGTCGCCGCCGGGGTCAGGAAACCATCCGTAGTGAACTGGAAGTCCGTCGTGCGGCTGAATCCGTTCTGGATCACATCCATGCGGCGCTGGCCAAGGAAGCTGTTGAAGATTCCGTAGCCGCCGCGCATGACGGTCTTGTCGTTCCATTGATATGCAAACCCGAAACGGGGCATCAGGTTGAACTTCGGTGTATTGAACAGCTCGCGCGGCTGTCCGTTGACGCCCGGAAAGAGGAATCCCCCGCGGATAACGAAGTCCGAAGCCGGGCGCTGCGGCAACGCGATGGCTGCATACGCGTTCTGCGCCGCCTGCGCCCACGAGAAGGTCGCGTTCGGATCGAATCCCGCGACACTGCGATTGTAACGCTCAGTCAACGGAGTTTCGAATTCCCACCGCACGCCAAGGTTTAGAGTCAGCTTGCGATTGACCTTCCAGTCGTCATGCAGGAAGAAGCCCCAAGACGTGGATTGCTCCGCATACGATGCAGGACGGGCGATCGAGCCACTGGTCGGAAGGCCCAACAACAATGCCGCCACCGACTGGCCGAAGCCGTTCGGCGCCGCAGCCGAAGTGGACAACGGCCCGCGCGTCCAGTTCGTACTGAAGTTGAACGTCGCTGTAGTGTCGTTTCCGAACACGTTGCGCGTTTCGCGATATGAGCGGAACTCCGCGCCGAACCGCAGGAAGTGAGTATTCAGAGTATGCGCCACGGTCGCGTTGACATTGTGAGTGTCGTTCGGGCGAAACTCTCCGCCCCCGGCCGTACTCTGGTAACCGTCCATCGCGATGCGAGGGAATTTCCGGTCCGCATCTGAGGTAAGCGTATTGAGGTAGGACGGAAGACCCAGCGTGGTCAGATCAAAGCCATGTGATTTGTACGGGTTGTCATCGCCACGGATAAAGCGGTTGTAACCATAGCGGAAGTTCAACACCGTGCGGGGAGTCAGTGTATGGACGTCGTCAATCGTCGCGCCGCGCGAAATGAACTGGAACAGGTTGCCCGTCGCGATGTTGCTGAAGTAGTCGTTGTAGGTGCTATCCCGGTCGTACCAGTTCAGGCGCACGAACATCCGGTTGGCATCGTTGATGACTTGGTCGGCGCGGATTGTGTGCGAGCCGTAGTCGGCATGCTCGGTCAGTTCCGGGCGCTGGTAGTTGTTCTGCACACCAGGCTGGAGCGGATCCGGGAAGTAGGCCAGGATCTTCTTCGCCTGGTCGGTGATCATGCTCGAAGGAACGATATTTCCGGGAAATGGCTGACGCGACGGCACGTTGTTCACCAGCGTGGCGCCGAACGGATTGTAGATCTGGTACTGAGGACCTAACGCGAGCAGCTCGGAGAAATCCCCCTGCTTCATGCGCGCCGTGGGAACCGTTGGGGTGCCGTTGTTGCGCGGGCGGTCTTCCTTGATTCCCTCGTAGCCATACAACCAGAAAGTTTTGTTCTTACCGTTGTATAACTTAGGGATCACTACGGGTCCGCTGGCCGAACCGCCGAAGCGGTTGTAGGTGAAGTCGATCCGGTCAGCTTCGGCCTTGCCGGCGAGACCGGCGTTGAAGTTCGCAAAATAGTCGTTGGCGAACAGTTGCGGGACCTGCTTGTTGATGTAAGCCGTTCCGTGAAAAGCATTTGTGCCGGACTTGATGGAGATGTTCGTGACGCCGCCTTCGGTCTGCCCAAAACTGGCGTCGAAGGTCGCCGTCTGAACCTTGAATTCCTGGATGATATCGGCAGGCGGCACGTACGACGCGATCACCTCACCGTTGTTCGCAGTGGCTGTCGCGACAGAACCGTCCAGAGTCACGTCGGAACGGTTGGCTCGCGTTCCGTCCATTGAGTAGCCCACAATATGCGTTGGCTCGAACGGCCGGTCCAGCCGCTGGTCCCGGTTGAACGACACGCCCGTGGCCAAAGCGATGAGAAACATTGGGTTACCGTGCGGCACAGGCAGTTCCGCCACACGCCGCGAGTCCACCACCGTTCCTAGGGACGCGCTGGCGGTATTCAGCAGCGGCGTCTCGCCGACTACAGTCACGCTCTGCTCGGTATTCCCGATCTGAAGCTGGATGTTGAGTTCAATCCGGTCATTCACGCGAACTTCAATCGCGTCACGGACATACTTGTTAAATCCAGGCTGTTCGACAGTCACCCGGTACGACCCTGGAATCAGGTACAGCGCCTGGTAAGAGCCCGATTCGTTCGCCTGGACCTTTTGCGTGGTGCCCATGGCAATGTTCGTGATAGTCACTGTCGCGGCTGGGATGACCGCACCAGTCTGGTCAGCAATGGTGCCGACGATAGTACCGCGCGCTTCCTGGGCCGAGGCTGCGCTCCCCAGTATCAAAGCGATGAGAACTAACAAGGTTATCCGAGTCTGCATAGACTCTCCTTTTCCGCTTTCCGAAAACAGTAGCCGGAACAGGCAAAGACGCCAGCCCTGCCCGATGGGCAGACTTGCGTCGTAAGACCCCACTTCGGACCTGAATCCTCTATGACTGAATGATGAACCGGTCCCGCTTACTCAACAAGAGGGGCCGCCTGAAAACAATCTAAAAGGATTCTAAAAGCTGAGATCGGCTTATCTTACAAGGAGTTAACTGGTTTCAGGCCGAATGCTGAGAAACCGGGTTCAATTCAGTTCGCGGATCCGGATATTGCGATACCACGCGTCACCGCCATGGTGTGTGATTACGATGGGGTATCTCTTCGCCGGATCAGCCTTGAGTTCGTCCAGGTGTTTCAGCTTGGGAATGTCCTCCCGCGACCGCCCCGCCATTGCCGATCGCAGTGCCACGGATTGCAGATCCGCCTCGAGCACCTTGACGCTGTCCAGCCAGTGTTCGACACGGCTTCCCTGTACCAGCACACGGGCTGTGTGCCACTGCTCCACCGGCAGCGGAGGTAGTTTGGCAGTCGGCGCGGCAAACAGGTACATTGCTCCCGTGCCGTGAGTGGGGTCGATTTTGGCATCTCCCACACGCTCGTCGTCGATGAGTTGCAACTCCAGTCCGAGCGCCTTGGGCGCCTCCGGATCGAGCCGTCCGGTTTCGGGATTCGGGCGCATGCCGAAGACCAGGTACTTCACGCCGCTGTTGGTACCCTTGGCGAGCTTCCAATCAAACATAAGCTCGAAGTTTCGAAAGCTGCTCTCGGTTGAGAGATCGGCCCGCTTGCCCTTGGCCAGCGACCGGATTGTCCCGTCCTCGACCGCCCAACCGCCGTTCGAGGGGAACTCGGGCTTGGCCAGCGTGCGCCAGCCGGCGGAGGTTTTGCCGTCGAACAGCGCCCGCCACTCGTCAGCGCCCGGAATGTCCCATGATTCGAGCAGACCAAAAGTGAAGAATTCCGGGAATTTGTCGACGGTCAGATCGCTGCGAAGCACGTCATGGAGCGACGACAACGCGTCGTGAGCTCGCGTCGCCGCGATGGCTTTGGGTTCCAGTGCGGCGGCGACAGCGGCGATTAAGCTGGTGCGCGGGCCGAACGATTCCACTGTCACCGCCGCTCTGGTCCAGCGCGCCACCGCCGCGATTTGGCTGGCCTGAATACCGAGCGGCCGATCCCCGATCGAGGAGATCAGCAGCGCGAACAGCCAGTCGCGCCGGGCGATTTTCGATTCACCAAAGTAGAAGGGATCCAGCGCTATCACACGCCGTCCTTCCTGCTTCACCAGCCGCCGCGCTTCCGCGGCGAGCGCGGCCCGGCCCTGGTCGCCGATCAGAAGTGTGACCCGCGGGTTTGCGGCCTCGCCCAGTTCTACAGCCGGCACGGTCCAGTCGTCATCCAGCCGCAGCCGCAAGTAGCGGACCCGAACTCCATCCACTTCCTGCGCGGCCCCGGCGTCCAGCGCAGAGACGCGGTAGGTATGTGCTTTGACTACATCGGCCAACTTCGGCGCAGCGGCTGATTTTCGCGGCAGCCCCTCACTCAGCTTCAGGGCCAGTTTGTGAAAATCGAGGTTGTCCGGCGGCAGTTCGATCCGCAACTGCTCTGCGGTGCGCACGTCCGCTTGCGATGGAATCTCCCGGACCGGAAACGCCGAATCGTCACCGTTGAAGAAATGGTCTCGAACAAACCGGTAGAAAGCTTCCCGGTTTTCCAGGCCGTAATTGTGACCCGGATCGTAATTCGTATGCGCGGTCAGTTTATCGGCCGCGTTGTACAGCGCAAAATACGGGCGCGCTGCCCACAGCAGCGGAGCGGTGGCGTAGTCGCCGCGGAAACAGCAGTTATCATACGCGTTGTTCGAGATCATGGTGGGCTTGGGAGACCGCATCGCCGTAAGCGTGCTGTAATCCGCGACGCTGGCCAGGTCGACCGGAGTCTGCTCGCTGTCGCCGAGATCCTGATCGGGAAACTGCGCGCGGGTCACGAAACTGGAATACCCCGCCACCGGATTCGCAATAGTGACGCGCGGGTCGAGCGAACTGATAATAATGGTCTGCCAGCCTCCTCCCGATAGACCGGTCACGGCCACCCGCGCAGGATCGGCGTTCGGATGAGCCAGCAGGATATCGAGCCCGCGCTTTTGCGACAGGTAGTGCAAGGCGACGCCGTTAGTCCCCACCAGATCGAGTTGGTTCGATCGCGTATGGCTGAATCCATCTTTCTTTAACTGGCCCATGCCAAGCCACTCGAAATTGAGCGCCAGCGCGCCCTTCTTGGCTTGATTGATGCAGCGGATCTGGATGTAATCGTTCGCCACACCCGCGCCTTCGTGCCCGTTTGTGTTCAAGATCACCGGAACTTTGCCCGCGAGTTTTTCCGGTTCGTACAACAGCGCCGGAATCCACATCCCCGGGATCAACTCATAGCGCAGGCGTTTGATCCGATAGCCATTGCCGGGAAGCACATCCAGCCACTCGACGCGGGTCTTTGCCTCAGCCCATTTGCGTCCCTCGCCTCGCAAGATCACGTCGTTCAAGACGCGCCGGCGCAGTTGTTCCTTGACCTGCGTCCATTGCTGCGCGCTACTGACCAAGGGCAGAGACTTGACCCGCGATGCGGTGTAGACCTGCACTTCCACCAAAGGTTGGTTCGCAGCCAGGAGCGGCTTGGCCAGAGCGGCTTCGAAACTCGGAGTCTGCGCCACGGCAGGCGCCAGGCATAACAACGCTGTGAACAAGGACGGCAAATGCGGGGACATCGAATGTATGGTAACCCCGCGCTGCTTACGTGCTACTGCCTCGCTGCCGACGCTGACGGATCCCCCGTCGGGGGAGGCGCCTTGTCTTCCGCTGCCGGCGGACCCAGTATCTCTGTGAAGATTGGCTTCAGGGCGTCCGCCCAGATCTGATATCCCTTCACAGACAGGTGCAGCCGGTCCGGAGCGATACCCTCCAACAGATTCCCCTGGTTATCAGCCAATTTGCCATTGATGTTGAGAAACCGGACCTTTGCGCCGTCCGCCAACTTGGGCAAACTGGCGTTTACCTCGTTGATCACCGGGAGGAACCTGGGATTGTCGTTTCTCGGGAAGATAGCCGTCAACACAATGGTCGCTTCGGGAGCTTTCGCGCGAATCGTCTTCAGGATGGCTTCGATGCCCTTGGTTACATCGGCTGCCTGCGCCCCTGTGCCAATATTATTCGTTCCGGCCAGCAGCACTACTACTTTGGGATTCACGCCATCGAGTTCGCCGTTATTCAGTCGCCACAGGATATTCTGCGTGCGATCCGCGCCCCAGCCGAAGTTAGCGGCGTTCCAGCCGTGGAAGTTCTGCTGCCAGTTGGCAAGCATTTCCGGATAATCGGTGGCGCCCCACCGCCGCGTGATCGAGTCGCCCAGGAAGTACACGTCGATGCGGCCCTGCCTGGTTTTCTCAACCAGTTGCGTGTGGGCGACCATTGAGTTTGCATCCATTCGCGCCACCGGCGTATCAGCAGGGAACGGGGGCGGTGGCTCCGCCCGGTGGCCCAGGAACTTCGATGCCCACGGAATGAAGTACTTCCAGTTCGGACCATCGGTGTGGCCGCCATCATGCTGCCGCCATGCCAAGTGGCCATCCATCAGCGCCACGTTCACCGCGGGCATTTTCGCGCGGCGGTAGTCTTCGCTAACGCCAAGGTCCTTCGCGCCGAGAAGACGGAAAACCTGGCCCGCCGCAACCGTCGCCATGTAGCTCCCTTGCTGATCGAGCCACTTGGCGTCGCCTTTTTCCGGAATGCCGTAGCTGATAAACGTGAGGCGCGGCGCGCAAAGCGCAATCAGTTGATGCGAATCGACCGGAATGTCGCCGGCGTTCTTGCTTCCAAAGTCAGCTTCGGCTGCGCCGTACTTCAGGAAGTTGCCGGCCATCCAATGGTATTCGCCCGAGCCCGTCAGATTCTCTACCGCTTCACCGAAGTTGCGGCGATGCGGCTTGGCTCCACCCTCTCCGGACGAGCCAACCAGCACGACCGCGAAGCGTTCGTCGAACGCCATCGTCACCAGCGCCGCTTTGCCGTAGCGCGACACGCCTTCGATTCCGACACGCTTGGCATCAACGGCTTTATCCGTCTCGAGATAGTCGAGACCGCGCGAGGCGCCCCAGGCCCACGCGCGTAACGCCCCCCAGTCATCGGGTTTGCGCGGCTGCCCCTTGTTGGTAAGCCCGATTACACCCTTGGTTAAACCCGCGCCGTTGTCGGCTTGCACGCTGCCAGGATTGAGCATCGCGTAGCCCCATCCGGCCGCGATCAACTGTTGCGTGGACGGCGGGTCGGAGCCCGGCGGCGGTCCGAACCGGGCGAACTGGGCGGGCATGGGCGCGGACGGCAACGCCGCCCGTCCGAACATCATCATCACGGGCACGGGCTGTTTTGCCCAAGCCGGAGTCACCACCACCATCTGTATGTCGACGTTAATCTCGGGGTATGCCGAGTTGTCCAGATGCCCGGTGAGTTCTTTGGCGATCACGGGAAAGGGGCCGACCTTGTCCTCAACCGTCTTTGCAATCGTCCACGTCACTTTGGGCGCATTCGGCGGAATGCGGCCCAACACCTCGCGCTCAAAGTCCTCGATGATCTCGGGCCGGCGCTGCTTCCACCACATTTCCGGTGTCGTCACGGCGCGGCCGTTCTTCAGCTTGAGGATCTCCGGATAATCCGGGAACGGGTTGGCAAGCGATTCATCGTAGTTGGCGTGATTGGGCGCTTTCTCGTTGCCGCTCGGCCCCGGCCTCAACGCCTTGATGCCGAGTTGCTGCATCATGTTGCGGTGATCGTCCGCCGTGGTCCAGTTCCTGGTATCGATGGCCGCGGGTTGCGCGGCTGCGGACGCGGCCCAAAGCACTGCCAGCAATATGGCGGCGGACATAATGGTGCGTGTCATGTCGGTTCCGTTCCTAATGCGTCATCGCATAGATAACATAGTTCACTCCGATGCGCAGGCCCAGAGCCGAGTATTTCTCGGGATAGCGTGGCTCGTCGGCCAGTTGCCAGGAATCGCCCAAGTCTGAGTTGAACGCCATCGCCACGACGATGCGTCCTTTTTCATCCCGGACGGCGCGCCAGGAGGCTGCGGCTCCGTCGGCGCGGTACGGGCGATTGGGATCCCGCACCATCGAACGGAAGTTGCCCACCTGGTAGCGCTCGTTGATGCGGTACACAGAGTGAAAAATAGGGTCCTCATCCGGTATTTCGGCCACTTCCTTATCCGGGAAGATCCGATCCAGCCCTTCCTTGAAAGCCGACCACTCCTCCGTACCAAAAAAGCTGTCACACATCAAAAATCCGCCGCGGTTGAGATGCTCACGGATTTTGGCGGCCTGTGCATCGCTAAGGTCCCAGGAACTCGGCATACCCACATAGAGAAACGGCCAATAGAAGATATCTTCACCGTCGTCCGGATTGATGGGTTGTTCCACGGACCTCACGTCGATCCGTGTCAGCCTGCGCAAAGCTGCGGAAAAGAACCGGTCGCCTTTGGGGTAGTCTACCGTCCACGCGGCGCGGCCCTGACGCCAGTCGCCTCCGCCGCCGCGCCCGCCACGGCGCGACGGGTACATCAGACGGCCGAAAATGAACTCGGCTTTCGCCTGATAATCCGAAGGCAGCGGCAAGTCGTCGTAGCCTTCCATCGCCTGGTAGACTCTGAACTCGCGTTGAAAGGCGGGCATTGACACGACAGCCAGAAGCAGCAAGGCTGCGGCCGGCAAGAGATACCTGAAGTGCACTGGATTGTTAGGCGCGACGAACGATAGGCGTGGTTACCCAGTGTGCAGGTCCTTTGCCAGCATCAAGTTAAATGTGTGTTAACACTGTTGTAATACGCTAACGCGACGCCGTCTCACGGTCGTCCATAACTCCAGCAACCAACCATGTCACCCTCGACTGAGACCAGCGAAAGCCGGGAATTCGCATCGGAACTGAAGTTCGTGGTGCCTGCCACGCGCGCCGCAGCCATCCGGGACTGGGCTCGCGACCGGCTCGCTGCCGACCCAAACGGTTCCGGAGAAGCTGGCGATACCTATCTAACGACCAGTCTGTATTTCGACACCGAGCAATTCGACGTCTACCGTCGCAACGGTTCGTTCAAGCGCAGCAAGTACCGGGTCCGGCGCTATGGATCGGGCCCAATTCTGTTTCTGGAACGCAAGCTGAAGACCAAAAACCTGGTCAGCAAGCGGCGGTCCACAGTTGATCTGTCCGAACTTCCGCGCCTGTCCGACGACAAGGCGTTTCGCGATTGGGGCGGATTCTGGTTCCAACGGCGGCTGCTGGCGCGCGGTTTGCATCCGGTGTGCCAGATTTCCTATGAGCGCACTGCTCGCGTCATGATGACCCCCAACGGGCCGATCCGCTTCACGTTGGACCGCGATGTGCGCGCGGCGCCGGTGGACAAAGCTGAGTTTCAGCCGCTCATCGATAGCGAATTGGTCACCTCCGCCTGCATCCTCGAAATCAAGTACCGTCACGCGATGCCCGCATTGTTTAAGCAGATGGTGGTGAAGTTCGGCCTGTCGCCACAGCCGGTGTCCAAGTACAGGCTCGCGATCGAGACTTTACAACTGGCGCACGAACAGCACCGCAAATCAGCGAAGGCTGTCGTTTATGCCTGATATCTTCGACGCGCTTACGGCGAACGGCGGTCCGGTGGACCCGCTCGCGGTAGCCGCGCGGTTACTGGCGGCGCTGATCGCCGGAGTGATTGTAGCGTGGGTTTACGCCCGCAGCCGGGGCAGCTCCGTGCTGGGCCAGTCGTTTCCGACCACGCTCGTGTTGCTGGCGGTGCTGATCGCTATGGTGACGCAAGTGATCGGCGACAACGTCGCGCGGGCATTCAGCCTGGTGGGAGCGCTGTCCATCGTCCGGTTCCGGACGGTGGTGCGCGATACGAAAGACACGGCGTTCGTGATTTTCGCAGTGGTGATCGGGATGGCGATCGGCGGCCAGAATCTGTGGGTGGCCGCCATCGGAATGGTGATCGTCAGCGGCGCCGCGTTCGTCATGGCGAAACGGCAGCCCGACGGAGCGCCGTGCTACTCGGTTACGATTCGCACGGCGCTCGGAATGGACGTGGAAGCGGTCCTGCTTCCAACTTTTGAGAAACACATCGAATGGCGGGAGCTGGTCGCGGTGAATACCAGCAAAGCGGGTTCCGCGCTGGATTATGTTTACGAAGCACGCTTGAAACCGCGAATCCGCGTTGAGGATCTGGTAAAGGCATTACATCTGGTTGAAGGAGTCCAGGACGTCCGGTTGCAGCGCCGGTCGCTGGAAACGGAGTAACGAAATGAAGTTTTCCACTACGTGCGCCGGGGTGCTATTCCTCGCCGGCGGATTGAACACAGCGATTCTTGGGCAACCGGGCGGATTCGGGCGCGGCGGCGGCCCCATGCAACAAGAGATCAAGGTCCTGGAGAAATACGACAAAGACGGCAACGGCTGGCTGAATGCGGAAGAGCGTAAAGCCGCGCGCGAGTATCTATCCACGCTTCCGCGCCGCGGACCGGGAATGCGCGGTGGCCGCGGAGGTTTCGGCCCTCCGCCCGGATTCCCTCCTGGCGGGCCACCTCCCGATTTCGGCCCCGGCGGTCCTCCGCCATTCCCTCCCGGCGGAATGATGCCCGGCGGTAACGCAAACACCCCGGTTCAGCCCGGTAAGAAGGTGTCGCCGGCGGAGGTCAAGACGTACGCAAATGAACCGCTGTACGATCCCAAAACCTTGCGCACGCTGTTCCTCGAATTCGAGAATCCGGATTGGGAAAGAGAACTGGCCGACTTTTACGGCACGGACGTCGATGTTCCCGCCAGGTTGACCGTGGATGGCAAGACCTACACAGGCGTCGGGGTGCACTTCCGCGGCATGTCGTCTTACATGATGGTGCCGGAAGGGCGTAAACGTTCGCTGAATCTCTCGCTTGACCTGGTCAACGGCAAGCAGCGCCTGGGCGGCTATCGCACGTTGAACCTGCTCAACGCCAACGGCGACCCCACGTTCCTGCGCGGCGTCTTGTATCTGGACATTGCGCGGAACTACATTCCCGCCCCTAAGGCGAACTTCAAGAAAGTGGTGATTAACGGAGAGAACTGGGGAGTGTACCAGAGCGTCCAGCAGTTCAACTCCGACTTCATCAAGGAATGGTTCGGGACCACGGACGGTGCGCGCTGGAAATCCTCCGGATCACCCGGCGGAGGAGGCGGGCTAGGCTACCTGGGAGACGATCCGGCGCCGTACAAGCGCCTTTACGAAATCAAGAGCAAGGATAACGAGAAGTCCTGGGCGGCATTGATCAACCTGTGCAAAGTACTCAACCAGACGCCCCCGGACAAATTAGAGGAAGCACTCGCACCGGTTCTCGATATCGAGGGCGCGCTCAAGTTCCTGGCCCTCGACAAGGCATTACTCAACAGCGACGGCTACTGGATCCGCAACAGCGACTTCAACATTTATATGGATCCGAAGGGTAAATTCCACATAATCCCCCACGACGTCAACGAATCCATGCGGGAACCCGATGGTCCCGGACGCTTTCGCGGCGGCGGTGAGAGTAACGGCCTGGCGGTGGATCCGTTCGCGGGGGCAGACGACCCAAGTAAGCCATTGCTGAACAAGCTGCTCGCCGTACCTGCGCTGCGGACACGCTATCTTTCCTACATGCGCGATATCGCTGATAAGTGGCTGGACTGGAACCGGCTCGGAAAGCTGGCCCGCGAATATCAATCCTTGATCGCCGCGGATGTGGCCGCCGACACGCGCAAGCTCTATCCAACCGAAGCTTTCAGCGCCGGTGTGGACGGCATGAACACTGAGCCCGGCGGGGGCGGTTTCCGCGGACCCGCCGGTCCGGCAGCGGTCAGCCTGAAGCAATTCGCCGAGGGTCGCCGTAAGTACCTGTTGAGCCATCCAGAGGTAGCAAAGGCGCCGCCACTGAAGTAGCCAAAACTTGTCGCCATCGGCTTCAGCAGGCGCGATACGGATCCTCGGGCCAGGCATGCCGTGGATAGCGCCGCATCAATTCCCGCCTGATCTGCGGATACAGCCGTTCCCAAAAGCCGGCCAGATCGGTGGTTGTCTGCACCGGCCGCCGGTTTGGAGCCAGTAAGTGCACCACCAACGGGACACGCCCACCCGCGATGCGTGGCGTTTCCCGCTGGCCGAAAAAGTCCTGCAGACGCGAAGCCACCCACGGTGTCTGCCCGGTTGCGTATTCAACCCGGGCTGAACGACCGCTCGGAAGCTGAATCCGGTCCGGCGCAGCTTCGTCCAGGCGGCGCCGTGCCCCTGGCTGAAGATGCTCCAGTACAGCCGCCGCCAAGGCGCCTGCGGACAGAGCATCGCGTAGCTGCGCAAAGCTCCGCAGCCCAAAGGCCAGCGAGCGAACCGCCGCTTTGAAATGCTCCTCGGCCACTGCGGGTAAAACCCCTTGCGCGGAGGCAAAGGCAAGCCGGGCACGAAAGCGCTGAAGGGCTTCCTGGTCGACCAGCCGTTCCAATCCCGCTTCGATGGCTTTCTGAGCAAGCAACGCCGCACACGCCTCTCCGCCGGGCGGCGTGGCGCGGCTTTCGGCAATCGTGATTTCGCCGAAGCGAATCGCGCTGCTCGCTTCCACGCGTTCTGCCTGACGGTTCCACTCGAGCGTGTCCATTTCGCTGACCCGGCCGGGGAAGAAATCCAGCAGCCAATCCGGCTCGATCGCGCTTGCGATGCGAACCAGCGGCAGCCCCCGTTCCGGGCGCTCTTCGATATCCACAGCGACCAGAAACTCAGCCTTCTGCACCGCGCTCGATTCAGCCAACAGCGCGCCCCCGCCTTGCGCGAGCAGCAGTTCATTCCCACGCCGGCGACGCGCTACCCGGTCGGGAAAAGCCTGCAGCACAGCCTTTTGGAGCGCATGTTCTTGATGCCCGGCGCGGCCTGGCTTGACCATGCGCCGGATCTGCTGTTCTGTTTGCCTGATACGCCCTTCACGCGCTGAGCGCTCCATCAACACGGTTAGATCTGAATCCCCATGCGCCGGTGGAGGCCCGCTCAGCCGTTCACCGCTACTGAGAACTGCTGCCGCCAGACAGCCCTCTTCCCCGGCGCCGAATTCATTCGCCGCAAATGCCAGCCGCGACAATCGTGGGTGCAGCGGCAACTGCGCCATCCGCCCTCCGGTCGCCGTAATTTGTCCGATTTTGTCCAAAGCGCCCAATTCATGCAGCAACTCTTCCGCAGCTTTCACCGCGGCAACCGGCGGAGCATCCAGCCATGGCAACTCGAACGGGTCGCATACCCCGCACGCATGCAGATCCAGGCAAAGCTGCGCCAGTTCACGCCGCAGAATCTCTGGCTCGTCCCGTTCGGGGCGGCTGGCGAAGTCGTGCTCCGAGTACAAGCGGATGACACGTCCAGCACCCGTGCGGCCGGCCCGCCCAGCGCGCTGTGTCGCGGAGGCGCGGCTGATTCGCTTCACCTCGACCAACGGCAGCCCGGTCCATGCCGAATCGCGCGCCACGCGTGCAGTACCGGCATCGATGACAGCTCGCACGCCCTCAATCGTGATGGAACTCTCGGCCACGTTGGTCGACAGAATCACCTTCGGCTGTGGGCCGCGAGTTACGGCAACATCCTGCTCAGCCGGCGGCAAATCCCCATGCAACGGGCAAACGATATAGCCGAAACGCCTCGCCACCGCTTCGGCCGCACGCTGCGCCCTGCGGATCTCGGCGGCTCCCGGCAAAAACACCAGTACGTCGCCATCGATTCCCGCTTTCAGAAGCTTCTCCAGGGCGGAAACGATCTGCGTTTCCTGCGCATCGGCGGAGTGAGGCGTGTGCTCGATGTCGAGTGGGTACAGGCGCCCCTGCGACCGGATCACCGGCGCGCCGCCAAGATAGGCAGCAATCGGCCCCGCGTCCAGCGTAGCGGACATCACAATCAGTCGCAGGTCAGGACGTCGCACCGCCTGCAACCGGCGCAGCAAAGCCAACGCCAGGTCACCTTCGAGGTGGCGTTCATGGAACTCATCGAGCACCACCGCGTCGACCCCCCGCAGTTCCGGATCAGTTAGCAGCCGCCGGGTTAGCACGCCTTCCGTGAGAAACCGCAGCCGCGTTTTGGGCCCGGCAAACTGCTCAAAGCGCACCTGGTAACCGATTGTTTCCCCGACGGATTCGCCCATCTCCGCGGCGACGCGGCGCGCCGCCATGCGTGCGGCGATTCGGCGCGGCTCCAGCACGAGCACTTCACGAAACCCGGACGCCAGCAGAGCAGAAGGGACCCGCGTCGTTTTCCCCGCCCCAGGCGGCGCTTCGATTACAAGATTCGGCGTGCAGCGCAGCGTCTCCACAATCTGTGGCAGAACGCCGTTGATTGGCAGCTCGATGCCCACAGCTTGCTCAAGCGCTCCGGCGGCGCAGTGAGTAGGTCTCACCGGCTTGGGTGGAGAACTCGACTACACCTCCGCGCTCCGTTTGCGCAACGGCCGCGCCTGTTGCGGCTACGGTCACTCGCGTCCCGGCTGATCCCCAGGGATTCCGGATCCGCGCAGTCGCACCCTTTTCGCTTGTCAAGGTCACGCCGGACACGGCACGCCCGTTCCACACTGCCGAGACTAGAAACGCTCCCGCGGCACGCAAGTTCTGGAAGCGGGCTGCGCCTAGATTGATCGTGTTCGGAAAGAGCCGGATCACGCCGTCATAGCTCTGCAGCATGCATTCGTTCAGGACTGCCGGGAGAGACAGATTCTCGGTCCAGATTCCCATGCGCATCATGTAATCGAAGTTCGTTTCGTCGCGGAAACGTCCATCGATTTGCCGCACGCGGTCGTTCGACACGCCGAGCGGCGTCATCGTGTAACGGACCTCGCGCTTGAACCATTCCAGGTCCAGCATCGCGAGCCGCGCGCGCGCCAGCGGTTGCCAGACCAGGTCGTTGCTTCCTTCAAGGCGCATCGTGCGGACTGTGCGCCGGGCGACCTCTAACTGCTCTTTGGGCGAGCCCAAACCAACCTGCTCAGCCGGAAACACCGGCGCGCTCGTCACCGGCACGTTGTACACAAACTCAACGGGCGCATCGGTAACGTCCAGCCAGACGCGGCCAAAAGGGCCCTCGGCGGAAGGATATGGCGCGAGATTGCGCCTCACCTCCTGCCATTTCTCCCGCAACGCCGCGTCCACGTTCAACACACGCGAGCCTTCCACCATCGCATCCAGAAGAAACTCAGTCAGTGCCAGGTCGATGATGCAATCCTTGTTCAGCCGGTAATCGACTGTGGCACCCCAGTTTTCCGGAGACACCGTAGGGATGATGTGATACCTGCCGTCTTCGCCTTTCGTCACGAACGCAACCAGGAAGTCAGCCGCGGCGCGCAGCATCGGATACACACGGCGCAAGTACTCGACATCCAGCGTGTATTTGTACTGCCACCACAGGCTCTGCACGGTCCATGGCGTTTCGCAGATTTCATAGCCCCACGGCGGTGCAGGATAGGGATTCACGTTACTCGGCGCCGGATACGCCGAATGCGGAAAGTACGCTCCCGGCAGCCCGAATTGCACACGAGCATTCCATTCCGCCATCGGCATCAAACTTTCCACCAGCCGCGTGTAGGGCTCGTGCTGCTCCACGTGGTTGCTCGAAAACACGCCCCACCACACTTGCTGCGTGTTGTAGTTCATGTGATAGTCGCCGTGCCATGCCGTCCCGATCCGGCCGCTGCTCCAGTTCCCGAACAACCCAGGGGCGATCTTCCCCGGTTTTAAACAGCACGCCAGAAAGTACTGATTGCGATACCAGGTCTGCTCCAACTCCTTATCAGCAAACTCGACCGCCGATGCGGACCAGAACTTCGCCCATTCAGACGTAGTCTTACGCCTCAGATCATCCAGCGGAGTTGCGGCAAAGCGGGCGGCTTCCTTGCGTGCATGTCCGACAGTGTCTGCGGCATCGCGGGTCGTGAACAACGCCACATCCAGACGCAGCGGCTGCCTCGCACCGCTCTTCAAAAACACGCGCCGCCGGCGCTTATCCACCGGTTCGGCGATCCATTGGCCAGCCAACACGCCGCGCAACGAGAAGTTCCGGTCATCCTTTGTCTTCGGCGGATTCGGCTGTGCATCCGTCGGAGCGGTCGCCGGGAAGTACTGGAATCCGGAGAACGCACCGCTCTCGGCGTTCAACTCCGGTTCCGGAAGCTTCGCCTCGGAATCCCAGTTCGGGTAGTACGCCACGGAAAGCACTGGCGCGACCGCTGCGCCGCTGCTGAGCGCGATATGCCCATCCTCGCGGCTGACGAAACAGGTCAGTTCCACCGGCCGCACCGAACCACGCAGGTCGTCGTGCTCCAGGTGGATGGTTGCCACACCCGTCGCGATATCCAGTTCCTGACGCACCACGCGCACCATGCGCGAGTCCCAATGCACCCAGATGATCCCGCACGGCCAAGGCCTCGGCCAGGGTTTACGGTAGGACGATTGCATCAACTGCGCGTACTCGCGGAAGAAGCTGATGTTTGATTCCAGGTAAATCATGTCCGGCCGGCCTTGGCGCTTCGCCTCCTCGCCTGCTTTTTTCCACATTGCGAGCACTTCGGCAAACGGTTTGATATGCGGCGCATGCTCCTCGCTGACGCGTATGTCCCAGGCATCGCTCTTGCCTATATGAATGCCCAACGCATCGGGCCGCACGGTGATGCACACACCAATGTCGCCGTTCCCAAGGAGCAACCCCTCGAAGAAATCCGGCGTCGGCTGAGTGCGAATGAGGTTGTGACGCCGGGCTATCTCGACAGCATTCAGTGGAGCCGCCGCGCCTCTGCCTGGCGCGGACTGCGCCGCCGCCAGTGGGCCTGCCGAGGCCGCCGTTTCCAGAAAAATCCGTCTCGTGGGTCGCGAAGGCATGCATGAAGATCGTACATTAAGGCTGATGATTGCTTCACGCCCCGGCTATGCCTGGTTGCTGGCCGTGCTGCTGGCCGCCCACGCGAACGCGGCGGATCCGCTGCTGTTCACATCATTCCGCAGCAACGGAGAGACCGGCGTTTTCTTCGCGCTCAGCGAGGACGGGCTCAAGTGGACTCCCGTCAATAACAATCAGGCTGTGGTCAAGCCCGAACAACCGGGCGAACTGATGCGCGATCCCTTCCTTGCCCGCGGTCCTGGCGGCGTATGGCACATGATCTGGACCTGGGGCTGGACACGCAAGGAAGCGGACGGACATTTGCAGTTCGGGTATTCCAGTTCCAGAGAGCTGGTGAATTGGACACCGCACCGCGCGATTCGCGTTTTCCGAGAAGGAGCCCGCGGCACGCATCGCCACGGCGCCGTGGCAGTCATCAGACCGGGAGAGGCGGAACGGCTGCGCGCGCTCTCACGTTAAAATGAAGCGAACCTATTGATTAACCGTCTTGTTCTTGAAAACCTGAAGCACCGTCCGCTGCGCACTTTATTGAGCGCAGTTTCCATCGGTTTCCAGGTCACGATGATTCTCACGCTGGTCGGCCTGAGCCAGGGCATGCTCAACGACGCTGTTAAGCGTGCCCGTGGCGTCAACGCGGACATCTGGGTGAAGCCGCCGGGCACCTCCGCTATCAGCTTCAGTTCAGCCGGTATGAACGAAAAGCTGGTCCCGTTCTTCCGCTCCCAGCCGCACATCACCGAAGCCGCCGGCATGATCATCCACCCCGTGGGCGGCGTCAGCACCATCACCGGTTTGGACCTGGATTCTTTCAACGCCGTCAGCGGCGGCTTCACTTACCTGCAAGGCGGCCCTTTCCAGGGCCCTGACGACGTCATCATTGACGACTGGTACGCCCGCCAGGCGAACAAGCGGCTGGGTGACAAGATCAACATTCTGAATCGCGACTGGCGCGTCTGCGGCATCGTCGAAGCCGGCAAACTGGCGCGCGTTGTCGTACCGATGCGCACGTTGCAGGACCTGACGGGGAACCCCGGCAAGCTGAGCCAGATCTTGCTGAAGCTGGATAACTCTGCCAATACTCCTGCCGTCATTGCCGCTTTGAAGGAACAACTGCCCGACTACCAGATCTGGTCCATTGAAGAGTTCGCCAGCATGTTCTCGGTAAACAATGTGCCGGGACTGAAGGCATTCATAAACGTGATCATCGGGCTGTCGATCGTAGTTGGATTTCTCGTTGTCTCTCTTACGATGTACGCCGCGGTGCTGGAACGCACGCGCGAGATCGGGATCCTGAAAGCACTCGGAGCGAGTCCCGGCGATGTGATGACGATTCTGGTTCGCGAAACGCTGTTGCTGGCTGCTGCCGGATGGGTGATTGGATTGTTATTGACGTTCGCTGCAATCTGGGCGATCAACACCTTCGTCCGCGCGTCGTTGCAAGCAGAGAATGTTCCCGCGTGGTGGCCGGTCGCCGCCGGAATCGCAGTCATCGCGGCACTCCTCGGCGCGGTCTACCCTGGGCTGCGAGCGGCGCGTCAGGATGCGATCGAGGCGCTTGCCTATGAGTGATACGGCGCCGATCATCCAGACGCGGAACCTGACTAAGGTCTATCATGTCGGCGATGTCGACGTGCCCGCCTTGCGCGGGGCGACGTTGCAGATCGCGCGCGGCGAGTTCGTCGCCATTATCGGACCTTCCGGTTCGGGCAAGTCGACCCTATTTCATATTCTTGGCGGTTTGACCAGCCCCACCTCGGGCGAAGTGCACATCGACGGCAAAGATCTCAGCAAGATGTCGGACCGTGACCGCACGCGTCTGCGGCGCAATACGGTCAGCTTCGTGTTTCAGAAATACAATCTCTTGCCCACGCTCACCGCGATGGGCAACATCGAAATGGCGCTTCACTTCGGCGGAAAGGGCAGCGCGGTTCCCGACGGCCATTTTCAAGAAATTCTGAAGACGCTTGGCATACAACACCGCCTGCATCACAAGCCGCGTGCCCTTTCCGGCGGCGAGCAACAACGTGTAGCAATCGCCCGGGCTCTGGTGAACGAGCCTGCGATTCTGCTCGCCGACGAGCCCACAGGCAACCTCGATACGGAAAACTCCGACATCGTTCTCGGCGTATTGCGCGACCTGAATAAACGGCTGGGGCAGACCATCCTGATGATCACTCACAACCCGGAGGCGGCAGCATTCGCCGACCGGATTATTCGCATGCGCGACGGACGTGTAATCTCCTAGCCTGGTGCTGCAAAGAAACACGTAGCTCCCAAAAGAAACACGGGTACAGCCGGCTACCCACGCGCTGGGATGTGGCTGATTACTCAACTCGCGCGCGCAGTGGACAGAACTAACCGTCCCCGTTTTGAGCTATGTCTTCTATGCCGCACTACGCTAGCGGCGCAGCTTCCGGACTGTGGATGCAAAACCGATCAGTGCGGCTCCTGTCATCATCAGTGTCGCGGGTTCAGGTATCGCAACGGCTGCGGTTGTTATCTCAAGATACGGTTCCTTGCCCGGACCGTACAGGTCCAGACTTGCAGCATGGGCGCTATAGCTCCGGCTGAGCCAAACGTGACCCTGTGTAGTCGAGTTATCCTCCCGGATTACCAGCGAAAGATAGTCATCACCCGGCGTCGTATCCAGAACCGGGTCCGCAAGACTTGGACTCCACACCCAACTTGTCCAGCCCTTGTAGATCCCACTATCTGGGCTTGAGCCCAGCGGAATCCCGGCCAGCGGGGGCGCAGTGTCCCACGTCAGTCCACTCTCCGTCCATGAATTCGTGTCAAGGCGCAGCGCCTCTGTGCCTCCGAGGGCGAAGGGAGCATTCCCGTCGACCTGATACAGCCACAGCTTCGCGCCCAGAACCGGCGCAGTGATGGCGCTCAGATCGAACTTAAGGTATGCATAGGCGTAAGGATTGAGGAATGTCGATACTCCCGAAACTATCCCGGCCGCAGCTCCGAAGTTCGTGGCCGGTTCTTCTGAGTAGGAGTACGTATCAGCGATAGGCTGCAGAATGATCGTATCCGCGAGCGCGGGCGACAGCAACAGCAGCAGCAAAGCGAGCCCCAAGACTGGGCTCTTCACAACATGTGAGAACGCTTCGCGGCTCAAGGAATCTTCTCCTGTCCTGACCGTATGAAAAAGGACAGATCCGGCAACCGCATCTTTGCGAGTTTCAGATCCGGTTTAGTATAAACCCAAAACCGCTCCAGGATCGCGAAACTATTTTTCCGGCTGCCGCACAATTCTGGTAAAGATCGAATAGATATATGTCTCGCGAACTTGCACTGGAAATTGCGCCCGCCGACGCCAAGAAGTTGCTCGACGACGGCGAAGCAGTCGCGCTGATCGACTGCCGGGAAGCCGGCGAGTACCAGATCTGCCGGATTGAAGGCGCGGAATTGATTCCCATGAACACCGTTCCCGCACAACTGCAGCGCCTGGATGCTCTATCTGACGAAAAGCGCCTGATTGTTTACTGCCATCACGGCATGCGCAGCCTGAGCGTCGTCAACTGGCTGCGCAAGCAAGGCGTCGAAAACTGCCAAAGCCTCTCCGGCGGCATCGACCGCTGGAGCGCGAGCGTCGATCCCAAGGTCCCCCGCTACTAATCTCATGAAGCTCTACACCAAACCCACTTGAACCACCTGCCGCAATGCCAGGAGTTTCCTGCGCAACAATGGCATCGAGCCGGAAGCAGTTATCGATCTGAACAAGGGCATCACGGTGGCCGAACTGGAACGGCTGATCGGCGCCCGCGACTATCGCGAGTTCATCCAGCCGCGCAAGCTGAAGGACGTGCCCGCGAACAAAGCGGAAGCGCTGAAGGCAATCGCAGCGGATCCGAACCTGCTGCGCAGGCCGATCGTGGTGGACGGAAACAAGGTCTACTTCGGATTCAAGGAAGCCGAGTGGAACGCGCTAAAACGCTGATGACTGGGATTGGGTGCCGGAACCTGCTTTCCTGTTACCTTGAATTTCATGACCGAAGCCCATGTCTGGGAGGATTCGCTTCGCTTTGAACGTCCCGTTCCGCCTTGCGCGGTTGTCATTTTCGGCGCGAACGGGGATCTGACCAAACGCAAGCTGTTGCCCGCACTATACCGCCTTGCTTACGAGCGGCGGCTGCACAACGGTTTCGCGATTATCGGCATCTCGCGCACGCCCATACCCGACGGCCAGTTCCGCGAGAAAATGCGCGACAGTGTAGAGAAATTCTTGGAAGACAGCCCGTTCGAACAGGATCTATGGGACGATTTCGCGCGCGGCCTCTTCTATTTGCCAGGCGATGTGTCGGACCCTCAGACCTACACCAGCCTGCGGGCCAAGCTTGAGGAAGTGCAGGCCACGCGCGGCACCGGTGGCAATGTCCTGTTCTACCTTTCGACGCAGCCTTCGCAATATGAGCCGGTTGCCGCAGGGCTTGCCAGTGCGGGCCTCAGCCGCCCGTCCGAAGGCAGTGGTTCCTTCCGCAGGCTCATCGTCGAAAAGCCTTTTGGCCACGATCAATCCAGCGCCTCGCAGCTCAATGTCGAGTTGCAAAAGCACTTCCCCGAACATGAAATCTACCGCATCGATCATTATCTGGGTAAAGAAACGGTCCAGAACGTACTCGCCTTCCGCTTCGGCAATGGCATCTTCGAACCGCTGTGGAACCGGCGTTACATCGCCCAGGTGCAGATCACGGCGGCCGAATCCATTGGCGTCGAAGGCCGCGGCGGCTACTACCAGGAAGCGGGCGCCCTGCGCGACATGATCCAGAATCACCTGCTCCAGGTGATGGCCACCATCGCGATGGAGCCACCGGCGCAGTATGAACCCAATGCGGTACGCGATGAACGCGCCAAACTGCTGCGCTCCATCCGCCCGATGACGCACGACGAAGTCCTGCGCGACGCCGTGCCCGGCCAATATGGTCCTGCCCAACTCGGCGGCAAGGAGGTCCCCGGATTCCGGCAGGAACCTGGGGTCGATCCAGCGGCCAACACCGACACCTATGCCGCGATCACGGCCACAGTCGATAACTGGCGCTGGGCCGGCGTGCCCTTCTACATCCGTTCCGGCAAGCGAATGCCGAAACGCGTCACCGATATCGCGATTCAGTTTCATTCCGCCCCGCTCGCGTTGTTTGAGGACGGCGGAGGCGTGAATGGAGCGGCGGCCAACTTGACGCTGCAGGGCGGCTGGCCGAATCTGCTCATTCTGCGCATTCAGCCGGAAGAGGGCATCTCCCTGCGCTTCCTGTCGAAGCGTCCCGGCTCGGGCATGAAACTGCGCCCCGTAACCATGGACTTCAACTACGGCAGCAGTTTCGGCGTGCGCTCCCCTTCCGCTTACGAGACTTTGCTTCTCGACGCGCTGGAGGGCGACGCCACGTTATACACACGCCAGGACATGGTCGAAGCGAGTTGGGCTGTGGTTCAACCGATTCTAGACGTCTGGCAGAACCGCAAGTTCGACTTCCCGAATTACGCCGCCGGAAGCTGGGGACCTGCGGCATCCGACGAGATGCTCGCCCGGCGTGGACATGTCTGGAGGGTGCCGTAATGCCCGCGCAGGTAGTCGAAGCGGGCAGCTTACTGCGCGAACTGCGCGACGTTTGGAGCGACCTGGCGCGCCAGGAAGGACAAACAGGCGTTCTCCGCGCATGTGCGATGACGCTGATCGTCATCGCATCTGAGCGTGACGATCCGCAACAACTCGGCGCGACGCTGGCCGGTCTGATGCACGAGCATCCCAGCCGCTTCATTCTGCTGCATGTGTCGCAATCGGAGGAGCGCAAACTGGAAGGCCGCGTCCTGGTGCAGTGCTGGATGCCGTTTGGACGCCGCCAGCAAATCTGCTGTGAGCAGATTGAAGTCGAGGCTTCGCGCGGCGCCCTGGGCGATTCAGCTTCTCTGCTGCTCGGGCTGCTCGTGCCGGACCTGCCTGTCGCATTGTGGTGCCGCGTGCCGGAGTTGTTGCCCGAAGCAGCGCTGAAGCCGGTGCTGTCGCTGGCTGGGCGCATCATCATCGACGGCGCGCGCATGAGTTCTCCGCGCCAACTCCTGACCCACATCGTGGCTTTGCGCAAAGGCGGTGCGATCGTCGCCGATCTTGCCTGGACGCGCATCACGCGCTGGCGCGAGGTGCTCTACCGCGCGTTTCTCGACGGCGGTTGCGCCGCAAATCCAAGCCGTCTCGAATCGATCACCGTCGAATACGCCGGAGAAACGCCGTCGATCACTGTTTGCTGGCTGGTCGCGTGGCTGATCAGCAATTGCGGTTGGAAACGCGAGGGCGCTGGCTGGACCGCAGCCGGCAATGCGCGACACCTGAGCCTGGTCTCAACGGGCGAGCCCGTCACCCCGACCACCGTTGGGCGCATTCGCCGGGTCCGCCTGACCGGACCCGAGCTGGATGTTCGCATCGAACGCCCTGAAGGATTCAACGCGACACTTTCCTGGAACGGTCTTCAGTCTCTGGTGCTGTTCCCGCGGCAGAGCGAAGAGATGCTGCTGCGTGAGGAACTCGCCATCTTTGGACGCGACCGTCACTTCGAAGCCGCTATTCCCTTGTTGCTTGACTTGCTAGGCTGGATCGAAGAGACGATCCCATGAGCGTCCGCCGCCACGTCTACCCGTCGCAGGAGGAGGCGGCGCAGGCTTGCGCCGTCCACTGCGCCTCGATCATCGAGGAAGCTCTCAGCGCCAAAGAGTTCGCCACGGTGGCTATCTCCGGAGGCAGCACTCCCAGGTTGATGTTCGCGGCGCTGGCGAAGATGGATCTTCCCTGGAAGCGCATCCACTGGTTCTGGGTGGATGAGCGCGCTGTACCGCCCGGCCAGCCGCAAAGCAACTTCAGCATGGCCGAGCAGTACCTTCTTCGTCCGGCCCGAGTTCCGCAACCAAACATTCACCGTATTCACGCCGAACTTGGCGCTCACGAGGCTGCCGCCGAGTATGTCACGCAGATCCGCCGGGTGTTCGGCCTGGCCGAAGGCGAACTTCCGCATTTCGACCTGATGCAGCGGGGTGTCGGCGCCGACGCACACACCGCCAGCCTTTTTCCCGGTGAACCGCTCATCGAAGACCGCGTCGGCATCGCCGCCAGTGTGTTTGTTGAGAAATTCAATCAGTGGCGGATCACGCTACTGCCCGGAGTGCTGCTTGCGGCTGCGCACACAGCCATGCTGGTCTGCGGCGCGGATAAGAAAGATGCCGTGCGAGACGTACTCCTCAGCGAGTACGATCCGATGCGTTTCCCCGCACAGATCGTCTCCCATCACGGCCGCAGCGTGCACTGGTTCCTCGACGAACCCGCCGCCGCAGCCCTCGATTAGATCCAGCATGCTGCGTTTCTACGGCAGCGAACGGTACGAAGCGCTGAGAATGTCCCCTGGCTGCGGAATACAAAGCGGCAGAAACGTCACCGTTGCTCCTGTCAAGCTGTAATCGACACCTGCTTTCTGCAGGATTCCGTTGCGATAGAGGTGCAGACTGCCCGCCGGGTTCGGCGCCAGCGACAAACCGAAGTTTGCATTCACGCCATCCACCGCTCCCACCGGCGTTTCCATGTCCACGAACACCGGCAGTGTCACAGGGGCTCCGCACGGACCGGTGCTTCCATCCGCACGAACGCAATCCCCAGGCGAGCCCGTGACGCTGGCTAAGTCCCCCGCCGGGCTCGCCATCAGCACGCGTCCTCCGACATATCCCAGCCCCTTCAAGGGCCGGTCGCCTAACGCATCCACCAACCCAACTACGTCGGAAAGCTGCAGCACCGTATTCCCGGCCGGCGCGGTCAGCCCGGGCGGGGCAGGAATCCGGATATCCTTCAGCTTCAGTACGCCGGCAGTCTGCGGAACGCTCCACAACTCGGTGAACTGCCGCCCGTCAGACCAGTAAGTCGCGCTGTAATATGCGCCCTGCGATGCATTCACCGTCGGCGCCAGTTTCATCCGGATCACACCATTCACGACCGGAACCTTGAGCACATTCCCCGGAATGCTGCTGTTATCCGACGCGGTAAAGGATTTCCAGGAAACCGTGATCGTCCCATTGAAGTAACTGCCGTCGGCTTTATACAACGTATCCTGCACAATCGATAGCGGCGGAGCGGCCAGCAGCACGGCGGCAGCGGCGGCGGCGCCTCCGGCCAGCGCCAGCGCGCGCCACAGGAAGCGAATAGGCATAAGCGAAACCTCCCAAGATCGACAGACCGCAGTGACTCACACGGCCGGCGGAAACAGAACGTATCCGCTGGACCAGAGTATTCACAGCCTGCCGGGCAAGCGCACGCTCCGCCTGCCCACGCCGCGTCTATCTGCCGTGTTTGCGCCGGGTTAACGGAAAAGAGAATTCCCGCAACCGGCGTGACCGCCGCCGCTACGCTACACTACACTTCGGAAACGCGATGAAACAATTGCAGCCGGTCATCTGGGCCCGCGGGACCTTCCTGAACCCGCAGCACCTCCAGCTCCAGGACCGCTTTCTCGAAAGTACGCTCCGCTTCCGCCAGGAAGCCCTGAACTACGCACCCTACGGCTTCACCGGCCTGCACATCGATCAGGAAGCGCTCGCCGGAGGGCAAATCGCCATCAGCAGCGCCAGCGGGATCATGCCCGATGGGCTCGCTTTCGACATCCCCTCCGCCGATGCCGCACCGCCCGCCAAACAGCTCGCTTCCTGGCTCGAAGACGAGGAGTCCGGCTCGACGCTGGTCTATCTTGCTCTGCCCGCACTGCGCCCCGGCGGTTTGAACATCGCGCCCGAAGGGTCCAACTTCGACGGACGCTTCCGCGCCGAACTGGCCTTAGTGCGCGACGAAAACACCGGCGGGCAGGAGCGTCCGGTCCACCTCGCGCGCAAGAACTTCCGGCTGCTGTTTGAAGGCGAAGCGCAGGAAGGGCAGACCTGCATGCAGATCGCGCGCCTGCAGAAAGGACCCGGCGGCGCCGTTCAACTCGATCCGCTGTTCGTCCCGCCCTTACTCGACATCGGCGCCAGCGCCTTCCTGCAAACAATAGTTCGCCGTCTGGTGGAACTGCTCTCTGCCAAAAGCACGATGCTCGCCGGCATGCGCCGCCAGAAGAATCAGACTCTGGCCGATTTCACCGCCGCCGACATTGCCAGCTTCTGGCTGCTCTACTGCCTGAACTCGGAACTGCCGCTGTTCCGCCACATTCTGGAAAGCCGCCGCGGTCATCCGGAAGGATTGTTCGCCGAAATGCTCACGCTGGGCGGCGCGTTGACCACATTTTCCATGCAGGTGCAGCCGCGCGATTTTCCGCTCTACGATCACGAGAATTTAGGCGCCGCGTTCAGCCTTTTAGACGAAAAACTGCGGCATTTACTCGACACCGTCATCCCGAGTAACTTTGTCTCACTTGCATTGAAGCAGATTCAACCCTTCATTTATGCCACCGCTCTCGACGACGACAAATATCTGCGCAATACGCGCATGTATCTGGCCGTAAGTGCCGATGTCGGCGAAGCAGAACTGATCCAGCGCGTACCGGCTCTGGTTAAGGTATGCTCAGCGAATCAGATCGAGATTCTGGTGCGGCAAGCCCTGAACGGCGTCACGCTGACACACCTGCCGGTTCCGCCAAGCGCGATTCCCGTGAAGTTGAATTATCAGTACTACAGCCTGAACCAGGCCGGTGGCGCCTGGGAGGCCATCACGCGCTCACGCAATTTCGCCGCCTATGTCCCGGCGGAGATTCCCAATGCGAATCTGGAATTGCTGATATTGCTTCCGCAGACGCAGTAAAAGATTCATTACACTGACTTAGCCTCTCGGTTCCGGGGTTTGATCGTAAGTGCCGCGCCAGGAAAAGAGCGCTGTTGTGTAATCGAGTGTAGTGCGTCAGAGAAAACGCAGTTTAAAAAACGGGGACTGTCTGTGCGGTGCGCCCTTCGGGTGAGACAACGAAATCAGGGACAGGTTGCAGTGGACCCCGTCGTTGAGACAAACCAATTAGGGACACGTCCCCATTGGACGGAATTTCATTGTCTCGCCAACGGGGTCCGGTTACACTGCGGCAGCGGAGGTGGGCTCTGCTGGCGAGCAACCCGCCGAGGAATAACCAGCCGGAAACTCATCCAGACGATAGGTACGGGAGTCGTTTTCGATTGTAGTATTGGTCCAGAAACGCGGCAATTTGCTGCCGTGCATCCGCTGCATCGCGGTAGTCGGACAGATAGACCTCCTCGCACTTCAAGGTGCGCATGAAACTCTCGGCCAGCGCGTTGTCGTTAAGGATTGCCGGCACGGCTCATGCTGATCTGAAAACCGGCCTCACGCAACAGCGTTACGTAAACGTCAGAGCAGTACGGTACACCGCGGCCGGAATGGTGGATAACGCCGGTCGGAACGGCCCGATCAGCCAGCGCGAGTTGCAGCGCGCCAACAACCAGCGCGGCCTCC
>Ga0073934_10002850_pt1 | contig 33934 bp, 24 predicted proteins | sample LarsenN4metaG_FD_76834 | JGI IMG/M metagenome (GOLD analysis project Ga0073934, IMG submission 76834) | Hot spring sediment bacterial and archeal communities from British Columbia, Canada, to study Microbial Dark Matter (Phase II) - Larsen... ...
CGCTGTGGCGCCGGCGCTTACGACTGTTCTCCGTATCCATCGTGTCCAGCTATTCGTTAACTGGACAGGATCGTTATCGCCGCGCAGCCCCAGTTCAAGATGGGTTCGCTGGACGCTTACGGCGCTTCGCCCCCGCCCGAACGACGCAAGTCACGCGCGGCGAGCGCCGCCATGACTCGGTCGAACCGCACGGCCAAGTCGCGGCACTTGACTGCGGCGACATCCCGGTCCCGCGTGAAGAGGGACTTGCGCATCGCCGGGCCTTTGAAGTAACCGCGCTCGATGTACTCGACCGGATACCTACGGACGAAGTAGAACTGGCCGTTCCTCCGCTCGTGGAGGTACTCGGTGCGGCGCTTCCTGCGCTGGGATGGCTTGCGAGGAACCGCCGAGAGCTCGTGCGGTGGCTCGACCGGAAGGTCGGCGTCGCAGTCGTGCTGTTGCGGGGAAGTCATCGCTTCGACTGCGACGACGATGGGACTGGGTTGGTGGAGCACCGCTGACTCACTTGTGAAGTTGAACAAGCGAGCAAGCCGACGCGGCGGCACCAAGTGGGTCCGTTGAATCAATAAAGACAAACGGCACCCGAGGGTGCCGTTCGCTGTGCTGTTGCACACCGCCCGGTCGTCTTGCTACACAGCGTGTAGCCACCGAGCAGTTTTGCCTGTTACACAGCACCTGATTTACACATATAAATCAAGCACTTAGCTGTGCAACTGGCGTCCCCTAGGGGATTCGAACCCCTGTTACAACCGTGAAAGGGTCGTGTCCTAGGCCTCTAGACGAAGGGGACTGGAACCTTCTTCTCTCCCGAACGGCGCCTGTCTGGTGGTGGAGGTAAGCGGGATCGAACCGCTGACCTCTTGCATGCCATGCAAGCGCTCTCCCAGCTGAGCTATACCCCCATCGGAGCAAACCGTCGCCGTTCAAGCGAGCCAAGAAGTATAGCCGAGGATTTCAGACGCGTTGCAGGCGCTCGAGCACCGTTGCACGCGCGAAGAGCGCGAGAACGGCGTCGATCGAGGGCGTCTGCGAGCGGCCGCAGACCAGCACGCGAACCGCCGGCGCGAGCTGCGGCATCTTGAGCTGGTGCGCGGCGAGCGTCTCCTTGAGCGCGGCGCCGATGGCCGGCGCCTCCCAGCTCACCGCCGCGAGCTTGTCGCGCAGCGTGCGCAGCGCCGGCACCACCGCCGGCGTGACGTGCGCGGCGAGATCCGCCTCGCCCGGCGCCACCGGCACGAACATCATGGCGATCCAGTCGGCCAACTCGACCAGCGTGCTGCAGCGGTCCTTGTACAGCGCCGCGGCACGCATCAGCAGCGCCACGTCGTCGGCCTTCACGCCGCGCCGCTCGAGCTGCTCTTGCGCCAGCAGGGCCAGGCGGTGGTCGTCGCTGCGCTTGATCCACTGCGCGTTCACCCAGGCCAGCTTGGCCGGATCCCATTGCGCAGGGCTCTTCGAGAGGTGCTCGCCGTCGAACCACTGCACCATCTGATCGCGGCTGAAGAGCTCGTCGTCGCCGTGGCTCCAGCCCAGGCGCGCGAGGTAGTTGAGCATCGCCTCGGGCAGGTAGCCGGCGTCGCGGTAGGCGGTGACGCTGACCGCGCCGCGCCGCTTGCTGAGCTTGAGGCCGTCTTCGCCGAGGATGATCGGGCAGTGGCCGTACAGCGGCGGCGTGGCGCCGAGCGCGCGGAAGATGTTGATCTGCCACGGCGTGTTGTTGACGTGCTCGTCGCCGCGGTAGACGTGCGAGATCGCCATGTCCCAGTCGTCGACGACGACGGCGAAGTTGTAGGTCGGAACTCCGTCCGGTCGCAGGATGATCAGGTCGTCGATCTCTTCATTGGACACGCTGATCGGGCCCTTGACCAGGTCGTCCCAGGCCACGTTGCCGTGCGGCGGGTTGGCGAAGCGCACCACCGGCTGCACGTCCTCGGGCGGCGTCGGCAGCACCTTGCCCGGCGCCGGGCGCCAGCGGCCGTCGTAGCGCGTCTTCTCGCCGCGCGCGCGCTGCGCCTCGCGCATCGCGTCCAGCTCCTCGGGCGTGCACCAGCAGCGGTAGGCGGTGCCGGCGGCGATCATCTGCTCGGCCACCTCGCGGTAGCGCGCCAGGCGGCTCATCTGGTAGACCGGGCCCTCGTCGTAGTCCAGCCCGAGCCAGCGCATCGCCTCGAGGATCTGGTCGACCGAGTCCTGCGTGCTGCGCGCGACGTCGGTGTCCTCGATGCGCAGGATGAACTCGCCGCCCTTGTGGCGCGCGAAGGCCCACGAGTACAGCGCGGTGCGCGCGGTGCCCAGGTGCAGGAAGCCGGTGGGCGACGGGGCGATGCGGGTGCGGACTCTCTTCATGCCGGTCAGCCGGGTTGCGCCAGGCCGCGCGCCAGGTCGGCCTTGATGTCCTCGACGTCGTCGAGCCCCACCGCGAGGCGGATCATGCCCTGCGTGATGCCGGCGGCCAGGCGCTGCTCTTCGGTGAGGCGGCCGTGCGAGGTGCTGGCCGGATGCGTGATGGTGGTCTTGGTGTCGCCCAGGTTGGCGGTGATCGAGCAGATGCGCGTGGCGTCGATGACCGCGAAGGCGCCGGCCCGCCCACCGCGCACCGTGAAGCTGACCACCGCCCCGCCCTGCCCGTTCTGCTGGCGCATGGCCAGCGCGTGCTGCGGGTGCGAAGGCAGGCTCGGGTGCAGCACGCGCTCCACCGCCGGCTGCGCCTCGAGCCAGTGCGCGAGGGTGAGCGCACGTTCGCTCTGCGCCTTCATGCGGATCGACAGCGTCTCCAGCCCCTTGAGCACGACCCAGGCGTTGAACGGCGACAGGCTCATGCCGGCGCTGCGCATCGTCGGCACGAACTTCTTCTCGACGATCTCCTCGGGGGCACACAACGCGCCGGCGATCACGCGGCCCTGGCCGTCGAGGTACTTGGTGCCGCTGTGCATGACGATGTCGGCGCCGAGCTTCACCGGCTGCTGCAGCGCCGGCGAGCAGAAGCAGTTGTCCACCACCAGCAGCGCCCCCTTGGCATGCGCGATATCGGCCAGCGCCGCGATGTCGCACACCTCCGTCAGCGGGTTGGTCGGCGACTCGGCGAACAGCAGCTTCGTTTCCGGCCGCATGGCGTCGCGCCAGGCCGCGGGGTCGGTCTGCGACACGAAGCTCGTCTTCACGCCGAAGCGCGCGAAGTCCTGGAACAGCTTGATGGTCGAGCCGAACACGCTTTGCGAGCAGACCACGTGGTCGCCCGACTGCAGCAGGCCGAGGATCAGCATGAGGATCGCCGACATGCCGCTCGAGGTGGCGATGCAGCCGCTCGTGCCTTCGAGCGCCGCCAGGCGCCGCTCGAGCATCGTCACCGTGGGGTTGGAGAAGCGCGAGTAGACGAAGGCCTCTTCCTCGTTGGCGAAGCGCGCCGCCGCGGTGGCCGCGTCCGGGTGCACGAACGAACTCGTGAGGAACAGCGCCTCGCTGTTCTCGCCCCACGGGCTGCGCGGCAGGCCTTCGCGAACGGCGAGCGTGTCCAGGCGTGCGTCGGCCGGCAGATCGACGCGCGGGATCGTCATGCCTCGCTCCCCTGCAGCGCCAGCCGCGAGCGGCCGTTGCCCTCGTCTTCGTCGAACTGCAGCCGACGCTGCGCTTCCATGGCGGCGAAGTCGGCCTCGCTGACGTCGCCGGTGATGTAGTGGCCGTCGAAGCAGCTCGCCTCGAAGCCGTCGAGCCTGGGGTTGAGCGCCTTGACGACGCGCTTCATCGCATCGACGTCCTGGTAGATCAGCGCGTCGGCGCCGATGAACTCGCGGATCTCCTCGATGCTGCGGCCGTGCGCGATCAGCTCCTCCTTGGTCGGCATGTCGATGCCGTAGACGTTCGGAAAGCGCACCGGCGGCGCCGCCGAGGCCAGGTAGACCTTCTTCGCGCCGGCCTCGCGCGCCATCTGCACGATCTCCTTGCTGGTCGTGCCGCGCACGATGGAGTCGTCCACCAGCAGCACGTTGCGGCCGCGGAACTCCACGCCGATGGCGTTGAGCTTCTGGCGCACGCTGCGCTTGCGCACCGCCTGCCCCGGCATGATGAAGGTGCGGCCGACGTAGCGGTTCTTCACGAAGCCTTCGCGGTAGGGCTTGCCGATCTTGGCCGCGAGCTGCATCGCGCTCGGCCGGCTCGATTCGGGGATCGGGATCACCACGTCGATCTCGTTCGGCGGCATGGTCGAGATGAGGCGCTGCGCCAGCGTCTCGCCGAGGTTCAGGCGCGCCTGGTAGACGCTGACGCCGTCGAGCACCGAGTCGGGCCGCGCGAGGTAGACGAACTCGAACATGCACGGGTTCAGCGTGGCGTGCGCGGCGCACTGGCGCGCATGCACGCGGCCTTCCAGGTCGATGAAGATGGCCTCGCCCGGCGCCACGTCGCGCTGCACGCGGTGGCCGGTGCCCTGCAGCGCCACCGACTCGCTGGCCACCATCACCTCGCCGTCGTCGTTGCTGCCGAAGACGAGCGGGCGGATGCCGAAGGGGTCGCGGAAGGCGAGCAGCCCGTGGCCGGCGATCAGCGCCACCACCGCGTAGCTGCCCTTCAGGCGCTGGTGCACCGCGGCCACCGCCTTGAAGACCTCGTCGGCGGTGAGCGGCAGGTCGCGCGCCGCCAGCTCGAGCTCGTGCGCCAGCACGTTGATCAGCACCTCGGTGTCGCTCTCGGTGTTGATGTGGCGGCGGTCGACGTCGAACAGCTCGGCCTTGAGCGCCGGCGCGTTGGTGAGGTTGCCGTTGTGCACGAGCACGATGCCGAACGGCGCGTTGACGTAGAAGGGCTGCGCCTCCTCCTCGTTGTAGGCGTTGCCGGCGGTCGGGTAGCGCACCTGGCCGAGGCCCACGTTGCCGGGCAGCGCGCGCATGTTGCGCGTGCGGAACACGTCGCGCACCATGCCGCGCGCCTTGTGCATGAAGCACTTGGTGCCCTGCATCGTCACGATGCCGGCGGCGTCCTGCCCGCGATGCTGCAGCAGCAGCAGCGCGTCGTAGATCAGCTGGTTGACCGGCGCCTTGGAGATCACGCCGACGATGCCGCACATGGTGTTGGGTTCCTAGGCCTTGATCAGGCGCGCCGCCGGCTCGGGCAGCAGCGGCTTCAGCGCCGCCAGCGTCTGCGAGAGCCAGCGCGCGCCGATCGAGCTGCGCCAGACGGGTGATTGTGCGGCAGGCGTCAAGGCCACCACCGTGGCCAGCGCGAGCAGCAGCACGCCGCCGCGCAGCGCCCCGAAACCGGCGCCGAACAGGCGGTCGATCACCGACAGCGGCGTGGCGTGCAGCACGAGGCGGATCAGCCGCGCCAGCAGCATCCAGACGATCAGCGCCGCGACGAAGGCGAGCACGAACGCCGCGCCGAGGTTGAGCCCGCCGCCCGGCGTGCCCACCGGCACGTAGGGCGCCAGCAGCGGCGCCAGCCACTGCGCGGCGAACCAGGCCGCCACCCAGCCGACGAGCGACAGCACCTCGAAGACGAGCCCGCGAACGAGGCCGATCAGCACCGACAGCGCGAGCACCGCGAGCAGCACCCAGTCCACCCAGCCGAGATCGGGCAGCGCGGGCATCAGAGCGTCAGCACCGCGGTGGGCAGGCCGGCGGCCTTGATGCGGGCCGCCGCCGCCGCGGCCTCTTCCTTGGTGGCGAAGGGGCCGACGCGCACGCGCGTGCGCTTGACCGCGTCGCCTTCGATGACCTGGGTGTAGGTCTTCATGCCCAGGCGCTCGATCTTCTGGCGCGCCTCGCGCAGCGAAGCCTGGTCGGTGTAGGCGCCGGCCTGCACGACGAAGCGGCCGGCGGTGTCGGGTCTGGACTCCGGCTTCGATTCCGGCTTGGACTCGGGCTTCGGCTCGGGCTTCGCCTCCGGCTTCGACTCGGGCTTGGCTTCGGCGCGTGCTGCCGGCTTGCTGGCCGCCGGCGCGGCTTTGCTCGCCGCCGGCGTGGGCAGCGCCGCGGCGGGCGCGGCCGGCGCGGCCACCGCGCTGGCCGGCGCTTCGGCCGGTGGCGCCGTCTCGGGCAGTGGCGCCGGGCGCGGCGCAGGAGGCGCGGCGCGCGTCGCGGCCGGTGAGTGGGCGGTCGCGGCGACGATCGGTGTGTCCATCGCCACCGGCCGCGGTTGCGTCTCGAAGAGCAGCGGAAAGCCGAGCACGCCGGCCACCAGCAGCACCAGAGCACCGACGAGCCGGCGCCGCGCCCGCGTGCGCGCGGCCTGCACGGCGTCTTCGCCGGAGGCGGCTGCAGCGTCGGGGTTTCGAGGGCGTGGCATGCGGCGCGGCGTGGCGCGCGCGGCCCGTCAGGTCAGATGGGGTGCCGCGCGTCGCGGCAATCCGTCCTCGAGCACGCCGCCCACGGTGTAGAAGGATCCGAAGACGACGATTCTATCGGCGGGGTCCGCCGCGGCGAGCGCGGCGCGCAGCGCCTCGGTGGGCGAAGCGTGCTGGTGCACGCCGACGCTGCGCCCGGTGCCCGCCATGGCCGCGTCCACCAGCGCCGCCAGCTCTGGCGCGCTCGCCGCGCGCGGCGTCGGCAGCGCCGTGCAATGCCACTCGTCGACCAGCGGCACCATGCGCGGCAGGAAGCCGGCGATGTCCTTGTCGCGCATCGCGCCGAACACCGCGTGCGTGCGCGGGAAGAAGCCCATCGCGTCGAGGTTGACGGCCAGCGTGGCCACCGATTGCACGTTGTGCGCCACGTCGAGCACGATCGTCGGCTGCCCCGGCACGACCTGGAAGCGCCCGGGCAGCTCGACCAGCGCGAGCCCCGTGCGGATGGCCTGCGCGCTCACCGGCAGCCTGCTGCGCAGCGCCTCGAACGCGGCGATCACGCCCGCGGCGTTGAGCAGCTGGTTGGCGCCGCGCAACGCCGGGTAGCTCATGCCGGCGTAGCGCTTGCCGCGGCCGGCCCAGCTCCACTGCTGGCGGTCGCCCTGGTGGTTGAAGTCGCGGCCGACGAGCCACAGGTCGGCGCCGATCTTCTCGCCGTACTCGACCACGCTCTTCGGCGGCAGCGGGTCGCCGACGATCGCCGGCCGTCCGGCGCGCATGATGTGCGCCTTCTCCCAGCCGATGCTCTCGCGGTCGGGACCGAGGAACTCCATGTGGTCGAGGTCGATGCTGCAGACCACCGCGCAGTCGGGGTCGATGACGTTGACCGCGTCGAGCCGGCCGCCCATGCCGATCTCGAACACCGCGAGGTCGAGCTTCGCTTCGGCCAGCGCGCGCAGGATGGCCAGCGTGGTGAGCTCGAAGTAGGTCAGCGGCGTGCCCTGGCGCACCGCCTCCACGGCCTCGAAGTGCGGCACCAGCGCGGCGCCGTCGATCGGCCGGCCGTCGATGCGGCAGCGCTCCTCGAAGCGCACCAGGTGCGGCGAGGTGTACACGCCGACGCGGTAGCCGGCCTGCATCGCGATCGACTCGAGCATCGCGCAGGTGGAGCCCTTGCCGTTGGTGCCGGCCACCGTGATCACGGTGCCGGCAAAGCGCAGGCCGAGCCGGTCCCGCACCGCGGCCACGCGGTCCAGGCCCATGTCGATGGTCTTGGTGTGCTGGCGCTCGCAGTAGGCCAGCCAGTCGGCGAGCGTCTTCAAGCCGGGAGCGGGGCCTTCATCGTGATCAGGCCACGGCGTCGGCGCTCTGGCGCTGCAGCAGCGCGAGCACGCGCGCGATGGTCGGCCGCAGCTGGCGGCGGTCGCAGATCATGTCGAGCGCGCCGGTGCCGAGCAGGAACTCGCTGCGCTGGAAGCCCTCGGGCAGCTTCTCGCGCACGGTGTTCTCGATGACGCGCGGCCCGGCGAAGCCGATCAGCGCCTTGGGCTCGGCGATCACCACGTCGCCCACGAAGGCGAAGCTCGCGGACACGCCGCCCATCGTGGGATCGGTGAGCACGCTGACGTAGGGCAGCCGCGCCTTGCCGAGCAGCGTGAGCGCGGCGTTGGTCTTGGCCATCTGCAGCAGGCTCAGCAGGCCCTCCTGCATGCGCGCGCCGCCGGTGGCGGCGAAGCTGACGAACGGCACCTTCTGCTCGAGCGCCGCCTCCACGCCGCGCACGAAGCGCTCGCCGACCACCGAGCCCATGCTGCCGCCCATGAAGTCGAATTCGAAGGCCGCGGCCACCACCGGCACGCTCATCACCGCGCCGCCCACCACGACGAGGGCGTCGGTCTCGCCGGTGGCCTCCAGCGCGTCCTTCAGGCGCTGCGGGTACTTCTTGCTGTCCTTGAACTTGAGTGCGTCGACCGGCATCACTTCCTGGCCGATCTCCCAGCGGCCCTCGGGGTCGAGGAAGGCGTCGAGCCGGGCGCGCGCGCCGATGCGATGGTGGTGCTCGCACTTCGGGCAGACGTTGAGGTTCTTCTCGAGATCGCTCTTGTAGAGCACCGTCTCGCACGAGGGGCACTTGATCCACAGGCCCTCGGGCACCGCACGGCGCTGCTCGGGGTCGGTCTGCTGGATCTTGGGCGGCAGCAGTTTTTCCAGCCAACTCATCGAGCGGGGACTCCTTCGCTGAGGCTGTCGAGGGCGGCGCGGATCTCGGCCATGAAGGCCCGCGCCGCGTCGGCGGCGCGCTGGCGAACCAGCGCGGGGGGCGCATTGTCGCGCGTCTCGCATTCCACGATCTGAATCAGGCGCGATCCGATCACCACCGCGTCGGCCACCTGCGCCACCGCCTGGGCGCTGGCGGCATCCCGTATGCCGAAACCGACGCCGACGGGAAGGCTGACATGGCGGCGGATGCGCGGCAGCACCGCCGCCACGGCCGCGGTGTCCAGGTGCCCGGCACCGGTCACGCCCTTGAGCGACACGTAGTAGACGTAGCCGCTCGCCACGCGGCCCACCTGCTGCATGCGCTCGTCGGTGGAGGTGGGGGCGAGCAGGAAGATGAGGTCGAGGCCCGCCGCCTTCAGCGTGGCGGCGAAGGCCTCGCACTCCTCGGGTGGGTAGTCCACCACCAGCAGGCCGTCGACGCCGGCCTCGCGCGCCGCGGCGATGAAGGCATCGCGGCCGTGGCGCTGGTCGTAGCGCTCGATCGGGTTGGCGTAGCCCATCAGCACCACCGGCGTCTTGGTGTCGCGCTGGCGGAACGTGCGCACCATCTCGAGCACCTGCGGCACGCCGATGCCGCGCGCCAGGGCACGCTCGCTCGCCTTCTGGATCACCGGGCCGTCGGCCATCGGGTCGGAGAAGGGCACGCCGAGTTCGATGACGTCAGCGCCGCCTTCGACCAGGGCGTGCATCAGCGCCGGCGTGATGTCGGCAAGCGGGTCGCCGGCCGTGAGGTAGGGGATCAGCGCCTTGCGGCCCTGCTGCTTGAGCGCCGCGAAGGTCGCGGCGATGCGCCTCGTGTCGCCGCTCATCGCTTGACCTGCTCGCCGCGGCACGAGGGCCGGCAGTAGAACTCGGCGCCGGAGAGGTCGGCCACGGTGCCGATGTCCTTGTCGCCGCGCCCGCTGAGGTTGACGAGCAGGTGCTGGTCGGGCCGCAGCGTCGCCGCCAGCTTCATCGCGTAGGCCACCGCGTGGCTCGACTCGAGCGCCGGGATGATGCCCTCGGTGCGGCACAGGCGGTGGAAGGCGGCGAGCGCCTCGTCGTCGGTGACGGCCACGTATTCGGCGCGGCCGATGTCCTTGAGGTAGGCGTGCTCGGGGCCGACGCCCGGGTAGTCGAGGCCGGCGGAGATCGAGTGCGTCTCCGTGATCTGGCCGTTGTCGTCCTGCAGCAGGTAGGTGCGGTTGCCGTGCAGCACGCCGGGCGAGCCGGCACACAGCGACGCGGCGTGCTTGCCGCTGGCCAGGCCCTGCCCCGCCGCCTCGACGCCGATGAGCCGCGTGCCCTCGTGCGGGATGTAGGGATGGAAGAGGCCCATCGCGTTGCTGCCGCCGCCCACGCAGGCGATCACCGCGTCGGGCTGGGCGCCGGGCCGCCCGATCATCTCGGGCATCTGCTTCAGGCACTCCTCGCCGATCACGCTCTGGAAGTCGCGCACCATCGTCGGGTACGGGTGCGGGCCGGCCACGGTGCCGATGATGTAGAAGGTGTTCTCGACGTTCGTCACCCAGTCGCGCAGCGCCTCGTTGAGCGCGTCTTTCAGCGTGCGGCTGCCGCTGTCCACCGGCACCACCTTGGCACCCAGCAGGTGCATGCGGTAGACGTTGGGGCTCTGTCGCTTGACGTCCTCGCTGCCCATGTAGACCACGCACTCCATGCCGTAGCGCGCGCACACGGTGGCGGTGGCCACGCCGTGCTGCCCGGCGCCGGTCTCGGCGATGACGCGCGGCTTGCCCATGCGGCGCGCCAGCAGCGCCTGGCCGATGGTGTTGTTGACCTTGTGCGCGCCGGTGTGGTTGAGGTCCTCGCGCTTCAAGTGGATCTGCGCGCCGCCGATCTCGCGCGACAGCCGCGCGGCGTGGTAGACCGGGCTCGGCCGGCCGACGAAGTGCGCCAGTTCATAGCGGAACTCGGCCATGAAGGCCGGGTCGCGTTGCGCCTCGCGGTAGGCGGCCTCGAGTTCGTCGAGGGCGTGGATCAGCGTCTCGGCGACGAAGGTGCCGCCGTAAGGGCCGAAGTGCCCGCGCGCGTCGGGCTGGGAGTAGTTCAGCATGGGGCAGGAAAGAGGTTCAGGTCGCGCCGGCGGCGAGCCGGGCATCGGCTTCGCGCACCGCATCGCAGAACCGGCGCATCAGCAGGGCATCCTTGATGCCCTTGCCGGCTTCGACGCCGGAGCTCACGTCAACCGCATAGGGCCGCAGGCGCAGCACGCCATCGGTCACGTTGGCAGGATTCAACCCACCAGACAAAACGACCGGACAGGGCACGCCGGCTGGAACACGTGACCAATCGAAGACCTTTCCCGCGCCGCCGTATCCCTCGACATGGGCGTCGAGCAGCAGGGCCTGGGCCCCGGCAAAGCGGCGCGCGAAGTCTAACAAATCGAACCCTTCGGCCATGCGCGCGGCGCGCAGGTACGGGCGGCCCGCGGCCTCGCACTGCGCGGGCGTCTCGTCGCCGTGGAACTGCAGCAGCGCGTGCGGCACGGCGCGCACGCCGGCTTCGATCTCCTCCGGCGAGGCGTTCACGAACAGCAGCACCGGCGTGACGAAGGGCGGCAGCCGCCGCGCCAGCGCCGCCGCGCGTTCGGCACTCACGTGGCGTGCGCTGCCGGGCCACAGGTTGAAGCCGAGCGCATCGGCGCCGGCCTCGACCGCGGCGTCGACGTCGGCCTCGCGCGTGAAGCCGCAGATCTTGATGCGCGTGCGCGTTGAACGGGCGGGGGCCGGGCTCACGTCAACCAGTCCATCGCCGGCGTGTGTTCGGGCAGGCCATGCCGGGCATCGTAGTACGGGCCGACGAAGTACAGCCCGTCGGGCGGGAAGGTCGGCGCCGCGGCGTCGCGACTCCTCGCCGCCAGCACCTCGGCCAGCCAGCCCGGCGCCTGCTTGCCGCTGCCCACCGCGACCAGGCAGCCCATGATGTTGCGCACCATGTGGTGCAGGAAGGCGTTGGCGTCGAAGTCGAAGCGCCAGTAGGCGCCGCGCTGCGTGATCGTGATCGAGCGCAGCTGCTTGACGGGCGTGCGCGCCTGACACTCGGCGGCGCGGAACGACGTGAAGTCGTGTTCACCCACGAGGTGCGCGGCGGCCGCCCGCATCGCCGCGGCGTCGAGCTTCGTGAAGACCCAGCCGCAGGCGCCGCTCTCGATGGCCGGGCGCACCGGCGACTGCAGCAGCCAGTAGGCGTAGCGCCGGCCGCGCGCGCTGTTGCGGGCGTGGAAGCCGGGCGCCACCGCGCGGCACCACTGCACGGCGATGTCCTCGGGCAGGTAGCGGTTGGTGCCGCGCACCCAGGAGAACGGTGCGCGCTCGACCGCCGCGTCCAGGTGCACCACCTGGTTCAGCGCATGCACGCCGGCGTCGGTGCGGCCGGCGCAGACGGCCCGCACGCCGGCGGGCGGCAGGGCGGTGAACTGGGCGAGTGCGGCTTCGAGCCGGTCCTGCACCGTGCGGCCGCCGGGCTGCGACTGCCAGCCGAAGTAGGCCTGGCCGCGGTAGGCCAGGCCGAGCGCGATGCGCACGCTGCGCGCGGCGGTGCGCGTCTCAGCCCAGACGGTCGAGCATCGACTGCGCCTTGTTGCGCAGCGTGCCGTCGGCCTTGGCCACCACCTCCTCGAGCAGATCGCGCGCGCCTTCGAGGTCGCCGATCTGGCGGAACTCCTCCGCCAGCTCGACCTTGCGCGCCAGCGGGTCGGCGTCCATCAGCGGCGCGGCGGCCGAGGGGATGGACTCGTTGCCGATGCTGAAGTCGCCGAACTGCGAGCCGCCGGGCGGCGCCGGCGAGGTGTCGGCGCGCGAGGAGTCGGTGGAAAGGTCGCCGAGGTCGAAGTCGAGGCCGGCGTCGTCGGACTTGCGCTCGTCCTTGACGGTGGGCGAGTCGAGCTCGAAGTTGATGTCGGGCAGCGAGTTCGCCGCGGTCGCTGCGGTGGCCGCCGTTGCTGCGCTCGCCGCCGCCGCCGCGGCGCGCATCGGCACCGTGGCGTCGGGCTTGGCCGGCGCGGCGGGCGGTGGCGCGGGCTGCTTGATCGTCTTCACCGGCACGGTGGCCGGCTCGATGTCCAGGTCGAGATCGACGCCGCCGCCGCCATCCAGCGTGGCGTCGGGCGCCGGCTGGAAGGTGGGCGGCACCACCGGCGCGGTGTACGGCACGGTGGACGCGCCGAGCGCCTCCACCGGCTGGCCCGCGCCGCCGATCACCGTCTCGGGCTTGCCGCCCGGCTGGTACAGCGGGTTGTCGGGGTCGATGGTCAGGCCGAGCGCCTGCGCCTTGGCCCAGTCCTCGCCCTCGCCGCGCGTCAGGTTGTGCATCTGCGTGGCGAGCAGCTCGAAGCCCTTGATGTCGCGCCGCTTGGCGTACACCTCGAGCAGCTTGCTGCGGATGGCCATGCGCTCGGGGTTGGCGCGCATCGCCTCCTTGAGGATCTCCTCGGCCTGCAGGTCGCGGCCGTAGGCGAGGTAGACGTCGGCCTCGGCGACCGGGTCGACGTCGCCGATGGCGTCGAGCTGCGACAGCGAGTAGCTCATCGACGACGAGGCGCTCGTGCTCGCGGCCTCGCGCGTGTCGATGCGCTGGCCGCCGCTGGCGCCGAAGAACGAGTCGGGCTGCAGGCGGCTCTCGAGGAACGAGGTCTCGCCGCCTTGCTTGCGCATGCGGCCACGCAGGCGCCACAGGCCCAGGCCGGCCAGCAGCGCCACCAGCACGCCGGCACCCGGCAGCAGCGCCGGGTTGTCGAGCAGGCTGTCGATGAAGCCCTTCTCGGGCGCCGCCGGCACGGCGGGCGGCCTGGGCGCGGCGACCGCGGGGGCCGGCGCGGGCGCGGGCGGCGGAGGCGGCGGGGCGGCCACCGGGGGCGCGACGGGGGGCGGCGCGGGAACCGCCACCGCGGCGGGCGGCGCGGCCGGAGCCGCCGCCGGAGTCGGGGCCGGCGCGGGCGCCGCAGCAGCAGGCGGCGTGGGCGCCGGCGCGGGCGGAGTGGCCGGTGCCGGCGGGGTGGCCGGCGCGGCCGGGGCCGCCGGAGCGGTGGCCGGGGCGGCCTGCCCCTGCAGCTTCTTGAGCTCCTCGACGTTGCGGTTCAGCTCGGCCAGCCGCGTGCTGGCGTCCTTGCGCTCGGCTTCCTTGCTCGTCTTGGCCTCGGGGGCGGCCGCCTTCACGCCGCCCTGCGACAGCGTGAGCTTGTCGGGCGGGGCCGCCGCGGTCTTGCGGTCCTCGACCTGGGTCTGCACCTTGCCCGTGGCTTGGCGCGCCGGGGCGGCGTCGGCCGTGGTGGTGGTGCCGGCCGCCAGGCGCTGGCGGTAGGCGGAGAAGTCGGCGCTCTGCGCGACGATCAGCTCGCGGGCCTGCTGCGGCGTCGTCTTGGCCGCCTCTTCGGCCGAAGGCACCGACAGCACCACGCCCGAGCGCAGGCGGTTCATGTTGTCGCCCATGAACGCCTCGGGGTTGGCGCGGAACAGCGACACCAGCATCTGGTCGAGCGAGACGCCGGGGCGCTGCACGCGGCCGGCGATGCGCGACAGCGTGTCGCCGTTGCGCACGCGGACCTCGTCGGCACCGGTCGGGGCCTCGGCACGCGGCGCTTCGGCGCGCGGGGCGGCCGAAGGAGCACCGGCGCGGGGGGCGCGCGACGTCGCTGCCGGCGCCGGCGCGGCGGCCACGGCAGGCGCCGCCGGAGCCGGCGCGGCGGACGGCGCCGCGGAGGGGGCGGTGGAGGGCGCTGGCGAGATCGCCGGTGCCACCGAAGGCGCCGGGGCCTGCGCCGTGCGCGTGGCCGGCGGGTCGAACAGCAGCGTGTACTCGCGCACCAGCCGCCCGGTGGCCCAACTCGCCTCGATGATCACGTCGACGAAGGGCTCGAGCACGGCGCGCTCGCTCGTCACGCGCAGCACGGTGCGTCCGTCGGGCCGCTTGACCACCTGGACCTGGGCGCCGCTGAGCGCCGGGTTGTATTCCACGCCCTGGGCGCGGTAGGCGTCGGGCGGCGCCACGCGCAGGCGCAGCGAGGAGGCCTCCTCGGGCGTGATGCTGGTCACCTCGATCTCGGCGCGCAGCGTCTCGCCGAGCGCCGACTGCACGTTCAGCCGGCCCAGCCCGAGGGCCTGGGCCTGGCTGCCGACGAGGCAGGCCAGCGCCACCGCGGAGAGCTTCCAACCGGCGTGCTGCATCAGCGGCATGGCGGGCCTGGCGGACGTGGAACTGTGTTTCAAGGCATCTCCCCCAGACAGCAGCAGCTCCCTCTCGCGCCGCGCCGCAGGTTCATGATCAAGCGCAGGGTCGCGCGCCCCGGCGGCGCCGACCCGAAATCGCAACAACATCAAGCATATAGGAGCGCAAGCTCACGCAAAAGCTGATGAATCCCGGGGGAAAAGCTTTGTTTCCGGGCCATTCTCCCCTGTTGTCGGGTTGCAACGCCGGGAAAAGACGCCATCAGGCCTCGAGCAGGATGCGCAGCATGCGGCGCAGCGGCTCGGCCGCACCCCAGAGCAGCTGGTCGCCGATCGTGAACGCCCCCAGGTACTGCGGCCCCATCGCCAGCTTGCGCAGGCGGCCCACCGGGATCTGCATGGTGCCGGTCACCGCCACCGGGGTCAGCTGGCGAATCGTGGCTTCGCGCGTGTTGGGCACCAGGCGCACCCATTCGTTGTCGGCGGCGATCATCTGCTCGAGGTCGGCCAGCGGCACGTCCTTCTTCAGCTTGATGGTCAGCGACTGACTGTGGCAGCGCATCGCGCCGATGCGCACGCAGATCGAGTCGATCGGGATCGGCGTCGCGCCGGGCCCCACGTTGCCGAGGATCTTGTTCGTTTCGGCGCCGCCCTTCCATTCTTCGAGCGAGGTGCCGTCGCCGCGGTCGACGTCGATCCACGGGATCAGGCTGCCCGCCAGCGGCACCATGAAGTGCTGCGTCTCCCCGGCCGACAGGCCGCGCTGCGTGGCGGCGATGCCGCGGTCGATGTCGAGGATGGCGCTGGCCGGGTCGTCGAGCAGCGCGCGCACGCTGGCATTGAGCGTGCCCATCTGCGTGAGCAGTTCGCGCATGTGCTGCGCGCCGCCGCCGCTCGCCGCTTGGTAGGTGGTGCAGGTCATCCACTCCACGAGCCCGGCCTTGAACAGCGCGCCCACGCCCATCAGCATGCAGCTGACGGTGCAGTTGCCGCCGATGTAGTCCTTGACGCCGCGCGCCAGCGCGTTCTTGATGACCGGCAGGTTCACCGGGTCGAGGATGATCACCGCGTCGTCGGCCATGCGCAGCGTCTTCGCGGCGTCGATCCAGTAGCCCTTCCAGCCCGCGGCGCGAAGCTGCGGGTAGACGGCCTTGGTGTACTCGCCGCCCTGCGCGGTGATGACGATGTCGCAGGCCTTGAGCGCGGCGATGTCGTTGGCGTCGAAGAGCTTCGTCTCGTTCTTGGCCTGCCGGGGCGCGGCGCCGCCGGCGTTGCTGGTGGAGAAGAAGCGCGGCTCGATGAGCGCGAAGTCGCCTTCGGCCTGCATGCGGTCCATCAGCACCGAGCCGACCATGCCGCGCCAGCCCACGAGGCCGACCAGGGGGTTGTTGGAGATCGCCATCTTCAGTCTCTTTCCTCTTCGTCCTTTGCGTGGACCCCTTGCCTGTCCCGGCTCGCGTCGCCGGGGTCCAACAAGGGTGGGCGAGACGAACCGGGAGCCGCTAGCTCTTGGTGGTAATGGTTTTGGCCGCCGTCTTGCCGGCGAGCGCCGCGACGACCGCGTCGCCCATCTCGCGCGTGCCGACCTTCTTGGTGCCCTCGCTCCAGATGTCCGGCGTGCGCAGGCCGGCAGCCAGCACGGCCTGAACGGCCGACTCGATGCGGTCGGCCGCGGCAGCTTGGTCGAGCGAGTAGCGCAACATCATGGCAACGGACAGGATTGTAGCCAGCGGGTTTGCAATTCCCTGACCGGCGATGTCGGGCGCGCTGCCGTGGCTCGGCTCGTACAAGCCCTTGCCGTTCTTGTCCAGCGAGGCCGATGGCAGCATGCCGATCGAGCCGGTCAGCATGGCCGCCTCGTCGGAGAGGTTGTCGCCGAACATGTTGCCGGTGACGACGACGTCGAACTTCTTGGGCGCGCGCACCAGCTGCATGGCCGCGTTGTCCACGTACATGTGCTCCAGCTCCACGTCGGGGTACGACGCGTGCACCTCGGTGACCACGTCCTTCCAGAACTGGAAGGTCTCGAGCACGTTGGCCTTGTCGACGCTGGTGACCTTGCCGCGGGCGCCCGGGCGCCCGCTTCCTGCAGCTCGCTTGCGCGCCGCCTGGAACGCCACGTGCGCGATGCGCTCGATTTCCGGGCGGCTGTAGCGCATCGTGTCGAAGGCCTCCTCGCTGCCGGGGAAGTGCCCGTCCACCGCGGTGCGGCGGCCGCGCGGCTGGCCGAAGTAGATGTCGCCGGTGAGCTCGCGGATGATCAGGATGTCGAGCCCCGCCACCAGCTCGGGCTTGAGGCTCGAGGCGTGCGTCAGCTCGGCGTAGCACAGCGCCGGGCGGAAGTTGGCGAACAGGCCGAGGTGCTTGCGCAGCCCGAGGATGGCCTGCTCCGGGCGCAGCGCGCGCTCGAGCTTGTCGTACTTCCAGTCGCCCACCGCGCCGAACAGGATGGCGTCGGCGGCCTGCGCGAGCTTCAGCGTCGCTTCGGGCAGCGGGTGGCCGTGCGCCTCGTAGGCAGCGCCGCCGACGGGCGCGGTCTCGCTCTCGAACTTCAGATCCAGCGCGTGCAGCACGCGCACGGCCTGCTCGACGATCTCGGTGCCGATGCCGTCACCGGGGAGGATGGCGATCTTCATGACCCGGATTGTCGCGGAGGAACCGGCGCCGCCGCGCTACAGCACCCGGTGCTCGAGCCACGGCATGCGCGCCAGCCGCTCGGCCTCGAAGGCGCGGATCTTGTCGGCATGCCGCAGCGTCAGGCCGATGTCGTCGAAGCCGTTGACGAGGCAGTACTCGCGGAACGGCTGCACGTCGAACGGCAGCTCGCTGCCGTCGGGCTTGACCACCACCTGGCGCGGCAGGTCGATGGTCAGCGTGTAGCCGGGAAAGGCCGCCACCTCGTCGAACAAACGGCTCACCTGCGACTCGGGCAGCTGGATCGGCAGCAGCCCGTTCTTGAAGCAGTTGGTGAAGAAGATGTCGGCGTAGCTCGGCGCGATCAGCGCCCGGAAGCCGTACTGCTCGAGCGCCCAGGGCGCGTGCTCGCGGCTCGATCCGCAGCCGAAGTTCTGGCGCGCCAGCAGGATCGAGGCACCGCGGTAGCGGGCCTGGTTGAGCACGAAGTCGGGGTTGGGCTTGCGCGTGGCCGGGTCCTGCCCCGGCTCGCCCTTGTCGAGGTAGCGCCACTCGTCGAACAGGTTCGGCCCGAAGCCCGAACGCTTGATGGACTTCAGGAACTGCTTGGGGATGATGGCGTCGGTGTCGACGTTGGCGCGGTCCATCGGGGCCACCAGCCCCTGGTGCACGGTGAAGGCTTGCATGCTCAGATCCTCCGCACGTCGACGAAGTGGCCGGCCAGCGCCGCGGCGGCGGCCATCGCCGGGCTCACCAGGTGCGTGCGACCGCCGGCGCCCTGGCGGCCCTCGAAATTGCGGTTGCTCGTGCTGGCGCAGCGTTCGCCGGGCTCCAGGCGGTCGGCGTTCATCGCCAGGCACATCGAGCAGCCGGGCTCGCGCCACTCGAAGCCCGCGGCCCTGAACACCTCGTGCAGGCCCTCGCGCTCGGCCTGCGCCTTGACCTGCCCCGAACCGGGCACCACCATCGCCAGCCGCACGTTGCCGGCCACGCGCGCGCCGGCCTTCTTCACCACCGCGGCGGCCTCGCGCAGGTCCTCGATGCGGCTGTTGGTGCACGAGCCGATGAACACCTTGTCGATGCGGATGTCGGTGACGGCCTGGTTCGGCTGCAGGCCCATGTAGGCGAGCGCGCGCTCGATGGCGCCGCGCTTGACGCCGTCCTTCTCCTTGTCGGGGTCGGGCACGCGACCGTCCACCGGCAGCACCATCTCCGGGCTCGTGCCCCAGGTCACCTGCGGCTGGATCTGCGCGGCATCGAGCTCGACCACGGCGTCGAACTTGCCGCCCTCGTCGGAGCGCAGCGTGCGCCAGTAGGCCGCCGCCTGCTCAAACTCCACGCCGGTGGGCGCGAAGGGCCGGCCGCGCACGTACTCGATGGTCTTGTCGTCCACCGCCACCAGGCCGGCGCGCGCCCCGGCCTCGATGGCCATGTTGCACACCGTCATGCGCCCTTCCATGCTGAGCGCGCGGATCGCACTGCCGCCGAACTCGATCGTGTAGCCGGTGCCGCCCGCGGTGCCGATGCGGCCGATGATGGCCAGCACGATGTCCTTGGCCGTCACGCCGCGGCCGGCCGTGCCCTCCACCTTGACGAGCATGTTCTTCGCCTTGCGCGCCAGCAGCGTCTGGGTGGCGAGCACGTGCTCCACCTCGCTGGTGCCGATGCCGTGCGCCAGCGCGCCGAAGGCGCCGTGCGTGCTGGTGTGGCTGTCGCCGCACACCACCGTCATGCCGGGCAGCGTGGCGCCGTTCTCGGGCCCGATCACGTGCACGATGCCCTGGCGCTTGTCGAGGAAGGGAAAGTAAGCCGCGGCGCCGAAGGCCTTGATGTTGCGGTCGAGCTCGACCACCTGCTGCTTGCTCGTCGGGTCGGCGATGCCGTCGTAGCCGCGCTCCCAGCCGGTGGTGGGCGTGTTGTGGTCGGCGGTGGCGACGATCGAGCTCGTGCGCCAGACCTTGCGCCCGGCCAGGCGCAGGCCCTCGAAGGCCTGCGGGCTGGTCACCTCGTGCACGAGGTGGCGGTCGATGTAGAGGACGGCGGTGCCGTCGTCCTCGGTGTGGACGACGTGTTCGTCCCACAGCTTGTCGTAGAGCGTTCTGGCGGTCATGGAGTCATGCGGCCCGGCGGCAGGGGTTTGCACGGCGGCACTGTAGCCATGCCGGAGCGCATCATCACGCGGTTTTTCGGCACCGCCGACGTTCCGTTCCGGCATGGCACGCGATTTCGACCCCACCACCCTGCGCCTGTTCATCGCCGTCTGCGAGGAAGGCAACATCGCGCGCGCCGCGGCGCGCGAGGCGCTGGTGGCCAGCGCGGTGAGCAAGCGCATCGCCGCCGTCGAGGCCGACGTCGGCACGCCGCTGCTGGTGCGCGGCCGGCGCGGCATCCAGCCCACGGCGGCCGGCGCGGTGCTGCTGCGCCAGGCGCGCGACGTGCTCTCGGCGCTGGCCCGCATGCGCGCCGAGCTGTCGGAGTTCGCCGCCGGCGTGCAGGGCAGCCTGCGCGTGGTGGCGGCGCCCTCGGTGCTGGCCGAGAAGCTGGCCGACGACATCGGCGCCTTCCTCGCCGCCCACCCGCGCGTGCGCATCACGCTGGACGAGCGCGTGAGCCCGGAGATCGTGCGCGCGGTGCGCGAAGGCGCGGCCGAGGTCGGCGTGCTGTGGGACGCCAGCGACCTCGGCGACCTGCGCGCCACCCCCTACCGGCGCGACCGCCTGTGCGTGGCGATGCCCGTGCACCACCCGCTGGCCAGGCGGCGCCGGCTGAGTTATGCCGAGGCCATCGAGCACGTCACGGTCAGCGTGGCGCCCGGCGGCAGCATGGACATCCTGCTCAAGCGCGAGGCGGCGCGCCTGGGCCGCACGCCGGTGCACCGCGTGCAGGTCTCGGGCATGGACGCGGCGGCGCGCATCGTTGCCGCCGGGCTCGGGCCGGCCGTGCTGCCGCGCGAGGCGCTCGAAGGCCACGCCAGCGCGCAGGCCCTGGCGCTGGTGCCGCTGGCCGACGCCTGGGCCGAGCGGCGCTTCGTCGTCGTGACGCGCGCCGCCGGCACGCTGGCGGCGACGACGCGGCTGCTGGTGGAGCACCTGCAGCGCTGCGCGCGCTGAAGTGAACCCGGCGCGGGGTGCCGTGTGAATAGCGCACAGCCGCAGCGCGACCCGCTTCGCTGATCGGCGCCCCGCGCGCCGGCACAGTGCGGACCATCGCGTGGCCACCGCGGCCCGCCCGTGCATTCACGAACCGCCAGGAGCCCGACCATGGAATTCACCCTCAACCCCGCCGGCGGCTGGCACGACGCCGTGGCCCAGGTCACGGCACCGCTGGCGCGCGGGCGCGCGCAGCGCAGGGCGGCACACGCGGTGCGCGGCACGCCGAAGGTCGACGCGCTGCAAGCCCTGCCGTGCGGCGCCACGCTGGCCATCGGCCAGGCCCGCGGGCAGGAGATCTTCTGCATGAGCGGTGCGCTGTGGCTCACCCACGAGGGCGAGGCGCGCGACCACATCCTGGTGGCCGGCCGCGCCCACACCGTGGCCAGCGAGGCGCGGCTGACGATCCACGCCCTGGAAGACGCGCGTTTCGTCGTCGATCCGGGCGAGGGCTGACGACGGCTGATGTCGTGAACGACCGCGGCGCAGCCGGCCCGACGACGCCGCGGCTGCCCGCGACGGGCCGGCGCGCGGCGCGGCGTGCCGCGGCGCAGCCGCATGCGGGTTTCCGCGGCGATCCGGCGGGCGCGGCGCCTCGCATCATCGGTGCTCCATCGGCCGCCGGTCGAACACGCCCGATGCCCGAACCGATCCCGAACGACATCGAGTCGCGCATCGAGGAGCTGGCGCGCACCGGGCGGCACGACGAGGCGATCGCCCAGGCCGATGTGGCCCTGGCGCGGCCCGGGCTCGGCGCTTCCGAGCGCGCCCCGCTGCTGGGCCTGCGCGCGGCCAGCCGCTCGGCACGCGGCGAGCGGGCCGCGGCCGACGCCGATGCCGACGCGATGCAGGCCGAGGCCGCCCGCAGCGGTTCGGCCGCGCTCGAATGCCGCGCGCATTGCCTGGCCGCCTGGCTGGCCTTGCGCAGCGGCCGGAGCGGGCCGGCCTCGACGCACGCCGAGGCGGCGCTGGCGGCGGCGCGCCGCTGCCGGGGCGCCGGCCGCGACGCGGCGGTCGGCGAGGCCCTGCTGCACCGCGCGCTGGCCGCGCTGGCGATGCCCGATCCCGAGCGCGCCGGCGAACGCTGGGCCGCCGGGGCCGTGCGGGCCCTGCGCGCCGCGGGCCGGCCCGCCCGCCTCGGCCGCGCGCTGCGCGCCCAGGCGGCGGCCAGGCTGCACCGCGCCGTCACCGCGCAGGCCGTCGCGCAGGCGGAGCAGGCGCTCGCGATCGCCCGCGCGAGCGGCGACCTGGCCGGCGCGGCGCAGGCCCTGAACACCCTGCAGGCGACCTCGCGCGACCACGGCGCGCAGCTGCGCGGCCTCAACGCGGCGCTGGATGCGGCGCTGGCCGCCGGCGACGTGGTGCTCCAGGCGAGCCTGTTCAACAACCTCGCGCTGGCCTATGGCCGCCTCGGGCTGTACCGGCGTGGCCGGCGCGCCATCCTGCGCTGCATCGCGCTGCGCGAGGCCGCCGCCGACGCGGCCGAACGCGTGGCCCCGCTGGCCAGCCTGGCGGCGCTCGAACGCGGCATGGGCCACTTCGACGCCGCCGCGGCGGCGCTGGCCGCCGGGGAAGAGGCGCACGAGCACGATCCGCGGGACGAGGGGCGCGACATCCTGGCCTGGGGCCATGCGCGGCTGCTGCTGGTGCGCGGCGAATGCGCCGCCGAGGCGGTGCGTGCCCATCTGGCCGCGTTGCCGGCCTGGCAGGGGCGCTGGGCCGAGCCGCAGCTGCTCGCCGGCCTGGCCGAGAGCCTGCTGCAGGCCGGCGACGTGGCCGCGGCGGCCGTCGCCTCCGGCCGCGCCGTGCGCGCGCAGCAGGCGCGGCGCGGCTCGGTCGCCGGCGGCTTCCAGACGGCGGCCGACATCGGGTGGCTGCACCACCGCGCGCTGGCGGCCTGCGGGCAGCAGGCCGGCGCCGCCGCGGCGCTGGAGCGCGCCTACGCCGCGTTGTGCGCCGGCGCGGCCAGCCTCGGCGACGAGGGCCTGCGCCGCAGCTGGTTGCACGCGCCGCGCGGCCATGCCGAGCTGCTGGCCGCCTGGCTTGCCGCGGCGCGGCGGGCGCGCCGCCCCGAAGCGGCCCGGCCGCCGCACCTGGGCGGCAGCGGCGCCGGCACCGAGGCCCTGGCGCGGCTGGCCGACGTCGGGCTGCGCATGAACGCGGTGCGGCGCGAGGCCGATCTGCACGAGTTCCTGATCGAGGAGATCGCCGAGCTGATCGGGGCGCGCCGCGTGATCGTGCTGCTCGACGGTGCCGGCGGCCGCCCCCGTGTCGCCGCCGCGGCGCTGCCGGCCGGCGAGACGGCCGAGGCCCTGGTCGCGGCGATCGACCCCTGGCTCGACGAGGCGCGCCGCGACGAGGCGCCCCGCCTGCGTCACGGCCCCGAGGGCGCCGATGCGATCGACCAGCGCAGCTGCCTGATCGTGCCGATGCTCGCGCAGCGCGCGCTGCTCGGGCTGGTCTACGTCGACCTGGAGGGCCTGTTCGGGCGCCTGCACGACGGCGACCGCGACCTGCTCGCCACGCTCGCCGCGCAGGCCGCGGTGGCGCTGGTCAACCTGCGCACGCAGGAGGGCCTGGAGCGCCAGGTGGCCGAGCGCACGGCGGCGCTGGAGCGGCGTGCCGGTCAGCTGGCCCTGGTCACCGGCATCCAGCAGGGCATGGCGTCGCGGCTGGACTTCCGCGCCATCGTCAGCCTGGTCGGCGACCGGCTGCGCGAGGTGCTGCAGACCGGCGACGTGCACATCCTCTGGCTGGACGGCACGACCGGCATGCTGACCCCGTTGTACGCGTACGAGTCGGGGCGGCCGGCGGCAGGCGGGATGGCGCCGTTCCGCATGGATCCGACGCATCCGCTGACGCGCCGCCGCCTGGCCCTGCAGCCCACGGTGCTGAACGGCGTGGCCGCGCAGCGCGAGATCGGGCCGGGCGTGCAGGTCGATGCGATGACGCCGAAGTCGGTGCTCGAGGTGCCGATCGCCAAGGACGGCCGCTTCGTCGGGCTGATCGGGGTCGAGGACCGCCGCCGCGAGAACGCCTTCGACGCGTCGGCGGTCGAGCTCGTCACCACGGTGGCGGCCGGGCTGGGCACGGCGCTGGACAACGCCCGCCTGTTCGACGAGACCCAGCGCCTGCTGAAGGAGACCGAACGCCGCAACGCCGAGCTGGCGGTCATCAACAGCCTGCAGCAGGGCCTGGCCGGCCAGCTCGAGTTCCAGGCGGTGATCGACCTCGTGGGCGACAAGCTGCGCGAGGTGTTCCGCGCGCAGACCGTCGGCATCTTCCTGTACGACCGCGAGCGCGACCGCTTCCGCTTCCCCTACATCGCCGGCGAGGAAGGGCGCGTGACGCAGGCCGACGCGCCGCCGATGGGCATCAGTGCGCAGGTGCTGGCCAGCGGGCGCACGATCGTCGGCCGCAGCCTGGCCGAGCTGCGTGCCATCAACCCGGACTGGCGGCGCACGACGCTGGGCCGCCTGGGCCACGCGGCGGACGATGACGAGGCTGCCCTCGACGCCGGCGCCGAGGACGATGGCGAGGACGACGGCGAGCACTCGGCCGTCTACGTGCCGCTCAAGAGCGGCGACGAGGTGACGGCCGTCGTGATGATCAGCCGCGCCGGGGCGAACTCGCTGTCCGACGGCGACGTCAGCCTCGTCGAGACCGTCGCGGCGAGCCTCAGCGTGGCGCTGCGCAGCGCGCAGAGCTACGAGGCCGAGCGCCAGCGCGCAGCCGAGCTGTCCGTCATCAACGGCATCCAGCGCGCGCTGGCCGCGGAGCTGTCGCTGCAGGGCGTCTACGACGCGGTGGGCGACCAGCTGCAGCAGATCTTCCCGGGCCACGGCATCACGATCCGGCGCTACGACCCGGCGGCCGACCTGATGAGCTTCCCGTACTGGTGGGACCCCGGCCGCGGCCGCACCGTCATCGAAGACCGGCCGCCGGGCGGGATCGGCGCCTGGGTGCTGCGCACGCGCCGCACGCTGCTCATCAACCAAGGGCACGCCGAAGCGGTGGCCCGTATCGGCGGCGTCCCCCACTCCGGCGCCCCGGGCGGCCGCGAGACGAAGTCGCACGTCGTGGTGCCGATGCTGATCGGCGAGCAGGTGCTGGGCATGATCGACCTGCACAACCTCGAGCGCGAGCACGCGTTCGACGCCGCGACGGTGCGGCTGCTCGAGACCATCGCCGCCAGCACCGCGATCGCACTGGAGAACGCGCGCCTGTTCGACGAGACGCAGCGCCTGCTCAAGGAGACCGAGGCGCGCAACGCCGAGCTGGCGGTCATCAACAGCATCCAGCAGGCGGTGGGGTCGGCGCTCGACTTCCAGGCCATCGTCGATGCGGTCGGCGACAAGCTGCGCGAGGTGTTCCGGACCGGCGACATGAGCATCCGCTGGTGGGACGAGGCGACGCGGACCGAGACGCCGCTCTACTACGTCGAGCACGGCCGGCGGCTGAACGTCGCCTCGATGCTGAGGTCGCATCGCGACGGGCCCTCGACACGGGTCTACGAGGAGCGCAAGCCCTGGATCGTGAACTCGCGCGCCGAGCAGGCCGCCGCGGGCATCCGGCCCGAGCCGGGCACCGATCAGGCGCGCAGCATCGTCGCGGTGCCGATGGTCGTGGGCGAACGGGTGCTCGGTCTCGTGGTCCTGGAAGACCACGAACACGATCACGCCTTCGGCCCGGCCGAGGTGCGCATGCTGCAGACGGTGACCTCCAGCATGGCCGTGGCGTTGCTCAATGCCCGCAGCTACGAGGCCGAACGCCAGCGCGCGGCCGAGCTGGCGGCGATCAACGCGGTGCAGCAGGCGCTGGCCGGCCAGCTCGAGCTGCAGGGCGTGTACGACGCGGTGGGCGACGAGCTGTACCGGATGTTCGGCGACTCGGACACCGGGGTGTCGATCCGCCAGTACGACCGCCGGACCCACCTGATGCACTGGCCGTACTTCCGCCACCGGCAGGGCCGCATCGCCGTCGCGCCGGCACCGCCGGCCGGGTTCGGGGCCGAGGTCCTGCGCACCCGTCGCACCGTGGTCGTGAACGAGAACATGCCCGAGGCGATGCGCCGGCTCGGCGCGTTCTCGGTGGTGCAGGGCAAGGAGGAAGGGTCGAAGTCGCAGGTCGAGGTGCCATTGCTGATCGGCGGCGAGGTGCACGGCATGATCGGGCTGCACAGCGAGGTCGAGCATGCCTTCGGCGAGTCGGTCGTGCGCCTGCTCGAGACGATCGCCGCGTCGATGGGCGTGGCGCTCGAGAACGCCCGCCTGTTCACCGAGACGCAGCGCCTGCTCAAGGAGACCGAGGCGCGCAACGCCGAGCTCGCGCTGATCAACCGGATCCAGCAGGGCATCGCGGCGCGCCGCAGTCTGGCCGAGACGATCGAGGTGGTCGGCGACGCGCTGCGCGACGTGCTCGACGGCGCCGACGTCACGATCATGTGGAACGACGCCGAGGCGGCGGCGATCCGCCCGCTGTACGTCGTCGAGGCGGGCCGGCGCCTCGTGGTGCCGCCCTTCCCGGCGGCGCTGGTGGCCCCCCTGCTCGAACGCCTGTCGCGCGGCGAATCGCTGATCTGGCACACCGCCGACGAAGCGCGCAGCCTCGGCATCCCGCGCAGCCCGGGCGGCACGCGCGCCGCCTCGGGCCTGCTGGTGCCGGTGCACAGCGGCGGCGTCCCGCTCGCCTCGATCACGGTGGAGCACGCCTCGCGCGAATCGGCCTTCGGCCCCGCGCAGCTCAGCCTGATGACCACCATCGCCGCCGGCCTGGGCACGGCGCTCGACGCCGTGCGCCTGTTCGACGAGACGCAGCGCCTGCTGAAGGAGACCGAACGGCGCAGCGCCGAGCTGGCCGCCATCAACACCATCCAGCAGGCGATGGCGCGTGAACTCGACTTCCGCGCCATCGTCGAGGCGGTGGGCGATCGGCTGCGCGAGGTGCTGGCCACCGGCGACGTGCACATCTTCTGGATGGATCGCGCCAACGACATGCTGACGCCGCTGTACGCCTACGAGGCGGGTCGGCCGTCGACCGGCGCGATGGAACCCTTCCGGATGGATCCGGCGCATCCGCTGACGCACCGTCACCTGGCGCTGCAGCCGACGGTGATGAACAGCCTGGCCGCGCAGCGCGAGGTCTGGCCGCAGATGGAGGTCGACGCGCTGACGCCGAAGTCGGTGGTCAAGGTGCCGATCGCCAAGGACGGCCGCTTCGTCGGCCTCATCGGCGTCGAGGACCGGACGCGCGAGAACGCCTTCGATGCGCCGGCGCTCGAACTCATCACCACGGTGGCGGCCGGGCTGGGCACGGCACTGGAGAACGCGCGCCTGTTCGACGAGACGCAGCGCCTGCTCAAGGAGACCGAGGCGCGCAACGCCGAGCTGGCGGTGATCGGTCGCATCCAGCAGGGCCTGGCCGGCGCGCTGGACTTCGGCGCCATCGCCGAGCTGGCCGGCGAGGCGCTGCGCGAACGGCTCGCCGCCACCGACATGAGCATCTGGTGGTGGGACGCCGAGGCCGGCGTCGCACGCGCGCTGTATGCCGTCGAGCACGGGCAACGCATCCGGCCGGCGCCGATGGCGGCGGCGACGAACCGCTTCGCGCACCAGGTCTTCGTCGAAGGGCGCGGCCACTTCGGCGCCGTGCCCGCGACGGCCACCGCCATCGAGGGCACCGACACCGCGCTGGCCATGCTGGCGCAGCCGCTGTGCGCCGGCGAGCGCGTGCTCGGCGCGCTCATCGTGGAGAGCTTCGAGCGGCCCGACGCCTTCTCGCCGGCCGACGAGCAGCTGGTGCGCACCGTGGCCTCCAGCGTCAGCACCGCGCTCGACGCCGCGCGCCTGTTCGACGAGACCCAGCGCCGCGCGCGCGAGGCCGCCGCCCTGGCCGAGGTCGGCCGCGAACTGTCGTCCTCGCTCGACCTGCAGCGCGTGATGGACGGCATCGCCCGTCACGCGCGGGAGCTGCTGGACGCCGCGACCAGCGCCATCTTCGTCCCCGATGCCGGCGGGCGGACCCACCGCGCCATCGTGGCGCTGGGCGACAACGCCGAGCAGATCCGCGCCACCGTCATCCACACCGGCCACGGCATCATCGGCAGCCTGCTGGAGAGCGGCCGGCCCGAGCGCGTCAACGACGCGCTGGCCGACCCGCGGCGCATCCAGATTCCCGGCACCGCGCCGCGCGCCGACGAGCGGCTGATGGTGGTGCCGCTGCTCGGCGAGGCCGGCGCCGTGCAGGGCGCGATGGCCGTCTGGCGCCAGGGCGGCCAGCCCTTCGCCGCGCACGATCTCGCGTTCCTGACCGGCCTGTCGCAGCAGGCCGCTGTGGCCCTGAAGAACGCCCGCCTGTTCGACCAGACCCAGGCTGCGCTGGCGCGCCAGACCGCGACCGCCGAGGTGCTGCAGGCCCTGGGCACGTCGATGGGCGACGCCGCACCGGTCTTCGAGCGCGTCGCGCAGACCTGCCAGCGCCTGCTGCGGGCCGAGACGGTGGTCGTGGCGGAGGTCGGCGGCTTCGGCCGCACGCGCGTCGTGGCCGAGTGTGGCGAGCGCCCCGCACCGGGGCTGCTCGCCGGCACCCCGTGGCTGAATGCGGCCTTCGGGCGCAAGGACGGGCACGATGCCGTGCGCGTGCATCACGACGTGCTCGACGACCCGGAGGCGCCGGCGGCGCTGTCGCAATGGGCCCGCGAGCGAGGCCTGCCGCGGGCAGCCGCCCTGGCCCGCGCGCGCGGCGGCACCGACTGCGCGGCGGCGCTGATCGTGCTGCGCGAGCCCGGCGCGTTCTCGGCCTCCGAAGTCGCGCTCGTCCAGACCCTCGTCACGCAGGCCGGGCTGGCGATGCACAACCGCGACACGCTGCGCGAGCTGAACGACTCGCTCAAGCAGCAGCGTCTGGTCTCCGAGGCCCTGCGGGTGGTGCTGCAGTCCCCGGCCGATCCCCAGCCGGTCTTCGACGCCATCGCGGCGGGCCTGCAGGCCTGGTTGCCGGACTCGCTCGCCTGGGTGGCGCTGCGCGGCGACGGGAGGCCGCGCGTCGACGCGGTGGCACCGGCGGCGCAGGCGGCGCTGCGGAACGCCGCGCTGCCGGCCCCGGCGGGCGGCGCCGACGAGGCCGAGTTCGTCGCCGGCATCGAGTACGGCATGTACGAGGGCCACGAGCTGGAACGGCGCGCGCCGGCGCTCAAGCGCAGGCTCGAACAGGCCGGGATGCGCTCGGTGGTGGTGGCGCCGATCCGCCAGGAGGCCCGCGTCCTGGGTGCCATCGGCGTGGCCTTCCGCGGCACGGAGATGCTGGCGAGCGCCCAGGAGGAACTGCTCTTCACGCTGGCCGACCAGTCGGCCATCGCGCTGCACAACGCGCGCCTGATCAACGAGACGCGCGAGGCCCTCGAGCAGCAGACGGCCAGCGCCGAGGTGCTGCGGGTGATCAGCAACTCGGTGGCCGACACGGCACCGGTGTTCGACGCCATCCTGCGCGCCTGCGAGCGGCTGTTCCGCGGCGAGGAGATCTGCGTGGCGCTGGTGCGCGAAGGCCGGCTCGAGCTGGCGGCGGTGCGCGGGCCCGACGCGGACAGCGTCGAACGCGTGCGCCGGGTGTTCCCGATGCCGGTCGAAGGCACCGGCTCGCAGCGCGCCTTCGAGCGCCGCGGCGTGGTGTGCTTCGCCGACGTGTGGAACGACCCCGAGGTGCCGCAGCGCATGCGCGAGTCGGCCCGCGCCACCGGCAGCAACTTCGCGATGGCGATCGCGCCGCTGCTGTGGGAGTCGGCGCCGGTCGGCTCGATCCTCGTCGCGCGGCGCGACCTGCGCGCCTTCACCGAGCGGGAGGCCGCGGTGCTGCGCGGCTTCGCCGACCAGGCCGTGATCGCGATCCAGAACGCGCGCCTGTTCGCCGAGGCGCAGGCCGCGCGCCGTGCCGCCGAGGCCGCCAACGAGGCCAAGAGCGCCTTCCTGGCGACCATGAGCCACGAGATCCGCACGCCGATGAACGCCGTCATCGGCATGAGCGGGCTGCTGCTGGACACCGGGCTGACACCCGAGCAGCGCGACTTCGCGCAGACCATCCGCGACAGCGGCGACGCGCTGCTGACCATCATCAACGACATCCTCGACTTCTCGAAGATCGAGGCCGGGCGCATGGACATCGAGCGCCAGCCCTTCGACCTGCGCGAATGCGTGGAGAGCGCGCTCGACCTGGTGGCCGCACGCGCCGGCGAGAAGAAGCTCGACCTGGCCTACCTGTTCGAGGGCGAGGTGCCGGCGGTGGTGGAGGGCGACGTCGCGCGGCTGCGCCAGATCCTGCTCAACCTGCTGGCCAACGCGGTCAAGTTCACCGACGCCGGCGAAGTGGTGCTCACCGTGCAGCCCGCTTGCGGCGACACGCTGCACGTGGCGGTGCGCGACACCGGCATCGGACTCGCGCCCGAGGCACTCGGCCGGCTGTTCCAACGCTTCAGCCAGGCCGACTCGAGCACCACGCGCAAGTACGGCGGCACCGGGCTCGGGCTGGCCATCAGCAAGCGGCTGGCCGAGCTGATGGGCGGCACGATGTGGGCCGAGAGCGGCGGCCCCGGGCAGGGCAGCACCTTCCACGTCACGCTGCACGCGCCGGCGAGCGAGCTGCCCGCCGCGGCGCCGGCGCGCCGCAGCATCCCCGGCCCGCAGCCGGCGCTGGCGGGCCGGCGCGTGCTGGTGGTGGACGACAACGCCACCAACCGCAAGGTGGTCGACCTGCAGACCGCGCGCTGGGGCATGCTGCCCACGAGCACCGGGTCGCCCGCGCAGGCGCTGGCCTGGGTCGAGGCCGGCGAGCGCTTCGACCTGGCGATCCTGGACATGCATATGCCGCAGATGGACGGCGCGGCGCTCGCCGCGCGGCTGCGCGAGCTCGCGCCGCAGATGCCGCGCGTGCTCTTCACCAGCCTGGGCGCGGTGCGCGAGTGGGCGCGCAGCGAGCTGTTCGACGCCGCGCTGGGCAAGCCGCTGCACCAGAGCGCGCTGTTCGACACGCTGGTCGAGCTGCTGGCGCGCGAGGAGGCCGCGCCGGCGCGCGGCGCCGCGGGCCCGCGCGCGGCGGCCCCGGCGCTCGACCCGACGCTCGGCGTGCGCCAGCCGCTGCGCATCCTGCTGGCCGAGGACAACCTCGTGAACCAGAAGCTCGCGCTCAGGCTGCTGTCGCAGATGGGCTACCGGGCGGACGTGGCGGCCAACGGCGTCGAGGCGATCGACGCCCTCGAACGGCAGCGTTACGACCTGGTGCTGATGGACGTGCAGATGCCCGAGCTCGACGGCCTGGAGGCCACGCGCCGCATCGTGCAGCGCTGGCCCGACGCCGCCGCACGACCGCGCATCGTGGCCATGACGGCCAACGCGATGCAGGGCGACCGCGAGCTGTGCCTGGCCGCCGGCATGGACGACTACCTGACCAAGCCGATCCGGGTCGACCAGCTGGCCCTCGCGCTGCAACGCAGCGCGCCGCACGCGGCGCGCTGAGGACGCGCTATCGTTGCCGGCATGCCGGTGCGCGGGCACCGGCCGGAGCATGCGTTGCCCGAGATGCCGACCATCGACGCGGCGGTCTTCGCCGACCTCGAAGCCACCGCCGGCGCCGGCTTCGTGGCCGAGCTGGTGCAGACCTTCGGCGAAGAGGCGCCCAAGCTGCTCGGCGAGCTGCGCGGCGCGCTCGACCAGCGCGAAGCCCCCGGCGCCGCCGAGCGTTTCCGCCGCGCGGCCCACTCGCTCAAGAGCAACAGCAACACCTTCGGCGCGCTGCGCCTGGCCGAGCTGGCGCGCACGCTCGAGCTGGCCGGGCTGCCGGCCGATGCGCGCCCGCTCGACGCCCTCGAGGCCGAGTTCGCGCGCACGCTGGCCGCCCTGCGCGAGCGCGCCGCGGGGGCCCGGGATGGCTGAGCACGGCGCGCGGCTGCTGGTGGCCGACGACAACAAGGTCAACCGCCTGCTGCTCGGCCGCACGCTCGAACTGCAGGGCCACCAGGTGGCCAGCGCCGACAACGGCCGCCAGGCGCTCGAGATGCTCGCGCGCGAGCGCTTCGACCTGCTGCTGCTCGACCTGGAGATGCCCGAGCTCGACGGCTTCGCGCTGCTCGAGCGCCTGGCCGCCGACCCCGAGCTGCGCGACCTGCCGGTCATCGTGACCAGCTCGGTCGAGGGCGTGGCGCAGGTGGCGCGCTGCATCGAGCTGGGCGCCGACGACTTCCTGCACAAGCCGGTCAACCCGGTGCTGCTCAAGGCCCGCATCGGTGCCAGCCTCGAGAAGAAGCGCCTGCGCGACCAGCTCAAGGCGATGGTGCGCCGCTTCGCCACGCCGCAGGTGGCGCAGGACCTCGCGGCGAGCGGCTTTGCGCTGGGCGGCCGCAAGCTCGTCGCCAGCGTGCTGTTCAGCGACATCCGCGGCTTCACCGCGCTCGCCGAGCAGCAGCCGCCGGAGGACACGATCGAGCTGCTGAACACCTACTACACGTTGATGTTCGATGCCATCGGCGGCCAGGGCGGCGTGGTCAACCAGATCATCGGCGACGGGCTGATGGCGGTGTTCGGTGCGCCGTTGCCGCTGGCCGACGCACCGCTGGCCGCGGTGCGCGCGGCGCTGGACATGCAGGAGATGGTGCGCCTGTTCAACGCCGAGCGCGCCGCCGCCGGCCAGGCGCCGATCGCCATCGGCGTCGGCATCGGCACCGGCGAGGTCATCGCCGGCTACACCGGCACGCGCGAGCGCGCCACCTACACCTGCGTGGGCGACACGGTCAACCTGGCGGCGCGGCTGGAGGCGCACACCAAGGCCGCGGCGCGCGGCGTGCTGATCGACGGCGCCACGCACACGGCATTGAACGGCCGCATCGCCTGCGACGCGCTCGGCGCGCTTCAGCTCAAGGGCAAGGCGGCGGCGGTCGAGGTGTTCGCGCTCGGCTGAGCGATCGGCGGACGTCGCCGTGCCGCCGGCGCGCGGCGGCCGCGCCGCGCGTCCTAGGCGGCCGCGGCGCGCGCTTCGAGGTCGGCCTTGAGCGCCGGCGCCAGGTTGAGGCGGCGCGCCAGCTCGTCGAGGTAGGCCCGCTCCATCGTCGTGGTCTCGTCGACCACGAGCACGCTGGCCAGGTAGACCTCGGCGGCCAGTTCGGGCGTGGTGGCGGCGGCGGCCACGTCGGCCGGGTCGATCGGGCGCCTGAGCTCGGCCTCCACCCACTGGCGCGTGGCGGCGTCGGCCTGCAGGCGGTTGAGCTCGCCGTGCACCAGCTCGCGCTCGCGATCGTCCATGTGGCCGTCGCTCTTGGCCGCGGCGATCATCGCCTTGAGCATGGCCTGGCTGTGCTGCTCGAGCTGCGGCGCGGGCAGCGCCTCGAAGCGCGGCGCGGGCAGCGCGGCCGCGGCGGGTGCGCCGGCGGCAGCGGCGCCGGGCTGGGCCCTCTGCCCGGCTTGCCCGGCTTGCCCGGCTTGCCCGGCCTGGTTCGCCTGGTTGGCCTGGTAGTCCTGGTACGCCTTCCACGCCAGCGCGCCGATGGCCGCCACGCTGCCGTACTTGAGCGCCTTGCCGCCCATGCTGCGACCGCGCTTGCTGCCGAGCAGCAGGCCGAGCACGCCGCCCACCGCGGCGCCGGTGGCGTACTTGCCCATGTCGTTGCCGCGCGCGGCCTGGCCGGCGCTGCCGAGCGCGGACATGCCGGTCTTGAGCAGCTGGTCGAGAAAGGAATGGGCACTCATCGCGGTTCGCTCTCCGTGGGGCAGGACGCGAAGCACTGTAGCGCCCGGCCGATCGCCGCAGCGGCGGTCCGGGTTTGCCCGGGTGCGATGTGAATGCCGCACACCGGACCTGCGCCGCGCGTCGCGGCGCCCACGCGGCCGGGCCGGCACATTGAGCCCACGCACCGGCCGGCCGCACCCGCACCCCGGATGCAACAGGAGCAACACGATGGACATCACGCTGAACCCTGCCGCCCGCTTGAACGACCCGCTGAGCTGGTTCCTGCTGCGTCCGGCGCGCCCGGCGGCGGCAGCGGGCCGGCCGGCCGCGCGCCCGCGCACCCCGATCGACTCGCTGCGCCACCTGCCGCATGGCCGCACGCTGGCCATCGAGAAGCCGCTGGCGCAGGAGATCTGCTGCGTGCAGGGTTCGCTGTGGCTGACCCACGACGGCGACCCGAAGGACCACGTGATCACCGCCGGCCAGAGCTACATCGCGACCCGCCATGCGCGACTGCTGGTTTACGCGCTGGACGAGGCCCGTTTCCTGGTCCAGCCTATGCAGGATGCCCGGGGCTGAGCCGGCCTCGTCCCCGGGGCCGGTGAGCGGGCGCTTGGAGTGAGCATGATAGACGCCACCTGCCTGATCGGCCTGTGCAGCGCGGCCGCGCAGACCGTGGCCGAGGCCGGCGTGGCCGAGGCCGTCGCCCCCGCCGCGTCGGCCGCCAC